>Ga0315905_10007150_pt1 | contig 11327 bp, 15 predicted proteins | sample LakEriMetagenome_5_FD_203522 | JGI IMG/M metagenome (GOLD analysis project Ga0315905, IMG submission 203522) | Freshwater fungal communities from buoy surface, Lake Erie, Ohio, United States - Buoy 4 MA121 | ecosystem: Environmental > Aquatic > Freshwater > Lake | place: USA: Lake Erie, Ohio...
AACCCGTCATGACGTGAACATCCAGCACAACGGCTTGGCCAGATCTGACCTGTTCAATTGCCTGGTGCAAAGCTTGATCGAACTCGCCTGCATTTTTCAGAGGCCCCATTCCGATCAGTCCTTGTGCCTTGGCCATCAGGGCCAGATCAGGTGCAGGGTCGTCGATGCGCTGTCCGATCCAGCGGTTGGCAACCGGGCGATCGCGCTCGATGGCGACACGTTCTTGGTGTAACTCATCATTGAAAAACGACCGGTTGTTCACCACGATGATCAGCAAGGGAAGTTGTGCATTGGCAGCCGTCCACAAGGCGGTGACACCCATCATGAAGTCACCATCACCAATGATGGCGACAGGCAATCGGTCTGCGCCTTTGAACGCAAGCGCGCCGCCGACCGCCATGCCGGGACCGGAGCCAATGCCTCCCCCACCGTCGTAACCCAAAAAATCGAATGGACTGGCAAAGTCCCAAAGATCGCCGCTCCAACTCAGCGGCAAACGCAGCAAGCAGATGTCATGGGGCTCAACATGCTGGCGCAAAACATGCGCGACATCGGCAACCTTGAGCACCTGATCGGGCGCCAGTGCTGCTGGTTTCGTGAGGGTTTGAGCGGGGCCAATCTCTGCAGGCTTGCCTTTGGGAAGCAACAGATTCAGCGCTTGCACAAAGGGCTCCGGTTCACATCCGAGATGCAAATCAGTGGGGGGCAGGGATTGATGGTCCATGCTCCAGCCATTGTGGAGTTGGTGGTCCATCGAAACCTGAACGATTCGAGCAGGGACTGCCTCGTTCCCCCAAGCCTGTTTGAGTGTGCCGCCCAGGTCCAGCCAGTCGAGTGAGATGACCACATCGGCTTGACGAAGAACTTGCGCACTGGCCGCCGACAAAAACATACCAGCCGGCCCAGTATGCAAAGGGTGTTGCGTCGGAAATGCTGCGCCCACTTTGAGGTCAGTGATCACGCGAGCGCCAAGAGACTCGGCCAATTGGATACGCGCATCCCAACCCATCTGACTGCGAGAGACTCGGCCCGCCAAAATCACTGGATGTCTGCATTCTTGCAACCATTGCGCAACAAGTGACATGTCCTCTGGTGCCGGGGCTGCCGCCTGTGGAGGACGATAACGGGCCACATTCGGTACTTCGGGTCTACTCTCCAGGAGAGACTCCTGTAATGCCGCATCAAAGCAAACATACACCGGACCACGGGGTGCCGTATCGGCAATTTTGTGTGCACGCAAAATCGCTTCTTGGGCGGCCGCAACGGATGCGGGTTGCGCATCCCATTTGATGAAGTGACGCACCAGCGCCGCTTGATCCTGCGCCGTGTGCAGCCAGTCAATCCAAGGTCTTCGGCGTGCAGCATCCACCGGCCCTGTGGCACCAAGGACCAGAACAGGAACGCGGTCAGCCCATGCGTCAAAAATGGCCATGGAACCATGCATGAGTCCGACATTGCTGTGCAAGATGGCGGCCAGCGGACGGCCTGTGATCTTGGTGTAGCCGTGAGCGATGGCCACAGCATGCTCTTCGTGTAAGACCATCAACATCTGAGGTCTGTCATTGCCCAGATGGTTGACGAGACTGTCGTGCAGCCCGCGGAAGCTGGCGCCAGGATTGAGCAAAACATAGGGGATATCAAGGGCTCGCAAAACATCGGCAATGGCATCGCTGCCCCAAACCTTCTCACTCGGAGAAGAGGGGACAGGAACATTGCGGCGCGGCAAATGGGGCTGGGTCAAAAAATGCTCCAAAAAGATCAATCAACCTTGATGCCGGCGGTGCGGATGATGTCACCCCAACGCTTGAGATCTTCAAGGCCACGTTGACGCATTTGATCCGGGCTGCTCACCACCACATCAATGCCTTGCGATTGCAACTTGCTCATGACGTCGGCTGTTGCCATGGCCTTGCGAACGGCCTGGTTGATTTGTTCGATGATGGCTGGTGGCGTGGCAGCAGGGGCAGCCAAGCCCAACCAAATTTCACTTTCGTAGCCTGGCACGCCAGCTTCGTCCAGCGTGGGCACATCCGGCATTTGTGCGAGGCGTTTTCGCGTGGTGACACCCAGTGCCTTAAGTTTGCCTGCTCGGATGTGAGGGATCAGTTGATTGACCACGCCGATGGTGACTTGAACTTGCCCGGCCAGAAGATCATTGACGGCAGGTGCTGCGCCTCTGTAAGGGATATGCGTCATGCTAGTTTTGGTCATGGCCTTGAACATTTCAGCAGACATGTGTTGGGGGCTGCCATTGCCGCTTGAAGCGTAATTTAGACGACCCGGCCCCTTGCGTGCCAAATCGATCAGCTCTCGCACATTGTTGGCCGGCACGCTGGGGTGCACAACCAATGCCAAGGCGGTGGTTCCTAGCAAAGAAATGGGCGCAAAGTCCTTTTGCGGGTCAAATGGCATGTTGGCGATGAGGACCGGGTTCATCGAGACGATGTTGATGTTGGTCAGCAACAGCGAGTGACCGTCAGGTGCCGACTTGGCAATGTCCGATGCGCCAATATTGCCCGCTGCGCCAGGTTTGTTTTCAACCACCACGGGCTGTCCCCAGGCCTCCTGAAGTTGTTGAGCCAGCAGTCGCGCAATGACGTCGTTGCTGCCGCCCGTTGTGTAGGGAACCACGATGCGAACCGGTCTTTGCGGAAAACTGCTGGTTTGGGCCAGTGTTGGCAAAGACATGGCCGCAGCGGCCAAACCTATGATTTGACGGCGGTTCGGTAGATTGCCTTTGACGTTGTTCATGCGGTATTCTCCTTTGGATGGGTCGGGACTTTGGAAACCTCATGGCTGAGGCAAACCGGTGCGAAACAAGTATAAACAATAAGTTGATCAACCTTGATTCATTGATCAATGTAGAAAGCGTTCGTTATGAACTCTCAAGACACTCTTGTGGAGCTCGTCGTGAAGGTCCATTCGTACATGTCAAGCGATGACGTCGACGCCAAGCAAGCGACCTTGAGTTCGAGAGAAGTCAAATCATAGGCCCAAGCTGTCTACTGCACCGTGGGAAGTCCAATCTACTGAATTGACACATGGCGCAGGCCAGTATGATTCAAGAAAATCTTCAAGGAACGCACATGCACAACCCCCGCGTCGGCATGATTGGTTTAGGCATGATGGGCCTGGGCATTGCCACCAACATCGTCAAAAAAGGCCATCAACTCACCGCCATGGAACACCCGGGCAATCAGTCGCTAAGTGATCTGATTGCTGCTGGCGCAAAGACTGCTTCGACGGCACAAGCCGTGGCGCAGGCCAGCGACATTGTCATCCTATGCGTGAATGGATCGGCCCAGGTAGAGGCTATTTTGGAGGGCACCACCGGATTGCTGGCCGGGCTGCGCGAGGGCATGACGGTGATCGACTGTTCAACCAGCATCCCTGCGTCCACTCAGCAAGTGGCCGCCACACTGGCGCAGCGTAGCGTTCAATTTCTTGATGCGGCCATGACACGCACTCCCAACGAAGCGATGCAAGGCCGACTTAATTTACTGATTGGCGGTGATGCTGCGCTTCTTGAAGAGTGCCGCCCCATTTTGTCCACCTTTGCTGAAAACATCGTGCACGCCGGCGCCGTCAGCGCGGGCCACAGTCTGAAGCTGCTGCACAATTTTGTCTCGCTCGGCTCTGTCACTTTGTTGGCCGAAGCCGCAGCATGCGCACGCCGTTCGGGCATCGATGACGCGGTGTTCGTGGAAGTTCTGGAAAAAGGCGGAGGCTGGGGCGCGGCACTCGAACGCCTCAAGCCTTATTTATTGCGCGGAGATAACTCTGGCCTGCGCTTTTCAATGGGCAACGCCCTCAAAGATCTTGGCTATTACGCCGACATGGCGCATGAGACGGGTTCGCACGACGCAGCTGCCAGGGCCATCCAAAGCACGCTGGCTGCGGCCTGCGAGAGGGTCGATCCGCAGACCCTGTTGCCTGAGCTGGTGGGGCAGTTGGCAAAAGGCGCATTAAAGAATAAGCAATGAGCTACGATATCGTCACCATCGACGGCGACGGCAAACTCTGACGGCTTTAATAAGCAGAGCAACGTTTTGCACTTCATACAGGAACAGTTTTGTTCAAACACCTCGAATCCCCCGCTGTCAGCGCTCCAGGTTGGCTGCAAATGCGCGCCGACTTCGGCAGCACCTACGCTGCCAACGCGCTGATCGGTTTCATTTTTGCCGCCACCGGGCCGGTTGCCGTGATTTTGTCTGTGGGCACACGCGGCGGTTTGTCGCCTGAAGAGCTGGCGTCTTGGGTGTTTGGGGTGTTTTTTGTCAACGGCCTGCTCAGTTTGTTTATGAGTTGGCGCTACACCACGCCCTTGGCCTTTGGCTGGACCATTCCGGGCACAGTGTTGGTGGGGCCTGCATTGCAGAATCTGAGTTTTCCAGAAGTGATCGGTGCTTTTTACACCACCAGTGCATTGGTTTTGGTGCTGGGTTTGAGCGGCTGGGTCAAGCGTGTCATGGCGGTGCTGCCCATGCCGATTGTCATGGGCATGGTGGCCGGGGTGTTTTTGCGGTTTGGCCTCGATATCGTGCGAGCCCTGCAAAGCGATGTGTGGATTGCCGCACCCATGGTGGGCGTGTTCTTTTTGTTATCTGTCCGCACCGACTGGGGCAAACGCTTGCCGCCCGTCATTGGGGCCTTGCTGGTAGGCGTTTTGGCGGTGGCCTTGTCGGGCCGGCTCGATGCCGCAGCGGTGGGGCAACTGACCTTGGCGCAGCCCGTCATCCAAGCCCCGGTGTGGTCGTGGGCGGCCGTGCTCGAGTTGGTGCTGCCCCTGGCCATCACGGTGCTGGTGGTGCAAAACGGGCAGGGTGTGGCGGTGCTCCAAAACGCCGGGCACGCGCCGCCGGTGAACATGATCGCCGTAGCCTGCGGTGTGGGCGCCGCCATCAGCGCGCTGTTTGGCGCGGTCAGCTCGTGCCTGACCGGGCCAACCAACGGCCTGCTGACCTCGTCGGGCGAGAAGTCGCGCCACTACACCGGAGCGCTCATGTTTGGCGTGCTGGCCGTGCTGTTTGGCCTGATGGCTCCCACCTTCACCGGCTGGATGCTCGCCGCGCCCCAAGAGTTCATCATGGTGCTGGGCGGCCTGGCCATGCTGCGCGTGTTGCAAGGCGCGTTTGTCGCCTCATTTGGTGCGGGCAAGCATTCACTGGGCGCCTTAGTCAGCCTGCTGGTCACAGTGTCCGACATCGGCCTGTTCAACATTGGTGCGGCCTTTTGGGGCTTGGTGGCAGGGTTTGCGGTGTCTTGGTGGATGGAGCGGGCTGATTTTCAGCGGCCTAATTGACGCAGCCACCGTGCATGGCGGCATCGTGCAGATGGTTAATGACATTGGCTTTGAGTTGGTAGCGCAGCCTGATGGTGCCACCATTTATTTGATGTACCATGACAAGCCCATGGCCTCAAAAGGCATTACTGGCAAGCTGACTGTTTTGCAGGGCAGTAACAAAATTGAAGCAGACATCAAAGAAGCAGGTGACAACACACTGCGCGTCTTGGGCGTTAAGCTGGGCAAAGGTGACAAGCTGGTCGCGGCTCTGAGCAATGTTGGTGGCAAGAATATGACTGTGCGATTTACGATTAAATAAAAAAAGAGCTCACTGCAATGATGAGCTCACCATTTCGGACGTTCACCAAAGGCATTCGCATTCATGACACCGACCCAAACATTGTGCCTTTACGCACTGACCGCTTGCGCAGAGATTCTTGGTTGCTACTTGCCGTATTTGTGGCTTAAGAAAAGTGCGTCTCCATGGTGGTTGATTGTTGCCGCAGCAAGTTTGGCTTTGTTCGTGTGGCTGCTAACGCTGCATCCTCATCCCGCTGGACGTGTTTATGCCGCCTACGGTGGGGTTTACATCGCTGTTTCAGTCTTGTGGCTGTGGTTGGTCGATGGCGTGTTGCCTGATCGCTGGGACTTGGTTGGCACGGCAATCGTTCTTGTCGGAGTGGCTGTGATTTATTTTGCACCGCGCAATGAGATGCTTTTTTAGGTGACTTCTCGATCTATGTTTCGACCACAGAAACTCTGATTAACAGTCCGCAGCTTGGTCGAATTGAATAAGCGTTGCTTCCACATTTGCTTCCACACTGCTGTAGATCGCTTTTAACTTATTGATTTATATAGATTATTTTTTATTGAAGCTGCTCATAATCCTTTGGTCCCTGGTTCGAGTCCAGGTGGGCCCACCACTTAAAAAGCTACTCATTCGAGTAGCTTTTTTCTTGCATCTAAACATCTTCCACACTCTTGGTTCGACTTCTATAAGTCGTTGTTCTGTATGAGGAAAATATTTCTTAAACTGACTTTGTGTTTGTTTAAGAAAATGTCCCGTGACGATCAATACACGAAGAAAAATTACACGCGAAAAAGTTAGGCGCTAGCCTTAGGGCTCTAACTTGATTCAGCAATATCACCAAGTCGTACATGGCAGCTAAAATTGAATGCCATGCAGATGATTAAGTTTTGGTTTTACTCGTGGGGGCAGAGTTGACAAGAGCATCGTATTTTTGAAAGATCGATGACTCTCCATTGACATGGACTAGAAGCACGGAATAAGGATCTTTTCTGCCTTTATAGGCAGGACCGTCCATACCTGGTGAACCCACTACCATTCCTGGAACTGTCAGTCCGATGGCCTTGGGTTGTTCGCGGAGCAATCTGCGAATTTCACGAACTGGCACGTGCCCTTCAATGACATAGCCACCTACTCGCGCAGTGTGGCAAGAACCCAGCTTGGCTGGCATACCAAGCTGAGCCCGAATTGCTTCATTGCCATTGTCAAATACTCTGACAGAAAATCCTGATTTTTCTAGGATGGTCACCCAATCTTTGCAGCAGCCGCAATCAGGGTCTTTCCAAACTTCGATCAAATTGGTCTGCAGCTGGGTTGCTGATGCTGTAAAGGGAAGCGTGAAAGCACCAACAAGCCAAAACCGACGATTCATGATGGGTTTCAAATTAGCGGCTTTGGCTTACACGCCCAGCAATTTCTTGGCGTCCGCCAGCGCTTTCATCGACTCGGTATGCTTGCCTTCCTTGTGCAACTTCTCACCCTCTTCGCGTAAGGCTTTGACTTTGGACATTTCTGCTGCAGGCAAAGTCGCAGTTGGCAATTTTGCGTCGATGGTGCGCATCTCACCAGGGCAACCATGCGCTGATGCTGTGGATGCAAAAAACATAACAAGTGAACCAATAAGAAGTTGTTTCATGGAGGTCTCCAAAAGTTGAAATTTCATCATATTTCAACAGTTCACAACGAGGGCATTTGCTCTTGAATTTGTCCCCAGCAAGGTATGGGGAATTGGCTTCTGGCGCGGGGGGGGTGTGGTGCTGAATTCAAAAGCAAACCCCCTGAGGCATTACCGGGCATTCAAATATTCGTGTGCAAGAACGATCTCCTGAGTCTTGTTGCGTTGAGTTGCACAGTTGTTGGGTAATTTTTTCAAAGTAAATAATTTGAATTGATTTTGAGTAGATAAATTAGGATATTTAAAAATTTGCATAATAAAAATATAGTTTCATGATAACTTATGTTTTTAAATTATCGAAAACAAGATGCTTAGCAAACGCTCAACTCTAGGTTTAAACGTCATGATTTTGATCGCCCAGACGCCTAGTCACAGAACCATCACAGCAGAAGCGCTTGCATCAATGACCAATGCCTGTTTGTCTTACATAGAAAGCATTTTGAAAAACGCAAGAGAACAAGGATTTATTCGAGCTACTCGCGGCCCTGGCGGTGGCTACCAACTCAATGTACCCTTGAGCAAACTGTCCGTTTGGGATGCAGCTTCGTCATTCAGTTGGCCAACCGCAGCACCACAAAAAAGTCATTCATCTCCCGAGACCTCAGCGGCAAATGCCATTGCTCAAAAAGCTTGCCAGCTAGAGAAAGAGTTTCTTCAGTCTTACCCATTTGCAAACTTGGTACCTGAGAGCGCTGAATTACCCGCATCCAAGTCAACAAAGTCTTTAGCAAGAAACTTCAAGCCTCTGCCAACTCGAAAGATACCAGTTGCTCCAAATTCAATTTTTGATTTCTCGAATTTTTTAAAATTAAAAACGTCTTAGGAATTTTATGAAAATTTCATACATGTTGCGCAACGAAAGCGACGAAGAGAGTGAAATTCCAATGGGACAAGCTTGGAAATGGATCCTTCACATTGAAGACGAAATTGAAATTTATTTGATCTTTGAAAATCTCAAGAAAAAACTTGCCGATAACAAACTCACACTTGCAAACCTGCAAATTGATCAACTTTGCTCATCTGATGATTTTTTAAACTTGGCTTGCAAGTCTTACAAAGATCCCGTCGTATACGACGAGTTTATTCCTGTTGCAAGAATCATTTCTACGCATGTAGAAAACGATTCAAGCGAATTTCGATATGTTTTGAAACGTCGGACTTAACGATACGCGGCTTCTCAATGCTTTTGAAAGTCAGCGTACAAATACAATTTTCACTACTACGCTCGATTAAAAAGGAATCAATGAACTTCGATCCGACCAAGCCAAGACTACCTTTTAGAAAGATTTGACAATGTTTGACAGTTATATAAGCGCGGCAAATCTTTTAGTTACAGCGTTGTTATTCGGAGGAATGCTTCTGTTTTCTGGGGGCTTTGCAGCGTTCCTGTTTCGGTACCTACCGCCAGAAGACGCTCGCATGCTAATTCGAAAAGCGTTCCCACCGTTCTACCTTTTTGTGATTTTTTCTTCGGGTTTAGCCATGGTGCTATCTTCGCTATCAAATCCCTTCAATGCTTTGTGGATGGCTTTCGTGATGTTGACTGCGATTGCAGCTCGCCAGTTGCTGATGCCTGCGATCAACCGTGCTACCGATTCAGGGAACAAAAAGCGCTTTTTATGGCTACATAGCTTTTCTGTTCTTATTACGCTTGGGCATATTGTTTTGGCGGCAGTCGTTTTGGTAAGCCTGGTCTGATGACATCTTAGCTACCTCGCATGACTGCTTCCTAGGGTTAAGCAATTGACCTACTGATAATTTTTGAAACATATCATTTACGTTACTACCGTTTTATCGAGCATTCATGCAGCACTGATAGGCTAAGGACGTAAACAGTTTTATAAATAGATTTAATATTGCCATATAACTTACGAAGAATGGAGTTGCTAATGACCGTCAATTTTTCTTTTAAAAATTTTTTCTCAATTTTAAAAGTAAGCCTCGCACTTACTGGAACTGCGTTATTTTTGCATTCTGCTAATGCTTCAGAGACATCTTGTATCACTGCAGGACGATTCAACGCTGACGGAAAGTGGTCACCACAGTTCCAATCTGTGAAATTGTTAGACGATACAGGCCGAAGCTTGTCTGTCAAGCGTAAATCTGAGTTGGTACTAGTGCGCGGCGTTGAGCTTTTGGAGCCTGCTCTTTTGTCTGGTTGTGAAGGTGACCGAGCCTTGAATCGTGGCACAGATGTAATAACCGATAAAGCCCCTGTCCCTGCTGCAAAGCCTGGTCGACACAGCGTCATTGGCCTAGGATTTCCAAAGCTGCAAATTGGTGGTGAGTTGGTAGAGTTAAAGCTACAGGTTAATGCTGACCAAATAGTCATGATCACTCGTTAAATTTGGTAAAAGTGACTACCCCCAATTTTTAAAACAAAATGATCGATCAAGAATACAGAATTCTTTTTGTCTGCATGGGCAACATTTGCCGAAGTCCTACAGCAGAAGCTGTGTTTTTTAAAAGGCTGGCAGATCGGAAACTCTTGCACAAAGTCAAAATTGACTCGGCGGGTACGCACAACTTCCATCCAGATGCAGCACCTGATGAACGCAGCCAGATGCATGCGCTCAAAAGAGGCTACGACATGTCTCATTTAAGGGCTAGGCAAGTGGTCGACAGTGACTACGAAGATTTTGATTTGCTTTTGACAATGGATTGGGACAACCGCGCCTTGTTGGAGGAAAGATGCCCAGCAAAATATGTTCACAAGGTTCGTGGGTTGGCTGAATTTTTGCAAACATCGCAAACTCCTGTCATACCGGATCCCTACTATGGCGGGGATCAGGGTTTTGAGCAAGTGTTGGATTTGATCGAGGAAGCCAGCGAAGGTCTGATGAAATTCATCGTCCAAAAGGTTCAGTCATGAAATCTATGAATTCAGCAATCATTGAGTTGCGCGATTTGCAGTTGAAAACAGATATCGGAACTTATGGCCCTATGGACACTCGACCCGATTGTCATATTTTGGACTTGACGCTTGGGATTTCAGTTGAACAAGTTCTTATTGCGCAGGATGGCATGGCGAACGTTTTTGACTATGACCCATTAATCTTAGAAATTGACCGTCTCGCGGCTGACGGTCACTATGAAACGCAGGAACGACTTATCACCCGAATTGCTGGTGCGTGTGCAGCACACCTTGCTATCAAACACATGGTGATCAGGCTTAGAAAGTTACCTGTTCGGGCGGGCAGTGGATCTCTCGGTGTTTGTCTGACGCTAGATGAAATCACTACCGAGGCACTTCGATTGCAACTAAATCGATAGTCAAAAAAATCCTAGTCATCAAAGCTAGGAGCCGTGCCCTTTCGAACTGCTAATTATTTAACCAGAACGTAGGCCTTTTGAAAACTTGCAGTATTTGTCATTTGCTTTATGCAAAAATCTGCGACGTCAGAGCGAGCAATAATGCCATTACGCCAATCTTTGGGTTGGTCATAAGCTTGATAATTTCCGGCACAAAATTTGCCAGTCAAAACACCTGGGCGAATAATGGTCCAGTCTAGATCACTGGACTTGATCAGCTGCTCTTGTAACGTTTTGTCTGCATAGGCGCGACCAAATACGGCATCAAAGGGCAAGCGCTGAAATGCGCTGATGCTCTGACTACTGTCACCGGCTCCAAATCCTGTAATACAAATTAGGCGCTTTACGCCGCTACTCTTCATGGCGGGTAACAACAACTTTGTTGCTTCAGAAAATAAACTAACCGGAGCGAACAACTCTTTTAAGCCTACCCCCAACGTCTGAACAACAACGTCAACATCTTTTAATGCTGCGCACACATCATCGTGGTCAAGAGCGTTGCCACGAAACTTTTCTAGCTCTGGGTTGTTTATGCCAATTTCGTAGGCAGATCGAGCAAAAGCTCGAACAAGGTGCCTTGAGTCAATCGCTTTTTGGACAGTTTCCAGACCGATGCCTTTGCTTGCACCCATAACCAATATACGTTTCATGAGAAAAATGTCACCTATAAAAAATTTAGTATTTGAAGAACAAGGGATGTCAGGGTTTACGCTGATATTTGCAAGCCAAGAACGCGATCAAAAATTAAT
>Ga0315905_10007151_pt1 | contig 11326 bp, 7 predicted proteins | sample LakEriMetagenome_5_FD_203522 | JGI IMG/M metagenome (GOLD analysis project Ga0315905, IMG submission 203522) | Freshwater fungal communities from buoy surface, Lake Erie, Ohio, United States - Buoy 4 MA121 | ecosystem: Environmental > Aquatic > Freshwater > Lake | place: USA: Lake Erie, Ohio...
AAAACTTGACACCAGACAACTTCAGGAACTTTCCATCAGGGTACTGGAATAGCCTTTTCCACCCACTTGTGTTTTTCCTTGGGCTGCTTCAGGCCGAAGCTGCCATTGGCGGTAATTCCCAGCCCCGGAAGGGCTTTGCAGCCATCGATAAAAAAATCCAGGCCTGCATAAAAAACCGGGAATTTCCGGGTGCAGTAATGGTGGTAATGCACCATGGTGAAGTTGTGCTGAAAAAAGGCTGGGGAGAAACCACCTACGGAAGCGGTCGCATTCCGAGCCCGGAAACCTCGGTTTACGATGTAGCCTCGGTTTCCAAGGCCATCAGCACGGCCACCTGCCTGATGCACCTTTACGAGCAGGGCAAATTTCAGCTGGAAGACAAGCTGGGAAAGCACCTGCCTGCAGCAAGAGGATATCCGCTGGGCGAAATAAAAATTGCCGACTACCTGGCACATTGTACAGGTTTGCCGCCATTATATAACAGCAATTACTGGTTGTATGCCGCCAATCGCTGGAAGGAATCGGCTTTTTCGCCTGTGCAAAATGAAAAATTCCCGGAACCCTTCCGGGGCCGTTTTTTACCCAGAGGTTTCCGGGAATCCATGTTCAGTGATCTGGCTCAGCTTCCGTTACGCGGTTCCGCCCGAACGGTGTATTCAGACCTGAATTATGCCCTGCTGGGATTTTTGGTTGAGACACTCTCCGGAAAGCGGCAGGATCGGTACATTGAGGACTGGTTGTACAAAAAACTGGAACTGCGCCGTACTTGCTATAATCCGTTGCTTCATTCGATTAATCAGGAAGACATTATTCCAACGCTCACTGCACCGGGCTGGCATGGCTGGGTTCATGATCCGGAAGCCGGAAAGCTCGGCGGAGTCTGTGGTGCTGCTGGTGTTTTTTCTACCGGAGAAGAACTTGCCAAAATCGGAGAATTTTTCAGGCTGGGTGGAAACTACCGTGGCGAACAGATCCTTCAGCAGGAAACCATCCGGAAATTTGCCCGCGAAAGAATGCCGGGTTACAGCCGGGGACTTGGCTGGATGAAGCCGCCATTGAATAAAGGACAAAAAACCATGATTCCCCCGATGGCCTCTCCGGCATCTTTTGGTCATCAGGGATTTACCGGCTCTATTCTTTGGGTTGATCCGGAGAAGGAACTGGTGGTGGTTTTCATGTCTAACCTCACCTACCCCGATGATGCCCCATCTGCATTTAAGAAACGGGGGGGATTCAAACAGATTCTTGCACTGGCCTACGGCCTGATTGCAGGATAATTTCAAATCCTGCTGTATCATTGCGGAAGATAATCAGAAGTTATGAAGAGCGCCAGTTCCGGTAATATTTTCAATAAGGCCGTCATCATTTCTGCTATAGGCTATTTCGTAGACCTTTATGATCTCATACTTTTCAATGTTGTTAAAGAGAAAAGTCTTGCAGATCTGGGCATTACAGGCGATTTGTATAAAAAGCTGGAAGTAGACCTGATGAACTCCCAGATGTGGGGAATGCTGGCCGGAGGGATTATCTGGGGTGTTATCGGCGACCGGAAGGGAAGGGCTTCGGTCCTTTTTGGCTCCATTCTTATGTACTCACTTGCCAACATCGCCAATGCCTTTGTAACAGATATCAATGCCTATGCCATCTGCCGCTTTATTGCCGGTGTTGGACTTGCCGGTGAGCTTGGGGCAGGCATAACCCTCGTTCTCGAATCTATGGACAAGGAAAAGCGGGGCTACGGAACCATGCTCATTGTTACCCTTGGTGCCCTAGGTGCCGTGGTGGCAAGTCAGGTTGGGCAGCTCGACTGGAAAATCGCCTATATCATCGGCGGAGTGATGGGCCTGATGATCTTGTTTATGCGGGTACAGGGTCTGGAATCAGGTATGTTCCGCGAAATGAAAGGACTCAGGGTAAATCAGGGAAATCTGCTGATGCTGCTGAGTCCGGGAAAGCGTTTTCTCCGCTATCTCGGCTGCATATTAATTGGCCTCCCTGTCTGGTTTACGATTGGAATTCTGGTGAATCTCAGTAAGCGATTTGTGCCCCATATGGGCCTCAGCCCGGATGCCATCAACATGGGCAGCTGCATCATGTTTACTTACCTCGGTCTGAGTACCGGCGATTTGCTCTCAGGACTTTTCAGTCAGTTTTTCCGCAACCGGAAAAAGGTAATCTATGGCTACCTGGCCGCCAATGGCCTGCTTTGCCTTGTGTACCTCTTTTCCAGGGAAATAACGGCTCCCTGGTTTTATTTCCTTTGCTTTCTGCTGGGCTCGGCTACGGGTTACTGGGCCCTTTTTGTTACCATTGCAGCCGAGCAGTTCGGTACCAATCTTCGCTCCACAGTGGCCAATACGGTTCCGAATTTTGTGCGTGGAGCCTTACCTCTGATTACTGCGGCTTTTCTTTATTTTGAAAAATTATTCCTGGGGGATCCGGTGCTTTCTGCATTGGTGGTTGGATTTTTATGCCTCATGCTGGCTTTTATCGGTGCGGCAACAGTTCACGAGACTTTCGGGAAAGATCTGGATTATCTGGAAGAGCATTCAATATGATTATTTCACTGATTGCTGCTGCTTCCATAAACCGGGTAATCGGCCTGAATGGAGAACTGCCCTGGCATCTGCCCGCTGATTTGCGCTATTTCAGGGAAAAAACACTCGGACACCACATTCTCATGGGGCGGAAAACCTGGGAAGCTTTTCCAAGGCCTCTGCCCGGCCGTACTTCCATCGTTCTTGGCCACATGCAGCATCGTCTGCCAGAAGGTGTTTTTCCGGTAGAATCCCTCAGCAGCGGAATTGAACTGGCAAAAGAGCGCGGTGAAACGGAATTGATGATTATTGGCGGAGGGCAGGTTTATGAAGCTGCCTTACCTTTTGCACAAAAGATTTTCCTTACCCATGTTCTGACGAAAATAAGCGGAGGAACAGCCCTGTTTCCTGTAATCTCGGCTATGGACTGGGAAATTGTTTCCAGCGAGTTCATGGAAAAGGATGAGAAAAACCCTTTTTCCATGGAGTTTATGGAACTGAGAAGACGAAACTCCGAAGCTACCACCTGATCAGAAAACATCCTTCCAGAAGGGAATTTCAAAAAAGGTTCTCCCTGATTCCTTGATGAGTTTCCTGTATTTTTCATCAGGCAGATCCGGGCAGGCTACCTGCAAAAGGTGCGGCCCATTCGGGAGATGACCAATTGGTATTGCAGCACTTACGCCAATGTGGTCTGTTTCCTTTTCCCAGCGGGAATACCAGCGAACATTTTTATACACACTGTCATTTATGCTGATTTCCAAAATATTATTCAGAAACCGCATCGAATCTGACTTCGCACTGGCAAAAATCAGCGGATCCATGCCTTTTACATAGGTCACATTTACCATCAGAAAATTATTTTGAATGATTTTTGTTGGTATGAATACAATCTGCCTGTCCGGCCAGTCTGCCTCATCGGCATAATGCCGGAAATTCATCCCTGGGTTGTCAGGTGTCATGGCAAAGCGGTACTCCCGAAAGTCGAAAGGATTTTTCCAGGCCAAGGTCCGGAATACGGTTCCGTAAACGGTAAATATGGTAAATGCAGCAAAAATCCCGGCACCCAGGTAGAAACTGCCTTTCTTTACATTACTACCGAAAAAAACCAGTGGTCTTTCATAAAATCGCCGGAAGGTAATCGCATCATACAGGAAAAAAACAGGATAGATTATCACTGCAAAGTATTTCAGTTTTCGGAAGAACCCGAAACTGAGCAGGTCGGCGATGTATAAAACCATCAGCCAGACCAAAGTCAGCATAAAATAGTTCAGGGGTTCAACCACCAACCCAGATGAAATGGTTTCCAATGCAGAGATGAGGAAAATCAGCAGCCCCATCAACATAAGGTTGGCCAGCAGCAGAATGGCAGAGGAAATGGAAGAAAAAATCACGAGGCCGCAAATCTTATCAACTCGCATGATCAGATCCCTCAGGTCACCTTCCACATGGCGATTCCGGAAGGGGAAGGCCAGCTTGCCCGCCTTCTTTCTGATCCCGGAAGGAAAAACAAAATTCAGGCAAACCATGGCCAGCCAGTAGGCTCTCAGAATAAGATGCAGGATAAAACCATTGGTAAGGATTTTTATGCCGAAAATTCCAAGTATCAGGTAAACGCTAAAGCCCGGAAGAGAGGTAAGCATCCGGACAGATGTTATCCAGGAAAAGAAAAATGCCGGAAGCTGAATAAGGGTAAAAACCGCACCGCCGGAAATCAGCAGCTCCAGTTCCCAAGAGTTTTCCTGAAGATTTTTCAGCCAGGAAGGCACATCGGCTTCCGCCAAATTCTCTTTTTCAGCAATTGTTTCCTTTGAATTTTCAGTATTCATAGATCATCTCCGTAGCATACAGGATTTGTGTTCTTCAGCCGAAACCATCCGGTAAAGCCCTGGTGGAAGCGGTAGTTCATCAGTACGTGGAATAACATCTTTTCCCTTCCATAAAACCCGGCCGCCCAGATCCAGAATGCAGAACTCCCCGCCGAAGGCACGAAGGCCATAAGGGCAGTATGCGCTGCTCTGGGTTTTATTGTTTGAAGCAGGCAGTGGCTGTATCAGCAAGCTGAAACGGTCGGATTCGATTCCGAGGGCGTCATAGGTAAAGAGAGAGGAATCTCCGGTAAGCTGGCTGATTTCCCCCAGACCGTCATCTTTCAGATAAATCTGATAATGGGCTGTTTCTGTACCTGCACGCTTGAATTTCAGCTGAAAAATACTGCCCGCCCGCCGCAGATTCAACGGAACAATTCCCTCTGTTTCCACCGCCGCAAGGCCTGCAATGCTGTAACGGTTCGGACTATTTCCCAATGCGAGGGTTATTCCGGGATTATCCAGCTTGGCCACAGCAATGGTATCGTGGCCAGGCGTAAAATCGAGGAAAACCTCATCCTGCCTGTTCTGGCTGAAGGCCAGGATGTACAAGCCGCTGAGGGAAGAACTGTCTGCCACCTGAGCCTCGATTTTTGCTGGCATCAACAGAAAAAGAAATCCGGAAAAAAGAAGGATTCTGGTCCATTCAATTTGGTATGGGGAATTTCCTGAAAAGTACACCCTGCAAGTTAGGCAGACATACGCAAAAAAAAAGCCACCCTTCCGGATGGCTTTTTTCTCGTTTTGAAATTATCAGAGTTTTGAGAAGCGGATAACCTCCGGGCTTTGCTCAAAACGGATCAGGTACTGACCGGCAGAAAGACTTTCGGTATTCAGTGACTGATGAACACCGCTGAGTGTTCCCTTGCTGATTACTTTGCCGCTCAGGTCTGTGATGCTGTAAGCACCCTTCAGGCTTGAAGCATTACGCAGGTTCAGCTTGCCGCTGGTAGGATTCGGATACAGGGAAAGTCCGCTGTTGATCTTACCGGCTGCAGCAGTTGCCGCATCGCTGATGATCAGGCTGAAGCGGTTCTCATCGTTCCCGCTGGCAGTGAAGCTGAATGAATTCAGTCCATCTGCAATTGGGAACAACTGTCCGTTTACATCATCCTTCAGGTAAACCTGAGAGAAGGCCCACTGAGAACCGGTTTTCTCCATTTCAAACTGAAACTGATTACCAGCCCTGCGGAGGTTAAGTGGAATGATTCCAGCTTCAGCAACTGCAGAAGCAGCTGCAATGCTGTAGCGGTTCTGCTGGCCAAGGCTCAGGGTAATTCCGGGGTTGTCGAGTTTTGCAGCAGCATCCTCATTACCGGGAGATGTGTTCAGGAAAGCTTCGTCGCGGCGGTTGCCTGAGATGGCAGAAATTTTCAATCCGCTGATTTCCTGATTTGCCACGCGCAGACCGGAAGAATAAACATCAACCTTAACATCTTCGGTCATGCTGAGTGCAGAAGAACCTGAAGTAGCATTAACAAAGAAGGCCTGACCACCTGCAATAAAGCGGCTTCCACCGTTTACACCAACACTTCCGTTGTAGGTTGAATATGATTCTGTTCCTGCATTCCAGATGTACAGGGCACTACCGCCGATGCCGGTTTTGGTCCAGCCGCTGGCAGCATTCCAGTCGATGGTGCAGGGATAAGAATTACCCACCAGGTTCCAGCCGTTGGTAGCACCATTGGCTGAATAGGAACAACCGGATGCACAATAGGAAATCGGGAAGTTTACAGTGCCCGACACAGGAGCGCCGGTGTATGCAAACTGACTGTTCGAAGTAACCCTTCTCGCCCATACACGCAGGCCCTGGCCGTTGCTTACTGTTTGTGAAGCACTGGATCCCTTTGACCAACCGAACTCATCAAAGGCTCCGCTGTTTGGAGAGTAGTAATAAAGGGAACCGGGATCGGTATTGGAAGGAAGGAAAGTAGCAGGATGCAGGTTGTTTCCGCCCTGATCGAAACCACCCATGTTAAATCCGGAAGTGGTTGGGGTTACATAATACCAGGCACCGGTGGCGGTTCCGCTCAGTCCGCTAAGGTATTTTTCATAGGTAATATCACCAACAAGTGAAGCACCTGCTTCTGTTTTCAGCAAACGGCCCTGATTAGATGCATCAGAACCAATTACCAGAGTTCCGGCACTTGCGTTGAAAGTTCCGTTCTGAAGCTTCAGTCCGTTGCGAACTTCCATTCTTGCACCTGCAGCCAGACTCACGCCTGCGGCATTATTGATGGTAAGTACACCGGCACCATTGCTGGTAAGGCTTCCGCTGATGGTTTGTGCAGAAGCACCATTGAGGGTTATATTACCGTCACCATTAAGCCATCCTGCAGCACCATCCACATTACCGCAAATACTAAGGTTAGCTCCGGAAGCAATGGAAATACCGCTTCCGCCATTAAGCTGAAGATTCCCCAGAGAGAAGTTTCCAGTGGTAATAACCGGATTATTGGCCGAGCTGTTGATGGTTACTTCGCGGCAGCCGGTACTTGGAGCCCAGCCGGATGACCAGTTGTTGCCATCGGCAAAGTTGCTGTTGTTTCCAATCCAGCTGATATCGGCAGTACAGCTCATACACTGACGGAAACAAACCACAGGAAGGGTTTTGCTAGTGCTGCCCATAACGAAGTTACGGTTTCCGTTATTTCCGGGAGAGCAAACATTGGCAACCGACTCATCGCTGCCCCAGTTGTTGCCATTGATGAATTTAAAATCAGACACCTGATTGGGATCAACCAGCACCGTACGGGCATAAATATTTCCACCTATGTTGGTAAGCTGGGTTGTTCCCGGATTCCATCCCTGGAAAGCACCGGCAATGTGAACACCGTTTGGACTCACTGTTTCGCCGCTCATATCTACCTGAAAGGTTACGGTAATGCAGGTTCCGCAGGTTCCGAAGCAAACGAGTGGTGTAGAAGAAGCCCCGGAAGGAACAGTGTAAGCACGATTTCCACTCACATTACATGCTCCCGGTACTCCTTCGTCGCTGCCCCAGGCATTTCCGTTGATGAATTTGAAAGGAACAACCTGTCCGGGTACCAGCATCAGGGTAGTGGCATAAATTCCTCCACCCTGTGCTGTAAGAGCAAGGGCCGATGGATCCCACTGCGGATAGGTGCTGCCGAAATCTCCGGCGATGTGTACTCCGTTTCCACTCACGGTAAGCCCGCTCATATTCACACGGAAGGTAGTAGCAACTTTGCTTACACAAGCATTGCAGCTGTTGAAACAGCTGCCCGAAATTGTGGCATCTCCGCTTCCGACAGTGTAGGTACGATTTCCGGATCCATTGACACATCCACCGGAAAGGCCAGACTCCCAGCTGCTTCCGTTGATGAATTTAAATTCAATGTTTGATCCCTGTGCCAGGGCAATGGTTGCTCCGTAGGTAGTTCCTGAAATCAGGGTGAGAGGGTTCGCGGTAGCATTCCAGCCATTGAAGCTGCCGGCTACGAATACACCGGCACCTGCAACTGTTTCATTTTGCATATCTACGCGGAAACTGATGTTTACAGGAGGCAGTGCCGCAGAAGTATAACTCTGTGTGGTGCTCTTGCTAAGGCTGTACATATCATGATTAGCAGTGATGCCGGAAACGGTGGAAGTCATGGCATAATACTGAACGGTGATGCCATCAGCCTGTGCAGGAATCGTAGCTGCATAGGATGTACCAGATCCGGTGGCTGTAACCATAGTGCTGGTGGTATAGTTGTCGGTAGTATAACGTACATAAACAATCTCTTCAGCACTTTTGGCAGCTGAAAGAGTAATGGTTACATCAACCTGATCGGAGGGTGTAACATTTCCGGCAGTAGGGGTTTGAGCAGTGGAAGATACCAAAATAGGCTCAGCAGAAGTTTCCATAAAAATACCCTGTGTGCTGCTGTATCCATTGTCTTTCCATACCATCGTATAATACTTGGAAGAATTGCAGGTAATGGAATTATTGCTGCCACCTCCGTTGAAGGTATAATTCTGAAGCGTGTTAAGCGTAACAGTCGTTTCATTCCACTTGTTATTCCAGGGATTGCCGCTGGGTCCGCTGGTGAAGAGGAATTGTCCGCCGCTCAGGCCGGTAAAGGTGGTCTTCCAGCGTGTGGTACCATCAGTAAGTTTTTTTACTCCCCCGCCTGTAACCTGAAATTCAGATCCAAGAGGCGATCCCGAAGCAGGAGGATTGCCCCAGCCATTCCAGTCACCGGGCATATTAAGCCCTTCGGGAGCGTAAATTTGGGCAAATGCACCAATACTGCAAAGCAGCATGGAGAGCGCAAGAGCCGCAGCTCTTCTAACATAATTGTGATAAAAAGTAATCATAAATGTGTTAATTGGTTAAAATGAAAAAATACTTTAGGCAAAAAAAAGAAAATTTCAGAATATTTTCAAAAACCTAAAACAATTTCAGGAATGAAAATTTTAGTTATTAACGTCTGAAAAACAGCTGTTATTTCTGTTCAGGATTATTTTTTGCAAATTGAAAAACTCCGGATTTTACCGGAAAACAGCATTAACATTGATTATCTGACTCAAAAACGAAGCCTCTTTCCTTTTCATTATCAAGGAAGTCTACCTTCATACCTGCCAGATGGAGGAAATGTTTTTTTTCGATGAAAACCAGAAAGCCGGATTCGGAAAAATGTTCATCGCCCGGTTTTGGCTGATCAAAACCGATCAGGAATTGTACTCCGGCACATCCCCCGCCTTTTACACCCAGCCTTAAACCATAACCAGCAGGAATATTCTTTCGCTCCATGATGGAAGAAATTTCCCTGATGGCCGCGTCGCTGAGCCGCACCGGAAGCATTTTCATTGTTTTTCTGAAATAAGCAGCGTGTGATTGCGTTGCCAAAATTACTTTCGCAACTTCATACTGAATTAAAGCTTATGGAAATTCTTGGTGATTTTTTCAAAATAGTACTTCCCGCCCTGCTGGTTTTATTGGGCATTTACATCAGCATCGATACCCTGCTGCGCCGGCAAATGGAAAAATCCGTTCTGGAAATGCGTTCAAAATTTACTGAAACCATTCTTCCCGTTCGTCTTCAGGCATACGAACGCATGGCGCTATTTCTGGAACGCATAAGCCCGCAAAACCTCATTCTGCGCATCAATCAGCCGGGCCTGTCGGCCGGTGAACTTCACGCCATTATGCTCCGCGAAATACGGGAAGAGTTTGCCCACAATCTAAGCCAGCAGGTATACATGGGTCAGGGTACCTGGGCGCTGATCCGAAATGCCATGGAAGATATGGTTTCCATTACAAACACCTGCGCCCAGGAGGTAAATCCGGAAGCTCCTTCCATAGATCTGGCCCGCAGAATTTTTGAACATATGATGCAGCAAGGCAATGATTCCATTCAGAAAGCTATGGCAGAACTCAAAAACGAAATTGCCATCTATTTCTGATTCATTATCTGCATACAGGTTCCTAAAAAACTGAAACATGCTCAGCAGCTACCTGAGGGAAAATTGGTCACGGCAGGAACGGAGAGCCTGGTACATTGCTGTAGCCCTTCTTATTCCGGCTGCCGGGCTGTTTTTCACAGCCTGGTTCTTCGGTTTTTCCTGGACCATTCAAACAGGCCTTGATTACCTTCCTAAAGAAATAGGCGTCGATGCCTGGGATATTCCCTCCGATATGGTGGATTTCTCCCTGTCTCTTCCTCACTATGCTTTTGCGGAGTATTTTACCATCAAGCAGGTTTTACCTCCAGACTGGATTTATCCTGTGATTGTTTTCCTGTTTCTGGCCGCCGCTTCCCTGCTATCAGCCGGCGTTTCCTACCTGGAAGGTATGTGGTTTTATGCTGCCCTTTTTGCTGCAGCATCCGGGGTGGCTGTTTCAGAGCCTGCCATGCTTGCACCTATGGGATTTACAGGTGCCTGGGTGAGTGCTGCCTGCGTTCTCCTTTTCCTGATTCCCGTTTATGCTATTGCAGAATGGCGCAATTCCTGGAATCTTCCCCGGCGATGGGCTGCATTGTTTCTGCTTTATGCAGGTTTCTCACTGATTTTTATGCGGGCTGATTTTTCGGTCATCCCGGCAGGCAGATTGGTTGCCTCCTGGTACTTTCCACTCCTGCTTGCAGCCATTATTTTCATTGCCATCAATGCCGCAGATTCACTTCAGGGCCTGGTAATCATCCTCACAAGGGTTCAGGGAAATACCCAAAGTCTTTTTCACTTCACTGTTTTTTCCCTGGTATATGCAGCTACCTTCCTTCTAACCTTTCTGCACAATACCGGTCAATATGTTTTTGATATTTTTTATCCCAGTCCGTTTGCTCTTCAGTTCCTTACCACCATTGCAGGATTCTGGATACTCCCGTACAAATCGGTGCTCGGGAACAATTCGGCCAGCTTTTCAAAAGCCATTCTGCCCATTTTTACCGCTCTTGCCATCCTATTTTTTACCGCCTGTTTTACCGCTTTTGCAACAGGAAACGACCTGATGACCGAGGTACTGGAAGATGCCATCACGCTTCTGCATTTTTCCATCGGATTCTGTTTTTTCCTGTACATCCTGATAAATTATTCAGACCTGATGCGCATGGGCCTCCGGGTTTATGAGGTGGTATTGAAGCCCCGCTACATGCCGGTTTCCGGAATCATGGTTTTTGGACTTGCAGGAGTTTTTATTTTTCTGGTAAACAGCAACTATTTTCCTTTTTATCAGGCACTTGCCGGTCGTTATGTCTACTGGGGAGACAATGCACGGAGGGAAGGGAAGACGCTTCAGGCAGAGGAAATGTACCGGCAGGCCCTGGCTATGGAATCCCGTAACCAGAGGGCCAATATCAGTCTTGCCAGCCTTTATATGGAAACAGGAAATTTCGATAAAGCTTTTGCTGCCGCTCAGACCTCTCTGGAAAAAAATCCTGTTCCTGAAGCCGTGATGATTATGGCCGGAAT
>Ga0315905_10007152_pt1 | contig 11325 bp, 12 predicted proteins | sample LakEriMetagenome_5_FD_203522 | JGI IMG/M metagenome (GOLD analysis project Ga0315905, IMG submission 203522) | Freshwater fungal communities from buoy surface, Lake Erie, Ohio, United States - Buoy 4 MA121 | ecosystem: Environmental > Aquatic > Freshwater > Lake | place: USA: Lake Erie, Ohio...
CCCCCCCCCCCCCCCCCCCCCCCCCCCCCCCCCCCCCCCACCCCCCCCCCCCCGCGGGGGGGGGGGGGGGGCGCCCCCCCGGGGGGGGCCGGCGCCCCCCCCTCTGCGTTGCCGCTGGCCACCCTGCTGCAACAGCTGCGTTCCTGCTCCAACTCCCGGGCTTGAGCCGCTGCCCCCCCCATCTCCTCGCCCTTGGGACACACCGCAGAGCCTGGCATCCATCCTGAAGAAGCCGGGCGTCAAGAAGCGCCCCTTCCTGGTGAGAGGGTCGGGGAATGGGAGTTGCAGATGGGCCAACCTTGCAGCACCGCCACGGCAGCTGCTGCAGCTAAACCCTGCTAGCAGGGCAGCCAGCACCTTGTAGCAGCCGCTGGTCGCAGGTCGTGCCCTGCCATTGCATGAGGGGTGTGCGCAATCTGCCCTGCAGGTGCGCACTGTGGAGGATGTGCTCATGTGTGCACGCAACATGGCAGCCGACTCCCTGGCCCCCATATTCCTGACCTCCAGTGTCACCGGTGAGCACTGGTTGCGCCTGCGCCGTGGACGGGCACCACCGCCCTGCCCACTCCACCGCCACATTGCCACTCTGTGCATGCTGGGGCCCGGCGGAGGCATGCCATAGCCTCAGCCCCCGTCTGCTTCTGCCACCTCTGCAGGTCAGGGCCTGGACCTGGTTCGCCTGTTCATCAACCTGATCCCATGCCGCTGCCGCTGGGCAGACAAGCAGGTCAGGGCGAGGAGCGAGCGTGGGGAGGGTTTGGGTTTCAGCGCGCACGCTGTCGGATGGGTTCAAGAGGGGGGGGAGATGCCTGGCCACGACAGCCCTGCCAGAGTGGGCCCTTGCACCTGTTGACCTGCTGAGCTGTGCATGCAGGCGGAGGCTGCCGAGTTCATCATTGATGAGACGTTTGGCGTGCCGGGCGTGGGCACTGTGGTGGCCGGCACCGTCAAGAGGTGGGGCGTGGGGCAGGGGAGGCTGGCAGCAGACACGCATGGGGCTGCAGGGCGCGCCCGGGGCAGACGAGGGAGGGAGAGGGATGAACACTTGGGGGCCGCGTCCGGCTCATCGGGGCCTGCTGCGGGTAATGCAGCTTTGACCCGCAGCCGCGAGGGCGCTGCCAACACCTGTGACCACCAGCCTAGCCATCCTCTTGCCAGGCCAGGGCACCACTGGCTGCTTGCGTCAGAAGCCTTGCCTTCTTGCTGGTGGGCTTGCAGGGGCATCATCACCGCGAATGCGCCGCTGCTGCTGGGGCCGGACATCGCAGACGGCACCTTCAAGCCCGCGGCCATCAAGAGCATCCACTACAAGCGCTTGCCAGTGGGGCAGGTGGGGGGGGGCGTGTAGGGTTGAGCACTGCATTGTTTGTTGCTGTGTTCGTCATGTTGGTGCTGTGTTTGCCACAACCCCCCCTGGTCCTGTTGTGTCCCACAGCCCCCCTCGCCTTTCCACGCCCATCCCAACCCTGCTGCTGCTCAGGTGGTGGCCGGCCAGACGGCAGCCCTGGCGCTGAAGAAGACCAAACGCGGCAGTGTGCGCAAGGGCATGGTGCTGGTGGACGCGCGCCTGGCACCCGTGGCCAGCTGGGAGTTTGAGGCGGACATCGCCATCCTCACCCACTCCACCACCATACAGCCCAAGTACCAGGCAAGCAGCCTTGCGGGCTGCTGCACCTGCATGGCCCAGCATGCGCCTCCATGGCCTGGGCAGCTGCTGCTTATGAAGGATGGCAGCTGGGCAGCGCAGGGCTGGGCTGATGCACGGGGCAGGTAACTGCACCGCTCCCACAGCCCAGCCTCCAGCAGCAGGCCAACCCCCCTCCACCCCTCCACCCTCTCTGCAGGCGGTGATTCACTGTGAGATCATTCGCCAGGCGGCGCGTGTGGTGTCCATGGACAGGGACAGGCTGCGCAGCGGCGACCGGGCGGCGGTGCGCTTCCGGTTCCTGCAGCGCCCTGAGTACATCACTCCCGGCAGCAGGTGCGTTTGTGGCGAGCGGGCTGTTGAAAGCCAGCAGGCGCCTGCCTGCGCTACTCTGGAGCCCTATAGTGTTCAGCATGGCCACTGCGCTGCCGCCGTGGCTGCGGCTGCGTGACGGGAAGCATCATGCTGCCACCAGGAGTCCGCTTGCAGCCCGCTGCACGCGCTAGGTTCCGCAGCGAGTGCAGCCTGCCAGCGCTAGGCACATGTCGTCTCCAAGCCCCCCGCCCCCCCCCCGGCCCAGGCAACCACGCCTGCTGCCGCCCGCCCCCTTTCAACGCCCCCTTCCGGCCATCCCACCCCGCCCCCTGCTGACCGGCAACACGCACTCGCTCCCCCACCTCCAGGTTTGTGTTCCGTGAGGGACGCACCAAGGGCATCGGCCTGGTGGTGGCTGCAGCGCAAGACGGCCCCGGCGGGGAGGCGGCTGCCAAGCAGCAGCATCTGATGCCGTCTGCACCCGCCAGCAGCACAGCCGCCGGTGCTTCTGCCTCTGCGGGGGGTGGAGGCAGTGGTGGGGGAGCCGGGGAGGCAGAGGGCGCTGCCGCTGCTGGCGGCGGTGTCGTGGGCCGCAGGCGCTACAACTCTGGCAGTGGGGATGGTGGAGGGTCCACCCCTGGCGAGTCGGCACTTGAGCCGGCCGCCAGGCAGGGTGAGGTCGGGCGCAGGCGGCGGCAGCACAAGGGCGGCGTCAGCGCTTCCTGAACCCTGCTTTGATGGGCAGCGGCGTGGACAGCAGCCGGTCGCCGCCTTGGAGCGACAGCCCCCCCCTTCCTTTGGCTGCGGACCAGCCATGGCTCGCCTGCTTTGGCATGGTTAGTAGCAATGGCTGGCGTTTGGGCGCTGACCTGCCTTGCTTGACATGCACAGCGCGCGGGGTGCAGGCCATAGACATACTGCTGTAAGCAATTTGAGCCGGGCGGCGTCAGGGGAGGAAGCGGGGCGGAAACATGCACTGATGTATTTCGCATGCCTTGATGAGAGCAAGGGGGGTAGCACAGGTATGGATGCATCTCAGCTGCTCCTGGCTTATTACCACGCACAGGGGGGCAAGGGCCGGGGGACAGCACAATCAGCACATGCACCGTCGCAATTGGTGTGCGTCAAAGCACAGACTGCAGACGTTCCTGCGCGTGTACTGCAAGTGAACCTGGTCATGACCAACACATGCATGGCTTTCGAGATGTGCAGATAAGATTTCAGGCGGCCCTGTGGTCTGCCCAGACTGTGGTGCGTGGCTGGAGCCGGGTCGCATTGCAGCCGAAATAAACACCGCGCTGAGAATCCGGCAATCACATCACTGGAACGGCGGGCTCGTGCCTGCTGTGGCGCTGATGGACATCAACGCAGGCATGAATAATGTCAGCCGTGTCTATATGTAACGTGTCATAAAACACGCTGGGTATATAGCCACGCTACACTATACATGAAAGACGACATTCAGATGCACCGACCCAACGTGGTGTGCGGGTGCCGTGCAGACCAATGCATAGAAAGTCCAAGATGATATCGATGATTACCCGAATTTGTGTTATATATGAAGCGCCATTTGTCGCTGATGCCACAGTGTTGTGGTAGAATTTCGAGGTCATTTTGAATTTTTCCTGCATTTTCAAGTGTTTTGTGCAAGGTTGCTACAATGTGATTCGCGACCGGGCTTGATGGCCGTGGGTGAGACTTGCATATTTATACCTTGCAAGATGTGTGCAGGGATCCACAAGATCCTAGCATGGCTAGCGGGACTACGCGGGGGTGATGGTAACATTCAGATGAACAACCCAAGTTGGCATGTATGCGCAGTGCCAAACAATGCGTAAAAACCCCAGATGACTCCAACAATTTTCAACATTTTCGTCATATGTGTTGCGTGGTTGGTTGCAGATAATACAATGATGTCATAAATTACTGAGCTCATTTTGACTTTTCTGTAATGTGTGGCCTTTTGAGCAACGTTACCGCTGCATAATTGACAATGGCGCTTGATGTCTAAGGACACAAATAACCCTATCATATATGTCCAAGACTTGCACAGGGCCTGTACCCAACCAGGGATCAAACTTGAGGTTTATTGCATGCACTGCAACCCGGCATTCGATTGGGGCCTAGGCTTAACCCCTACTCAGAGAACCGGGTTCATTGAACCCGGTTTACTTTAGGGGGCCTAGCGTGGCCGCCAGGCGTCCGTTTAGGGGGCCCAGCAGTGCGCTGGAAAGCCCAACGCACGGGGCACGTCACCAGAGGGTCACCGACGGGTAACCCGTTCGGCCAGGTGACGCCGCCCGCGCCTGAAGCCCCACGTAAATGGCACCATGGTGACACCACCACTACCTGTCCGCGTACTACCTTATAAACATGCCGCGTCGCCCGCCACCGCAGCGGTCATGCATATTTACGCCATGCATGCGCGGGCGCGGCCGTGAAACGTGTATTTGAACACGTTAATAGCCTGTCCGGCAACGCTGAGTGCCCAGGTGGCTGGCACCCGCGAGATCGCCAGGTCAAAGCGCAACACCAGGCGCGCTCGCACAAACAAGATAATAAATTGATATAATAACGATGTATTGCAACTGCGGGGGCAAATGAGCGCTCTGTGGCTGACTGTAGCATGATGTGTGCATGGGGGGGGTCGGTGACGCCCACCCGGCTCCTGGATGCTGCCTGCCCCTGCGTGGCAGGTGCGTGGCCGCCTGGGGCGGCGACTGCGTGCACGCGTGCACATGATAGTGAGGTATACGGCATGGGTGTGGCGCAGCGGATCAATGCTGCTGTTGCATGTTCTGGCCCCCCAACTAATGTGGCAGGTTTGACCGCAGTCAAACCCCCCACTGCAACAGCCTGCACAGGCCCCAGGCCCCGGGGGAAAACACCCAACTGTCACGTGAGATAGCCGCGCCCTGTCCCAGATGCGCGCCCTCATGCCGTGGTGTGCAAAAGGTGCTATCAGCCCCAGGCAGCGTGCACACTGCTGGATCCTGATGCCCTGTGTGTGTGCTGTGGTGGCTCCAAGGCCTGCAAATGCGCTGTAGTGGGTGATGCGTTGACTGGGTTTGACTGAGTGAGGGGCAGCCGGACAGGCGTCCAGATCCCCCCCTCGTACTTAAAAATTCGTAAAAGCAGGGGCTCACGGGCCTGCATCTCTGCTGCGGGCGGTGCCTTGTATGCTGGCCCAGCGTGCGGCGCACCTGGGGTGGCCTGGGGCGCGCCCGGCTCGGTGGCGGGTGCCGCCACAGGCACCCCCGGCTGCTCATGCTGGGACCCAGGTGCTTGGCCGCCCTCACTGGTGGGGTGCATGGCGCAGAGCACCACTGGGACGGCGGTGCAGGCTGCTGCCCCTCCCGCAGGGCGAGGCACGCAGGTGATCATGGGGAGGACGTGTTGAGTGGCGGCGTCACCTGCGTGCAGGCGCGGGCGGTACACGAACCCCCTCAGCTCGTCCACAAAGGCGCCTATGGGTCGCATGAATGTCTTGCTCAGGAGCAGGTCGTACACGGCGCTGGCAGCGTTCGGCATGACAATGGCAGTGCATGTGATCCGGGTCTCGTGAGCAGTGTTTTTGCCCAGTACCACCACAAAGCTGCTGGTCTTGCCCAGCCCGCCGGCTGTGTCACCCGATGCCCCAATGATGGCCAGGTCAGACCGGGCCTGCCATGACAGCCCAATGGCTTCACAGTAACCCACCGTGATCAGGTTGACCACTGCCCCGTCGTCTGTCATGACGTTGGCTCCGAGGACGCTGCGGCTGGGCTCGCCCCCGCGTGTAGCCGGGATCTCGACAGTGCAGCCCTCTGTGGCGTGCAGGTTGCGGAATTTGTTCTGCACGGGCTCAGCAGAGACATATTCAGCATACCAGGAGGCGCCGCCCGCGGGCAGGTGCTCGCTGCCGTGCAGGCCTGCAGGCGTGCCGTCATCGCCCAGGGCTGCAGTGTGGGACACCATGCCAGCCACAGACGGCTGTTCAGACCGCGCCAGCTCCTCTGGCGTGGTCGGCAGGAAGCTGAGGTGCCTTGCATTCACGTGCTGGTGGCGCATGTCCAGCAGGTGCTTGCACTCTGGGTATGGCAGTTCCACAGAGATCATGAGCTGCTGGGCTGGGCGCACCTGTGGCAATGCCCTTGGGGGGTCGGCGTCTGCCTCGCCCTCCGTCACGTTCTGCTTGTTGGCAGGCTTCAGTATGCTCCTACCAGGGGGAGCCGCCTGCAGGTAGCTGCGTGGGGCCGGTTGGCGCGCGGCCTGAGAGCGGGTGCCCACCGGGGCAGCCCAGTGGGGGTGCCTGGCGTCTCCCACGCTAGGCGTCAGGCTCCCAGGCACCAGCACCTGGTCGGCCGGCATGCCCACGCTGAGCACTCCAGCTGCCGGCAGTGCAACCATGCCTGCCGGGTAGTAGTAGGGTGCGGGCGCCCCCCTGCCGGGGCCGCCTGGCGGCTGTGGCCCGGCGTAGGGCGCGGATGGCGCAGCATAGTAGTGCTCCTGCTGGGGTGCGCTGGGCGCGTAGTGGGGCTCACCGTAGCGGGTGCCTGGGTGTCCGGGCATGCCGGACCAGGCGCTTGCTGAGGCAGCAGCTCTCGGACCCATGGGAGGCCCGGCAGCATTGGGCCGCGCTGGGTCCATGTGCGCCTGGCGGCAGGCTCTGGTCCAGACCTGCATGAGCTCAGACGCGGTGTTCTTGGGCGGGTACCAGCGGGAGCCGTCCCGCTGGCGGGCCTTGTCGGGGTTTGCAAAGAAGCAGAGGCCATCCTTGTGGCCCTTGTCATACTTGCAAATGCGGCAGGCGGTGTCCAGCCCAGCTGGGGGCCTGCCCTGTGTCGTGGGGGGCGGCTGGCCGTAGCGCTGGGCCTGGGCTGGCGCGGTGGAGGCGGCTGCCCACTGCTGCCGCCCTTGCAGCTTGGGCTGCACTGCCAGTGCCACCAGCCGGTCCATCAGGCTGGATTGCCTCTGCAGGGCTGACTCGAGCTGGTCCATGCGCCTGCTCTGCTCGCTGCCGCCGGGTGCCTCACCTGCAGCAGCGACGCTGGCGGCTGGGTAGGTCTTCCTGCCCGGGGCCTGGGTCGTCACTGCGCCTGGTCCGTCTGCGGGAGCCAGCCGGGGTGCCACTGAGGCCGCCACTCTCTGGCGCTCATGCACCACCCGCTGCTTCTCCCTGACCTGTTGTGCAGCGAACACCTCCTGTCGCGCATTGGCCAGGGTGTGCTCATGCACCGGGCGCCGGTTCAGCCTGTCCCGGCCCAGTGCGGCCAGCTCAGTGTCGCGCATACCTGTCCAGAAGACCTCCACTGCCTCGATCTCCTCCATGCCTGGCATGTGTTTCAGGCTGGCGTAGGACAGCTTCATCTCTGCCAGCCACATGCTCAGCTCCTGGCCGGGCGCCTGGCATTTCTGCAGCATCGCCTCGCGCATGGAGGGATCTGCCTCGCCGAAGCGCACCTGCAGCATGAGCAGCGTCATCTCCACAATGAGCAGACCTGGGGTGAGGAATTCTCCGTCGGCCGTGACGATGAGGCACCCCCGGCGCTCTGCCTGGGGCAGGGGCCCTGCCGGCGCCGCAACTGCGGCCCCTGCGGGTGCGGGTGCAGCCGCCCCTGCGGGTGCGGGTGCTTCCGCCCCTGCGGGTGCGGGTGCTCCCCCCCGTACTACATCCCGTGCATCCGCCCGTGCACCCCGTGCATCCCGTGCCTCGGGGTCGCCTGCCCCAGCCGCGGCCTGCACAGGGGCAGCCGGCGGCTGCACAGCGGCACCCGGCGCGGGTGGTGCTGCCTGGGGGCGCACCTGTTCGGCAGCCCACTGCGCTCGGTACTGCACGTCCTCCCTCTCCAGATCTGGTTGGAAGCGGTCTCTGAACAGCTTGTGGACTCGCGCCGACTGCACTGGGTCTGTGGCGCCATCCTGCAGCATCAGGGCCATCATGGGTGCAGTTGGACGGGCACTGCCATAGGCGCCAGATGCCTGCCACCGCTCAGTCCACGGAGCGAGGGACAGCCGCGCATCCTGCACGAATTGCCAGGCCTCTGAGTGCGGCTGCGTCAGGTCCTGGATCAGCTTCAGAGCCACAGGAGGGGCCAGATCGGCGACCCTGGGCACCTGGCCCCGCTGCCACAGGGTGCCTTGCTTGCTCACCTTCATGGCGGCTGCTTGCACTTTTGCGGAGGCATCTTGCAGGAAGACCTGGCAGGGCACGCCTGGCTCCCCCATGTACTTGTTCCCATCAGTGCCGCTAGCTGCTGTGCTCATGTTGCTGTGCACGTGCTGCTGGGGGCAGTGTGAGCCTAGCTATGCTGGACGGCAGGTGTCGGCTACGACTGTGGCCCGTGGGCTCGTCACACGCGGGCTGGGCCCCAGCTGGGAGAGATCAGCTGGCAGCGCCCTTTCGGGGCTGCAGGGTCTAGGACCCGGGCGTCTGGCGCCGCTGTGCACAGTCGAGCACTCAGGCTTCCTGGCCGCACTGTGTGTCCCTTGTGGGCAGTGACGCAGGGGCCCGAGGGGCTTGCGATTTCGTTCCGTTGCAGGCCACCAGCCCTGGCGAGATCGCTCAGGTGGGACGGGGGGCGCGGGCCCTAAGGCGCTGTCCCTTGACCACAAAGGCCAAACGCAAGCAGAGTATGCGAGATTTGGGCAGGGTGGCCGGCAGATGGCCGAGTTCACGAAGTTCTGACTGAAGTTTTGCTGTCCGGCTGAGTAGGGACCAGGGTGGACCTGCAGAGTGTAAAGCGGCTGACAGCAGGAGGTTCTCAAGGGAGCACTGTCGTCTGACAGCTGGTGGCTCCGGCCAACTGCTTGAGAGTGGTTCGGCTGGCACGCCCCCAGCCCCGAGCACACCTCAGAACAATGCGTGTGTGTGCGTGGTTCTGTGTGAGGCGCTGAGTGGCTCGTTTGGGTGGGGTGGCATGCCAGGGTGACCCCAAAGCTGAAACGCCGCCTTTCTCCCAGGCCCGCCCCCGGCCCCTCTTAGGGGCTCACTCGCGCATCATGACGGGTAAGTTCCTGCGGAAGTTTGGATTAGTCACCCCTCGACGCACCGGGACGTCGGAGGTGGAGATAGTTCGCTCGGTTGGGCCGCAGGCGGATCCTCCTCGAACTGGCCGGTTTTCTGCTCGGTGTTACAGTAGCTGTGTGTGTGTATCGACTTGTGTGGGGATCCGTGTGCCCGCTGTCGGCGCAATCCAAACTTGGCCAGCCGGCGCGGCATGGCCAATCTTGTAGTGACCACTCAGGCAGCTGGCAGGCAGGTGTGCCAGCTCAGCACAAGAGGTAGTAACCATCACTCAACAGGCTCATGACTCAACACTTCTCGTCGTGCATGCGGTGCTTTGCTGCTGACTCATCAGCTGTGCGGTGGCGATGAGTGGCCTGCGCGGGGAAATGCACAGCGCGCCCAAATGACGTGACACAGAGGTAGTCCCACCCCAAAACACATGACCTGGACACTAGCATGGTAGATGGTGGAGGGTGATGTTCCCCTCTTAATCCTAGGTGCCCCCCAGCACAGGCTACCTGCTGGAATTTTCAGCCAGGGAAACAGAGGTCGGGGGGGAGGTAGGGGCTGGCTAAGCATATGCATGAGGTTGTAGTCTAAACCCTAACAGCGACATAGTGGCGAGGTAGACTCTACTGGTGAGCCAGGCGCATGCTACCAATGAAGCGTAGCGCGTGCTCCCTCAGCTCAGAGAGGTGTCAAGAGACTCTGTGACAAGGTTACAGCAGTTGGTTCGGTAGCAGTCGGTATCCAGAGTGCCCAATGGACTGGCTAAGCGCTCCTAAGTACACAGCCCTGGACTCCCTGCTGGAGGGAGTCCAGCCTGGTCTCCAAGCCATGCCTAGCATGCCTGGTGGGAACATCACGTGCTTGCCAAGTAGGTGACCTCCGTCACGCTACAGCGTCGCACAGGCTCCAGCAGCGCAGCATCATCATGCCACTGACGCGCTCGTCACCTATGAGCCTGCGGGCAGGCGGGGGTGAGGCGGCGCAGGCCTGGGCGTCAGAAGGCTGCCCGGAAGTGCTGTGCCAGGGGTGCATGCATCGCCGCCCATGCACCGCCCGTCGCGCCCTGCCGGGGCGGCAGCATGCAGCAGCTGGCCCCCGCCACCCCACCAGCACTCACCCGTCAGTGCTCCAATATGTTGTGTAGCTGCCGCCGTGCCAGTTGAGCCCCACCACGAGCAGGACGGCCATGAACCTGTAGCAGTCGGCGGCGGTGACCGGCACCCATCGCGATCTGAGCTGCGCGCCGCCCCGGTCGCGCTGCTGCTTGCGAACGGCCTCCGCGTTCGTGTCGGCCGCCATCTTCTGCCATATTCCCTCGGGCAGCAGGCGGTCGAAGAAGTTAAATTCGCGCTGGATGGGAGGCCGGGGCATCTGCACAGGCAGGAGAGCAACGTGATCAGGCCCAGCGCCATCGCACTGGGTGCACGCCCGCCTCAAGCATCGCTGTGCACGGTGGCGCGGCTGCTCGTGCAGGCATGCCGCTGTGCCAGGCGCGGGACACACCTTGTATTCAGGGCCCCGCACGGCCAGGCTGGGCGCCTGCTTGACCACGCGCTGGCGCCAAGTGAACCAGGTGCCCTGATGTGTCTTGGGCACGCTGCCCTTGCAAAGATCACCCGCCTTGGCGTGCTCCCCGAAGGGCTGCTCCTGCTCCTGGTCTGCCTTGCTGGGCGCCCGGGACGAGCTGCCCGCCTTGAACTTCTTGTTGGGCTGCACGTCTTCTGCATCGCTGCTGTCGGCTGCGTCGCTGCCAGCTGAGTCCGACCAGTCGCTGTCGCCGGCCTCTGAGCCGCTGCTCGCCCCTGAATCTACTGGCCCATGCTCGTCTAGCCACCCCTGAACTGATGCTAGTGGCGCATTGAGGCGGAGCGCGTCCAGGCGACTGGACAGGTGCACGAGTTCACGCTTGTTTTCAACCCGTGTCACTAGTGCCGGGATCAGCTTGTCAGAGCCGTCGATCCCCAGGAAATCGGGCGGCGCGTACACCAGGGTGCCTTTTGTAAGTTCAGTGTGCCGGGCGGGGGCGCGCGCAGCGCTCGTGGACGCCATAATTAGAGTGTTTTGTGAGGTGCTGAAACAAACCCAGCAAGTGGCCACATTTGGGGGGCACGCCCGGGCACCTGCGGGGGTCAAGCCTGGGTCGGCAGCTGACGGCGACCCGCTGCCTGCATTTCCCTTCCCGGCAGCTTTCCAGCGCACTACTGGGCCCCCTAAACGGACGCCTGGCGGCCACACTAGGCCCCCTAAAAGCAACCTGGGTACTGTGGTACCCAGCTCGCTGCTTATGGATTAAATGGTGGGAAGTTATGTGCGGCAGGGCAGGGGCCCGCGGGGCGCGCGGTTCAGCGCTGATATGCAGCGACCTTCC
>Ga0315905_10007153_pt1 | contig 11324 bp, 10 predicted proteins | sample LakEriMetagenome_5_FD_203522 | JGI IMG/M metagenome (GOLD analysis project Ga0315905, IMG submission 203522) | Freshwater fungal communities from buoy surface, Lake Erie, Ohio, United States - Buoy 4 MA121 | ecosystem: Environmental > Aquatic > Freshwater > Lake | place: USA: Lake Erie, Ohio...
ACGGAAAGCACCATGCCAATTCAGTTTGTAAATAATTCGGTCGGAGCCATTACCTACGTCTGGGACTTCGATGACAACTCTACAAGCACAGAGGTAAATCCAAATCACATGTACGTTGGCGTTACTGAAAACTTACTCGTAACCTTAACAGCCTATACCTCTTTGGGTTGTTCAGATGAATACCAATTGAACATCCCTGTAATTGCAGAACCAATTTACTATGTGCCCAATACGTTTACACCAGACGAAGACGAGCACAACCAAACTTGGCAAGCTGTCTTCACCACAGGCTTTGATCCACATGCGTTCCATTTAGCGGTTTTCAACCGTTGGGGCGAAGTCATTTGGGAAACCAAAGATGCCACTCAAGCTTGGGATGGCACCTACGGCCCAGATGCACTTAAAGTTCCAGCCGGAATGTACACTTGGAAACTACAATTCGAAACCAAAGAAAACGACTATCGCAAGATCGTCACGGGGCACCTGAACCTCATCAGGTAGTCCATTCTCTTATCAAGCAAAAAAGGCGAGCTCAAGCTCGCCTTTTTTGTTGCTGTGAAATTCGATAAATGAAATTTATTCTATTTCTTTCTGAAGAAAATCTTGATAGGAACGCCTTCAAAGTTAAAGCGCTCGCGTAGGCGATTTTCCAAGAACCGCTTGTAAGCATCTGTTAGGTATTGCGGTAAGTTGCAGAAAAAAGCAAAGCTTGGTGCGTGGGTAGGCAGCTGTTGAACGAACTTAATGCGTATGTACTTGCCTTTCATGGCTGGTGGTGGGGTTTGAGCAATTACCTCGAGCATGACTTCATTGAGCTCGTGGGTAGGAATCTTGCGCGTTCTGTTTTCGTAGACTTGCATAGCTGTTTCCAGTGCGCGGTGAATGCGTTGCTTTTCAATCGCAGAGGTGAAGATAATCGGCACATCATTGAATGGCGCCAATTGCTCGCGCAAGTTCGCCTCAAACTTGACCATGGTGTTTTGATCCTTTTCGACGAGGTCCCATTTATTTACCAAAACAACAACACCCTTTGAGTTTTTCTCACACATGTAAAAAATGCTCAGGTCTTGTTTTTGAATGCCCTCAGCAGCGTCGATCATGAACATACAGACATCGGCGTTTTCTATGGTGCGCACAGAACGCAAAACAGAATAGTATTCGATGTCTTCGGTAACTTTCGCCTTTTTACGAATACCTGCGGTATCGATCAAAAGGAAGTCGAAGCCGAATGACTTGTATCGGGTATGGATGGAATCTCGGGTAGTTCCTGAGATATCAGTAACAATATTGCGTTCCTGACCGGTTAGTGCATTGACCATAGAAGATTTCCCAACATTCGGGCGCCCTACGATGGCAATGCGGGGTAGGCTGTCTTCTTCTCTGACAGACTCATCTTCTTTATTGAAATACTTCACGAGTTCGTCGAGAATTTCTCCGGTACCGCTGCCGTTTGTGGCGCTTAAGTCAAAGACTTCGCCTAGACCAAACGTATAAAATTCCGAAGAAAGCCCTACTCTATCGGTGTTGTCCACTTTATTGGCTGCAATAAGGACCGGCTTTTTGCTCTTGCGCAACAATTGTGCAACAGTTTGATCCATCTCGACGATGCCGGTCATGACGTCTACCATGAAGACAATGACGGTGGCTTCTTCAATGGCTATTTGAACTTGCTTGCGGATTTCGCCTTCAAATATGTCTTCTTTGGTGGTTGCATAACCACCTGTATCTATAACCGAAAATTGATAGCCGTTCCACTCGCCTTTACCATAAAGGCGGTCTCTGGTAACTCCGCTTACTTCCTTGACTATAGCGTCTCTGGACTCGGTAAGGCGGTTGAACAAGGTAGATTTTCCGACGTTAGGACGTCCGACAATGGCAACTATATTACTCATGATTGTTGTGCTTAATATCCGTATTTCTTGAGTTTGGCATCTGAGTGGCGCCAATCTTTGTCAACTTTGACATAATTCTCGAGAAATACTTTTGTTTCTAAGAATTTTTCCATGTCTAGGCGCGCTTCGCGACCGATGCGCTTGAGCATTTCGCCGCCTCTACCAATGATAATGCCGCGTTGCGAATCGCGTTCAACAATGATATTGGCTCTGATGCGGGTCAGACCGGGTTCTTCTTTATACTCCTCGACCTCAACTTGCGTGCTGTAAGGAATTTCTTTTTGACAGTGAATAAAAATCTTTTCGCGGATGATTTCTGAAATAAAGAAGCGCATTGGGCGGTCAGATATCTCTTCTTTGTCGTAATATGGAGGGCTTTCAGGAATCAGGCTCAAGATTTCTTCCCAAACTGCCTCGATATTGAATTTATGAAGGGCCGAAACGGCGTAAACCTTCGCATTTGGTAGTTTCTCTTGCCAGTATACCACTCTTTCCATGACTTTAGTTTGGTCTGAGTTGTCGATTTTATTGATCAAGCAAAGAACAGGCACTTTAAGGCGCTGAATGCGCTCTAGTGTTTCTTTGTGATTCATTTCGTTTTCGAAGGTATCGGTCATGAAGATAAGGACATCGGCATCTGAAATTGATGCATTGACGTACTCCATCATGTTTTCGTGTAGTTTATAGGCTGCATTGACCACCCCTGGTGTGTCGGAGAATACAATTTGGTAGTCTTCTTCGTTAACAATACCTAAAATGCGATGACGTGTGGTTTGGGCTTTTGAACTCACGATAGAGAGCTTTTCACCCACTAACTGGTTCATGAGAGTTGATTTACCCACGTTTGGAGAACCAACAATATTGACAAAACCTGATTTATGCGCCATAGCTCTAATAAAGTGCAAAGGTACAATTATTTGATGGGATGCTCACTAAACACCTTGATGTCGGACAAAAACTTATTTTATTTAATTTCGAAACATGGAAACAATCGAACAACAAATCATAGCCCTTAAGTCGCAACTTACAGGCGACTTATTTTCAGATATTGAAACGCAGCAAAAAATTTACGAGCTCAAAAAGCAGCTCAACCCTGCAATAGAGCACGCGCCCGAACAAGATGACGACGACGGTTGTTTATATTGCGGTAGCTAGTCCTCTTCAAGTCTTCTTGCGCCAAATAATAAGGTTTATTTATACAGTAAATTTCAAAACACACATGAAACCACGCTTATTCTCAGCTCAAAAATTGGCGCTAAAGCTATCATTCATTGCGCTCTTTGCACCTGTGCTAACTTTTGCTCAATTGGGCAATAACATGTATGGTTTACATCGTCAAATGAATCCTTCGAGTGTTGAGTTCGTCGAAATTGACCCCACGACCGGAATCATGACTCCTATTGGAAATCAAGTGCTCAGTACAACTATTAATTTAACAGGAGTTGCACTAAATCCTTATAACTTGAGTTATTCCTATCAAGACGATAATTCTTGGCTCTCTCTTTCTTTACAAGACGGCAGCATTATTTCTGACGTTACCGTTAATCTCCCAAACACCACCGGTGATTTCAACAATTTTCGCTTCAACACAGCCGATTCAGTCATGTATGGACTTTATTCGCAGGTTATATACGACCCAAATACAGGAACCTATGCTGGCGACATGCGCTTGGCAAGTTGCAATCTCAGCACAGGACTTGTCAACCTTATTTCAACCTCTTCCATAGCCACAAGCTACACAATGGCTGGCGCTGTGATCAATCCGCACCTAATGGTCTACTATTTTATCTCTGAAGATAAACTCAAAGGTCTTGACCTTTACAACGGTAGCATTTATTCTGAACCAATCATTACTATCCCGAGTGGCGGAAATAGCTTTGACAATTTCGCTTACAACTGCGCAGACACCACAATGTATGGTCTTATAATGCAAAGTGGCGTAAAATGTTTAGGCAAAATCGATGCTGCAACAGGCATTGTTACGGCCTTACCTACTTTACTCAATCTTCCAAATTACATCATGAATGCCGCGTCTATTGACCCCATTAATGGCATCTATTATTTTGAAACGATGTCCAATACGGGGGTGTTATTAGTCGGGCTTTCCTTGCAAGATGGCTCTATTGTATCTTCCGTTGAAATTCCGAATGACGCTTATTTCGATATGTTTAGAATTGATAGCGACTGTTATGAAGCTTATCCTACTAGGGTAAATCCAGCTGCTCATTTGAGTGCACAAGAGGCAACATCGCTTCAATTTGGTCCGAATCCGTTTTCTACCTCTATCAAAGTAAAAAGTATACCTGAGCCTACAGAGATCAAACTCTTCAACCCACTCGGGCAAACTTTTCCAATTACTTGGTCTTACACCAACGAACTTCACATCGATTTTCCTGAATTAGATAACGGGGCATATTGGCTTTCTATTTCGAACGCAACAGGAAACGAAACGATATTACTACAAAAAGAAGACTAAACCAAAATGAAAAGATTGAAATACTTTTTGATCTTTTTACTCCCCATTACGGTTGGTATTGCCTTTGAATCTGAAGGACTATTATCTTTTATGCCTTTGTTCGTTTTTTTCGGACTAGTTCCTCTTTTGGAATTATTGATTCCAAAAAGCTGGAATACAGATGAGGCCTCAGAAACTGATCTTTCTAACCCCAATTTATTTTACGATCTATTATTGTATAGCTTGGTTCCGCTTCAATGGATTTTCTTAGTCTATTTTCTGAGTGATCAAAATCAAGTGACTGACCAACTTACGTGGTGGGGTCGGGTTTTGGCTATGGGGCTCATGTGCGGCATCATTGGCATCAATGTTGGGCACGAATTAGGACACCGCAACTCTAAACTCGAGCGTTTTCTAGGTGAACTTTTGCTTTTAAGCTCCTTGGAAAATCATTTTCTGCCGTACCATAACCGCGGGCATCACACCAATGTAGGTACGCCCGAAGATCCGGCAAGTGCACGCCGAAACGAAGTGCTTTATATCTTTTGGTTTCGCTCCCAATTAGGTAGTTATATTCAAGCCTGGCAGATAGAAGTCAAGAGGATGCAAATTACCAAACATGCCTGGTTTTCCTTGAGAAATAAAATGGTCGTCTATACAATTGCACAAAGCATTCTACTGGGCTTGATTTTTTGGTTTTTTGGGAAGAGCGGTTTGAATGCATTCCTCGGAGCATCTGTGTTTGGTATTGTCTTGTTAGAAACTGTAAATTACATCGAGCACTATGGCTTAACAAGACAACAAAAGCCAAATGGCTCTTATGAATTAGTAAAGCGCCATCATTCATGGAACAGCAATCATTTATTAGGCAGAGTCATATTATTTGAGTTAACTCGGCACAGTGAGCATCATTATAAGCCCGACAAACCGTATCAACAACTAAACAGACATGAAAGTGCCCCTAATATGCCCACGGGCTATCCAGGAATGATGTTACTTGCTTTGATTCCACCACTCTTTTTTCGGATTATGAACAAAGAAGCTGATCAGGCTCTGGCAACAACTCAATAAAGCTGTTGGCGCTTGATTAAATATTTCAACAACACTTGGTCGTAACCTGCCTCTATTGGAGCTGGCATGAAGTCAATACCGTTATTGAGGCAGCGTACGTTGAGTTCTTCAAAATACTTCGCTATAGCCTCTTGATATTTTTCTCTGACTTCACCTGGGCGCAGCAACATGCGTTCGCCGCTTTCCATGTCGATGAGTTGGTATGGGCGGTCTTCTAATTGAAATGATTTTTCAAGGGCTTCGTGGTGCACGTGAAATAAAATAACTTCGTGCTTGTTGTGTTTGAGGTGCTGCAAGGCATCAAAAAGCGCATCGGTGTGGCTAGGGTCGTCGAGTAAATCAGAAAAAATAACAACCAAACTGCGCTTGTGTGTAAGCTCGGCTATGGCGTGTAAGGCATCAATTGCCTGGGTTTGTTTTTTGTGCTTTTCTTGGTAACTCAACAAGCGCTTTTCTAATTCACTATAAAGATAACGGTGGTGTAAAAGCGATGACTTTGCTGCGGTATGCAACTGTAGCGCTTCATCAAAGATGCTGAGGCCAACGGCGTCTCGTTGTCGCTTGAGAAGCTCAATGAGACTCGCTGCAGCATGGACCGCATATTCAAACTTACTGATCCCTTCTTGCGGAAAATACATAGAACTGGAGTCGTCGATGACTAACTGACAGCGCAGGTTTGTTTCCTCCTCGTATTTTTTAGTAAACAACTTTTCTGAGCGGCCATATAGCCTCCAATCTATATTGCGGGTAGATTCTCCAGGATTATAGAGCCTATGCTCTGCAAATTCTACTGAAAAACCATGAAATGGACTCTTGTGCAAGCCCGTGATGAAACCCTCCACGACTTGTTTGGCCAATAATTCCAGATTGCCAAATTGAGCCAAGCGCAGGCGGTCTATCTTTTTTGTCATGAAACAAAGTTAATAAACCTTTACACACGCCAAGCAACCCCCAAAGCTATCGCGTCGTCTTCACTAATAAATCATTGATCATGAAAGTACTTTACACCCTGCTTTTTGGCCTTTTCGCCTTTATCCAAACGAATTTTGCTCAAGTTACTGGCTTTGCAATCAATAACCTATACTTGGCTCCAAACTTTAATCCAGTGAGCTGTGACCAAACGGTTACCGTAGGTTTTTCAGCGCTGAGTCCTGCGCCAAATGCATCCTACAATTTTGATATCCCATATGTGATTCAAGGGAATAACTTTACAGGATTTCAATTTCAAGCGGTAGTCAATTGGGGCGATGGTGCAACAAGTAACGCCGGAGGTGGCACCTCTACAAATGCCACTAATATTGTCATGAATCCACCACTTACCCACACCTATGCCGGAATTGGCACCTATCAAATAATTACTACAGTTTATAATTCAGCGAATCAAACATATGCCATTGACACGGTTGCCTACACCGTTGGTTCATGTACTTATCAAGTATACGCTTTTGTGGGTCTTGATTGCGATAACAATGGCACACAAGAACAGAATTTACAAAATGTTCCCTTTCAATTAGTAGGATCAAACGGTCAAATATACCAAGACACGAGCGGAAATACGATGTTGCTTTTTACGAATATCTTACCCGGTACTTACACCCTTCAAATAGATCCCCAGTGGCTATTGGCCAGTGGGTATCAAGTGCAAAGCAGTTTCCCCGGTGGGCAAATCACGATTCCCAATACAGGAATTACGACCTATGCTTTCACTTTGATTTGCAACCAGGGTCAAGCTCCACTTTGCGTAGGAGGATCGGTATTTTGCGACGCCAATGGTAATGGATTACTGGATAACAATGAAAGTCCTGTCGCAAATGCACCGGTTCAAGTGAACGGATTTACAGCATACACAAATAGTAATGGTCAGTACAATATGAATTTTGTAGGTAACACAAACCAATATTACCCGATTCAAATTAGTCCAAACTGGCTTGCTAATAACCCGTATACATTACCCGCAAATGCACCTGATTCTGTACTTGCAAATCCATGTGTTTTAGGGACCCCACCAGTTCAAGTGAATATTCCTCTCAATTGCACAAGCCCAAATCCACCCACTTTTTGCTACGGAGGTTTTGTTTTTTGCGATGCCAATGGAAATGGGGTCATGAACCCAGGTGAAGCGCCGTTAGTGGGGGCCGCAGTGCAATTATTTGTGCAGCCTAATTCAACGACTAGTGTTACCGTTTATACAGATTCGACAGGTTATTTCGAATATTGTGGCAATTTCATTGGAACCTCAAATTACATCTTAGGTTCGGTAAGCCCTACATGGTTGACTTACAATGGCTACTCAGCTTTAACCAACTACATTACACTGATTGGTTCTACTTCAGGGCAAGTTTCAAACGCATACCTACCAGTTAATTGCGGTGGCACAACCAATAGTTGCGCCGACCTTTGGACTACCGTAACCCCTTGGATCGGATATTACCAAAATAGCACGGCCTATATCAAGCTCAACTGGGGAAGCTATGGGCCAAGTGCCGCCGGTAACTACACCCTGAGCTTTACATATCCAGCAGGAGTAAGCCCAGTACTTTCGAGCATTCAAAATTCGAATTACACCATATCTGGAAATACCATCACTTGGAATCTCAGCTCATCGGCTTCAAGTTTTACTTCCTACGACGTTATTCAATTTAGTGTGCCAGGAGGCCTTATCAACGGCGCACAGCATTTCTTCACGTCTACCATTACACCTACTGGCTCGGTTACTGACTGCGGCACATATAATAACAACGGTTCTTTGCTCCAAATTCTTGGCAATAGCTATGACCCCAACGACAAAAATGCCAGTACCGACTACATGAATGAAAACTATCCGCTCGGTTACCTCGATGCATTTACCGACGATGCACTGAGCTATACCATTCGTTTTCAAAATACAGGTACAGCACCCGCACAGAATATCTATATCATAGATACCCTCAGCGCACAACTCGATTGGTCTAGCTTCACCCTTATTGAAGCCTCACATCCTGTTCAAGTTGTAAATCTAGGTAATGGCATCATGCGCTTTGAATTCAATCAAATTTGGTTGCCCGACTCTACGAGCAATGAGCCGCTCAGCCATGGTCATTTAACTTATAGAATCGCTGAAAATGCAAACAACGCTTTATTTTCAACTATTGAAAATACGGCCTACATCTACTTCGACTGGAACGATCCTATTGTAACCAACACCACTTATCATCAAAACATGTGGCTCGACCAAATTGATGAATTAGAAGGCGGGCTTCGCATTTATCCAAACCCTGCTCAAACGCAAATCCATTTAGATTTGCAAACGCCTACACAAGTTCAGATCAAAAGTTTGAATGGAAAAGTAATTTTCAACGAACTCATAGAAGTAGGTCAATCCATTGACATACAATCACTTGATAGCGGGATTTACTTGATTGAAGGAGGTCGTCAGAAGGGTAAATTTATCAAACTTTAATTTTTTACATGTTTTATACCCTCTTCTCATCACTTTTTGCGTTTTTGGCATTGTATTTGCAAATACCTCAACGTAGTAGTTTATAGTTAGGTTATGGATAGGGTGGTCCACCTGCCCTATCCGAAAAAGCGGTTCTTTCGAACCGCTTTTTTTTTGCCAACGGCTATAGACTTGCTACCTTTGGACTGTGAAAAAGCTCTTGCTCCAAGCCAAAAGGACAGCACTACTCAGCGTTATTACCAACACAATTCTTGCGGCTGCAAAAGGTTTTGCAGGCATTGTTGGTCATTCCGATGCGCTCCTTGCCGATGCCATAGAATCTTGTGCAGATATCTTTTCCAGTTTTTTGGTCTTGTTTGGCATTCGTTATGCTAGTAAACCTCCTGATGATGACCACCCATATGGTCATGGTAAAGCAGAACCGCTCATCACTTTTGCTGTCGTTGGATTTTTACTGATTTCTGCAACCATTATTGCTGTTGAGAGCATCAGACATTTATCTGAACCACAAGAGCAACCTGAATTTTTTACGCTTTACGTGCTGGCAGCCATTATTTTGATCAAGGAATTGAGCTTTCAATATGTCTATAAAAAAGGCGTTCAAACCAACTCCTCGAGCTTAAAAGCCGATGCATGGCACCACCGCTCAGACGCCATTTCTTCTTTGATTGCATTTTTAGGAATTCTGGCCACTTTTCTTTTCGGAAAGGGCTTTGAAAAAGCTGACGACTGGGCGGCCCTTATTGCATCTTTCTTCATTGTTTACAATGCCTACCGTATTTTCAGACCAGCGCTTGGCGAAATTATGGACGAACACACGCACCATGAACTCATCGAAGAAATTCGCATAGAAGCGGTAAAAGTACCTGGCGTAATCGGTATAGAAAAGTGCTGGGCACGTAAAAATGGCATGTCTTATGTTGTTGACCTACATTTAGAGTTGGACGGGAATATCAGCGTGACCGCCGGACATGATATCTCGCATGCGCTCAAAGATCATTTGATGGACGTGTTTCCTTACCTAACGGATGTCCTGATTCATATCGAACCAGCGCCGCAGTCTGTCTAACCTTTTTGTTTGGTCTGGGAATAGCCTTCTTTTACGAGTAAATCAAAGATCTTTTGTTTGAAATTACCTTGAATCAGAATTTCATTATCCTTGACGCTGCCCCCTACTCCACATTTGCTTTTCAGTATTTTTCCGAGGTCCTTGAGGTCATCTTCAGTACCAACAAAACCCTCAATTAACGTTACTTCTTTGCCTGCACGCTGCTTGCGATCGAGGCTCACATAAAGGCGTTGCTGCTGAGGCGGAAGTGTCTCGATGGCTTCATCTTGCTCAAATTCGTAAGCAAAATTAGGATTGGTGCTGTACACTACGTTTTGAACTTTCTGTTGCTTTTTTGCCATAATACAAAGGTATAAAATCTTCGAGTACTCAAAAGTTTTCAACCAAAACAAGTATGTGAAGGCAAATACGTTTTTAAGAGGCATGAAACACACAACGAACTTAAAAGAACTCAGCAACGCCGAATTGCTCTCATTGGTATGTAGCACTTCGGTTGTTGATTCCAAACAGAAGGATTTATTGGAACGCACCTGGCGCTGGCATCAAAGGAATTGGCGCACACTCGCTAAAAGTACCGAATGGGACTTGCTTGAAATTTATGGCATAGACCGCCTACTAGCCAGACGTATTTTAGGGGTTTTTGAAATCTGCCGGCGCTATCAAAGTGAAGCTGTGCGTCAACGGCGTAGCATCAAAACCTCAAAAGATGTATACGAGCTCATGCAATTGCAGCTCGCAGACCTCGATCACGAGCAGTTCTATGTATTGTATTTAAATTTTTCAAATGAAATCATTGAAATTTCGCAATTGAGCGTTGGCGGCAGGCACAGTACCATCGCCGATGCCAAAAGAATTTTTCAGCATGCACTACGCTGTGCAGCTTCGGGTCTTATTTTGTGCCATAATCATCCGAGTGGTCAGCGCAAGCCCAGCACCCACGATCAGGCGCTTACCAAAGACATCAAAGAATTTGCAAAGCTCATCGATATGAAGCTCTTGGACCATGTCATTTTCACGGATAATGGCTATTTTAGCTTCGCCGATGAAGGCATCCTGTAAAAATGACCCAAAAGAAAATCCTTACCGTCATTGGGGCTCGTCCTCAAATCATCAAGGCAGCAGCATTGAGCCGCGCCATTAGCGAAAAATTCACCTCGCAACTCACTGAGGTGTTGGTTCATACGGGCCAACATTACGACGAAAATATGTCTGCCGTTTTCTTTGACGAACTCGGCATTCCAAAACCTGATTATAACCTTGCCGTGGGCAGCGGGTCACACGGGCACATGACCGCAGCTATGCTCAGTGGCCTTGAAACCATTCTCGAAAAAGAAAACCCCGAAGCTGTTGTGATCTACGGCGACACCAACTCCACAATTGCTGCAGCGCTAGCCGCTG
>Ga0315905_10007154_pt1 | contig 11323 bp, 8 predicted proteins | sample LakEriMetagenome_5_FD_203522 | JGI IMG/M metagenome (GOLD analysis project Ga0315905, IMG submission 203522) | Freshwater fungal communities from buoy surface, Lake Erie, Ohio, United States - Buoy 4 MA121 | ecosystem: Environmental > Aquatic > Freshwater > Lake | place: USA: Lake Erie, Ohio...
TTCTATGTTCTATAATACCTTGATATTCTGTTGATCTTCTTATTCTATTAGGTTGTATATGAACTGTTTCACTTTCTTGTTCTTTCGTTATTTGATTTACTATAGGAGCAAATCTATTACCTATTGACGCAAGCTTAAACTGAGTTATTCCTGACATCTTTTCATCAAGTTCTTTTATACGGGTATTTAAAGCTTCTTTCACAATAGTTTCAGTTATTTCTTTTTTAGGGTCATCTTTCTTATCAATATTATATATACTTTGAATTACACTGTCAGGGTTATTAATAGCTGCTTTATAAACCTTTGTGTGTTTTATAGAATCACAAATATCAGGGAGAATCAAGTCTTCATCTTCATTTTTTCTTTTTTCTTCAGCTTGTTTTTTAAATATAATTTTAAACATTTCAAGGACATCTGAAGGTATAGGAGGTGATTGTTCTGTTAATCTATCATATTCCATTCTGCAGACTTTAACGAACGAATCAGCGTCTTTTCTAAATTCTCTTTCTATTGATAATTCGATCTGAATATTACGTTGAAGTTTCCCCCATCCAAGACTACTTCCTGAATGTTTTTCACTTCTTTGAGCAAACCCAAATTGTGTCTGTAATCCTTGTAAAATACCGATAAAAACACCCATACCACCGAGAGCGCCTTGTCCTATACTCATATATTCCGCAGGAACATAACCTTGTAATCCAATACCAAGAGAACCTGTAATAAGGGATAAAATCATAGTTGGTATAGCTAAAAATTTGTTCTTTCTTTTATATTTACGGTGAGATTTATCGTGTAACCATTTATATACAGCTGCAGTGTCAGCCCATCCTGAAAGTAAGCTTTCAATTTGATCTGTCCAAGATAATGTATGTTTATTCTTATTAAGTTGTTGCTCTTGTTCAACTTCTTCTTCATTTTCTTCTTCTTCTTTTGAAGATGGCGTAGATACTTTACTCATTTATATACTTTAATAATATATAAATAAAATTAAATAATAGTTTTTAACTCATCTAAACTGAAAGTGTATTGGCATTTATCCTCATACGGATTATTCTTCTTGCATAAAGGCTCAAAATGGGTGTCATCTATATATAGTAATACTATACTTATATAATCTTCATTATATCTTTCTCTGCCAATGTTATAATTATAAGCTTCTAATGTCCTTGAAGATATAAGCACTATATTAATTTTTAACTTTTCAGCAAGAAGTAAAATTATACTTTGGTCAGCCCAAAAATTTGGGTTTGCAAGATTTTCAGAAAAACTTAAATATGTGCTTAAATAGAAGCCTTTAAACACTTCCTCAACTTCTTCTTTACTAAACCCTTCTGATACAAGTTCATTTATAAACTCTCTTCTAAACTCAGGAATTCTATAACTACTATATTTTTCAATGATTTTTTCAACCTTATTTTTAAGAGTTTGTTCATCGGTATAAGGAGCTTGAGTAAAGCAAGATAATGATATTTTCCTCAACAGTATTTCATGAAGATTAATAATGGCTAAATTACCATCTTGTAAATTTGTATATTCGTTCAGGGTCAAAGTCTTAGATAATACATTTCTAATATCATATGCCACTTTAGGAGAAGCTTCATCTCCTAATAAGTTCATAACAACAGAGTGAAATAAGCAACTTCCGTCTGCTGGAGATGGATGGCTATACCAATACTCATTTACTAATTGTTTGTTTTTATGTATAGGAACAAATCTTATTTTATTGTTTCTCAGAGAACCTGATTTTCTAAATGAAAATAAGCTGTATAATCCGTTTAAGAATTTTTCTTCTGGAGTAAGCGATTGAGTGTCATTATAGTCGTTGAAATTCATTATTTTTTCAAGAATTATTCCTTTAGATGCCAATAAAAATTCAAACTCTTTCATATATACTAAATATTCAGTTTGATATGTAGCTGTAACTGTGTTCTTAAAATCTATAGATATTTCTTTATTATATAACCCTTCTTCTGTCCAACGTTTTTTTATTTCATAATCCTTATTTGTAATATCTCCATTGTAGAGTTCTTTTTCAACTAAATAACCATCCATAACTGTTCCCATAAACACCCCACCATCTTTTAACAAATAATCTATAGTATTAACTAAGCTCATAAGCATTTCTCTACTTTTAAAGAAGAAAGTTAAGCTGAAAAACATATTCACATAATCAACTTTTTTATTAACAAAAGAATATATTTTTTGGGTTTCTTCTCCTCCTGATTTTAAAACTTTATAATTTAATTTTCTCAAATACTTTTCCCCTTCTTTTAATCTTATATTTAAAGATTTTATATTATCATCTGAAGGTTCAATTAGGAACAATTCTTTTGGTTGAGACTTTGAATATTTGAAAATATCACCACCTACACCTGAACCTATATCAACAACAACTTTATTACGGGTCTCTTCAATCATATCTTTCTTTACAGTGTTTGCAAAGACTCTCAAATTTTCAAGAGGTTTCCTAGGATTATAAAAAGCATATAATTTCATTCCGTCTATTGACTTAAAATATGAAGCTTCGTATGGGAGAGTTTTATTGGAGGCTACTATAATTAAGACGGTAGGAAACTTATCAAGGATAAAATCCAAGTTTGTGCTTTCTTCAAACATATAGTTTAAAAATAAAATATTAGCGTTATAGTTATGGATATTTTCATACTCTTCAATTGTGTATATATTTTTTTGACTAAGGGTCAAGTTAGTCTCTAATACATTATTTATCTCTTCGTCATTACTTTTAACTGTATAGACATTGTCAAAGAAATTTTTCAACACCATAGATGTTGAACCTGTTAATGGGTTTATATCTATAATACCTTTTTGTGTGTATTTTAATCCTTTAATTACATCTTTTATAAATTTTAGAATATCCTCGTTTCGTTTCATACTCATTTTTTTATTTTTTAATTTATCTATAACTACATACCCATTTCCCTCTGGAAAATAGTCTTTTAAGTTTTCAACTATTATCTCTTGTTTTTGTTCTTTAACATTATGTTTTAAATAGAGTTTATCTTTTGTAGGTTTTTCACCTTCACCTCTGCTATATTTTATAAGTTTTTCTAAATACGGTAATGTAAATTGATACAAGATATCAACAAAGGTTGATTGGGCTGTCTTAATGTGATTTGTCTTTTCAGGCACTTTATCAAATCTAATTCTATGTATAGACCATTCATTATTATGAATTCCTATCTCAACAACTTTCTCTTCCAGGTTCATTCCAAGAATACCGTCGAACATCTCTGTTTTACATACTGTAATAGAGTGTTCTATATTTGTTATATTATCCTTAAATTGAACAAATGTTCCCGGTTTTACTTTAGAGCATAGCTTATATGTTATGAGTTTATCATTTTCATAGTCTTTTCTAAGAAGGAAATCAATAGTTACTTTAGAGGGAAATTTCCACTTTAAAGCAGCTGTATATGTTCCTAAAGGTTGAAAAATAATTCCATCATTATAATTAACAAGGTCAAAAACATCATATCTATCACTCATTCTATTAATAACATTCTTTATACTGTCAATAATGTCTCCAGAAGGAATTTCAAACATTTTCACTTCGTATGAAACAGGAATAGAAGAGCTTGAAAAATACTTTATACATATATTGTTAATTTCAATAGCTTTATTAAGTCTGTAATAAAGGTCTTTTTCATATGTTCTTTCAATACCGTAAAGTAAGTTGTCAAAAAAATGCACTTGAGTCAGTTTTGTTGAAAGTATAATTTCTGCTTTTGAGAATGACTTTATTATATTCTTTTCTTCCTGTAATAATGATCCTGATTTTATAGTTGATATAGAGAAAATATCTGTGCTATTATATGCAACTAAAATGATAAGTTCTACCCCGGATAATGATATTTTAATAAATGTTATATTATAGCCTACTCCATCAAGTTTATTAGTAACGGCATATCCTTGAAGTTTTGTATTTAAAACATCTTCATCTGCTATATTTTTAGGTCTTATATCTACTGGATATTTTATACTATTAATCTCTTTAACAATAAGGTTAAAATAATACTCAGAATAGATTGTGCTTGAACTATACACAAAACTTAATACCGTCTTTAATTCTCCCATAAAAGTAAAAAACCCTTTTTCATCAGTTGATATACCTTTAATATAATCGTTATTAAATTCAACCTCAACTTCAAATACGGTTTTATTCTCATATATTTTATTAGTCATATCAACCTTATAATTGTCCATAAAATAAGTTGTTCTTATTCTTTTTACAGTCATTTTTACGGGTTCCCCGGTATTCCAATCATTTTCATTTATTTCTTTTTCTTTGGAGGAAGAAAAACGAATAGTTGATTTTGTTCCCTTCATCGACCCATTTTCTTCATAAACTTCACCTATAATATTTATATCTATGTTTTTACCCTTTACTTTATGTTCATACTTTACACCGTTAAAAAGTGTAATCTTTCTGTAATTTCCCTTATATTCAACTATGTCTGTAGACTGTTCTTTTCTTTTATGAATATGTAAAAAATCAAGGTTGTTCATAATAGATAAAAACTTAGATTGAGAAAAGTTTGTATTGAAGGTTCTCTCAAGAGTTCCAAATCTAATTTCAAATTCTTCATCAGAAGATGTTCCTAAAGACTTTAATAAAGCCTTTATTTGACTATATTCTTCTGGAAGAAAACCTAATGATAATACGGTCATTTTAATAATTTTAAAATATAAAATTATTAAATAAAAATCAATTAATCTAAGTTTCTATTCATACGAACAAACTCAAGTAACATTCTCCTTAGGATTGGAGGCATATTTCTAATATCAAATTTTATGTCTCCTTCCCCGGTTTGAGACATATTTATTTTTTCCCCTCCAAAAGGAACATCAAATACTTTTGCATTTTCATTTTTAAGAGAATGCATTCTTATAAGAACAAATACATGCTCCATCTTTTCTCTGTCAAATCTATGAATACCGTCTATCATTTCTCTTACCTCATCTATACTTATATCTTTATTTTTAGGGGTTTCTTCTATTAAGCTATTACATCTTTTCAACAGAAGATCATAAAGGGGAAATGAACTATCATCAGAGAACATTTATTTATAAAGTTATTTCTTTCTTAAACCGTCTTTACCATAAATATCATTTGTTGTAAAATAACAAACACCCTTATCATCATCACATACAACATTATAAGGAAGACCTCCATATACAGGTTGCTCACTCTCAAGCTTAAAACCTTTCTTATCAACAAAGGTTTTTGTATTTTGAAGTCTATTCATAACCTCTTGAATAAATTCCGCCATATCTGTAGCTGTTTTATCCCCTTCATATCTCATAAAAGGTCTTCCGTTATAATAAAGGATAATGTAAGGCACATATTTAAAAGGAACAATTGTCTTTTTGCTCATCTGAAAGACCTCAGGATATTTATTTAAATTACACATTCCAAATAAGACGGAAGGGAACATTTTAGGAAGCTTTTTAAATTCAGGAATAGCTTCTTCACAATGCATACATTTACCCTGATCTGCATGAAATAAAGTAACACATATGCCTTCTACGTTAAGACATAAAACTGGCCCTTTCATACCGTTAGGATCAACATAAAAATCATCGTGAGTCAAATAGTAAAAATTATTCATCTTTTTTATTATTAGATATAGAAAATTTAAACTTATAATTCTTTTTTTATTAATTAATTAATAAAATGAAAAAAATCATTGAATTACCTGAAGAACTTAATGATTACATTCTCTTGAAGGCAAAAGAGCTTGCTTATACCATGTGTATCTTTTTCGAATATATCATAAGTCCAAGAGAACACTACGTTGAAATTACACTGAAGGAAATGAAGCCTAATATAACCGAGAAAATGATGACATATTGCATACAAAATATTCTTGGTATTATAGTTGATTACAACACTGAATATACTGCAAACTATGACAGAATATTAAAGATAGGAGAAAGCACCTCAGAATATACCATAAACGATTTTTTTATTTTAAATATGAGTGAAACGTTAGAATCAGTCTTAGAAGACCTTTTAAAAGTGGATGGATATTTATTCATATCTTCAAGAGCAATGGAAGTATTTAGAACTTATTTGGACCATGTCTTGAACCAAGCTTTACTTGCACTCACAGAAGGTAATATAGACGATAATGTCGAACAAGTTATAAAAGATAAAGATGCTGCATTATTGACTGAGAATATTATAACAGATGGAGATAATGTTCTATATCCTAAAAATTACGGGTTTAACGATGACGAACATAACATAATGTTGCAAAGCTTTGTTTGGTTATTATGCGGATTAACTGATTGGTTAGATAAAGACTATATTGATACTGTAGATGTAACTTATATGTTTTTTATATTATACGGGGCAACTGATATTGGTTCTAAAATGTTATCTAAACAAACTCCAGATGACATTAAAACTGTGATAAAAGAAACTATGTTCCTCAATGATTTTTATATTAATGAAAAGGCTGTAAATATGCTCAATAAACGCTTTAGTCAAATAAACTATTATACAGGCGAATTAAAGCCTCAAGTTATGAAAAGAATAAATCAGTTCTCTATTAACGTGTAATTCTCATTAATCTTCTATTACAATTTGTATTTTCTTAGAACCTGAAGATTTTACAATTATTTCCTCATCCTCAATCACGGGTTTAACAATTACATCTTCAATAACAGGTTTCATATCATCCTCAATTACAATTTTAGTAAAATTACAGTTAAACTCAGGGTTTATTTTATTCCAAGTATTTAAGAGTGATTCATAAGGCAAGTTAAATTTGTCTGAAATAGAAAATAATAATTCTCTTGTGGTTTTGTTTAAGTTGTTTTTTAATTGTTCGTTCAATAAAGATATAACGCTCATTTTAGATGATGATTTTTTAATTTTAAAATTAAAAAATCAATTAAAGTTTAACAATACCAATAAGTTTTAATACTTCTAATTATATCTTTATACCAGGTTGTTTCTGTTAAATAATCATACTGTTCTAATTGGTGTCTTCTTTTTAAACTTTGTTCTGTTGTAGCCTTTAACAAGGCATTAGATTGTTTAATAGCTTCATTGAGCTGTTCTACAATTACAATATTCATTTTTATTATTTAAAAGAATAGTCTTTAAATAATAAATGTCATTTGTTCTTTACATTAAAACCAATAATCCATACCTTAAAGAAGCTTATGCAAAGAGAGCAAATCACGAAGGTGACAGCGGGGTTGATCTTTATTTTCCAGATGATGGTATTATTCCGGCTATGTATAACAATAAAGTTATGACATCAAAAATCGACTTTGAAATAAAGTGTCAAATGAAACTTAGAGATAAACCTATTGCTTATATGCTTGTCCCGAGAAGTTCAATCTCAAAAACTGGTTTACGTATGGCTAATTCTATCGGTATTATAGATTCTACTTACAGAGGACATATTATGGCCGCTGTTGATAACTTTGGACACGCTTATCACGTTAAACAAGGTGAAAGATTATTTCAAATTATTGCCCCAAACTTAGCCCCATTAAAGGTTGTAGTTTTAGGCGATGATGAAGATTTTGAAGAAACTGCAAGAGGCTCTGGAGGTTTCGGTTCAACTGGTAATTAATTTTTAAGGTTAAATTAAACTTAAAAATTAAATAATTTCTCTTGTAGCTAAATATACAGTTCTAACCGGCCCCATCATTCCACTTGAGCAACACACTCTATAATGGACGTGTCTTGGTAATATACCTTTATACGGAACATAATAAGGTTGAGGTTCCATAATATTTAACCTTACAATACCTTCTCCGTTAGACTTTGTCACACCGCTATTTTCATAACTACCATATGCTCTTTTATAGTCTGTTAATTCTCCTGTAGTAGAAGGATTTGAAGCCCAATATATAACTTTTGAATTAGGTCTTATTTTTAACGTAAGAGTCAAGGTTGCATCTTTAGGCATACTTTCTGGTAATATATCACATGGAAATATAGTTCTTCCAAGGAAAGGAAGATATGTATCTCTATCAAACATAACATACAATGCACTCAGGCCTATAACTAAATACACAATTTCGGCTATTTTTTCTTTTCTTGTAATTTTTTGAATAAAATTAACCTTGAAAAGGGCTATAGAAAGGTAATTTAAAGCTCCTATTATTAAAAACAGCATTATAAACATAAAAATCTTTTTTCTAACTATATTATAGGCATGAACATCTTTTCTCATAAACATTTTATTATAAGCTTAAGAAAAAATTTATTTCTTTACTTTCTTTACTTTCTTCTTTGACACCTTTCTTCCGTTTTCAAATTCCAACCACTTATTATAGTCTTTCATTAATTCATCCATTTCTGCCTTCCATATATCCTTAATTGTCTTTTTCTTATAGTTTTCAAGTTGTTTCTTAAGTTCATCTTCTTTATCCTTTAATTCATTAACTCTCTTTGATGTCATACTTCTAACCTGAATATTCAATAAATAATCATACGACCCTTCTTTCAAGCTATATTTTTTAGTTGTAAGTTCTTTATTAAGAGATTCATCATCTCTTTCTTTAAGGCTTATAGTATTATTAATAATTTCCCCTATGAATTTAATCTTATTTCTGATATACAACAAGTCTTCTTCCATAGATTTTACTATTCCTTCTTTTCTCACTTCATATAAAGAATATCTTACATTGCAAAACTCTTCTAATATATCTTGAACACTTTCATACCTTTTAATCTTGTTTGAAGGGTCAAATAGTACCATATTGCTAGTATAGACATTATCTGTTAAGTTTAAGGATTTATGTGAAACTTCAAAATCATCGGTTACGTTGATAGTAAAATCCACAATACTTTCAGTACAGTTTGATGAGAAAGATGTAATCTTCTTTTCTTCCTGAAGCTTCTTTAAAAATTCTTCATACTTATCAATACTTATATTACTCTTACCAATAGGCAATTCTGTTACTTTATAAGTTTTTTCCTTTATTTTCTCATAAACACCCTCTGTAATAATCTTCTTTCCATCTACTACAATATTACCATTAAATCCCCTATACCAAGGTTTAATTTCATCAAAAACTTTTTGGACAGTGTCCTTTCTATCCAACCAATTATTAATCTGGGTAATTATATCCTCAATTTTATAAGATGGAATACTACTACTAAATCCACTTCCAATACCAGCACTACAACCATTAACAAGTATCATTGGAACAATTGGAACGTAAAACTCTTTTTCAACCGTCTCTCCTTCTTCAATTCTATCTTTTAAGAAATCATCATCTTCAGGTCTAAATATAGTTCTTGTAGGTAAGTTTAACTTTGTAAATAAGTATCTACCAGATGCCGCATCATCACCATTTTTAAGCCTACTACCAAATTGTCCTTCGTTAAAGAATAACGGGATATTATTACTACCAACAAATGTTTGAGCTAATTTAATGGTTGTATCAACCAAGTTTTGTTCTCCATGATGGTAAGATGAATGTTCTGCGACATAACCTGAAAATTGTGCAACTTTAATAGATTTGTCATTATATAATAATCGTCTCTTGAAAGCGCTAAATAATATTTTACGCTGACTTTCTTTAAGACCATCAGTCATAGATGGAATACTTCTTTTACAATCGTCAATACTAAAAAGGATCATTTCATTATTTAAGAAATCTGTAACTTTAAGGTCTTCTACAGTATAATCTTTTCCTTCAGGTATTAAGCTATATTTATACTTCATAATCCAATCTTTACGAAAATCAGCATTCTCTTTCCCGAATATATTGCTCATCATTTCATCGCCTTTTTCATCTACTTCAAACTCAACAATCCTTCTTCCAAAATCTTCTTCAATATCTTCATCTTGAGCTGTGCCTAAACCTTTAAAATACTTAATATCATCTTTCTTTGGATTATATTTTTCAATATAATCTTCGGCTACTTGTTGAGAGAAGAATGATTTATTGTGTTTTCCTGCAATTTTAACAATAGGTATTCTCATAAGGTTAAAAAATCCTTTTCGTTTTGCTAATGAAGGAAAAAGAGAATGGATAAAATTAAACAGTAATCCTGTTATATGATATCCATCGACGTCGGCATCAGTAAGAGCAATCAGTTTCCCATATCTCAACTTTTTATAATTTTCGTCATTTGAATAATCAATATCATACTGGAGTCCAAGAGCCTGAATTAAACTCTTTACTTCGCTATTCTTTAAAAGAGACTGAATTGAAGCGTTTCTTACATTTAAGAACTTACCTCTAATAGGAAGAGACCCAATATAGTCTCTTCCTTTCACTTCTTTATCTCCAAATTTAAGACCATATTTCATACCTGCAATTGCGTATGTATTTGCACTGTCACCTTCCGTCACACAAAGGACACAATCAGTATTTTTACCTTTCTTTCCAGCAAAGTTTGCATCTTTTAAACCTTCAACATTAACCATACCTCTTTTTCTTTCAGTTTCATTTTTGAGGGTATTAATCTCCTTAGATTTGAGAGAATCTTTTATTTTATCAACAAAATCCCACTTCATTAACTTCTTTAATTCAGCTTCTTTAAGTTCAGCTTCAACCGGAGGACCATCAAATCTTGTTTTATTTTGATTACCAAATAATGGGTTAGAAACATCTGCATAAATGAATACAAAGAAGTGTTTCTTGACGTGCGATATATCAATACTTTTATCCTTGAGAGTTGTGTTGATCTTCTCAGAGATTGGTTTAAAAATTGTATCGGACCACTTTTTAACATGAACTCCTCCATCTTTAGTATAAATACCATTCACAAAGGAAACGTGTGTAAATTCGTTGTTAGGACAAACCACAACTTTACAGTCTTTAGAAGCAATTGTCATCATCTCTTTAGGTTCTTCGTCAAAGTATAATTTAACATAATCTTTGATGTTATTTACAGGAACCAATGACCCATTATAAATAACTTTTACACCTTTTAAAGATACTGTCATAGCAGTATCATAAATTAACTTTTCAAAAAAAGCCATAATATCATCTGTAAATCCCTCAACGCCAAATCTCTTAAAGTCAGGTATAAACTCAACCATAGTATAACCATTTTTACCATCTTCTATAGTTTTAGGAAATCCTTTTGTCTTATATACTGGAGAGTCTTTTTTATACATATTATCTCTCCATACTTGAGTGTATATTTTACCTGCATCTTTGTTATAAACTTCTACACAGAACATTGAGCTGAATATGGAACTGCACTTTATTCCCAGTCCATTTTTCCCCGAAGTTTTACGTTCTTCGTTGTCATTATAATTTGAGGAGGTTAAAAGGGTTCCAAAGATAAGTTCAGGAATAGGAACTTTCTCTTCTG
>Ga0315905_10007155_pt1 | contig 11323 bp, 11 predicted proteins | sample LakEriMetagenome_5_FD_203522 | JGI IMG/M metagenome (GOLD analysis project Ga0315905, IMG submission 203522) | Freshwater fungal communities from buoy surface, Lake Erie, Ohio, United States - Buoy 4 MA121 | ecosystem: Environmental > Aquatic > Freshwater > Lake | place: USA: Lake Erie, Ohio...
AGTTCAACAAGGTCATCCAGATCAACCTGGTGGGCACGTTCAACACGCTTCGGCTCGCAGCCGAGCAGATGGCGAAGAACGAGCCGGTCAACGAGGACGGCGTGCGCGGCGTGATCATCAACACCGCATCCGTTGCCGCCTATGAAGGCCAGATCGGTCAGGCTGCCTACAGCGCGAGCAAGGGCGGCATCGTCGGCATGACGCTGCCGATCGCGCGTGATCTTGCCTCCTACGGTATCCGCGTGAACAGCATCGTGCCGGGCCTGATCAAGACCCCGCTGTTCCTCGGCCTGCCTGAGCCCGCCGTGAAGGCGCTCTCGCAGTCGGTGCTGTTCCCGCAGCGTCTGGGCTCGCCCGACGAGATCGCGCATCTGGCGATCGCCATCATCGAGAACGACTACATCAATGGCGAATGCATCCGCATGGACGGCGGCATTCGCATGCAGCCGCGCTGAAGCCATCGGCTGCCCGCGACAACGCGCGCGGGCAGCCTTTGCTCTCTCTCAGCGGTCCACCCAGCAGGGCGGGCGCTTCTCGATGAACGCGCCGATCCCTTCCTTCGCATCTTCCGCTTGCAGGTTCGCCACCATCACGCCGGCGGCGTAGCGGTAGGCCTCCTCCAGTCCCATTTCTTTTTGCGCATAAAAAGCTTCCTTGCCGATGGCGAGCGTATGGCTCGACTTTGCAGCGATGGTCTGCGCGAGGCGATCCACCGTGGCGTCGAGTTCCGTCGCGCTCACCACGCGGTTCACCAGGCCCATGCGCCAGGCGGTATCGGCATCGATCATCTCGCCGCAGAGCAGCATCTCCATCGCGTGTTTGCTCGACAGGTTCCGCGAGAGCGCGACCATCGGCGTACTGCAAAAGAGACCGATGTTGACGCCCGGCGTGGCGAACTTCGCCTCCTGCACGGCCACCGCCAGATCGCAACTGGCTACGAGCTGGCAGCCCGCCGCGGTAGCGGTAGCGTGGACGCGGGCAATCACGGGCTTGGGGCAGCGCACGATGGACAGCATCAACGCGACGCAACCATCCATCAGCGCCACGTGGAAGTCAGAGGAGGGGTTGGCGCGGATCTCTTTCAGATCGTGACCGGCGCAGAAGGCAGGCCCGTTCGCGGCCAGCACCACCACGCGCACACCCGGGTCAGCGGCCGCGTCGCGAAAGGCCGAACACAGGGCGGACATCATGGTTGAGGAGAGCGCATTGCGGGTGGCGGGGTGATCGAGCGTGATCGTCCGCACGCCGTTCATATCGGCAATCGAGACGGGGGAGGTGTGAGCGGTATGCGTCATGGGGCAGGGCTCCAGTATCCGCGGGGGCGGGGCGCTGGCAGTATACCGGCATGCATACCGAAGACCCGCGCCCCTTCTGGCAACGCAAGACACTCGCGCAGATGAGCGCCGAGGAGTGGGAGTCACTCTGCGACGGCTGCGGGCTCTGCTGTCTGCAGAAGCTCGAAGACGAGGACGACGGTGTTGTCTACTTCACGGATGTTGCCTGCAAGCTTCTGGACCTGAGCAGCTGTCAGTGCAGCAACTACCCGGAGCGGCGCCGCCACGTCCCGGATTGCGTCTCGCTGGACGCAGAAACCGTTGCCGCCATCGGCTGGCTGCCCAGGACCTGCGCCTACAGGCTCGTATCTGAGGGAAAGCCCTTGCGACGCTGGCATCACCTCGTCTGCGGTGACCGGAATGCCGTCCATGCGGCGGGCATTTCGCGGGCAGGACGGATGGTCTGCGAGACGGCAATCCCGGCGGAAGCCTGGGAGGACAGGATCATCTTCCGCTCGCGTGCCTGAGCCTCAGCTCCCGGCATCCCGGTGCAGTTCCGATGCGGGCACTGGGTGCCAACTCGACAGCTCGCCACGCGCGGCCGCCAAGCGATCCAGACGTTGCCACTTGCGCCGCAACAGTGCCGTGTAGACCCGCCCGCGCAGGGCCGAGTCGATGCCCGGCCACGGGTTGAAGGGATTGAGGCGGCTGTAGGCCCAGATCTCGAGCCGTCTTGCACCTGGCAACGCCTGACCCCGGCAATGCATGCCTGAGGTGTCGGCCGCGACCAGCGTGTTCGCGGGGACGGCAAAGGCCCGGGGCGGGGGTAGTCCCAGGCCCGGGAGTTCCTCCTCTTCCACGCGGAAGGAGCCTTTTTCGCTGTAACCGTCGCGCAGGCTGGCTGCGACGCAACTGCGCCGGTACTCCCATCGCAGCCGTGCCATATCCAGGCGATGCGAGCCGGGGACGTAGGTGAACGGGCCTTTCTCCGGGGGAACTTCCTCGAGAAAGAACCATGCCTTCACGGTGGGATGGAATGTGTCCGAGTGCAGCACCTTCTGCGGGTCGGGACGCCCCTCGCGGACACCGTTGCGAATCGACTGGATGTAATGCAGCGGCACGGAGTTGCTGGCACCGACATAGCGCACAGCGCCGGCAAAAACCCGATGTCCGGTCAGTTCCCGCAATACCGGCATCTGCCGCAGCGTGTGCTCGTCGAGCAAGATCCTGTGAGTAAGAGTGTCGCCCTGGATGCACTCCCGGACCTCGCCTTGGGCCGCGCCGACCTCAGCCCGCAGTGCTTCGAAAAGGGCTTCAGGGAGGACGTCGCGAACCACGATGAAGCCATCGCGATGAAAAGCCTCGCGCAGCGTGGGATCGATGAAGCCCCGCAGGAAGAGGCGGCGCCACCCCGTCATCAGCCGCGCAAGGAGAAGCCGCGCAAGGTGCAGTCCGAGCCGATTGAGAAAAGCCGAGCCGATGACCGGATTGTTCGCGAAGTCGTGTCCTGAACCGAGCGGCGATAGCAGCCATGCCGGCCATCGAAGCCAGTGCCGGGATCGGGAGTTGAGCAGCTTCATGCCCAAAGACTGCCGCAGCCAGTGCTGTCCTGTCGAGGCGCAAGCTGGGTCATAATCGCCCCATGAATGCGTTAATCACCCCCGATCAGGCAAGTTGCGAGCCGATGCTGGCGAGGGCAATCGGCGTCCTCGAGCAGGCGCACCCCGGAAGCCGTTGGGGCGTTGCGGGACCTGCGGTGGAATGCCGCAAGTCTTGGGTCGTCCCGCTGGGTGAGCGCGGGGGATCGCGCAGGGCGGGGTTGAAGATCTACTCGGATGCCCGAGTTGCCGGGCGGCAGGCCGAGGGGCTTCGGTATGCCGCGGCAATGAACGCGCACCCCGGGCAGGGTGTCCCGACCCTGCACGACCATGATGCCGGCGCGCCGACGTTACTGGTGGAGTGGATCCCGGCTCCCCAGTTGGAGCAGGTTCTCATACGTTCTGCTGCGAACCCTGTCGCGTATGGCCGCACGCTGGAGCGGGTCGGTCTCTGGCTAAAGCACTTCCATGGGTTGGGCGGACTTGATGAGAGCCGGTTCGAGGCGGCTCGCTACGCGGGACTTCTCGAGGGCCGCATGTCAGCGGCGAGCTGTGGCCTGCCGCCCGTGTCCGCGGACCCCTTGTGGCAGCGGAGCCTGCAATGGCTCGGTGCCGAACTCGAGCGCCTGGACGGCACGCCCGTTCCCTTCGCCTGCGCGCACGGCGATTTCACGTTCACCAATGTGCTCGTGTCACCGCATCGGGTTATCGGCATCGATATCTGGGCTGACCGCAGACTGCCGGTTGCCGAGGATCTGGCGCGGATGTTCGTCTACCTGGCAATGGGGGATCTGTTTCCCTTGCGCGCACGTCTGGGCCCTGTGCCGCTGTCGCAACGCCGTGCCCAGATCGCTCTGCTGGCAGGTTACGGCGGACTCGATGCACGCAGCACGGCCGTCTGGGAGGTGCTGGTGTGTTTCGAGGCGCTGGCGCGTTGGCTCAGCCTGAGCGACCGCCTCGCGCGCCGCGAAAGCCCGAGCGAGCGTTGGAAGCGGGCAGGGGTGCGCGGTGTGTTGACCAGCATCGTCGGGCGCGGGTAGGCTCGCCGGTCTTCCGTTTTCGAGCCACTTCACCATGCCCCGCGTGCTTTTTTTGAGTCATGACGGCGTCGAGTATCCCGTCGATGCCCACGCCGGCGACAGCCTGATGGCCGCCGCACTGGACAACGCGGTACCCGGCATCGATGCCGAGTGCGGCGGTGGCTGCGCCTGCGGCACCTGCCATGTCTACATCGATGCTGCCTGGGCTGATCGCATAGCCCCGGTTGCCGACATGGAAGAGGGTATGCTGGACTTCGTGCACAAGCGTGAAGAGACGTCGCGGCTCGCCTGCCAGGTCACGGTGGACGACGCACTCGACGGCCTGGTGGTGCGGATACCGGCTTCCCAGTTCTGAGCCCACGTGGAGCACGACCCCTGGGCTGATCATCCCTGCCGCCCCGGTGCGGATGCCTGGTCACTACCGCTCGAGCGGATCGATCCCTCCAATCCGAGGCTGTACGCAGAGAATGCCTGGGGGCCGGTCTTCGCGCGCTTGAGGCGGGATGCTCCGGTGCATTACTGCAGCAACAGTCCCTTCGGCCCGTACTGGTCCGTGACACGTTTCCGGGACATCCGGCACGTCGACTCACAACATCAGGTGTTCTCTTCGGAGCCCACCGTCCTGCTCGGCAACCCACCCAAGGATTTCTACCTGCAGCCCGGGTTCATCGCGATGGACCCGCCGCGCCACACCCAGACGCGCGCTGCCGTACAACCTGCACTCGGGCAGGCCAACCTGGCGTTGCTGGAGCCACTGATCCGGGCGCGTGTCGAGGGCATCCTCGATGGATTGCCCGTCGGTGAGGAGTTCGACTGGGTGTCGCGCGTCTCGATCGAACTGACCACGCAGATGCTGGCCACACTCTTCGATTTTCCCTTCGAGGAGCGGCATCTGCTGACGCACTGGTCGGACGTCGCCACGTCCAGCCCGCGCAACCCGGGACCCGTGAAGCTCAGCGCGGAGGAGTGGCGTTGCACGATGCGGGAGTGCCTCGAGCGCTTCACGGCACTGTGGCACGAGCGCGCCTCACGCCCGCCGCGCGAGCCTCTCGATCTGGTGACGCTGCTCGCACAGAACCCGGCGACACGCGGGATGCAACCGATGGACTACCTCGGCAATCTCCTGCTGCTGATCGTGGGCGGTAACGACACCACGCGGCACTCGCTGAGCGGCGGCGTGCTGGCCTTGCACGAGAATCCCGCTGAATTCGCGAAATTGCGTGCCGATCCCGGGCTTGTGAACAGCCTGGTCCCCGAGATCATCCGCTGGCAGACCCCGCTCGCGTATATGCGTCGCACGGCGGTTACGGACGTCGAACTCGCGGGGCAGAAGATACGTGCGGGCGAGAAAGTGCTGATGTGGTATCTCTCGGGCAACCGCGACCTGAGCGAGATTCCCGATGCGGACCGTTTCGTGGTCGATCGCGCGCAGCCGCGCCATCATCTGGGTTTCGGCTTCGGCATTCACCGCTGCATGGGCAATCGTCTGGCCGAGATGCAGTTGCGGATCGCCTGGGAGGAGATCCTGAAGCGTTTTTCCCGTATCGAGGTGTGCGGGGACCCGGTGCGGGTGATGTCCTCCTTCGTGCACGGCTTCGAGAAACTGCTGGTGCGCGTGCACGCAGCTTGAGCGCGGATCAGGCGCCCGGCCAACGGGGTTCCCGTTTCTCGAGAAAAGCGCTCATCCCTTCCTGCGCATCCGGCGTCTGGCTCGCGCGCGCGATCATCAATTGCGCGTACTCGAAACACTGCGTGAGCGTCATGTCTTCCATCGCGCGGAACGCTTTTTTGCCAAGCATCAGCGCTGTGGGCGAGTTCGCCGTCAGGCGTGCGACCAGCGCGTCGACCGCACTGTCGAGAGATGCGGCGGGGACCACCTGATTCAGGAGTCCGTACTCCAGCGCTGCGGTGGCATCGAAGGCATCTGCGGTGAGGCACATCTCCATCAAGCGCCGCCGCGGCACCAGACGCATCAGGTAGCTCAGTATCATCAGAGGGAAAACCCCGACACGCGCCTCGGGTGTGCCAAAGCGGGCGCTGTCCACGGCGATGGCGAGATCGCACATGCACACCAGCCCCAGCCCACCAGCCATGGCGTGGCCGTTGATACGCGCGATCAGCGGTTTGCCGAGTCTTTCTGCGGCCCGGAACACCTCGATGAAGGGGTGAGTATCGGCGCCGGTGAAGACGCCTCCGCCGCTGTCCAGAGCCTGCCTGAGATCGGCGCCGGCGCAGAAAGCCTTGTCGCCCGCGCCCGTCAGGACCACGGCCCGGACGCTGGTGTCTGCTGCAGCGTCGTCCAGTGCTGCGCGCAGAGCAGAAAGCACTTCCTCGTTCACGGCGTTGCGCTGCTCGGGACGGTTGATGGTGATGCGCAGAACCCCGGCATCACGGCTCGGCAGGACGACAGACATGGGCTCACTCCGGGGGACAAACTTCTCATGCGCGGCGGGCGGCCTTGCCCGTGTAGAATCGCTGCCGTATCGCCGGGCAGTCAACACGGGAGCAGTAATCGGTGGCGCAACGGCACGACGGGCGGCTGGATCCCTCGGGTGTGGAACGCCTGCGGCGTGCGATCGATGCCGATATCTCTGCTGGCCTGTGCGACGGCGTTTCGCTCTGCGTCGATATCGATGCTGCTCCCGCGCTTGAGATCCGGGCAGGCTTTGCCGAACGCCGCCTCGGTCGCGCGCTGCTCGCGGACGATGTCTTCGTCACGATGTCGGTCGGCAAGCAATTCACCAACACCGTCGTTCTTGCCGCCATCGACCGCGGCGAGCTCTCCTTTCTGACGACAGTGGCAGAGGTTCTGCCAGGCTTCGCGGGGAGTGCGTGGCGGGGCATGACAGTCGCACACCTGCTCTGTAATACCTCCGGCATTCTTCCCGAGGCACCGGCAGTTCCCGCCGATGTTCTGATGGATCCTGCACGCCTGTCAGCCTTTGCGGCAGCGAAAGGACCACAGTTCGCGCCCGGGTCGCGGGTGAGTTATTCCACCGTAGCTGCGCACGCGGTGCTCTCTGAAATCGTACGCGCGGTGGACGGCGGTTCCCGCGATTTCAGCGATATCGTCCGTGCCGAACTGTTCGAGCCGCTGAACATGCACGACAGCAGCCTCGGACACCGCGCCGATCTGATGGAGCGACTGTGTCCGGTGGTGGCCTGCTACTCCGGGCCGGGGCTGTTCGAGCCGCGGGGAATGGAGGCCTTCACGCAACTGGTCGCGATCCCCGGTGCGAGCATGCCCGCGGGGGGATACCTCACCACGGCCCCTGATTTGCGCCGTTTCGTTCGCATGCTCGCCGGCGGCGGCGAACTGGACGGCGCGCGCATCCTGTCGCCCGCCATGCTCGCGCTGTGCGCGCGTAACCAGACCGGCACGCTGCCGAACGATCTTTTCGAGCCGATCCTCGGCGCGCGTGGCTGGCTGCCGTGGCCGGCCTGCATGGGGCTGGGTTTCTATGTGCGTGGAGACGCGCTGACGCCTGGCCCCCTGCCCAATCTCGCATCGGCGCCCACCATCGGCGGCTGGGGCGCAGGTTCAACCGCGTTCTGGTCAGACCCCGTCAACAAGGTGGGATTCAGCTTTCTGTCGACTGGCCTGATGGAAGACACGCGTCACCTGCAGCGGATCCAGCGCCTCTCGGACATGGTGTTGTCCGCGCTGCGTCACTGATTGCATACCGGAGATACTGTGGCCCTCGATTTCGACAGTGCGCGCCTTCCCGACCCGGCACTGCGCGCCGAGCATCACGCATGGCGGGCAACGCTGCGCCGATTCGTCGACGCCGAGATCATGCCCTTCGTCGATGACTGGGACGAGACGGGTGCGGTGCCCGATGCGCTCTGGCCAAAGGCTGCGGGCATAGGGCTCCTGCAGATGGGATACCCGGAGGAATTCGGTGGCATCCGCGAGGGCGTCGACATCTGGCACATGAACATCGTCGCCGAGGAAATGGCGCGCACCAGCCTCGGCGGGCTGAGCAGTTCACTGCTGGTACACGGCATCGGGCTTCCGCCACTGGTGAACTTCGGCGCACCCGAACTCCAGGCTGCCGTGATTCCCCGCGTGCTGTCGGGCGAGCGGCACATCTCTCTGGCCGTAACGGAACCCTCCGGCGGTTCGGACGTGGCGAGGCTCAAGACCCGCGCAAGACGCGAGGGTGATCATTACGTCGTGAGCGGTTCGAAGACGTTTATCTCCGGCGGCATGCGCGCGGATTGGTTCACCACCGCCGTGCGCACGGGCGGGGAGGGCTCACGGGGCCTGTCGGTGCTGCTGATACCCGCCGATTTGCCGGGCGTCTCGCGCACGCCGCTCTCGCGCAAGCAGGGCTGGTGGTGTTCGGATACCGCGACGATCCATTTCGACGAGGTATGCGTGCCGGCCACGAACCTGATCGGCCCGGAGAATGCCGGCTTCCTCGTCATCATGGCCAACTTCAACCATGAGCGTATGGCGATGTCGGTAGGCATGGAGGCCTTCGCACGTGTGTGTCTGGAAGAGGCCGTGAACTGGGCGCGTCAGCGCGAGACCTTCGGCAAGCGCCTCGCAGACCATCAGGTGATCCGCCACAAGATCGCGCAGATGAAGCAGCGCATCAGTGCGACACAGGCGTGGATACAGCTGTGTTCCCGCCAGATCCACGAGGGCAGCGCGCAACCGGGCGATATCGCGCTTCTCAAGGTGCAGGCGAGCGAGACCCTGGAGTTCTGCGCGCGCGAGGCGATGCAGGTGCTGGGAGGTGCGGGCTACATTCGCGGCAACCGCGTCGAGCGGATCTACCGCGAGGTGCGCGTCAACGCGATCGGCGGCGGTTCGGAAGAAATCCTGCGCGACCTGGCCGCCCGCCAGTTCGGGCTCTGAAGAGGACTCCATCCGATGAGATTCAACGAGCAGCACCGAGCGATCCGGGATACGACCGCGCGCTTCATAGATGAAGAGATAAACCCCCGCACCAAAGAGTGGGAAGACGCGGGGATATTTCCCGCGCACGAACTCTTCGCGAAACTCGGCGAACTCGGCCTTCTGGGTATCTGCAAGCCGGTCGAGTACGGCGGCATGGGTCTCGATTACAGCTACCAGATGGTGTTCGCCGAGGAACTCGGCCGAATCCAGTGCGGTGGCGTGGGCATGGCCATCGGCGTGCAGACGGACATGGCAACGCCTGCGCTCGCCAAGTTCGGCAGTGATGAACTCCGGCGCGAGTTCCTCGCGCCCGCCATCAGCGGCGAGGCTGTTTGCTCCATCGCCGTAAGCGAGCCCGGTGCGGGCTCCGATGTGGCAGCCATCCGCACGACCGCACGCAAGGACGGCGACGACTACGTGATCGACGGCAGCAAGATGTGGATCACCAACTCCACGCAAGCGGATTTCCTCTGTCTGCTCGCCAACACGAGCGACGGCAAGGCGCACTTCAACAAATCGCTGATCATCGTTCCGACGCGAACGCCGGGCGTATCGTTCTCCCCCCGCCTCGACAAACTCGGCATGCGCTCCTCCGACACCGCGCAGGTGTTCCTCGATGGGGTGCGCGTACCGCAGCGCCATCGCATCGGTGAGGAGGGTTCCGGCTTCGTCTACCAGATGCTGCAGTTTCAGGAAGAGCGCATTTTCGCTGCGATTTCCGGCATAAAAAGCCTCGAGGCCTGCGTCAGCCAGACGATCGAGTACACGCGCTCGCGGCAGGCTTTCGGTCAGTCGATCCTCGACAACCAGGTGGTGCACTTCCGCCTCGCGGAGTTGCAGACCGAGATCGAAGCGCTGCGTGCACTCTGCTATGGCGCGGTGGAGGCGTATATCCACGGCGAGGACGTGACCCTCAAAGCCTCGATGGCCAAGCTGAAAATCGGGAGGCTCTCACGGGAGGTCACAGACGCCTGCCTGCAGTACTGGGGCGGTATGGGCTTCATGTGGGACAACCCCGTATCGCGTGCCTGGCGGGACACGCGACTGGCGTCCATTGGTGGCGGCGCTGACGAGGTCATGCTCTCGATCATCTGCAAGTTGATGGACATCCTTCCCCGCCGCAAAAAAGGGGAGAAACCATGAGCCCCTCCCTGCGGGAGCGCTATGGCCCCTGGGCTCTGGTGGCCGGGGCCTCCGATGGCATCGGCGAAGCCTTTGCGCGCGCACTTGCTGCCGCTGGCCTGAGCCTCGTACTGCTAGCGCGTCGGGCGCAGCTGCTGTCAGGGCTTGCGGCAGATCTCGAAGGAGAGCACGGCATCTCCACGCGCTGCCTGACGGCAGACCTCACTGCACCGGACATCCTTTCACAGGTGGCCGCAGGCACTTCCGACCTCGAGATCGGGCTACTCGTCTACAACGCGGGTGCCACGCATGGCGCGGCGCATGTGATCGACAAACCGCTGGCCGCATCACTTGGCCTTGTGGCTCTGAACTGCATCGGGCCCTTGTCGCTGTCGCACCATTTCGGTGGGCTGATGCGTGAGCGGGGGCGCGGCGGAATCGTATTGCTGTCTTCGCTGGCCTCGCTCTCGGGTGGCAGTTACACGGCCGTCTACAACGCCACCAAATCCTTCGAATTGATTCTCGCAGAGGGGCTATGGCACGAATTGAAGCCCTCGGGCGTCGATGCCATGTGCCTGATCGCCGGTGCCACACGCACACCGAGCATGCTGCAAAGCATGCCCTCATTCGCGAGTTATCCGGGCCTGATGACGTCACAGCAGGTAGTTGAGGAAGGGCTTTCCTTCCTCGGGCGGGGCCCGGTATGGGTCGCGGGTGAGCACAATCGTGCCATCGCACGAAGGCTGTTGCCCAATGCGCGCGTCGCGCAGATCAACGCTCTCAGCGCCGCCAGCGCCGGCATTTTCGGCAAGCCCGTGCAGGATCTGGCGGGTGAGGACTTCTGAGGCGACGTCGCCACCGATTCACGATTCGACAACGGAGACACACACCATGGCAGCCCCACAGGGCCCCGGATTCGACACACTCTCTCTGCACGCGGGGGCTCAACCGGATCCGGCGACAGGCGCTCGCGCCACGCCCATCTACCAGAGCGCCTCTTTCGTTTTCACCGACTCCGACCAGGCCGCTGCGCTCTTCAACATCGAGCGCACCGGGCATGTCTATTCGCGGCTCAGCAATCCGACCAACGCGGTGCTCGAGGAGCGCATCGCCGCGCTCGAGGGCGGGGTAGCGGCCATCGCCACGGCGAGCGGGCAGGCGGCGTTACACCTTGCCATCGTCACGCTGATGGGCGCGGGCGGGCACATCGTGGCCTCACGCTCGCTCTACGGCGGCTCACACAATCTGCTCGGCTATACGCTGCCGCGCTTCGGCATCACGACCACCTTCGTCGATCCCCGCGATCCCGAGGCCTTCCGCGCCGCCATTCGCCCTGAGACCCGGCTCGTCTTTGGCGAAACGCTGGGCAACCCCAACCTG
>Ga0315905_10007156_pt1 | contig 11323 bp, 6 predicted proteins | sample LakEriMetagenome_5_FD_203522 | JGI IMG/M metagenome (GOLD analysis project Ga0315905, IMG submission 203522) | Freshwater fungal communities from buoy surface, Lake Erie, Ohio, United States - Buoy 4 MA121 | ecosystem: Environmental > Aquatic > Freshwater > Lake | place: USA: Lake Erie, Ohio...
TTGCCACTTTTCAGACGGCGGACTGCACACTCTCCTCCTGGCACCTTCCCTGCAGGTGTGTAGTAATGCGAATGAGTACGACACTATTTTACTATTTTACTACTTTACTGCCCACACCTGCAGGGAAGGTGCAGGAGGACAGTGTTTTAAGGTGTTTACTACACGTATTTGCATTATTCAGGTGCTACTAAACTTACATGCATCCGCATAATTACTACACACCTGCAGGGAAGGTGCCAGGAGGACAGCGTAATTAGTGTTTACTACACTTGTTTACTACACTTACACACCTGATACTGTTTTTTTCTTGAACGTTGCCGCGACTTTTCACCTCCTTACTCCGTCCCTCCCCCTCTCCCTCCTTCTGTCCCTGCACTCCCTTTTCTCCCTGCCTGTGATGCTCCTTCACTACTGAACCGTAAATCCTTTAAGTCTCTCTCTCTCTGTATATGTGTGTGTCTGTGTCTGTGCCTTTGCGTGTGTGCATGTGCGTGTGTGCGTGTGTGTGTTTGTGTGTGTGTGTGTGTACAGGTGTTAAACGCGGCGTACTGCCCCAAGATCGGCGATGCTGGACTGCGACGGCTGTGCTGCGCTCATCTCTCCTGTTCGTCAAAGTGTCGTGCTGTAACTGGCCTGCGCGAACTCAATCTCACTGACACTTCGGTAAGTAAAGTAGTAATGTAGTAATGTAGAGTTTAGATTTTCAGGGTAGCTGTAACCTGCGCGAACTCAATGTGACACCTCGTTCTCTCTCTCCCCGCCTCGTCCCACTGCCTCGCCCAACTCCTCTCAGGCTCGCCTGTTTGCATGCTCTTGAGCATCTCTCCTCCGTTCCTCCCTCCCTCCACTTCACTCCCTCCCCTCTGTTGGTGACAGCGGAGGCGCTGATGCAGTTGATCTGTTTGGAATTTCTAGAGCCTAAACTAGGCCCCTGAGCTAAACCCTAAAATTTAAACCCTACCTTTAGGTTACAACGGAAGCGCTCATTAAGATGGTCTCTGTTAGGACCTCCTTGACCCTTCTCATTATTGCCGGTGCGTGGAGGCCTAAACCCTAGACCCTAAACCCTAAACCCTAAACCCTAAACCTCCTTGACCCTTGTCATTATTGCTGGTGTGTGGAGGGAGAGAGGATGAGTGAGAGTGTATACGAGAGAGAGGGAGGGCGCGAGGGAGGGTGGGTGGAAATGGTGGCCTCACTTGCTCTTGAGTGTATACGCGAGAGCGCGAGAGCGCGAGAGAGCGAGAGAGCGAGAGCGCGAGAGCGCGAGAGAGCGAAAGCGCCATCCAGAGAGCGAGAGAGAGTAGTAATTGTGGTTCAGAAGTGGTGTGAGTGATTGAGTGATTGAGCGAGCGAGCGAGCGAGAGTTGGCGCGCGTGTGCAAATGTCATTTGGTTTACGGTTTAGGGTTTAGTGTAGGCACGCGTGTGCAAATGTCATTTTGGTGTCGTCGATGATGAGAATGAATCTTAAATTGCATATTCATGTAAAACATGCATGGAACAAAGACAAAGAACCCTAGAGCCTAAACCCTAAACCCTAAACCCCAAACTCTAAACTCTAAACCCTAAACTCTAAACCCTAGGAACTAGATTCACGGCTCTTGTGCAGGTGAATACAGCAACACACCCGCTCTGGCTCGCCCTCAGACGCTCACAATCTCCTCTTCCTCTATGTCTTCACCCCTCCCCGCCCCCCACTCTCAGGATTGATGATGACAGAAGAGGCGGTTACTTCCCTCCAGGTTTGCAGCATGAGTGTCACCCCCACGCACGGGGGGCATCTTCGCATCATCACAGATTGGGAGAAGCAGGGACGGATCTTGCTTCTGCCTTCCCTCGCCTAGTGTGTGTGTGTGTGTGTGTGTGGGATTGTGTGTGTTCATTAGGAAGGAAACTCCGCCCGTGCCAGGGACTGTGTGAGAGGTTGTTTGTTACATGATAAAGCTTTTTACACTTACACCCCTCTCCCGGCACAAACGCACGGGAGAAGTAAAGACACAAGGTACACTGCAGAAGATCGTCAGATTGCGGGCAAATAGTTCGCTTCCCCAATATCTTGGTTGGAAGGAGGGTTTCACAGAGCCTAGCGCGGTCAGCCAGCTCCCGAGAGCACTGGCTGAGTCGCTCACTCGTGCTACGCAGCCAGGTCTAGTGTCTCTTGGCGGTAGCGTACAGGCCCAACGCTACCATCCCAGTCCGATCCCGGTGAAAGTCTTCGCCATATAGACGCTTTATGGCTCCCGGGCCTCTTCCTCCGGGCCCACTGGCACCCTGGGGTTGAACCCCCCCACACGCATACATACCCACCCTAACTTGAGTGACTGGCCAGTGGGCCGAGCTAGCCCAGGGATGGGGTGCAAGACCCTTCACGTTTTGAAGGGCCAGCCCAGGGATGGGGTGCAAGACCCTTCATTTTTTTTAGCCCAGTGCAGACGGGCCTCCCGAACTGGCACAGTTGCTCACTCGCGCTTGGCAGCCAGGTCTAGTGTCTCCTGGCGGTGGCGATCAATCAGCTCAACAGTACCATTCGGCGAGCCTCTCATCAGAGTCCGGGGAAAGTCTTCGCCATGCAGGCTGATACTCCGTCAAGTGTGAGAACTTGATGCCACTGAGATTGATGAGTTCAGAGCGGGTTTGTATCTCTTAAATACACTTCCTCTCGATCCCATGGGTATTGTGTCGAATCGACGAGGTTGTTTTCTTTGAAACAAGAAAACAACAAAGAAAACAACCTCGTTGCCCTGTTTTGACAACAACCTCAAAACAGGGCAAACTGAATACTCGAATGCAACGTTCAATAAAGACGCAATCACATGAAGCGTGGCGCGCTGGTGGCATCAGGGTGAGTCTCTAGCAGGCATCGGAGAATTGGAGGTCAGCAGCGCAGCGACAATCGCGACGAACAGCTGCATGCCCCTCGCTGGGACCGCACGTTGAGCAACAGATGCCGGTCCAGTACATGGACAACGATGACAAGTATAGGCCTCCCCACGCATTGTGGCATATATCCAGGCGCCGTAGGGGTTGAGAAGGGTGTACATACCGAAGCGCCCCTCGACAGCACAGTTGGCTGTGTGGATGGGCTTTTCTGACCCTTTGCTCAGCACTCCCACCAACCATGGATCAGACCCCTTGAAAAAGATAGCAGGTCCACCTGAGTCCCCGTTACAAGAATCTTTTCCCGCCACGCCACCAGTGCACACCACGTGGTCAAAGTTTATGTACCTCTTTGAGTGTGAGTAGGGATTCGCTTCAATACACTTCTCTTTACTGACAGTTTGCACCTTGACCTCCTGCAGCTCATCAGCGCGCACAGTCCCATCTGGCATTGTTGCCCCGAAGCCCGCCAAATACAGTGAGGCGTCAAAAAGGTCACCCACGGAGCCGTTGAGGCCGTTGACGAGCGCGATCGACGACTGAGGAAAGTCAGTCAGTGCCGGGCTCAATTCAATCAGCGCCACATCATCGTGGTCCTGGTCGCTGGAGGGCGTATAGCACGGGTGAGCAACGTAGCGCGTGGCCCCAACTCTCTTGCAGCTCGTGCCATTCTTGATGTCCAGGCAGCCGTAGGTAATTTCGGTGCCTAAACCCGGGTTTCTGTAGCCTGTGTTTTGAGAGTTGAGAATGCAGTGCGCCGCGGTAACCATCCATCGGTCCGAGATTATGGCGCCGGTGCACCTAATGTCCGACCCCCCGATCTTGGTAATCAACGTAACCCACCTGTAGTTGCCTGTTGCCTTCGTCCCACCGACGATCCGCCGCTCCCTCCGACGATGCCCCGCTGCCCGCAGGCCTGCTTCGTCGCTCAGAGCCGCCTGCCCTGGCTCGTCAGTGCCTTCCGCTCGCCCCGTTGGCGCTGAGGTCGCTCCCGCAGCGGCCATGCAGCTGCTGAGAAGCAGAGCCAGCGCCAACAATCCACTTCGTGCGAGGCACAGCGTGTACATGAGTGCTGCGAGATACCGGCGTGTGAGTGCCGGCCGGAAAAAGCCCCGGAGAGTGGGATGATAGTGCGTACTGAGGCAGTTGGTGATGTCAACCACAAGAGTAGGAGAGAGAGTCCAAAATCGCAATGGACACGGGGAGCATCACTTTTTCAGTAGCCATTGCCGGTCTAGCAATCATGGTGCCCTACGTCTGGCATTTCTTGCATCCTGCAAATTTGAGCAATTGCTTCACCTGCTCGCTCTTCTTCCTCACACTCATCTCCACATGTCATGGAGTGGGCCGCAAAGACTGTTCGGGAGGCTTAACCTTCTTTAAGCTAGGCTATGCCCTTGGGTTGATCACGCTACTAGGAGCATTCGTGATGAAGTGGCCGGAGCTCTCCATCGACCAGGCGGAGTCACGAGGTAATGTGGCAGGCATCTTGCAGGCTCTGGGGCAGCACTTGTGGCACAGCGAGCACACGCTACTCGCGTGCAGCGCCATCTCGCGACTAGTCTTGGTCAGCGACGACCACAAGGACGCGGTTGCATCCACTGGGGGCATCACGCGGCTGCTAGACGCCATGGCCAGGCACCGAGGCCTGGCTCAAGTCCAGGCGATGGCGTCCTCCGCGCTTGGGACGCTCGCGCGGCAAGACAGCACCAACAAGGCACGAATCATCGAGGGCAAGGGCCTCGTTCGCATCATCAACGCCATGCGTGATCATCAGGCTAAGGAGGTGCAGGAAGCAGGCTGCATGGCACTGTCCAGTATTGCTTTTGGGGACAACGAAAACCGCATCGCAATATGGGAGGCAGGCGGCGTCGAGCGAATAATCCACGCCATGCGCATGTATCCGTCGCACGGCGGGCTCCAGGCGCAGGCCTGCGCAGCGCTGAGAAGTCTGGCGGCCAACGACCATTTCAAGGCTGTCATCGTACAGGCTGGCGGCATTGAGCTCGTCACCGAGGCGCTGCGCGCGCATGACGGTTTCACTCCGTTGGTCGAGAGTGCGTGCTGGGCTCTTCGCAATCTTGCTGGCATCGAGAACAATCGCGCCTTGATTGCAGAGGCTGGTGTTATCGAGCTCCTGATCAGCACGGTAATGCCTGGGCACGAAAATCATCCTGCCATTGTCGCGCAAGCGGCTGGTGCTCTCCGCAACCTTGCTGTCAATTCAGACGACAACAAGCGACGAATTGCTGCTTCTGGTGTGTGTCACCCACCAAACACCACACCCACCAACGCACGCACGCACGCACGCACGCTCACTCGCTCGCTCGCTCGCACGCACACGCACGCACGCACGCACGCACGCACACGCACGCACGCACGCACGCACGCACGCACGCACGCACGCACGCACGCACGCACGCACGCACGCACGCACGCACGCACGCACACATACCACTCACACCAGGAGGCATCCGACGCACGCACGCACACAACCACACACACATACCACTCACACCAGGAGGCATCCGACGGCTAGTGGACGCTTTGAAGAATCACCAAAATGACCCCGGCGTGCAGGACACAGCATCTTGGGCGCTCATGGTGCTGGCGTGGTCTAATCCAGACCTCATGCGCCAAGTCAAAGCTGCCGGAGCACTCGAGCTCGTACGAAAGGTGAGGGAGAGGGAGATGGGAGAGAGAAGGGGGGGCGGGGGGAGGGCATGGCTGAAATGACGGGTATTGCTGGTGGCGACCGATTGTATTGCGTGCGTGTCTTCGCGTCTCTCCCTTTGCACCCTTTCTCACGCTCTGTCCTCCCCACCTTGCTATTCCTCCTTCTCTTTTCTGTCCCCCTCTCCCCCTCTCCCCCTCTCCACTCAGATTCTAGCCGCACCATCAGCAGCAGAAGAAACAAAACAACGAGCCAAGACTCTCATCAGTAAACTCCAAGAGGTCAACTGAAAGTAGGAGCTGTAGCCGACAAACATTTTTTCTGAACTCATAAATCATCATCGATAAATCTTTTCAAGGTCTGGGCGCAATATAAGTATATATCATCATCATTAGAAGAGAGAGAGACAGAGAGAGAGACAGAGAGAGAGACAGAGAGAGAGGCAGAGAGAGAGACAGAGAGAGAACTTCCGTAGTGGCGGTTTTGGATGTGAAAAAAATTATAAAGGTTCTTCGCTGGAGCCTCCCACACGGTAGTAAATTGGACCAGAATTCAATTCTATGTATGGTTGCAAGTACGTATGTATGGTTGCATGTACGTATGTATTCATGTATACGGGAGGGAAGGGTCCAGGTATGTATTCATGTACACGAAGCCGACAAATTTGTCGGAGTGTACGTATGTACGTATATGAAGCCGAACAAATTGTCTGTCGAAGGGGCGAGGCTGCAGGCACTTGCGTGAGAAGTGTATGTGTATTAGGATCAAAAACTCGCGGCCAACTATCTAAGGGAGGTCCGGGACCTAGGTCAGTGACAGGCTCCGCGTATGCTCGACCGTTAGACACTCCGATCCTCGGAGCGGAGTGGCCCCTCTGGGTAACGGTAAAGTCCATCATCATCAGTGCGAATATTTGGACGTGGACGCAAGGGCGTCCTTTCACCCGAAATCGCCTGTCCAAGCTCTCCGAGCTTGCCCCCAATAACATTCTGATCGTTGTCGATGGAGTCGAGCGTGTCACTCTCAGAGTTAGGTAAATTCCGGCCCCCTGTCTCCATCCCCAGCTCGTAGAAAAGAAAGGCCCCGATCAAAGAAAAGATAGTGAAGAGCACCCAGACGCGGAGCGGTTGCAACTTAGTCCACATGCCCAGGTCAGCCTCCTGGAAATCAATGAGGAGGAACCCGACCATAATGGGCGAAAAAGCAGCCCCAAACTGTGCCGAAGCGCGCGCGACGGAGGAGGCGGCCGAACGCGTGCCTGTCGGGAAAATCTCCGCCATGTAGACGTTGCCTGCCAGCAGTGCCGCTGATGCAAAGCCCCGTGCGAAGAAGCAGGGGATTATCACGGCGTATGAGCTGTGCAGCACTGTGGAGACGATGTGGAAATTGAACATAAAACTGAAGATGGCGCAGCCCACCATGGCGCCAATCACACTGTACCGGCGGCCGATGAATCCGACTTCGATGGTGTACATGACAATGAAGGTGGCAGGGATCTCGGAAGCTGCGACCACCACCAGCACAAAGTCCTTTTGCTGCTCGGTCCAGTCATGCTGTGCGCCAAAGCTGTCAAGATAGACGGGCAGCGCAAAGATCATGCCTGTCACACAATTCTCAAAGTCAGTGGCTTAGTCCATTTCTAAAGAAAGTGACTAAATGTAGCAAACTTTTTGACAAGTTGTGCCGTAGTACGCCACGGAGATGCACAGATGCGACACCGAGCACAGCACGAGCGCTGAGAGCAGCGGTTCGCGACTGATGCGCAGCCACGACGTCGCACCCACCACGACATCCCCGGCGCTGTCCTCGTCAACCGAAGGTATTAGCAAGGTCCCGCGCGGGAACTCGTGCTCCGTCCCGTTTTTGAGGGCGAGATTGTGCAGCGCATCGCTCGCCTCCTGGTTGCGGCCCTTGATTAAAAGCCAGCGCGCCGGCTCGGATATCGCGTAGGACCCAAGGACCAGCGCCATGAGGAAGGGGATGCAGCACAAGAGCATGGCATCGCGCCAACCCATGCGCGAGTAGTTGGGATTGTAGTCTGGGTCGTACAGCGCCTCGGCCAACACCGCCGTGAGCACGCGGCCCACCGCCCCAGAGAAGCCTGGGACGCCGATAGCGACCCTGCCGCGGTACGGCGACGGGCATGCCTCGAGCGTCGTGGAGAGAGACGAGGGCGCAAAGCCGCCGGCGCCAAAGCCCACGAGGAACCGGATGAAAAGGAGGTACGAGAAGCTGTTGGCAAAGTAGCACAGGATACCGGTGACGACAGAGATGCCCGCGAAGCTGAGCAGCGTCACCCTGCGCCCGTACGCGTCCCCGCAGTGCCCGCCAACGAGCGCGCCGAGAAAGACGCCCAGAAACATCGCTCCGTCCACCCATGCCAAATCGTCGGCGGGCGTGCCCCACTCGTCGTAGAGCGCCTTGGGCAGGTAGAAGCAGATGAACATCTGCATACCCTCGCCCATCCACAGCAGACACATGGTCGCGATGGAAAAGTACTGGCCGCGCCCGATGCCGATGCGCATGAGCGCATCGTCAAAGTGAACGGGCACCTCCGGGTCACGCCGCTGCGCGGGCGACGCGGCGGCGTCCTCGTCGTGATTTTTGTCCGACATACCGGCTTCTGCCCGACGCCGGCGCTCGGCGCCCGCCTCCGGCTTCGAACCCCTCAACCAGGGGCTGCCGCTTCGACTCAAGTGAGTCCAGAAACGCCTATACCTCATTTTTTTCAAAAAAAAAAAGGTTTAGACTCCCTCCAATTTTTTCAACGCAAACCGCGTTGCCAACGGGGCGCCGGATGGCGAACTTCAAGAATGGGTTGGGTATTAACAACATGGAGGAGGTGAAGATGGAACCCGTCGCGGTGGACTCGGAGGAGCGTGCGCGCGAGGTGGAGTTCCTCAAGAACGCGTCCAAGGACGAGCTCAAGCAGCTCTTCCGCGAGTACCGCGACGGGGAGAAGGGCAAGGACATCGGCATGAGCGAGGCGGAGGCAGAGCGCATCCAGGAGTGCATGGGCAAGGACGAGTTTCATGCCCTGTTCAAAGAGTACGTCGACGACATCTCGGACCCGAAGAATCAGGACGAATACGACCAGTACCTGCGCCAGCTGGAGGAGGAGGGCGAGATTCCCGCAAACGAGGAGATCGTGCGTCCGACGCCGGGCTTCGTGCTCAAGACCAAGTCGGTCGACCAGGGCTCAAAGATCTTTGTCAACGTCTGCGGCACGCCAAAGGTGCCTATGCCGCAGGCGGGGGCGCGCCCGGCGGGGGAGAACCTCGAGGCAACCGGAAGCAAGGGCAACGGAGCCGAGAGCGGCCAGTACTGGTCGATCCCGTACATCCACACGGCGATGCGCATGGATCAGGACAAGGATAGGAACCCGTGCCACGTGTACGACATCCTCTTCCACACCGACACCATCAAGCTCACAGATTCGCAGGGCCCGCGCTTCAAGGCGTTAGTCATCCAGACGGCTCTCGAGTCGGTAGAGGAAAACGGCAAGGTGAAGCTCAGGAACAAGGAGGGCAAGTTCGACTTTACGATCATGCACAAGATGACGTACAAGGGCCAGTGCATACGCCCCCACAAGCTCAAGAAGAACGTGCTCCAGCAGCCCCTGGCGCCCTCTCAGAAAAACAAGCAGGACGAGAAGCCGAAGCCTCATCCCCCTCCCAAGCAGAAAGTGGAGGAGGAAGATCCGACCAAGCCCAAAATGATGGTTTTGCACCGCGGTGAGATCGAGCTCGGCGACTACATGAAGAGCGTGGGCTTGCGGAATTTGCCCATCAGCCGGCGCCCAAAGGAGCTGGTGATCAAACTTGAACTGCCACTCATGAAGAGCGCTGCCGACATGGATCTTGATATCAAGGGTGGCTACCTTGAGTTCAAGGCGCCCAATGCAGGCTACAAACTGAAGCACAAGCTGCCTTATCCCGTCGACGAAAACAGCGGGGATGCCAAGTACTTGAAGGCGCAAAAGCTCCTTACTGTCACTCTGCAGGTGCTGCCATGGTCCCCTGAGGAGATGAATGCTGAAGTAGCGCGCGCGGAGGCCGAGCTCGCGGCCAAGCAGGCAGAGGAGGAAAAGAAAAGGGAGGAAGAGGAGAGAAAGGCTACAGAGGAGGGGAAGCGCGTCGTCAAGAAGGGCTTCCTCGAAAATCAAAAGAAGGCCAAGGCGGCTCCTGCCGCCGAGGCAAAGACGGACATGGTGGGCTATGGCGAGAGCAGTGTGGAAGGAAGCGATGCCGCCAGCTCTGGCATCAGCTTCGCGCTGTCTGACCTGTCGTTAGATGCCCCGCACAACGCTAGCCAGAGCGAGGGATTGCAAGAGGACGCCAAGCCCAAGATCGAGGATCTCGGGGAGTGTGTTCCCGCGGGGTCAGTTGCAGCGTTGGATGATGGCAAGCACGTGGTGGCGGAGGAGGCAGGTGGCGAGCCGTTTGTGAGCTTCCGTCAGAATCAGATGAACGTGACAGCAGTGGTGCGGGTGACGGGTATTGAGCAGAGCACTGTGCGCATCGACATCCGGCAGACGCGTGTGTGCATGCACTTCAGTGCGCTGTGCGCCGCTGCAGACGATGCTGCAGACGGCGCGCAGAAGCGCATCAACTACGCACACACACTGCATCTTGCCAAAGACGTGGACCCGGTGCACAGCCGATTCGACGTCTCCGACACAAATCTTGTGCTCGTGCTGCGCAAGGTGTCGGACACGCGATGGGGCAGCTTCACTGGAGCCCCGCGGGACGAGCCTCCTCCTGTGCCTGCCCCATTTCCCGTGCCTTTTGCGGCGGATGCGATCACAGCGACGGAGAAAGCCAAAGCGGCGGCGGCGGTCAAGGAGAGTATGGAGGAATCAGACGGCAAGCATGTGCGGTTTGGGGGGGAGATTGGGCCGACAAGTTGTGCTGCCTGCCCCTGCAAAGGTGCTGCGGCGGACGCACCAGCGGAGGAGGAGCGGCAGGCTGCTGGCGAGCAAGTTGTTCAAACACGGCGGGTCGTAGGGGCGAATGGTGAGGTGTTTGAGGCCGCCGACGCCTTTGCGGGCTCGCGCCCAGGATTTGTTTTCAAGATGGGCTCCCTTGGCCTCGGCTACTACACTGACAAGCCGCTGCACTTACAGCCGAATGCCAAGACAGAGGAGGAGGAGGTGGCACCCACCAAGTTGAACCCGGACCCGGCGCCTCACGTCCCTGCTCCCGTCAACAAGCAGCCGGCCGAAGACAAACCCATGCCCAAGCTGCCCTTCAACAACACCCTCCTCTACGATCTCGACTGAGCGCAGGGCTACGTCTTCCCCGCAGGCATGGCTAGATTCGCGCCTCTGTCCACTTGTGTTCTGACCATTCTGCGTCGTGGATTTCTTGGTTAATAAATCACACCCAGTAATGTTCTGTGCCGTTGCTCCCCTCCTCTTCATCGCTTTTTGCTTTGAATAACCCCTCCTCCTCCCCGAGGGGTCTGGTTTAATGTCATCCCCGAGGCTCGTGCCGGCAAAAAACGCTAATTTTTGCTTGAAAAAAAAAGCTAAGAGACTACCACCCTCAAAAGGTTTCCAATTCGTTTCCCTGAAGCCGAGAAACCACGCTTTCTGTTTTAAGGTCCCTGAGAAGCCCTTAAAAACCCCACCGAATTGAGCCCAAAGCGGTTTGTCGTATTATTGTCCACACGTGTCATGCCCGTATGTCCTTTACATACTTTGTAAAGTTGCTGCCATCATGGCTGCCTGCGCATATTGTCTCGCCGCATTGCAGTGCATTAGCTATTG
>Ga0315905_10007160_pt1 | contig 11321 bp, 12 predicted proteins | sample LakEriMetagenome_5_FD_203522 | JGI IMG/M metagenome (GOLD analysis project Ga0315905, IMG submission 203522) | Freshwater fungal communities from buoy surface, Lake Erie, Ohio, United States - Buoy 4 MA121 | ecosystem: Environmental > Aquatic > Freshwater > Lake | place: USA: Lake Erie, Ohio...
ATCCGATGGGACTGCATATATACAAGCTTCACCTCCATGTCCCACACTGACAGAGAGGTTGAGAATTTCTGGGTTGGTGAGACGACGTAGTACCTGCATGGGAAAATTACAATTATCTGGGGTTAATTAACAACTGCTAAATGCAGCCAGAACTAAAGTCAAATCATCATCAGTCCGCTGGGTAATCCTCTGGGAACTTAAAAAGCGATATAATTGCTCTTTTGCTAATATTTTATCTTCAGCATTGGCTACAAACTCGAACAAAGGCATAAAGAAGGGTTTATAGGGAACCGCAGTGACGCTACCACCATCACCAACAACCATATTCAATGCCAGCATTTGTAGTCCGTCGGTGAGAACACCAACATTCAGGATTTCTTCTCGCCATAATTTGATTTGTACTGTCTCTAAGCCCTGGGGAGATGTCAAGAAGGTTGTTTCATTAATGTACTCACCATTGTTGGGTATGGTTAATGCTATCAAATCCCCCATGCTATTCTTAGCTACAGCTAAACCATCTCCTATTTGGGCTACAGCTACAATCTCTGGCGTAGCAATCATCAGAATTAAGGTAGTTGCTAAATCATGAAGTTGATGATTACACGCCTCGGCCTCCGCTTCTATGGCTTTACGGGCTACTAACATGGCATTAGTTAGCAAATTCGGCAAAAAATCATCATTATTCAGGGTATCACTGGTCATCTCTTGGAGAGCAAGATGTTCTATTGCTGTTTCTACAGCAATCATTGATCCCACTTTTCCTAGTTTAGCAGAACCCGCGCCATCGGCCGCAGCTATTATCAATACATTGTTTGCTAATAGCTGCCAATGGTGGGCATCTTGACAAAGTTGCTGGTTTTTGGCGTGGCTAGTTCCACACACAGAGGCGGCTACTATCCGCCATTGAGAAATCTGTTTTGATGTTTTCATACAATTTGTCTCCCACAGCTAGTTCAGTTTGAACATCTAGCTGTAATTTTAATTAAACAGATCCCCAACCAATGGGTGGTAGTGCTACCTGTTCATCTACTTGAGAATGAGATACTGCTGACATACTCGTAGACAGCCAAACAAACATCTCAATAAAGTTTAATCCTTTTAGCTTCAGTGGTGTCCGCACAGCGATTTGACTTAATCTGCTCATGTTCGCATTTTCTACACCCACTGTAAAGAAGGCGACACGCTTATTGGACTCATCTCCTTGCAGTCTTTGGGCTGCTTGTTCAACCACATGATCTAGTTCCCCTTGGGGTTCTCCATCAGTAATCATCAAGACCCAAGGACGGTAGTAAGCAATACCGTTATTCCGATACTGGTATTTGCGCTCTTGAATAATATCTAATGCTTTATGAATTGCTGAACCCATGATTGTTAACCCCTGGGCTGTTAAAATGGGAGGGTTAAATTGCTCGGCAGTTACAAAGTCCTGGACGATATTAACACTACTATCAAAGGTAATAATTGCTATCTCCACTCTTCTGGCTGCTAGGGAATTTTTCACCAGTTCATCTTTTAAACTCAGCAAACCTTGATTTAAGGCTTCGATTCGTTCCCCTTGCATTGAGCCAGATGTATCTAGCAATAGCACGCATGGACAACGTGGTTCGGGATTTTCCGCAAATTCTACAACTTCATCAAGGTTAAATGTATCAATCATAACTTTTGGTGTTATGTTATAATCCAAGGTTTTATTTTCCTTTTACTCAAAGTATATAGTTTCTGGAGCTAGTATGGTTAAAGTTATGGTATTTTTAGGGATATATTTGAGTTTTTTAGCTCAGATATTGACTTGGTCAATGTTTATCCCCTAACTCTCCACATCTCACCACTACTTACTGGTAATTTATGGGGGTGTTTAATGTTATCTTTTATCGAGTACCATCATTGATCTTGGCTAAAGTTAAAATCAGGGAATTTATTTGTTTATGTAATTCCATAATTTCTGAGGGAAAATCATAGCGCAACCTCACATCAAATTGCCATCAGGAGTAAAATTGACTGAAGAACTGGTTTTTTACCTAAATTCTCTAGTCTGTTGCCTGGGAATCTGCTGTAATAATCAATATATACATTTACATCCATAAATTTTTAAAGATTCTATGGGGAATTTTGTCTCTCTTAACAAAAGTAAATTCATCATTTTTAATCCGGGTATAGGAGGAATCTAATATGAAGTTTGATCAGGTCTAATTATCAAGGAAATCTCAGCATGATCACTATTATTAGTATGTGATTTATCAAGATAAAATCTGATAACTTTTAAAAACTGTCATGAAAAAATCCGAAAACTAATACCTCTCAACTGACTCATCTTGAGCAGATGTTAATCATTGATATTCATTGATTTAATAACTCTGATGAGTACAAGTTTTCAATATGGTATCATATTCCCACCTGATATTTAATCTTTTCCAATAGTGTGTTGATGTATCCGCAAAAAAATGTGAACATATGAAAAATACTGGCACTTTTACCAAACTATCTCCCCAGGGTTTATTGAGACAATTAACTAATTGTTACGAAAGCACCTGTTTACAGGTATTTAGTAACTCTGTGTCTTGGTTGATATATCTCAATAAAGGGAAAATTATCTATGCCACTCATTCGGTAGAACCTTTTGATAGACTAGAAAGACATATACGTCGTCAACATCAACAAATTCCTCTGCTAGATTATGAAGTGCGTGTACAAATGCGCCTGTTGTTTGAAAATCAAGATTACCAGAATTTACCAAAGCAACCTCCTGAATATGAAGCTATTAATTGGCTCGTAACTCAACAATATCTTCTTCCTACTCAAGCAGCATTACTCATTCAAGAATTAGTTAAAGAAGTCATTGCATCATTTCTCCTCATTGAAACAGGCACTTATGAATTAACAGAAACATTTAATAATCTCAACAAGATTTGTAAATTAGATGTCTATTCTATCACGGAAGAATGTCAAAATCATCTGCAAAATTGGCGTGATCTTGGTAGGTATATATCTTCTCCCTATCAGCGCCCGTATTTATTGGTTAGTAGCAAATTTTATGACAAAAGACTACCACCATTACCGGAAAATATCATTCATTGGATGAAGGGTTTTAGTTTGCGTCATCTAGCAGTGATCATAAATCAAGATGAATTGCAACTAGCTTTGAGTTTATACCCATATATTGTTAAAGGTTCTATTGTCTTACATGAACCAGATCCTCCATTTGATAAATTACCAAAAACCTGTGGACGTTCATTACTACTTTTTGACAATAGCACAGAATTAGCTGAGGATAAATTATTTCTTTCAAATGTAGCACCAAGTACAAATCCTTCTGGAGAAACTCCAATCGTTTCTCAGGAAAATGTAGCAGTTTCACAGATATCACCCGATATTTCTGAGTTACCTCAAGAGGACATTGTACCCGAAAAGGTGAATACAAATTCGATAACTAGACACAAAACTTACAAAATTATCTCTGTGGATGATAGTCCCACAATTCTCAAGGAAATCAGTCGCTATCTAGAAGATGAAAATTTTGTTTTGGTGACTATTAATGAACCAGTTAAAGCAGTTATGTCAATTATTAGACATAAGCCCGATCTGATTTTATTGGATTTGAATATGCCAGGAATTAATGGTTATGAACTATGTCGAATTATCCGCAATAATTCTATGTTTAAACATATTCCTATCATTTTTGTGACTAGTAATAAAGGAATTATTGATCAGGTCAAAGCTAGACTTGTCGGTGCTTCTGGATATTTAACTAAACCTTTTACTCGTGCTGAACTGCTAAAAATTATTTTTATGCACTTGCCATAATTCGGGAGTTTGAGTTTATATCCAGTAGAGATGTTCCTCAGTCTTTATTTCTAGATGTCTCATAGGTTTTTCAGAATCATTAACCGCAGTGCGAAAATATGCGGTTCTGGTTTTTCAGGTACACGCGGTTGCTGCTGAGGAAATATAAGTTTTTTAAATGACTGTTTTTCCAAAATTGCGCCAAGTTGATGTTTATTGAGAATAAATCACTTTATTCTCAATAATCTTGAGAATGTTGTCAATAAGTGAACGTGAATACGTTATTTCAAGACTTATAATTACCCTTTGATTTTTGTGCTATTATTATGGATATGATCTGCTTGGGCTATTTTTAATTTTTGAACTTAAGCAAACAATTATTTACTGTTGGGTAACACTATTTCTACCCAACCTACGATAAAGTTTGCTAAAGCGCATACTCTACACCTTCTATGCTGCTTCCCTCTGTTGGGTGGGTACAGATATTTCGGGAAATGACACTGCTGATGGTGTTGATGCTGCTTCTAATACTTTAACCTCAATATTTACACTAACTAAATAACTGCCTGTATCTGTACCTACAGCCTGGGAAATTATTTGGGCTATATCTGGACGTTTTGCAGTTAAGGGATCACGGATAATACAACGATCCCATTCGTGCTTGGCGGTGGGGTTAAGACTGAGAATATAATACTTGATCATAGGTGTAGTCCTTAAAATCTCTCTTCTGTCAGTCCTTCCATCTGTGAAGACCATTCCTATAGTATAGTACAAATTTACTAATATAGCCAGATCAGACGTGAGTTCGACCAATATCAAGATTATTGATTATTTAACCCCCCTGGTAAACCTCTTCCCGCAACGGGGAGAGGCTGACAGCAGTTTTCATGTATTTATACCACACCCTGAATTAATTTACTTCTTTGCGCCTTTGCTGCTTTGCGGGAAAGAAAAACTAGTAATTATACCTCATTTACCCAATTTGCTTGTTGCGGTACGGGAATATTAATTCCGGCTGCGTCTAAAGTGATTTTGAGCCGACGACGATATTCTCGCGCTACAGCCCATTGTTTGAGGGGTTGGGTTTTAATTAAGATTCTAATCATGATACCGCGATCGCTAAAATTATCTATTCCCAATACATTAGGTTTTTCGAGAATTTGATCTTGCCATTCGGGGTCTTGAGTCATGTCTAAACCCACATCTTCGATCAGTGTCAGGGCTTGATCTACATTAGCTTGGTAAGAAACCGGAATGGTTAAATCAGCCCGTGACCAGCGACTGGAAAGATTAGCGACAATTTTGACTTCGCTGTTGGGAATGGTGATTAAGCGTCCTTCGGAATCTCGAACTTGAGTCATTCGTAAATTCAATTTTTCGACTAAACCGCCTACAGTACCAACTGTGATCATATCACCAAGGGCGTATTGGTCTTCAAAAATAATCAAAAAGCCGTTAATTGCGTCTTTGATTAAGTTTTGAGAAGGAAGGGATAGGGCTACACCAAGTAAACCTGCGCTGGCTAAAAGTGGCACGATATTTATACCTAAAGATGTCAGTGCTAATAAGCTACCTGCTGCTACCCAAATTATGGTAGTGATACTTTTAGTCACGCTGGAAAATGTAGATATTCTGAGTTGTAAGCGTGCGGATGTTTCTGGGGTTAATAAAGCACCACCACTAACTATTGTTGAGGTAAAGTGATCTATTAAGGCATAGGTAAACCGTATAGCTACGTAAGTTCCCACAGCCACAATAGTTAACTTAATAGGAATTTGAGCAATAGCGAGAATCCCAATTTGTAAGGGTTTGGTGTAGGGAAATAGTCCCAAAATGATCAAAGTACCGCCGCCCCAAAGCATTACTTGTGCAGTTTGAAACAGTCTTTTTTTTACTTCTTGAAGATGATGCTGTTGTTTTTGATTTAATAGTGTGGTTATTGGTTGCGCCTCTGTGGAAATAGGCAGAGTTGATTTATTTTCATTTTTGCTTAAACGTTTTTGCCAACGTCCCAGACTCCAACTAACTGCTATTATTGCTAGTGTGCTGACAGCAGCAATTCCCCCTTGCTGCACTAAAAACCGAGTTTGTTGTTCTTGATTTGCTTCTTTTGGATTGTGTTGCAACCCATCATGAATTTTATTTACCAATATTAATGGGTTTGCTCGTTTAGTATATTCTTTTTCATCTACCCTATTGCTGAAAATACTGGCAGTGGACACCAAAGGTAAAGGAGAAATCTGGGCTGTAGCTTTGTTGACAGAGCCAATGGTGATTGCCATTGTTCCGGCGATCGCTAAAAATCGAAGTATCATGAAAACACCTCCTTGTGTCAATGGGGAAATAGGAACTGGACATAACCCATAACCCATTACCAATCAGTTGCCACAATACCAGAGAATGATTGAAAAGCCAAAAGTCAGATAGGGCGTTAACATTGCTCATACCAGAGGTGAAGCTAGTTTCCCAGACTTTCCCCCTCGCTGGTTACTAATTACCAGAAAATATGGCTAGGAATAAGAAAACCTTGTACAGTACGTAAAGACCTCAAAATAAAATTAAAATTTTGAGGCTATACTAACATAGTCCCTCCGGGGGACTGTGTGGAATAATGACCGAATCATCATCTTTTAGAGGATAATTTTCATGACTGTAGCTGCTCCCTTAAAGCACGAGGTTAAAGACCTCGCTCTCGCTCCCTTGGGAAGACAACGTATTGAATGGGCTGGACGAGAAATGCCCGTATTGAAGCAAATCCGCGATCGCTTTGCTATTGAAAAGCCTTTTGCTGGTTTACGCTTAGTTGCTTGCGCCCACGTTACTACAGAAACAGCACATTTAGCGATCGCTCTCAAAGCCGGTGGTGCTGATGCAGTTTTAATTGCGAGTAACCCCTTATCAACTCAAGATGACGTAGCTGCAAGCCTTGTAGCTGATCATGGCATTGCTGTATTTGCTCAAAAAGGCGAAGATAGCGCCACCTATAACCGCCACGTGCAAATCGCATTAGATCATCGCCCCAACATCATTGTTGATGACGGTAGCGACGTGGTAGCAGAATTAGTTCAACATCGTCAACACCAAATAGCTGATTTAATTGGTAGCACCGAAGAAACCACAACTGGTATCGTACGGTTACGTGCCATGTTTAAAGAAGGCGTTCTTACCTTCCCTGCGATGAACGTCAACGACGCAGACACCAAACACTTCTTTGATAACCGCTATGGTACTGGTCAATCTACCTTAGACGGAATTATCCGCGCTACAAACATCTTATTAGCTGGTAAAACTGTTGTCGTTGTCGGTTATGGCTGGTGTGGTAAGGGAACAGCCCTCCGCGCCCGTGGTATGGGTGCAAACGTCATCGTTACCGAAATTGACCACATCAAGGCAATTGAAGCCGTTATGGACGGTTTCCGCGTCCTCCCAATGGCAGAAGCAGCGCCTCACGGTGATATCTTCATTACTGTCACAGGTAACAAGCACGTCGTTCGGGGTGAACACTTCGATGTCATGAAAGACGGTGCAATTGTTTGTAACTCTGGTCACTTTGATTTGGAACTTGATTTGAAATACTTAGCCGCTAATGCTAAGGAAATCAAGGATGTTCGTCCTTTCACAGAAGAGTATAAATTGACAAATGGCAAATCCGTAGTTGTACTCGGACAAGGACGTTTGATTAATTTGGCTGCTGCTGAAGGACACCCCAGCGCGGTTATGGATATGAGTTTTGCTAACCAAGCTTTAGCTGTTGAATACCTGGTGAAGAATAAGGGTAGTTTAGCTGCTGGTTTGCATTCTATTCCTAGAGAAGTGGATGAAGAAATTGCTCGTTTGAAGTTACAAGCTATGGGCATTTTCATTGATAGTTTGACAGCCGAGCAAATTGACTATATCAATTCTTGGACTTCTGGAACGTAATTTATTAGTAAAACCCATATCCCGACAGGGAATTCATTCCCTGTCTAATAGCTGAAGTCATCTAAAGATGACTAAATGAAATGAAAATCTTTTAGTAAACTTTAGTTTACTTTAGCTATTAGCCCGGAACTTAAGTTCCGGGCGGGTTTGGAAGCTAAACAAATAAGCTATCTGTAGCCTAAGTTGATACCACATTATGTTATAATCAGATATAAAATATCACTTAAAATTATTTAAACTTTACTATGTCAGCAAAAGATTTTTTTCACAATGCAGTTAGGTTAGCTTTAGAAAAAGATGATTGGTTAATTACTCATGATCCTTTATCTTTTGAACTTACTGAAAAAGTTAAGGTGAGAATAGATTTAGGTGCAGAAAGGTTAATTACTGCCCAGAAGGGTAATCAAAAAATAGCTGTAGAGGTAAAAAGTTTTATAGGACTTTCAGCGATTTCTGAATTTCATACAGCTATTGGTCAGTTTTTAAATTATAAGGTAGTATTAACACAGAAAGATCCTCAAAGGATATTATATCTAGCCATATCTCAAGATATATATGAAGGATTTTTTCTAGATTCTTTTATTGAAACTGTTTTACAAACTTATGACATTAAGTTATTAGTGTTTGATGTGAAAAGGGAGGAAATCTTACTATGGAAACATTAAATTATCGAGAAATAGTTAAAAATTTCATTCAAAAGTATGCACAGGAAGAATGTGTAGAAGATTCAGAAAATATCGAACTTGTTTTTGATAACGAAAGGGATGTTTATTTATTATTGGTTACAGGATGGAAAGATGAAGAGAGAATTTATTGGTTTCCCATTCATATTAGTATTAAAGATGGAAAAATTTGGATTGAAAGAGATTTTACGGAAGAAGGAATTCCTCATCAATTAGTTGAGTTAGGTGTGCCGAAATCAGATATTGTTTTAGGTTTTAGATCACCTTATGTGAGACAGTTTACTGGTTTTGCATCAGTTTAGATTTTTTATTCAATTTTAATAACTTGATTTTTCGGGGATAGGCGTTTTGCTTATCCCTTTTTTTTCGCGCAAAGACGCTAAGGAGCGAAGGAAGAAGAAAGTAATAATTTTTATACTAAAATATGCTAATCTGATGTATTAAATCATTTTGAGGAACTTAACTATGAAACAACTTAAAGAAGATGTCCGACAAGCCATAAAACAGGGTAACTGGTATTCTGCACTTGCGAGTGCATTAACATTACCGGATATTTGTAGTTGGCTAGAAGACCCTACAATAAAGAGTTCTAAAAAACGCTATATACTTTGGTATGACACTTATGTGAAAGAAAAATATACTCTATTTTATGACGAAAGTGAGAAAGTAAAAAGCACTTGTCTTAGTGGTACAGATTGTTATGCTTTAAGGTGTGCTTACTTACATAATGGAAAAGACGATATTACAGAACAAGATGCTCGTGAATCACTTAATAAATTTCTATTTTTAACTCCATCAAAATCAGGTGAGCGATCTAAACACTTATTAACAAAAGCTGTTGATGATGGAACTAAAGTATTGACACGATTACAATTAGAAGTAGATAAATTTTGCGAAGATATTTGTTGTGGAGTAGATCAATGGGAAATTGATGTTGCAATGAAAGATGAAGTTCAGAAGAGACTTGGACAGCTTTTAATAATTGTTGAGAGTTAGTTATAAGCAGAGAAAAATCCTAAATATTAGAGCATCTATTACACTATTATATAGATGCTTTCTGAATTATATTAATTTATCAATATTTAAAATAATTTAATCACTTATCTAATACTGGAGACTTATCTTATGATAATTAATTTTAATTTACAAATTTCCATTCCAATTGATGTAATTTTAGAGTGGCAAAACGGTATAAATGATGGAATTGCCACTAATAAATGGTGGCAATCACTTACAAAAGATCAGCAAAAATTGCTGCTAGAAAAATGTTTGGTTTTCTTGCAGCAGCAAAAAATTAAAGAAGCTAAAGTAGACAGTAAATCACTTGTTCCCAGTCTTATACAACTTTCAAAAAGTGCTGGGGAGCTAGAATTATCTCAAGATGCCAAAAATCGTTTTGTACTTTCCGGTAGAATTGATCGAAATTTGTATGGTGTCCGGGGTAAATGCTATTCTCAATCTCCCGAATTTGTTGGGAGTATGTGTAACGAATTTCTTGGAGGCTATTTGGAAACAAGCAGTAATCATGAACATGGACAAAAAACTGTTGATGTTATTTGTTGTGCCTTGAATGCACTTCCTGGAATTACTGCGGCTCAAACTCCATCTGATAGTGTCGCTGATGTTGGTTTACGATGGGATGTAATAATTCAATGGAATGATTGCTATTTTCCTATACAAGTTAAAAGTAGTTTTATTGGAATAGAAAAGGCTTTAGAAACAGGCAAGTTAGGAAATTATGCTCAAGAAAAGATAGACAAACTATATTTTCAGTCTGATAAACTAGCAGCAGAATACATAAAAAAAGCAAGTAAATACTCTCAGCAAGAAATGACACATCAGAAAGCATATATTAAAAGTCGCCAAGAAAATATTTCAGAACTTATGCGTCAGTATTCACAAACCACGCCACTTTATATATGGGCTGGACAAAATAAAGAAACTATTCAACTGTTAGTTGAATTATTTGCTAATACTTTTAAAATTGACAATAATATCAAGGAATATAAAGAACAAGCTGTAGCGGCTTATTTAGAAAAATATCCTAAAGAAAAAAGTCCTAGTGAAAAAAGACAGGAGAGATTAAATAAAATTAATGAACAAAAGAAAGAGCAAGCTGAACAAATAATTCAAGCATTAAAAGAACAGATCGAAGGCAAACAAAAACGCATTCGGAATCGTAAGGCTAGAAAACGTCCTGTAGTAATAGAACATAACCAAGCTCTCACAATAGCTGAAAGTACACTGAAAAACCTCCAGGAGCTAATTGAAGATAAGAATAAAATCAAAATTAAAGAAGTGCGATTTGGAAGGGCATGGTATTCTGATCAAACGTTATTTGATAATATTAAAAAGCTGAGAGATATTGATAAAGAAACTAATTCTCCAATGTTACAAAAAACAGAAGATCTTTTTAGCTTAGTTCAGGATTTTACGGAAATTCGAGAAACACTAATTGGAGAAATTGATGAGGAATTTGATGAGGACTTTAATCCTAATGTTGTTTTCTAGTTATGTAGGTTGGGTTGAGAAAACCCAACATCTTTATAATTTTATTGCGTTGGGTTGCGCTTTGCTTAACCCAACCTACGAATTATTACTAGGTAAAGAATAATGATAGTAGGATAGAATTTAATGTAAAACAATGATAAAATGAAGTGATGTCAAAAAAGCGTAAATTACTGGAGAAAGTTCTTTCAGGATCTAAAAATCTTCAATTTGATGATTTAGTGACATTAGTTGAAGCCTTTGGTTTTTCCCTATCACGTATCAACGGTAGTCATCACATTTTTACACATCCAACTATCCCCGAACTTATTAACTTACAAAATCGCAATGGTAAAGCTATTCCTTATCAAATTCGGCAATTTTTAATATTAATTGAAAAATATTCCTTAACTATGGAGAATGAATAATGAAACACTATACATTAATATT
>Ga0315905_10007161_pt1 | contig 11321 bp, 8 predicted proteins | sample LakEriMetagenome_5_FD_203522 | JGI IMG/M metagenome (GOLD analysis project Ga0315905, IMG submission 203522) | Freshwater fungal communities from buoy surface, Lake Erie, Ohio, United States - Buoy 4 MA121 | ecosystem: Environmental > Aquatic > Freshwater > Lake | place: USA: Lake Erie, Ohio...
AACAAGGTGCCCAGTTGCTATGATTGTCACGTCGTTTCCTTCGTGAATGTGCCATGCTTTTCCAATTTCGAAATTCTGATCAACTGCAGTGAAGTTCGTTACTTTCGGTCTTCCGAAACGCAAGTAAACTGGACCATGATGATCGGCGATAGCTAGGGTAGCTGCTTTGGTTTGATTGTAATCGCAAGGATTAATAACTGTCATGCCCGGAAGCATGCTCATCATTCCAAGATCTTCTAAAATCTGATGCGTTGCACCGTCTTCACCCAAGGTAAGTCCAGCGTGCGATGCACATATCTTAACGTTCTTATCGCTATAGGCAATGCTCTGTCTAATCTGATCGTAAACTCTTCCGGTGGAAAAGTTTGCGAATGTTCCCGTAAACGGAATGTATCCGCCAATGGTCATTCCAGCTGCAACGCCCATCATGTTTGCTTCAGCAATTCCAACCTGAAAAAAACGTTCAGGAAAATCTTTCTTGAATGCGTCCATTTTCAAAGAGCCAATTAAGTCGGCGCACAATGCCACAACCTTAGGATTTTTCTGACCTAATTCATGAAGTCCGGCACCGAAGCCAGAGCGAGTGTCGTTCGCGGGTGATAAATCGAATTCTAGCATGTCTCTTTTATTAATAGTCGCCTAAGGTTTCTTCTAACTGTCCCAATGCATTTGCTAATTGCTCGTCGTTCGGAGCAACGCCATGCCATTTGTGTGTGCCCTCCATGAAGTCAACACCTTTGCCCATGCTAGTCGTCATGAGAATCATAATTGGATATCCGTTTCCGGTTAGACTTTTTGCCTCTTCAATGGTTGCGTTCAATTGCTCTAAATCGTGACCGTTTGTTTCAAGCACTTTCCATCCGAACGCTTCGAATTTCGCACGAAGATTTCCCAAAGACATAACTGCCTCTGTTGGACCATCGATTTGTTGTCCGTTTACATCAACAGTGCTAATGATATTGTCAATTTTGTGATGCGCGCAATACATAGCCGCTTCCCAAATTTGTCCTTCTTGTAATTCACCATCTCCGTGAAGGGTGAAAACAAGTTTCGGATCGTTGTTTAGTTTTTTAGCTTGTGCCGCTCCAGCAGCTGCGCTCATGCCTTGACCAAGTGAACCGCTTGCGATACGCACTCCAGGAAGGCCGTCGTGAGTGGTAGGGTGTCCTTGAAGACGTGTGTTTATTTTTCTGAAGGTTGCTAATTCAGCCGCATCGAAGTAACCTGAACGCGCCAACACTGAATAGAAAACGGGAGAAATATGCCCGTTACTCAAGAAGAAGAGGTCTTCACCTTCTCCGTTCATGTTCCAGCTGGTTGGGTTAATTGTCATTTGGCGGAAGTAGAGACTCACCAAGAAATCGGTGCAGCCTAAACTTCCTCCCGGGTGTCCGCTGTTCACAGCATGGACCATTCGCACGATATCACGTCTCACTTGAGAGGCTATTCGCGAAAGTTCTTGATTAGAAACCATTGAAAAATTATTTCTGCGAAAGTAGTTTTTATTTCAGGTTGAAGAGGACAGTGTTTGTTGATTGTGGAAAAGTGAACACTTGCCTTTATCTTTGCAGCCTAATTCAAAAATCATGGCGTTAAAGTGCGGTATTGTAGGTCTTCCGAATGTGGGAAAGTCAACCTTGTTCAATTGTTTGTCGAACGCGAAAGCTCAAGCAGCCAATTTCCCGTTTTGTACCATTGAACCAAACGTAGGAACCATTACCGTTCCAGATGAGCGCATGACAGATATTGCAGAGCTAATAACTCCAGAACGCATTGTTCCTACAACCATTGAGATTGTTGACATTGCCGGATTGGTGAAAGGTGCTTCGAAAGGGGAAGGACTCGGAAATAAATTCTTAGCGAACATTCGCGAGACAGATGCTATTATTCACGTTTTGCGTTGTTTCGACGACCCGAATGTGGTGCACGTAGATGGATCCGTGAATCCACTTCGCGATAAAGAAATTATAGACATTGAATTGCAGTTGAAAGATTTGGAAGCGGTTGATGCGCGTATTGCGAAAGTTCAGCGTGCAGCGAAGGCAGGAGATTCAACAGCGAAGAAACAATTCGATTACTTAGAGCGATTGAAAGCCGCTCTAGAACAAGGAAAGAGCGCTCGAACAGAGCTTCCCGAGAATGAAGAACAAATCGTTCTTCTTCGTGAATTGCAGTTGTTAACCGCGAAGCCTGTGTTGTATTTGTGCAACGTAGACGAAGGTTCAGTGGCAAGCGGAAACGCTTATGTTGAGCAAGTCCGAGCAGGAGTGAAGGACGAGAGCGCAGAGGTATTGGTTATCGGTGCTGCTATTGAAGCAGACATTGCCTCTTTAGACACATACGAAGAACGTCAAATGTTCCTTCAAGATATTGGACTTGAAGAGCCAGGTGTTTCGAAATTGATTAAAGCAGCTTACCGTCTTTTGAATTTGAAAACCTATTTCACGGCAGGAGTGAAGGAAGTTCGCGCATGGACCATCTACGAAGGTTACACCGCGCCTCAGGCTGCAGGTGTTATTCATACCGATTTCGAAAAAGGATTTATTCGCGCGGAAGTAATTAAGTTGGCAGACTTCTTAAGCTTCAAATCAGAAGCCGCTGTGAAAGAGGCTGGCAAAATGTCGGTAGAAGGGAAGGAATATGTGGTGCAAGACGGAGATATCATGCACTTCCGTTTCAATGTATAAGATTCGAATCTTCGGCTTTGTAATTTTTGCTTTCCTGTTGGAAGCATGTTCTACTGTTTCTTCCATTCAACATGAAATAAAGTCCACCATGAATTCTCAGCAGAATGCCTGGAACACAGGAGACTTGGTTGGTTTCATGAATGGATATTGGGAAAGCGATTCGCTTCGTTTTTTAGGAAAAGACGGAGTAACCTTAGGATGGAAATCTTCTCTCGAACGTTATCAGCGCGCCTATCCTTCAAAAGAAAAAATGGGAACACTTCGTTTCGATGATCTTCGAATTGAAGTATTGAATGGAAAGAACGCTTATGTTGATGGACGTTGGAATTTATTTCGAAGCGCCGATACGCTCAGCGGACATTTCACGTTGCTCTGGAAACGAATCAATGGAAGATGGGTTATAGTAAGTGACCATTCCAGCTAAATTTAATTATGCAAATTTCATTAACTGTAATATTATGCCTTGCTACAGGATTAGTTTCTTGGCAAGCGCTTTCGAATTCGGAACTCTTTTCGAAATTGTCGTTCTCTCCTTATCGCGTAAAACACAACAAGGAAATTTATCGCATTTGGTCGCATACTCTTGTGCATGCGGACATGGGACATTTGTTCTTCAATTTATTTGCTCTTTTTAGTTTTGGACGAGCAGTGGAACACTATATGCCTGCGGCTCTTTTCGCCCTGCTATACTTGGGCGCAGCTGCATTTGCTACATTGCCCGCATTGAAAAAGCATGGCGATAATATCTATTACACAAGTGTTGGGGCATCAGGAGCTGTAAGTGCTGTCATGATGCTTTACATGTTCATGTTTCCAACTTCAGAGCTGTTGTTTTTCTTCATTTTACCTCTGCCAGGTTGGGCGGCTATTATTCTTTTCTTCGGTTTAGAATATTATATGAATAAGAAGATGAACACTAACATTGCGCACGATGCGCATTTGGCTGGCGCTGCTTTTGGCATCGCGTTTTTATTGGTTTGGAAACCTGACAGATTTTTGAATTTCTTTGAGGTTGTATTTAAATCAATAGCAGGCTAGAACATGATACCAAGTGCAAATTTCAAAATGAAGAGCGGAATCAGTTGGTGGATTTTTGGTCCAGTATTGGGACTTTTTATGGTGACTGGATTTCTCAACATACGTGAGTCATGGTCAATGTTGGCGCTTTATCTGCCTTTAACAGCGTTCATTCTCTCGATTGTTTTCAATACACATTATACCATTACGTCAGATGGTAAGTTGAAAGTGTTTTGCGGCATTTTTCCTTTTCCTAAAATTGAGATTTCTGACATCACACATTTCAAGTACACAAGTAATCCAATTAGTTCGCCAGCCGCATCATTGAAGCGTTTGGCCTTGTATCACAATGGTCGAATATTGGTGATCATTAGTCCCGAAAACAGAGACCTTTTTGTTGAAGTCTTGAAGCAGCACAATACTTCTTTGCAACAGAAGTAATATTTGTTCGGAATTCCGTTCTACAAGGGTTATTTTTGTGCTATTGGAAACACCCGAGGAAATAGTAGTTCAACCTAAAAAAAAGCGTAAGAGAAGATTTCTCTGGCTTTTGGCAATTCCAGCCTTCCTTCTCGTTTTAATATTATCTCTTCAGATTCACGCTGTGCAAACATGGGGTGGACATCGCCTAGCCTCATACCTTTCTTCGGAATGGAACAGGAAGGTAGAGATAAATCGCATTCGCATTGACTTGTGGGCCAGAGTAGTGTTAGATGGTCTATATATTGAAGATAACAAAGGCGATACCCTTATTTACACAAAGGAATTGCATATGGCCACTTATTCTTTTTCTTCAAGTGATTCTCGATTTGAATCTCAAAGCATTTCGCTGGTTGAACCCAATATAGAATTGAAGCGCTACGCAGGAGAAGCAGATTGGAACTATCAATTTCTTTCCGATTATTTTTCCAGCGATGAACCGGTTGATACCGCGAGCACTTTCAGCATGTGGGTGGGCAAGTTGAATATTGAAAATGGAAAATTCGTTTACTTCGATTATACACTTCCCCTTGCAGAAGAAGGTGCATTCTATGAAGAGCAACTTGCTGTTTCTAATTTCTCAACTGAAATTCAGAATTTCGAAATGAATGGAGACGTTATTCAAGCCAACATTGAATCGTTAAAATTCAAAGAGCGCTCTGGGTTGAATATTGAAGATATGCGTGCTCATTTACGAATGCAAGGAAACTCGATTCAAGTCACTGAATTGAATGCAGATTTAGGAGAAACGCATTTGGTAGGAGAATTAGGAATTTATGCTCCGAATGACGAGGCTTGGAGCGACTTCAACAATAAAGTAAATTGGGACATTCACCTGAAACCAACCGAATTGGTGTTGAATGACCTTGCTGTTTTTAGCAGTGATTTAAAAGGATTCAATAACGTCTTGAAGTTAGAGGGAAATATCTCCGGCTCACTGAACGACTTGAGTTTGTCGGACATGAATCTTGAGTTTGGAAGACATTCTCACTTCAAAGGAAATATTCATTTGCTTAACGCAATGAATTTAGACAGTCTGAAGTATGAGCTTGCTGCAGAGTCAATTGTAAGTAACTACAGCGATCTATCGCAATTGAAATCATTTCCTTTCGATGAAGGAAAGTACATGCAACTTCCATCCAATATCGGGACTTTAGGAAATATTCGATTTGAAGGAAATGCTCGTGGTGATTTGAACGCGTTGGATTTGTATGGAAAGACAACCACTGAAATTGGTTCGTTAACGACCGCTGTGCACATGAGTGATTTCGATTCCTTGGTGAGCTATTCGGGACAATTGGAATTGGATAAATTCAATTTGGGAACGTATTATTCTGATGATCAGATGGGGGTTGTTTCCGCCAATATTCGACTAGACGGAACGGGGTTGGAGTTGAGTAAAATGGATTTGAATTTTGAAGGAGAGATTAGTGAGTTAGGTCTGGGACAATACGTTTACACGAAGATGACTTCAACGGGAAGGTTCAAGAATAATTTCTTCAATGGGAAATTTGAAATTGCAGATGCGAATGCCCAAGCGAAGTTCGATGGTGAAATAGATTTCACTCAAAAACAACCGCTCTTAAATTTCGAATTGAACATCAATAGATTTGATTTAACTGCTGTTGGACTTCTTGAAGATGAGACACCAGCCGTTATCGCAGGAGAATTCAACGCTCACTTGAAAGGATTAAGTCTGACTGAAATCGAAGGTGAGTTTGTGGGAGCCAACATCGTATACTTGATTGATGAGAAGATTAGAAAGCTAGACTATTTTACGTTAGATACAGAGCAGGATGGAGCGCGAAGCATTACTCTGAATTCTGATGTTGTATTTGCGAAAATTGAAGGGAATTTTAATTATGATCAGTTGTGGCCAAGTCTTCAAGATATTATCGCAGATGCTATGCCGAATATTGAATATTCTTCACGTCCACATAAAGAGCAAGACTTCGACCTGACAGTTCGAATTAACGATTTTGAATTTATTTCAGCGGCATTTATTCCAGAATTGAAAATCGCACGAGGCACCTCGTTGAATTTGTTTGTAGATGAGAAAAACAATGAACTTTCTGGAACTTTAGGATCGCCGAACATTCAGTATGAAGATTATATAGCAGAGGATTTAGTCTTGGATATTTCGCGCGAATCGAATTCGATTTTTCTTACTGTTCAAGTAAATGAAGTTCTCGACGGGGATGCGAAATTGATAAGCAATTTATCTTGGGACGTACAATCCTTGGGCGATACGGTGTATAGCGCTCTCATGTGGGGTAATCCAGGAGAATTCCTGACGGGTGATTTGAATGGCGTCTTTTTCGTGCACAGTTTCGATGACTTTGAATATCGTACCGGAAGAAGTTCGTTGACTGTCAATAACGAAACATGGGACTGGGCACCAAACGCATCGATAACACTTTGTCACAAAGACCTTGGGGTGAATGGATTCAGAATGTTCAATCAATCTGAATATGTGGGCATCAATGGTATGATCTCCGAACACCCATCTTCTCCACTTCACCTCGAGTTAGGCAATGTGAATCTTGCGATGTTGAATGGACTGTTAGGGGAAGATCTGAAGTTACAGGGAGAAGCCAACGGCGTTGTTGAATTGAGTAATGTTTACGATAAGACTATTGTTACGTCGGAATTGAATCTGTTTGAGTTGGGACTCAATGATTATGAAATTGGTAATTTATGTGTGAACAGCACCTGGGACAGCAAGAAGGAACGCCTGCGCGCAGATGGGGAAATTGAGCGAGACAGCATTCAGCCATTGCGCTTCGCTGGCACATACACGCCAAAGAATGAAGAAAATCCATTGGACTTTTTATTAACGATGAATGGTTTTGACTTGAGTCTTTTGAATGCATTTATTGGTGAAGATGTCTTAGGGATAAGTGGCTTTGCATCTTCTATCGTTAGTTTAACCGGAACTCTCGATGAGCCTCAATTGGAGGGAGATTTATTACTTCGTAAAGCCAAGATTTTTGTTCCATTCCTTCAAACGGGATATTCTTTTGACGACAAGATTCATATTGATCCGGAAATGTTTGCTTTTGATAATGTAAAGATTTTTGACGACGAAGGAAATCCGGGAAGACTCACGGGCCAAGTTCTACATAAGAACTTCTCCGATTGGCAGTATGATGTAATGGTGGAAATGGACACGCCTATGTTAACCATGAACACCAAAGAAGGCGATAACAGTGATTTTTATGGAAAGGCTTATACAACAGGCTTCTTGGACATTTCAGGCTACGGTGATCAGACATTTTTCGACATGACATTGAAGAGCGAGAAGGGTACAACGTTCATTTTGCCCATGAGCTCTTCAGGTGAATTGCAATTCGACTCTTACATTCAATTTGTGAATCCATTGGACACTACAACGAAGAAAGAACTGAAAGCAGATTTAAGTGGAATTACCATGAACCTGCAGCTCGACGTTACAGAGGACGCGGAGTTTCAGATTATATTCGACGAAGCAGTTGGCGATGTAATGAAGGGAAGAGGTAAGGGGCATTTGTCAATGATCATTAATAACCTAAGTACATTCAACATGTATGGTATGTTGGAACTTACACAGGGAAGTTATTTGTTCACGTTGAAGAATTTATTGAATAAACCTTTCGAGGTGAAGCCAGGCGGAACTATTGCTTGGTATGGAGACCCTATGGCTGCAGAACTTGATTTGCAGGCGATTTACAAAGCTTCGGCTAGCTTGAGCGATATAATTCCAGATCCTACTCAAACTTCAGGAAAAAGGGTTCCCGTGAACCTAATCATGGGTCTTCAAGGGAAGATGATGAATCCTACTATTGGTTTCGATTTAGAATTGCCGCAATCTGATCAATTGACGAAATCGCGATTAGCCAGTGTAATAAGCACAGAGCAAGAGCGAAACAGACAGGCATTCGCATTGTTAGTCATGGGTAGATTTATTAGTCCGCCTAATATTACCCAAACCGCAAGTTCGGGCGTTGGATTGGCGAGCAACGGTAGTGAATTAATTTCAAGTCAGATTTCCAACTGGTTAAGTCAGATTAGCGATGATTTCGATTTAGGATTTAACTATCGTCCGGGCGATAAGATTAGTAATGAAGAAATTGAATTGGCTTTGAGCACTCAGCTGTTCAACGATCGTGTAAGTGTTACAGGAAACTTTGGTGTTGCAAGAGGAAGTGCAAACAACAGTCAAACTACGAACTACATCGGAGATGTTCGAGTGGAATACAACATTACAGAAGATGGTAAAATTCGTTTAATGGTATACAATGAAAGTAACGACAGTCGAATGACAACGACCGCGCAGAGTCCGTATACGCAAGGTATTGGTGTTATTTACCAAGAAGAGTTTGATAATTGGAAACAGTTGGCAGAAGGGATACAAGAATTGTTCAAACGAAACTCGACTAAAACCCCGGGGGACTAATCCACTGTGTGGATACATCCGCTTCGCGGACTTATCCCGAAGGGAATATTACTTCGCTTTAAACTTCGCAATAGCGTTGCGAGTGAATTCACTCAACACCAATCTTCCGCTAATGCCTGCACGTTCGAACAAAAGTTGATCCCAATGTTCGGTATTTTTCCAGAAGATTTTTTTCAACTCTGACATTGCTTCCGGATTGCTGTTGTTTAGCTTTTCAGCCAGCGATTGAATAGCGGCATCCATAGCTTCAACGGTATCGAATACTTCAGCGTATAGACCTTTTTCGCGTGCCCATTGCGCGCTTTGCCATTCGCTAGCATTGATTGCTAATTGCGACATAGCCGATAATCCAATTTTCCGTTCAACAGCAGGACCAACCACGAACGGACCAATTCCAACAACCAATTCGCTGAGTTTCACAGAAGCTGCAGATGTTGCAAAACAATAATCTACTGACGCCGCAATTCCAACCCCACCGCCAACGGCTTTGTTTTGAACGCGTCCAATTACGAGCTGTGGTATTTTACGAAGTGCATTAATGACCATGGCGAACCCAGAGAAAAATACATTTCCTTCTTCAGTATTTTGAATAGCAATCAATTCATCGAAACTAGCTCCAGCACAAAAAGCTTTTTCCCCTTCACTCTTCAACACAACCACACGCACATCTTCGCGAGTTCCTATTTCTTCAATGGTAGCAGCGAGTTCACGAAGCAAAGCTCCTGGAAGCGAGTTACTTTGTGGGTGAAAGAAAGTAATGGTTGCAATTCCATTTGAATTTTCTACAGATACTTTTCCGTTTTCCATAATAAATCTATGTTGAATGAAAAGGGCTGCCGAAGCAGCCCGTAATATTATCCTCTTTTTGCAATCGGCACATAATCGCGAAGAGTATGTCCAGTGTAGATTTGACGCGGACGACCAATTGGCTCTCCTTGTTCAATCATTTCCTTCCATTGTGCTACCCAGCCCGGTAAACGTCCTAATGCGAACATTACCGTGAACATTTCAGTTGGAATACCAATTGCTCGGTAGATGATACCTGAGTAGAAATCTACGTTTGGATACAACTTACGCTCTATGAAGTATTCATCCTTCAATGCCACTTCTTCCAATTGCTTAGCAATGTCAAGAATTGGATCGTGAATGCCCAATTTGTTCAACACATCGTCACACGCTTTTTTAATGATACGTGCACGTGGATCGAAGTTTTTGTATACGCGGTGACCAAATCCCATAAGGCGGAAAGGATCATTTTTATCTTTTGCTTTCTCAACCCATTTAGAAACATCTCCGCCGTCGTTCTTAATTTTTTCAAGCATTTCTATTACCGCTTGGTTGGCACCACCGTGAAGAGGTCCCCATAGCGCAGCAATACCAGCAGAGATAGATGAGTAAAGGTTACTTTGTGATGAACCAACCATACGCACGGTAGAGGTAGAGCAGTTTTGCTCGTGATCGGCGTGTAAGATTAATAATTTGTTCAAAGCATCTTCAATCACAGGGTCAATTTCATACTCGAATGTAGGCAATGCAAACATCATGTGCAAGAAGTTTTGCGTGTATGAGTATGCGTTCCGGGGGTATACGATTGGGTGTCCGATACTTACTTTGAACGCTTGCGCAGCCAAAGTTGGCATCTTCGCCATAAGACGGTGGATGGTTAAATCAATATCTCTGAAGTTATTCGGATTTTGTGATTCTGGATAGAATGTAGACATACTGGCTATCATGGAAGACAATACGCCCATTGGGTGAGCATGAGTTGGATACGCTTCGTAGAAACGCTTCATGTCTTCGTGCACCAACGTGTGGTGACTGATGCTGTCTGTGAAGTAGCGAAGTTCTTTTTCAGTCGGAAGATCTCCGTACACCAATAAATAAGAAACTTCCAAGAAAGTGCCGTATTCTGCAATTTGCTCAATTGGGTAACCGCGGTACCACAATTTCCCTTCCTCTCCATCTAAAAAAGTAATAGCACTTTTCGCAGCCCCGGTATTTTTGAAACCGCTATCTAAAGTAACATAACCAGTTAGGTCACGAAGCTTTGTAATGTCAATAGCTTTTTCGTTCGTAGAGCCTGTAAATACGGGTAGTTCGTATTCTATTCCGTCTAAAATAATTCTCGCTGTCTCTCCCATTGCAATTGCATTTTTAGTGTGCGCAAGTTAATCTAGGAATTTTCAAATACAAAGGAAATCCGAAGGATTTATTTGTACTTCGTAATTGGAAAACCGGAGGTTTTATTCCTACTACGTAATGGGAAATCCTTCGGATTTATTCCTACTAAGTAATGGGAAATCCTTCGGATTTATTCCTATTTCATAATTCCTACTGCGTAATTGGAACTTCGTTATGCGTACGTTGTAATTGGGAAATCGTTGGTTTTATTGGGGTGTAGGGTAGGGTATTCGCAAAATGACGAATAAATAGCACATAGGACTTTCTTGAGAAGGGGGGGTGAATTTTGAGTTCTAAATTATTACAAAATGAAAATTCAAGATTTATCGAAAGAGCTGTCTTATGACGTTTTTGATCTCTGTAACGAATTGAAAAATGTACGCAGAGAATTTGAAGTGAGTAACCAATTGAAAAGATGCAGTACCAGTGTGGCTGCAAACATTCAAGAATCTCAAAGTGCCGAATCGAAGAAGGACTTCATTCATAAACTTCGCATTGCAAGGAAAGAATGCAAGGAAACC
>Ga0315905_10007162_pt1 | contig 11319 bp, 8 predicted proteins | sample LakEriMetagenome_5_FD_203522 | JGI IMG/M metagenome (GOLD analysis project Ga0315905, IMG submission 203522) | Freshwater fungal communities from buoy surface, Lake Erie, Ohio, United States - Buoy 4 MA121 | ecosystem: Environmental > Aquatic > Freshwater > Lake | place: USA: Lake Erie, Ohio...
AGCAGCAGCGGCTTCAGCTCTTCCGGGCGTGGGTGCTCTGGCGCACGCACACCTGGCATGGTGTGCAGAGCAACTACGCCGTGAGGCTGGAGGCGATGCAGGAGCGCGTCGCCGCAATGAAAGACAGCGCCCCGCTCACTCCCGACGCGAGCCTCGACCACGCCGACACCGGCGCGAGCAGGGTGCGGCCATTGCCGGACGGGGAGGTGCGCACGTTTGTCGTCAGTTCGCCGCTGCGCTTCAGGAGCAGCGACGTCCTCCTCAACAAGCTGTTTGAAGCGCAGATTTTCATTCAGCAGGCTGTGGCAGAGAACACCGCGCTGCGGAACTACGTGCACCTCCTCCGCGCGGTGCACCACTGGCGCCTCTCCGTGGCGGGGGCGAGTCGGAAACGGCAGCTGCTCAAAAGCATCTTGCTGGGCTGGGCAAAGGGTGAGCTCGCCAAGGCGTGGCAAGCTTGGCAGCAGCGCGCGAGACGCCGTGCTGAGCTTGCTGTCATTGCAACCAAAATTATTGTCAAGTGGCAAAACGCTCAGGTTGGTTGGCTGATGAGAAAGGCTTGGGGAGGGAGGGAGGAGAGGGAAGGGGGGGGGAAGAGAGCAACGCTCTGGTTTGTGCGCGCTCTACCGTGCGTGTGTGTATCTGACTTCTACTGACATTGGAGTGCATGTGCAAGTTGCTGCTGCTATTCTGTTTTTGCCGCGTCTCTTTATAATACCCATACAATGTGTGTTCGCAGGTGCTCCCGTACTTGAAGATCTGGAGTGTGATAACGTCCCAAGCGAATCGCGTGCGTCGTGCAGCAAGGTGCGAGAAAGTAGCGGTCCCCAAAGCCTCTGCGCCATCGTGATCTGTGCTTTCATGACACAGAACATCAGAGCTATACAGAGAGAGAGACATATATCCATGCGCACTTGCACACGTCAGGCGGGTTGTGAGAAGATGGAGTCGAGCTTCGCTTTGGAGGGCCTTTTTACGATGGCAAGAGAAAGTAGCTGAAATCAAGCACATGACCAGTATTGCTCTCAAAGCTATCGCTCGCCTGAAACATAATCTACCTGCACGGTGTTGGGCGCGTTGGAACAGCACGGTAGATTGTTTTTTTAGATTCCTGCACCATCAATGCGTTATTATGCTGGTGTTTCGTATTCGGTGTGGCCGTGTGAGATTTGAATGCGTGTGTGTGTATGTGTGTGTGGGTGTGTGTGTGTGTGTGTGTATGCGTGTATGTGTGTGTATGTGTGTGTAACTTATTCATCTATTATGCCCATCCATGCATGAACCTGTGCATATTATATGCAGGTGAAGAGAGGAAAAGGTACGCGGGGATGCTTGAGCCGCTTTTTGGCCAAGTGGATGATGAGGTGTGCTTTGTGGGGCGCATGTGCTTTTCAGCGTCCGTGCGTGTGGTTGGTGTTTGTGTGTGCATATTTTTGAATGCGCGCTCGCGCGCGTGCGTGTGGAAACGAACCCTTGCACCGCCCGCACGAACAAACATAGGACTCAGAGCCGCGGCTTTGCAGCGTGGGCACAGCAATTGAAGAAGATTAACGGGCGGATGCAAACGTGGGAGGACAATTTGTTGATAGTAAGCCGTCGTTGGCGAACACGGATGCGAGTTGAAATGCTCCGGGTGTGTGCGCGCGTGTGCTCTCGGTGTCTGTGCACGCTCGCGCGTGCACAGACAAATGGTTTTGCGGGGTATAATACGTATGTGTATATATGTATAAATCTACATGTCTTTGTTTGCGCACGTTTTGGCGCGCAAAGGTGCTTGTTTGTGTTTGCGTGAGCTTTTTTGCGTGCACTTACGTGAAATCGCAGGCGTGGCGGCGCTCAGTGCAGCAGAGTTTGAAGCTGACGACCATCGCTGCGCGTCTTGTAGCGCGGTGGAAGCGGGTAAATGTGTCTGTTTCTATGTCTCTATATGCTAATTGCGTGTGCGTATGTACTGAAATACGTTTCAGAAAATGCGCAGCAAATGCTGCGCATTTTGAGCGGGGCTTATTGCATAAAACGTGCAGGAATTAAAACGTGTGAATTGGAGATGTTGTTCCTGTATCATAGGTTTGGCATGTAGGGATGCCCTTTTCTTTATTTCTCTCTTGCTTTCTGTGCATCCCGGTCTGTCTCTATGAACGTGTGTATGTTAACGCGTGTATGTACATACATCAATGCATACCACATATATACGCCACGATCTGTATTCGTGTATTAATGCACGTGCATGCATGATTTCGTGCATGCATGATTTCGTGTGTGAATCCGTGCATGTTACGTGTAGAACGATCCGCACATACATACACATACCTACGCGCGCGCACACGCATACACACAAACAAAACAAAAAACACACGCACATATCAGGCGAGGAACTGGAAGGCATTTGGCACGTGGTCAGCACATGTGATGAAGCAACTGTTCTTCCAGGATTGCCATCGCAGAATCTATGTCTCTATCTTGCTGTGTTTTCTTGAAGCACAGTATGTATCTCGCTTTGGTTCGTGGCCATGCTACGGCCGTGTTTCCGTGCAATGCATGTGTGTGCTTTTGCACGTGTAAGCATTCATGCGAATGTGTGTGTGCGTGTGTGTGCACGTGAACGTGCACGCGTTTGTGCTTGCGTGTGTGCTGTGTGCGCACATTTTAGATTTCGGGATATAGACGAGCAATTACGCGAGCATTTCGGAAATGGATGCATTCTTCTGTTTTCATGCGCCAGAAGACGCAATTAGGTCCTTGTTGTGTGTGTGTGTGTGTGTGTGTGTGTGTGTGTGTGTGTGTGTGTGTGTGTGTGTAGATATATATATATATTATATGTATGTATGTGTGTGTGTGTATATATATGTATGTATATGTGTGTGCGTGTGTGTTTGTGTGTGTGTCTGTGTGTGTGTGTGTCTGTGTGTCTGTGTGGGTGTATATATAGAAAGAGTAGTAGTAGTAGTACCTAACACACAATTAGGTATTCACTCCTTGCCGACGAAACAGTCATCCTGAAGTATGTGCTTGTGTGTGCGCGCACGCAGAGAGTGTGATCTCGGCTAACCTTCTCACTCTCGCCCTCTGATGTGTGTTATCATCCGCGTTTCCTTCTTATCCGCCTCTCCCAAGCGTGCTCTATCACGATTGTCAGATTCACGTATAGGCTGAACACGCCCTACTATCCCTGGAGTACATTCGGAAGTTTATCTTTCAAATTGTACCTGCGAAACACTTTCTCTGTCCTTAAGCGTGGTTTGGTCTATGTGTGCAGAGATGACGCGTAAACTGAGTAGACACGTCATCAAGTCACGAACACTTGAGGTAACGTAATGAAGAATAATGAGATCACTCCAATTGAAACTATACGATGCGCATTGTAGTATACCTCAATTTATCCGTGTACCCGTGTGTTTGTGTGTGTATTTTGCATGTACGCATTACATGCATGCATGCACTTATGTGCATGTGTGTTTGCGTGCGTGTGTACGTGCAAGCGTGCGTGTATTTTTCTTTTAATCTGCCTGCCTATCATCCACATATCTATGCATGTGTGATGTATACACATGAAATATGCATGTACATAAGTTGTGTGTGTGGGCGTGTGCACGTCAGCCCTACTTTGCGAAATGGCAAGAAGATCTCTACTACGAGACATCCCTCCGTCGCATCGCCATGCACATATATTTCAGAACCCAGACTAGCCTCTTACGTCGCATTCTCCGGCTCCTGCGCAACAGGTTACCTCACTGGCGCACGCGCTCTCTCTCTCTTGCTCTCTCGTTCTCGCGCTTGCAAAAGCGCGCTCTCTCCCGCTCTGTGTATAGCAAGAGAGAGTGTGTGTGTGCGTGCGTGTCTGTCTGTCTGTATGTAAGTCTGTGTATGATTCATATATGCGCATGCGCACTGCACGGAATCGTAGGCATGGCTCGTTGGTGTGAGAATTTTTACTAGCCCTGTACCTGATGTATCCTGCGGTATGTAGATACGCGATCCATTAATTCTACTGTGTACATTGCACAATTGAATAAAACATCATGATGCGCCCAACAGGTTACGATACAAAGCGTACATCAAGGTTATGCAGGGTCGAATTATCCACCGCATATGGCGTCTCGAAGTCAGGTCTCTGCCTGATTATATTTTGCACATTTTCAAGAATTCCGGCGTACACATGTATGCGTGTGCGTACTTCTTGCCTCGTGCCATGGCGCCAGCGGCGCAGTCACTCCCAACAACCCCGTAAAACTAACGTTGTTGCAAAGACAGCAACAGCGCTGCGGCGCGACGGGACGCTCCCGGCCCAGCGCCACGGATATGCAAACAAAAATTAGAAACTAGGCTTTCAGGGGGGAGTTCGTGGAGAGGCGTTTGTGTATACGGATGTTGTTGTGTACGTACGTGCATGTATGAGGAGATTTCCTGAGACCATAACCTGTATCGTCGATTGTCGTTTGCATATATGTTTCAGGTGGACCTCGGAGCTCATGAAAACCGGGTTCTATCTATGGCATAGATTGCGGGTGCACAGGTTCTCTTGGTCATGCAATGCACGCTACAATTGCACGCTGCAATTTGCAACTGGCATCGTCAGGGTTCTGGGTTGATTCATTCGGCTCCTTCGCACAGGTCGTACATGCAGCAATTTGTACTCGGTATCAAAAATCGCCGCCGGCGGATTGCCTCGATCGACGTGGTACGTTTTGCGCGCAAACACACGCGTTTTGAACGCTCGAAAGTGACGCAATAATGTGGCGCGGATCATGTGTCCTATTTTCTTCGCTACATCCCCATAATAGGACACCTTTTTCGTCTACAATTCACCACATTTTCCCAGCATGATCCGCCGCTTTATTTTGTTTTCGTGATGTATTGGGCGAGGCAATGGTGTGATAGAAGCAATGGTGTCATGCTCTGTGTGTAGAGCAGAGAAATTGAAGGCAGCAGATGGTGCATCGGCACGCGCGCCCTTCAATCTTGCCCTTCAATCTCACTCTTTGTTTGCCGGCAGTTGGTGTCATGGCGAAGCGAATCATCATACATTAGTGTCACATCATCATACATCACAGTGTGATGTATGATGATGTGACACTATGTATGATGACGTGACACTATGTGTGATGACAGTTGGTGTCATGGCGAAGCTACGGTGATGTATGATGATGTGACACTATGTATGATGATGTGACATGATGTATGATGATGTGACACTATGTATGATGACAGTTGGTGTCATGGCGAAGCTACTGCCAAAGATCCCTGCGTCTTGGCCAGCTCCAGGTGGAATATACTGCGTAACATTAATCGATGTTCGTTGTCATCTGTTTGCGCACGTGTCACATCATCATACATAGTGTCACATCATACTTCATTGCACGTTATATACTGCGGCACATTAATCGATGTTCGTTGTCATCTGTTTGCGCAGGTGTCACATCATCATACACAGTGCCACATCATCATACGTAGTGTCGCATCATACTGCATTGCACGTCATATATTGCGGCACTTTAATCGATGTTCGTTGTCATCTGTTTGCGCACGTACTAACGTGCAATGCAGGCACTGATGAGATACGTTTGTCGTGAAGTGAGCAGCGTCGCACCGTTGAATGTATGTGCATGGACTTATTTGTGCGTTTTGCAGACCTTGATTGCGGTGCGATGGCGGTTGTTTGAAACATTCCAAGTGCTTCGTGCGTGGGTAGAAGCTGTCAGAGGGGTCACGGGTACGAGTCTCACTCTTGCTCCTGCGTATTGAATGCGCATGCTCACGTGCATGCACGCATGCGTGGGAGCATGCACGTGTGCGCGTGCGCGCTGTCGCACTTTCACCAAAAAAACAAATTTCATACGTTTCCACCATGGAGGCTTGTACGAGGAGAATGACGAGACTCTTTCGCATATATCGTGCACAGGATTGCGCGGAGGCAAGTATGCAGATGTGTCGAATGCTGCGGCCCTCCGCGATTTGAGCAAAATGTACATCACTTACGTCCCAGGCCTTCAAGACGGTACTGAGGTGCCAAAATTGCTCACACGCGATGTTTGAAACATTCCAAGTGCCGTTTTCGGCGGTGACTACGGCCATGTCGAGGTGGATGAAGCTATGTATGTAATGCTAGTGATAGCAACACATTAGCAACACATTAGGTGGATGAAGCCTGGTGAGAGGCGACGTTTGATGTTCCAAAAAACCATCATTTCCAGGGCAACTTCCCGGCCTTTTTTTCGAGATGGGTGAGGCCGTGGCTGGTGTATACCTGCCTTGATATGTTTTTCGGTGTCTACCCGCCTTTTCAATTCCGAAATGTGGAAGGCAGAGGCGACCTTTGATGTTCCAAAAAAATATCGTTTTCAGGGTAACCTTTCGGCACAGGTTGAAGCCGTGGCTGGTCTCCACCCGCCGTTTCCATTCCGCAGGCGGGGTGCGACGCCGATGCAATGAGATGATCGAAGCCAGGCTGACCGCGTCGCCCTGGCAACCTGCATTGTTGTGTCCTGGTACTACAATTTCGACGACAGCAGGCGGAGATGAAAGGCTTCAAATAAATTTTTTATCGCACCCTGTGTGTTTTTATTTTGATCTTTATTTGACCTGGTTTTTTATTTATCATCGTTCATTGTTATTGTCAGTCTTTGCTCCTTCCTACTTTCTACTTGTATTTTTCTTATTTTATTATCTACCATGCCGATCGGTACTGCATGCGAGGCGTTCCGTTCAGTATTTGTTTTATTTGTGTCTCAAAGGGGGTGTATGGGAATCCGATGTGTGTGGTTTTTTAGGCGCGCTTGTGTATCTTGGTCCTGTATGTATTGTTTTGCTATTATGTGCCCTGTACTGTGTAATATGTGTTCTAACCACTGTACATCAACTATATATTTTGTCTTGTCATACTTTCATCTCCATACTCCCTTGCAATGATCCACACCTCCTGGGGCTGAAGAATGCACCAAGAGAATACAATGGTGTCCGCGATTCAACTGAGATGGGGGAGTTTGCTTAGCGGCCAGGGCGGCTGTTAGATGCGCGCTCTGTCCTAGGTCATGTACGACCGGGGTCCTTAGATGGACGTATGATGCCTCCAGAGCGGGGCACACAGTAACAACCCGTACACAAAGAGACACGCGGGAAATGACTGCGATGGGATGGGGGAGTTGGCTTGGCAGCCTCTCTGACTGCTAGATCCACTCCCTGTCGTTGGTAGGCATCTGAACTCCTTAGAATGCACGTATGAGGCTTACCCCAGAGGGAGATGGAAAGGGTCCCACGTCTCGTGTCAATCTCCCTCTTGTTTTACCCGTGACCCCCGCCCTCCCCCTTGTGGTACGCTTTTTGATTTAGTTCACTTTATTTTCCCCGTTCTTCCACGTTTTCCGTCGATCTCCTTCAGTATCTTGACATTTCTCTTCATTACGGCGGAGATCCTCCGACACTTTTCACAGAATGCACAGCATCGGGAGGCCGGGGGAAACAGCCAACGTGATGTCATTTTAGAAATTTATGGTCAACGATCAGTCAAAGCGCAATAATCATTAGTCTAAAGTAAAAACGTCCGCCTTGAACACCCTCCCCGCGCCCTTTCGAAGTGTCTACCGCATCTATGCTCCCCTTTGCTGCTACCTTTGACCTTTGCAGCCTTCGCAGCAGAATGCTTCCCCAGCTGGCCAGCTACCCCACTACTTGGGGGTGGGACAACCCCCAATTGGGGGCTAGGGATGTTGAAGTGGGTGTGTGCGTTTGTGCATATGCGTGTGCGTGCGTGCGCGGTGACGTGGACTCAGCATCGTGACTCACCCCTCAGGGGTCCAAAATAATATTGGGTATAATATGATTTTGGACTCATATCAGGAAGGCCTCAGCACGCATCGTGATGATACCGCGGCGCGCTGAATACGCCCGAGCACCGGCGGGCCAAATTCAGCACCTCGCGCATGCCCGCGCGGCCACTGACACGATGATCGTGCCAGCGCGCATCCTCAACAGCTGCAGCAACGGCGAAGGCGGCGTCCTATATTCCATGTACCCGCACCGCGTCTATCGTCTTCACGGCCGGCCGCAAGCTCGCCACCGGCCCAGCCTCGAGATTGCGCTCGCGACGCTGGACGCCGATTCCAGCTTCGTGCATGCCGACGAAGGCTGGGCCCACGGCAATGCGGCCGCGCTCGCAGGCGCCGTCGACACGGTCGCGCCACAGCTGCAGCCCCGCGCGCTGCAGCCCCATGCGTTGAAGCGTGATCTGCCCCTGGCCGTCATTCGCCCCACACTATCCGCGGACCACTGTTGCGCTTACAACCAGAATTTCATCGACATGCTGCAGGTCGGCGAGGACAGCTTCGAGAACATGACCGTTGTGCTCTGCCCGGCGTGGCCCTGCTCGTGGGAAATGCAGGACAAGTTGCAGGCGACGCTGAATACAAGCATCGAGATCGACAATAACGCGAGCAGGCGCAACAGCTCCATCGTGACGCCCGCGAGCAGGGCAGGTGCCATCAGATGGGGCGCTGGTCTGACAGAGGCGCTATGAGCGTGCACTCGCCTTCGGCAGCAGTAAGCGCCGCGGCCGGGGATTCGTTCTCTTCTCCCGCCCTTCCGTCCTCCTGCTCACTCACAGCGCCGCGGGCACTTCGATTGTGCCGCGCATGTAGACGACGGCGGTGCCCGCGATGGTCACGCGCTCGCCCACGAGGGCGCAGCGCAGTTCACCGCCGCGCGCGCTGAGCTGGTGCGCGAGCAGCGAGTGCCCGTCCGCCTTGCCGAGGCGCGCTGCGAAGACCGGGATCAGGCTGCAGTGTGCGCTGCCGCACACGGGGTCCTCCGGCACGGAGCAGTTCGGGCAGAAGGCGCGCGAGACAAAGTCCGGTGCCGCGCCGCCCGTGGCGCAGGGCAGGTGCTGCGCGCCGTCGCCCGCGGCAGCCACGATGCACACGATTGCGTCGGCCACCTGGTCGAGCGCGCGCACATCTAGGCGCACTGCCGCCACGGCCGCGGGCGAGCGCAAGACGAGCGTGTAGTCGCGGTTCTTCCCCGCCCAGAGCACGTCCTCCGCACACAATCCGAAGGCGGCCAGCAGCGCCGGCGGCAGCGCCGCGGGCGCCACGGCCGCGGGCGGCCATGAGGGGAAGTCGAGAGTAAGCAGCTCGTTATCATCGCCGGCGCCGCGCGTAACTGTCAGCGGCCCACTCATCGAGTCGAAGGTAACGCTGCGCAGGCCCACGCCCGCGGCGCCGTCCATTAGCACCTTGGCCGTCGCGAGCGTCGCGTGGCCGCACAGGTTGATCTCGTGCTCGGGTGTGAACCAGCGCAGGTGGAAGCGCGGCTCCTGCGGCTCCTGCGGCTCCTGCGGCTCCTGCGGCTCCTGCTGCTCCTTCTGCTTCCTGACGCAGCGCACGAAGGCCGTCTCGGCGAGATTGTTTTCTCGCGCGATGGCCTGCAGCACGGCGTCAGGAAGGAATGCCGCATCGCCAAAGTCCACGACAGCCGCGGGGTTGCCCGAGAAGGCGCGCGACGCGAACGCATCCACGACGCACATCGGCAAATGGCGGGTCTCGAGACCCGCCATTTTTCCCGTTTGCACGAAGTTCGTGGGTGTCACCCAAAAAACACACACGGGAATAATAAACACACCTGCAGTAATAAACACACGGGAAGCTTTGCCACAAACTTCAAGTTCTGAAAGTTGACATGAAGGCGACGTATGGCAAGAGGGTGGCGTGGCACCGCCTGGCGGTGACGCCATCCGCGCCGCGCGCAATGGCAGCACGAGTGTTTCTGCAGCATCCACTGGTGTCGCCCGTGCCGTGTGCGCTGCTGCTTGTGCGCCGCGTTCCTGCCACCCCGCGCGCTCGCCCGTGCTCGCTGGTGCGCTGGCGGTACCGCATGGTGGTGACAGTGGGGGTGGTGAGGGTTGGCAGTGCCAGAATGTGCCCGGACCGGCCGTTGCTCCCCGTATGAGGGGGCGAGGGTTGCGTGGGGTCGGATGGACGCCAGAGCGCGACCTGGGGGGATGCAGGGCACTCAACGCGCGGGCGGAGGCGGGCGGCGAGGATGCGGGCGTGCTGGCGGCAGGGCGCCCCGTGCATGACGAGGCTATACTGCAGGCCGCCATTGGCAAGCTCCTGGAAGAACAGGAGGTGGTGATGGCGCGCACCGCTCACACGCGGCAGCGGCGGCCGGACCAGCGACTGCGATTCACCGCCGACCACCTCGCATTCCTCATGAAAGAAAAGCGCTTCCCCCCCGAGGTGCTGCGCAAGGTGGTCGGGATCGATGCGCGCTTGCGCCATCTCGGGCAAGTGGCCGGACGTAGGAGGTGGGTCCTCGAGAACAACCTATCCTTTCTGCAGGCGGAGGTGGGGCTGGGCCTGGAGGACCTGCATGTGAGCGTCGCTAGGTATCCAACCTTGAGGCACACTTTACTATGTCTACCACACACTGTAATATGCACTTTACTATTTTACTACACACTGTGATACGCCCTTTACCATGCAAGCGATGGTCGCTAGGTATCCTATCTTGCGGATCCTCTACCTAAACACTACACCCTAAACCCTAAACTGGCTAGGTATCCTATCTTGCTGATCCACAGCATCGACGCCATGAGAGACAACATCCGCTTCCTCCGCTTCATTGTGTGCCTCGACCTCCCTCAGGTCTATTAGAGTTAGGGTTTAGGGTTATTAGAGTTAGGGTTTAGCTAAACTCTAAACCCTAAACCCTAAACCCTGCCTCGACCTCCCTCAGGTCGTTTGTGTGTGTGTGTGTGTGTGTGTGTGTGTGTGTGTGTGTGCGTGCGCGCGCGCGCGCGCGTGTGCGTGTGCGTGTACACGTTTTTACACACGCACACACACAACTGAACTAAACACGAAACAGATCCGGAAACTAATAAGGGCTGCGCCGGGCGTGTTGGGGCTGGCAATGGCGCATAAAATGTGGGACGCTGTCATCTATTTCATCCGCGATCTGAAGATCCCGCTCCGTTGTCTCAAGAAGATGCTGGTGGCCATGTGTGTGTGTGTGTGTGTGTGTGTGTGTGTGTCTGTGTGTGTGATTTTCATCACACACACACACGTACATGTGTGTGTGTGTGAGAGAGAGAGTGCATAGGTGGCGAAACCGCAGCTGTATGTGTGTGAGTGTGTGTGAGTGTGAGTGTGTGTGAGAGAGAGAGTACATAGGTGGCGAAACCGCAGCTGTGTGTGTGTGTGTGTGAGTGAGAGAGAGAGAGAGAGAGAGAGTACATAGGTGGCGAAACCGCAGCTGTGTGTGTGTGTGTGTGTGTGTGTGTGTGTGTGTGTGTGTGTGTGTGTGTGTGTGTGTGTGTGTGATAAAATATGT
>Ga0315905_10007163_pt1 | contig 11318 bp, 1 predicted proteins | sample LakEriMetagenome_5_FD_203522 | JGI IMG/M metagenome (GOLD analysis project Ga0315905, IMG submission 203522) | Freshwater fungal communities from buoy surface, Lake Erie, Ohio, United States - Buoy 4 MA121 | ecosystem: Environmental > Aquatic > Freshwater > Lake | place: USA: Lake Erie, Ohio...
GCCGCGGCCGCCGCCGCGGCCGCCGCGGCCGCCGCCGCGGTCGCGCCCCCGGCGGCCTTGGCCAAGGCCTTGGCCGCCTTGGCCGCCGCCTTGGCGCCGCTCTTGCTCAGGTCGAGCTTGGCGCGCGCCTCGGCGCGCAGCTTCTCGTAGACGTCCGGCAGCAGGCCGAGCGGGAAGCGGATGCCGACGACGGCGTCCTCCTCCTCCTCCTCCTCCTCCTCCTCCCCCCGCCCCTCCCCGCGCTGCGACGCGGCGCGCAACGCGGCGGCCGGCGCCGTCCGCCTACCCCCGCCGCCGCCGCCGCCGCCTGCCTCCTCGTCGTCGTCCGCCTCCTCCATGGCCTCGTCGCGGTCGCTGCCGTCGACGAGCGCCGCGCCCCGCGCCGCCGCCGCCGCAACCGCCGCCGACGGACTCTTGCCGCGCTTGGGCGGCCGGGCCTCGTCCTCCTCGTCCCCCTCCTCCTCGTCGTTCTCCTTGCCCGCGGCCGCCGCGGCCGCCGCGCCGCCGCCGCCAGCCGCCGCCCGGCCCGCCGCCGCCTCCGCCTTGCCGCCGCCGCCGATCGCCACGCGCACGACGCGCAGCGTGCGCTCCGAGCGCGGAAGCGAGTCCTCGTGCGCGCCCAGCGCGCCGTCGAGCGCCCCCCACAGGCGCACGACCGCGCCCGTCAGCACCCCGACGTCGACGACGCGCCGGCCGGCCGCGCAGGGCCCGCGGCCGAGCCCGTGGTTGCAGCCCGCGCCGTGCACGCAGTGGCGGGCCGCGTACCGCCAGGCGTCCTCCCACTCGGCGCGCGCGTCGTCGGGGGCCACGCGCGCGTACTTGCCGCGCAGCTCCTCGAGGTCCATGGCCAAGGCGCCCTCGCCCGTGGCCGGGCGGACCAGGGTGAAGAGCGGGGGGCGGCCGCGGCGCCCGGGCTGCTGCAGGGCCAGGACGACGTGCACGCGCCCGAACGCGCGGGCGCGCGACGTGCGGAAGCCCGAGAGGTCGCCCGGGATGCGCTCGCGGTCGAGGCGCGCGAGCGCGTCGGCGAAGCTCACGCCGCGGTCGACCTCGTACAGGTGCAGGACGGTGCGCGTGGCCGAGCCGGCGTCGGCGGCGGCGCCGCGGCCCGGCGCCGCGGGCAGGGCCAGGGCCAGGGCGTCGCGGTCGCGCGGGAGCGTCGTGGGCGGGGACCAGCGCGGCGGCAGGGAGGAGGAGGAGGTGGAGGGCGGCGGGGGGCGCGCCGCCGCGGCCGGGCCGCCGCCGCCAGCAGGGGCCGCCGCCAGGAGCGACGCAAACTCGTCGCTCCAGAAGACGCGAGGCGCGCACGCGCGCGAGACGGCCGCGCCCGACAGGTCGGCGACGCCCTCGGTGAAGCGCCCGGCCGCCTTGGCCGCGCTGATCTCGGCCCCGAGCGCCGCGTCGAAGTAGGCGGCGAGCAGGTTCTGCGCGAGCACGGGCAGGCCGAGCAGGCGGTTGAAGAAGCGGCGGACGTCCCCGACGTCCTTGGCGAGCTTGGCGCGCTCCTTCTTGAGGCGCGCCGCCTCCTCCTTGTCGCGGCGGGCGGCCGACTTGGAGCCGCCGCTGCCACCGTTGCGGCCCGCAGCCGCCGACGCCCGCGCCGCCGCCGCCACCGCCGCCAGCGCGGGGTCGTTGGCGCGCGTCTTGTCCACCGCCAGGTCCGCCATTTTCAGGTAGACCTGGAACGACTGGTGCAGCTGCTTGATGGCCTGCTCGCGCTGCCGCTTGAGCACGGCCGGGTCGGCCGCGGCGGCGGCGGCGAGCGCGGCGAGCGCCTTTTTCTCCTCCTCCTCCTCCTCCGCCGCCGCCTCCTGCGCATTGTCGTCGCCGTCGTCGTCCTTTTTCGGCTCGGGCGCGCCCTTCCCCTTCTTCTTGTCCTCCTCCTCCTCCTCCTCCTCCTCCTCCTCCTCGCCGCCGCCGCCGCCGCTGCCGCCGCCGCCGCCGCCGCCGCCGCCGCCGCGCCCGCCCTCGTCCTCCAGCAGGTGCGCCATGCGCCGCCGCGTGGCCGGGTCGGCGTCGCGGAACACGGCCGACAGCGTCACGCCTGGCGGCAGGGACGGCAGCTCGCCGCTCACGTGGTCGAGCATGCGGCGCAGCGCCGCGCGGCCCCAGCGCGAGTCGACGTGCGCGGCGCCGCCCCCCAGAGCGCCGTCGGCGCCCGCCGCGCGCCGGTCGCCGCGCGTCAGCGCCCCGAGGCTCTTCATGCGCTTGGCCACGGCCGCCGCGAAGCGGCGCTCCCCGCCGACGCGCGTGGTCAGCAGGCGGTACTGCGGCGCCGAGGCCTGCTCGGAGCGGTGGGCGCGCCCGAAGAGCTGCACGACCGTCTCGGTCGCGAACGCGAGCTCGACCGTCAGGAACACGCGGCGCCTCTGGTTGGCAAAGGCGCGGCTCGCGTGCAGCGAGACCCCCGTGGACGACGCGCTGCTGAGGATGCCGACGAGCTTGCGGCCCGCGTTGAAGGCGTCGCGCTCGCGCATGTTGACGCTCTCGAGCGCGGCGTCGGCCCCGCCGCCCGCGCCGCCCGCGCCCCCCCCCCCGCGCAGCTCGTAGCGCGCCTTGTTGCGCGACACCTGCACGAGGCGCGCGCGGCGGCCCGTCATCTCGGCCACGCGCGAGGGCCCGCCCAGCAGGTGGATGATCTCGTCGAGCGGGTTGGGCGGCAGCGCGAGCGCGTTGATCTGGGCGAGCAGGCGCCGCTGGATGTCCACGGCCGCTTGGACGGGCGGGCCCAGCACGTACTCGACGTCCTCGGCGTCCTCGTCAAAGTCGTCGTCGTCGTCGTCGCCGTCGTCGTCGTCGTCACCGTGGTCGTCGTCCTCGTCGTCGTCGCGGTAGTTGCGCAGGCCGCGGCCGCGCGCGCCGCCGCCGCCGGGGCCGCCCTCGTCGCTCGAGTAGCCGCCGCCCTCCTTCTTCTCCTTCTTCTTCTCCTTCTTTGGGGCGCCACCGGCAGCCGCGCCGCTTGCGCCGCCGCCGCCGCCGCGCGGCCGCCCCCCGCCAAAGCCGCCCTGGCCCGGCCGCACCGCGACCACGAGCCGCGTCGGCACGTGCTTCTCGACAAACGAAACCATCATGGCCTTGCACGTCGAGATCAGGCCGCCGAGCTCCTGCCCGGGGCGCAGGCCCAGCTCCGCCATGGCAGACTCGCCGGTGGACTGCAGCGACACGATCACGCACTTGTCCTCGGCCAGCGCCGCCTGCGCCTCGGCCACCAGGGCGGGCACCTTGAGCGCCACGCACAGGCACTTGAAGAAGCGCTGGTGGTAGCTCCAGTAGAGCTTGCACATCTCCATCGGCTCGGCCGGGCGGACGCCGGCGGGGGCAGAGGGGCCGGGGCCGGGGGCGGCGGCGGGGGCGGCGGCGGCGCCGCCGCCGTTGGCCGCAGCGGCGGCGGCAGCAGGAGCGCCGCCGGCCTTGCGCCCCCCCCGCCGGGCGACGCGCATGCGCGCGCCCCCCGTCAGCTCGATCGCCGCGCTGAGCCCCTCGCGCACGTCGCGCCACGCCGCCGCCGCCGCGTCGTACATCGCCTCGTCCGCGCGCGGCAAGGGGGCCCAGACCTCCGAAAACTCGGCCTGGCCAAAGGACAGGCCGCGGGCCACCAAGGCCCCCCGCGACTTGAGCTCGAGCGCGAGCAGCTCCAGGAAGGAGGTGCCGCGGTCGCTGAGGCTGCGCACAAAGGCCGGGAAGGTCGGGAAGGGCGTCGAGGGGCCGTAGAGCCCCGCGCGCGTCAGGTAGGCCGCGTTGTCGACGGTGACGAGGCCCGTGGCGCTCGCGTAGAGGACGCGCGCGCTGGGCAGGCGGCGCTGCAGGTCGATGACGCGGCGCGAGACCTGGGACGACGCGTCGGCGTCGCCCGGGACAAAGGCCTTGGCCTTGTGCGCCTCGTCGAGCACCAGGACGCCGTCGAACGCGGCCTCGGCGTCGAGCCGGCCGCGCCCGGCGGCGTCGGCGCTGGCGTACGCGTCGGCGGCGCGCGCCGCGGCTCGCTCGGCGGCCTCGTCGGCGCGGCGCTGCGCGGCCTCGGCCGGCGTCTCGCCGGGAAAGGCGCCCTCGTCCTCCTCCTCGCTGCTGGCGCCGCCGCCGCCGCCGCCGCCGCTGCTGCCGCGGCGCCCGCGCCTCTTCTTCTTCTCGCCGTCGCCGCGCGTCGGGTCGGCCTCGGCCGCCGCGCGCAGGCGCTCGAGCAGGCGCGGGTCGAGGCGCGACGCGGCGCCCGCGGCGCCGCCCCGGCCCGACCCCGCCACCAGCCAGGCGAGGACCTGCTCGAAGCGCCCGCCGCGGAACCCGCCGCCGCGCGAGACCAGGAGCGAGTAGGTGACGAACAGGACGGCCGGCCCCCGGCCGCCGGCCTCGGCGAGCGAGGCGGCCCCGTCCAGGTCCGCGATGGTCAGGACGGAGACGCCCGGCAGCCCGAGGGCGTCGAGGTCGCGCCGCGCCTCGGCGCGCAGGTCGGCCGACGTCGACACCCACAGGTGGCGGGGGCGCCCGCGCGCGAGCGAGTCGAGCAGCACGCCCGCGATCGACCGCCCCTTGCCGACGCCCGCGCCGTCGCCCAGCACAAAGCCCGCGCGCCGGCCGTCGGGGAGGCGGCGCGCGTGGCTCGCGCACGCGTAGTAGACCGACTCGAGCTGCAGGCGCGACAGGCGGCCCTGGGTGACGACGCCCTCGGGCAGGGCGTCGCGCAGCGGGTAGTCTGCGGGCGGCAGGGCGACGGCGGCGAGGCCCGCGGCCTCCGAGATGTCCCCCGGGTGCGGGCGGGCGTCGGGGAAGGCGGCGAGGACGGGCGGCGCGCGGCACTCGTACGAGGAGAAGACGGCGGCGGCCGCCTCGTCGGCGGCGGCGTCGTCGGCGGCGGCGGCGGCGGCCTCCTGCGTGTTGTCGGCCTTGTTGGTGTTGCTGCTGTTGTTGTTGTTGCCGTTGCTGCTGCCCGACGCGTCTTTGCCGCCGGCGCCGGCGTCGTCGCGCGCGCGCTTCTTCTTCTTCGCCTGTTGTGCGGCAGTCGGCGGCGGCGGCGCGGCGGCGGCGGCGGCGGCGGCCGGCGGGGACGGCGGGCTGTTGACGGCGTAGTGGGGCGTGCCGGCGAAGGCCGCGGGCGTCGGGCGGTGCTGGGGGCCTGACGCCGCCGCGGCCGCGTGCGAGTGCGGGGGCGGCTGCGGCTGGTGGTGGCGTTGAAGCGCGGCCGGGATGACGATGGCGGCCGCGCTCGGCGCCGGGGAGGAGGGCGACGGCCCCGCGCCGCCGCCCGCGCGCACCGCGTCGATGTCCTTGTCCTGCTGCGCAATGGCCCGGCGGATCTCCTCGTGCCGGGCTGAGACCGCCGCGGCCCGCTGCGCCTCCTCGGCGCGACGCACGGCCGCCATGCCCGCGGGGGAAAGCGGAGGCTCCCCCGAACCCGACATGCTGCTAGTTTTTTTCAAAGTCTCTGTGTTTTCTTTGTCCGAGACGCGAGAGCGTGCAGGCGCGCTTGGTTGTTGCAGCGCGCAAGGGCCTGCTATGGAAGCGCACGCAGAGGGCGTGCGTAGTGCAATTGCCAGGGATTGGCTTGCGCACTGAGAGAGAAGAGGCGCGCGCGGGGAGCGGAAGCGTCAAGAGGCTCTCGCGCGCGCGCGGCTCGCGCAAGCCGCGGCCCCAAGCCAGCAGCGGCGTCGGCCGCTCTTCTCGCGGCGGCGCGCGCGCGCTCCATCCCTGTCGCAACAGGACCTATCCCCAAGCGTATGCCCGCGCGCCGTCCCTCCGACACAACGCCCCCGCACATCAAACTCGGCACCGCGCACAGCCTCGACTTCCGGAGCCCGAGCGGCCGGCCCCCCATTCACGCGCGCGCCCAACTCCGGGAAAGCAAAAGCAGTTTCGCCCGCCTCCCGCAATCCAATCAAACGCGCGACCGGCGGGGCGCGGACATGTCGAGGCCAACGTGCGCCGCCACGGGCGCGCCGTGACCGCACGAGCCGAGTGACTCCCGCTCTCAACGGGGCCAGGAGAGAGAGCGGGCGGGGGGTCGCAAGCGAGCGACAGCAGCAGCACTTGCCCTCTTTTTGCCAGCGCACCCCGCACCCCGCACCCCGCGCGACCAAGAAAAGACCATGGCCCCGCCGACGCAGCCTCCACCACCGCAGCCGGGCATCTCCCCGGCCTCCTCTGCCGCCGCGCCCGTGCGCCGCGCAGGCTCGAACAGCAGCAAGTCCCACCACCACCACCGCCGCAACGAGTCGTCCTCGTCGTTCTCGCGGCGGCGCGATGGCGGCGGCGGCGGCGGCGGCGGCGGCGGCGGCAGCGGCATCGGCAAAGCAGACGCCGGAGCAACGACGACCCCGTCCGCCGGCGCGCGCCACCTCGCCAGCCCCGCCGGAGGCCTCCTGGGCTCCTGGGTCGGAAAGTGGCTCGCCCCGCTGCCGTGGCCGCACGCCGTCGCCTTCCTCCTCTTTGTCCCGGGCCTCGCGCTCTGGGCGGTGTTTGCCGAGCGCTGCAAGCGCCACACGCTGACGTTCTTCGCCATGGTCACCGCCGTCCCGACCGACACGATCGACGCCGTCACGTTCGCCCTGTCGACGACGACCATCACCCTGGCCACGGTCGGGTCGATGGTCTTCGTCCTGGCCCTGGCGCTGGCCTTTGCGCGCGCGGCGCAGGAGCAGGCGACGGCGGCGCGGCGGCAAGCGGCGCGGGCGGCGGTGCTGCGCGCGACGGCCGGGGCGGCGACGGCGACGGCGGCGGCAGCGGCCGCGGCCGCGGCGGCGGCAGCAGCAGCAGCAGCAGCAGCAGCAGCGTCGCCGTCAGGGGGTGGGAGCGGGGCGGCGGCGCCAGCAGGCCTTGGAAACGGAGGCAACGGCGTTTTCGCCGGCGGCAGTGCCGAGAGGCAGCAGCAGCAGCATCAGCATCAGCAGCAGCAGCCCTCATCGGGCGCCTTTGCCGCCCCCCAACTTTCGGCGCCGGCCGTCCACCCTCCGCCGTACCACCACCACCAGCACCACCACCAGCGCTCCTCCTCCTCCGACCCGGCCGGCGGCCACGCGCCAATCAACACTGCAACAAACCCCGCGGCCGCCGCCGCCGCCGCCGCCAGCGCGGCCGCCGCCGCCAACGCGTCGGCCGCCGCCGCCAGCGCGGCCGCCCCGCTGCGCGGCCGCCGCGCGCGCGCCTGCTGCCCCTGCGCGCGCCCGACCCCGGCCTCCTACCAGCTCTACTCGGCGTACAACCTCGGGTTCAACCTCGTCGTCGGCCTCGTCAACCTGGCCATCGTCCTGCTCCTGGGCGGCGCGCTCCTCTGGCTCGTCGTCGCGTACGCCGCCAACCTGTCGATCCGCCACGGCACGTCGACGGCGCGCGCCCAGGGGCTCTCGGCCGAGCTCCAGCAGCAGCTCGCGGCGCGCAACTACACGAGCGTCGTCTCTTACTACCGCGACGCCGTGCAGAGGCCCCCCCTGTGCGTGGCCAACTCGACGTGGCTGCGCGGGCTGGACGAGGCCGTCGCGTCCATCCTGATCCTGCCCACGCCGGGGCACGAGAACGCGACGGCCGTGGCCGCCGACGCGAGCGCGGCGGCGATCAACACGTTCGCGGCGTCGGTGGCCGGGCGGCGGCGCAACGCGACGGCGGCGCGCGCGCGGTCGGAGCGCGAGGAGACGGCGGCGCGCCTGCGTCTCGAGGCCGAGGCGGCGATCGGCGCGGACGGCGGCGGCGGCGGCGGCGGCGGCGGCGACGGCGGCCCGCTGCGCGGGTCCGGGCGCGCCCCCCTGCCCCTGCCGCTGCCGTCGCTCGCGGCCGAGGTCCCCGCGGCCGCGGCCGACGCCGAGTCGCTGTACCCGACCAGCTCCGTCACGCTCATGTGCCCCTACTCGTGCCTCAACCTGGGCTCGTTCGCCACGCTCTTCCAGCTCCCCAACAACTGCATCTGCGAGTCGGGCCGGCTCGAGGCGATGCGGCAGGAGTCGGGCGCGGCGGCCCAGGACGCCGCCGCGTCGCTGGGCGGGCTCGTCCTGCTCTACTTCGCGACGCAGGCCCTCGCGTTCTCGCTGACGGCGCAGTACGTGGCGAGCCGGCGGGACCACGCGGACGCGACGGGGGCGGCGTCGACGGCGGCGCTGCTGGCGGCGCTGGCCGCGGCGACGGCGGTGGCGGGGCAGCCGTCGGCGGCGGCGGCGGCGGCGGCGGCGGCCAAGGGCGGCGGCGGCAAGGGTGACGGCGGCGGCAACGGCGGCGTGGGTCCCGCCGCGTCCCTCGCCGGCCCCGCGGCCTCCGGAGCCCTGCGAAGAACGGGCACGAGCCTCGCGTCGCGCAGCTACGCTTCGGACGTGGACGGGGGAGGAGGGGGCGGCGGCGGCGGGGGCGGCGGCGGGGGCGGGGGCGGCGGAGCCAACGGCAATCACGCGGGCGCCGCCGAGGCGTACGGCGGCCTGTCGCCCTCGCGCCGCAGCTACCACGGGACGAGCGGCAGCGACGCGGACGACATCGAGGCGGCGCGCGCGGGCGGTGGTGGCGCGGGGACGGCGGCGGCAGCAGTCGCAGCAGCGGCGGCGGCGATGGCGGCGTCCGCTGCTGCCGCCGCCCCTGCTGCTGCTGTCCAGCGGCGTGCCTCCCACAGCGGCTCGGCGGCCACGGCGGGCGAGATGCAGCAGCAGCAGCACCAGACGCCGCACCACCTCGTGCGCCAGGGCTTTGCGTCGACGCCGCACAGCCGCAGCAGCAGCAACGGCGGGGGCGCAGGTGGCGCGGCGACGACGCCCGGGGCCGCCGCGGCTTCGGGGGCTGCTGCTACCGCCGCGCCGCTTCTCACGGCCGCCGTGCCGGTGCGCGGCGCGGCGGCGGCCGCCAACGCCAACCCGTCCGTCTCGGTCGCCGCGCCTAGCAGCGTGGGCAGCTACGACAGCGTCGTGTTTGTCAACCGCCAGCAGCAGCAGCAGCAGCAGCAGCAGCAGCAGGCGCCGCCGCCGCACCAGGGGGACGAGGCCGCGTCGTCCGCAGCGCGCTTCCACCAGCCGCTCGCCCCGGCGGCCAGCATGCAGCAGCGCCGGGTCAGCAGCGGCGGGGGCAGCAGCGACTACGCGTCGGCGCTCGCCGTGGCGTCGCGGTCGGGCGGGCTGGCCACGCTCGGCGCGGGCGCGCCCGCCAGCCGCGGCCCCGCCTCGGCCGGCGCCTCTGCTGCTGGCGCCGGCGGCGGCGCGCCCTCGGCCGGCGACGGCGCCGCGACGGCCGCGGCCGCAACCTACCAGCAGCACCTGCAGCGGGGCCTCGGCCCGGGACCGCTCATGCGCGTGGCCGCGGGCGCGCCCGTGCTCCTGCCCTCCTCGGCGGCGGCGGTGGCGGCGGCGGCGGCGGCGGCGGCGGCGGCGGGCGGCGAGCCCCCCCCCGCGCATGGCAGCGGCAGCGGCAGCGGGGGCGGGGGCGGCGCCTTTGTCGGGCTCGGCAGCGGCGGGAGCGGCGGCGGCGGCGGCGGTGGCGGCGCTGGCGGCGCGAGCGCCGCCGAGCAGCAGCAGCAGCAGCAGTGGCTCACGATCGAGGGCTTCGAGGAGGGGATGCGCGGGAGCGGCCTGCTTCGCATGCAGCACCGCGCCGCGCTCGGGGCTGCGACCGCGTCGGCGGCGGCGGCGGCGGCCGCGGCAGCGACGGCGGCGGCCCCTGCAGCAGCGGCGGCGGCGCCTCTGGCAGCCGCGGCGGGCCCCCCGCTGCTCGACCTGGCCGCCGACCCGGGCGACGGGTTTGCGTCGTCGCGCCGCTCGACGGCGCGGCGCTCGTCGACCGTCGGCCCCGCCGCCGCAGCCGCGGCCGCGGCCGAGGCCGAGGCGCTCGAAGCGGCCGCTGCCGCAGCAGCGGCGGCCGCGGCCAACGGCGGCGGCGGCGGCGGCGGCGGCGTGCCGCCCTCCTCGTCTCTTCTGCCCGAGCTCGCGGCGAGCCCGGCGCCGCCCGGGCGGGCCGCCCCCCCTCAGTCCGACGGCCTCGGGGCCTCCACGCCCGCGCCGCCTGCTCCTCCCGCCTCTGCCGGCGGCGGCAGCAACGCGCGCAGGCGCGCCCTGGCCGCGGCGCTCGCCGCATCGACGGGCACTACCCCCGAGCCCCCGCCCGCGGCCCCGGCGGCCTCGGCGGCCGCGGCCGGGCGTGCGAGCGCGTCGCCGCCGCCCCGCACCCCCTTGCCCTACTCCCCGGCGCAGTCGCCGTACGGGGGTCAGCCGCCGTCGTTCCAACAGGTGGGGGCAGGCCGCAGCAACTCGGCCGGGCGCCCGCCGCGCACGCAGCAGCAGCAGCAGCAGCAGCAGCAGCAGCAGCAGCAGCAGGGGCTGTTTGGCAACGGCGGGGCCGGTGGTGGTGGCGGCGCCGGGAACGGCGGCGGCAACGGCGCGCCATTCTCGTCGGCGGCAGCGGGCGGCGGCAAGATCGCGTCGTTCGCGCCGCAGTCGGTGACGGGCGCGTCGTCCTCCGCCTCGGCGCTGGGAGTGAGGATGATGCCCTCCCCGACGTCCCCGCTCGAGTCGCCGCCGGGCGCGTACCTGCTGCGGCCGCCCTCTTCGTCGGGAGCTGGAGCCGCCGCCGCTGCCGCCGCTGCCGCCGGTGCCAACGCCGCTGCCGCCGCCGCCCCGGCTGCCGACGGCGGCGCCCCCTTGGCGGGCACGCCCACGCCCCCTCCCCCGCCATCTGCGGGCGAGGTGGCGGCGCCGGCGCCGGCGCCCGGGGCGCAGCCCGACCCGCGCGGGGAGGTCAACCGGCGCTACCGCTCGCGCGTGCCGGCGCTCTGATTTCCTTTTTGTTTGCGGTGGGGGGGGAGGGGGGGGCGAGTGCGCGCTTTGGAGACCAAACCGATCTTGTAACATTTTGCTCGTTACCTCTCCCCATCCGTCGGCTGCTGCTGCTGCTGCTGCTGCTGCGCCTCGCCGTGGTACTGCGCCGCGCCCTTGAGCGCGATCGTGACCTCCCCCGCGTCGGCCGATGACCCGTCGCCGCCAAAGCCGCCGCCCCCGGCCCCTGCCCGCCTGTACGCCTCCAAGTCGCTGCGCCCGCGCTCCGCGACGGCGAGGCACTTGGCCACCTTTGGGTCCGACAGCTCGAGCTTGGCGTTCTCGTGGAACTCCTCCTTGATCGAGCGGATGATCGAGTCGCGCTTGACCGAGGGAAAGTGCCTGGCCGCGCGCAGGATGGCGCCGTACAGAGCGCGCACGGCGGCGGCGTGGTGGCGCGCGGCCGCGCCGCCGCCGCTCATCGCAGAGAAAGGGGGGGCGCGCTGGTTGGGCTTGATGCTGCCTTGCTGAGGTGATGCTCCGAGCGCGTGCGGTGGTAGTACGCGCGCCTGCTCGCAGCTAGCGGGGCGGGGGGGGGGGAGCTTCGGGAAGCGCGGG
>Ga0315905_10007164_pt1 | contig 11314 bp, 8 predicted proteins | sample LakEriMetagenome_5_FD_203522 | JGI IMG/M metagenome (GOLD analysis project Ga0315905, IMG submission 203522) | Freshwater fungal communities from buoy surface, Lake Erie, Ohio, United States - Buoy 4 MA121 | ecosystem: Environmental > Aquatic > Freshwater > Lake | place: USA: Lake Erie, Ohio...
CACCCCACAAGTTTTCCCGCCTAAACCCCCAAGCCCCGCCCCCCCCCCCCCCCCCCCATGCCCGTCCCCGACCTGCCTCCCTGCCCTGCCCGCAGCCCACGCTCTGAGGCGCCTGTGGCGCACCACCTGGCACAGCGCCGTGACGGGCCGCACCCTCAACCGCGGTGTGAAGCCCAGGTCAGCCACAACCGCATCTGGGCAGAAGCTGCAGCAGATCTTGGGCCTGCTCGGGACGCCCAGCACCACCACTGAAACAACCGACCCAGCGCTCACTGCCGCCGCCGCCGCTCAGCCCTCTGCTGACGGCACCAGCCAGCCAGCATCAGCCAGCGCGGAGCAGCCGTCTGCGTCTCTGTCGTCATTGTTGGCCAGCTCTGTGGGCCTGCCGCCGCCCATGGGGCCAGAGCTGCCCCCCGGAGACGGGGAGCAGGCGGGCCCGGGGGGTTGGGGAGCGCACACCGACGCCACCAGTGATGAGGCCGTGCTGGCAAAGCACACCGGGCAGCTGCTGCCGATGAAGTCGTTCTTCTTCGGCAGGTGGGGCGCGGGTGCATCCATGGTGCACGGCCCCTGCCCCGCTTCCTGCTGCCCCTGCCCCCACCTGCAAGAACAGCCAACCCCAAGCTGCGGTTGCCAAGCGTGCCTGGTCCGCGCCTTGTGAGCATCGCCCTCCGGCCCCTGATTTGGCCGCTGGCCCCCCCTGCCTCTCACAGCGGGCGCCAGCTGCCTCTGCCTCAGCCCTGCCCCCTTCTCACGTCCCCGCAGGTACGCCTACGCATACTATGCGACCATGCCGGACGGCAGCGTGCAGCGGCGCAGCGGGCGCCTGGTGTTCCCGCGCAGGGGCCCCACCAAGGCCATCCTCACCGTCCCGCCTCCCACGGGCGCGCGTTGAAGACCCGCCTCTCTTTTGCAAGCTTTGGCTGGGGTGGGGTGTACCGGCCTTCTTACAACATTTTCACAACATGGCCGCGCCCGACGGGCAGCAGTGATGGCATGACTTGTGGCTGCAGCAGTCAATGGCTGCTCAGGCAGCGGGGACCTGTCGCCCCTGAGCCTTGGTGCCCTCGTGCCTTGGTGGCTTGAACTCAAACTCAATCTCAGACTCAAACTCAAAACCCTACTATTGTAGGGGAGGCCGTTTTTTTCCATCGTTGTTTGTGTTCTTGCAGGCCTGCGAGTGGGGGTGTCACTGGGTGACACTGTGACACCAGTGCGAATTTGCATGCGCCCTGGTGCGCCGGGCAGGGTGCGTGTGTGTAGTTCTGTGTACCACTACTGTGTGGAGGGGTGGGGCAGGGGGTGGTGGAGGCTGGGCCTGGCCAGCTGCAGGCGGGCGGCGGCTGCCAGGGAGGCCGGCGCGCAGGAGTCGGCCGCTTTGTGGGGGCGGCGCTGGAGCAGGCGCGGTTGCGCCCGGGTGCCCTGCAGTGACTGCATTCAGACACCGCACGGGCTTCTGGCACTGTAAGCTGCAATATCAGACATCATTTTTGCGTGCAGCACCTGGTGAACCGGCGCTCACACACCCGTGCAGATCTCAAGATCGCCGTCGTGTGCACAGCGCCCGCGCCTGCAGGCGTGCGAACATCGTAACCCTGCCCGCAGTGCGCAGCTTTTGCCGCCCGTGACCGCGCGCGGCCATCCGCTGTGAGCGGCCTGGGGTGCAATCCCCAATGGCGGCAACGCCGCTGCGATCCTACGCGGCCGCCCTCAGGCATGTGGCCGCCACCCTCCGCAGCAGCACCGCCGGTGCCGGCGGCGCAGCCAGCGGGCAGCTGCTGATCCAGCTGGAGCAGCACCTGGCTGACGCCAGCAGTGCGCTGCCTGCGGTGTTCCCCGCGCTCACGCAAGAGGCCAAGCTAGTGCTCGACGCAATGTCTGAGGCAATGGCGGCGCTGGCGGCCTCGCATCGCCTGGCCTGCACCCCCGAGGGGCTGCTGCTGGTGACGGCAGTGCTCGAGGCGTGGGCGCTCATCATGCGTGGCTGCGTGTGCTCGCCCAACCCGCGCACCCAGCACGACCTCACGCAGTGGGTGGGGCAGCGGGGTGAGTGCGCGGGTGGGCGGCCCCACAGAAAGCTGCCTGTCTATTCACCTAGCGCGGGCTATCTACCCAACAGCTGCTCCTCGTGTGCCGTTGCCTGCAGTGGATGACTACGTGCTGTTCCTGTCGGAACTGCTGCGGAGCGTCATGACTGTCCTGGCCTCGCTGCCAGCGGAGCCCGGCGCCGAGCCGTCCCCGCTGCACGGCGCCGCCGCCCAGTGCCTGGTCTACGCCAACGGCCTGCTGCAGCAGGTGCCGCCCGCCCCCCCGGGCGACGAGCCCCTGATGCACCACGTGCCGGTCGCGGCGCAGCTTGCGCACCTGCTGATCAACGGCGGCAGCCCGGAGGGCCGCCCTGCCGGCTGCAGCTGCAGCCTGACGCACGTCACCAGCGCCGGCGTGCGCACCTGCGCCAGCGCAGCGCCGCTGTCTTTCCGCCGGGCGGGCATGCCCCTGGCGATCGGGCTGACGGGCAAGCGCATGCCGACAGGGCAGGTCATCGCCGCCGCGCTGCAGCCTCTGTGCATGGTGATTAGTAATCACTGCCGGGGTGGGGTCGCCAAATTACTGGTGGTCATGCGCGGCGGGCTGCAGCTCATCCTGCAGACAATCGCCATTGGCGTGATGCGGGCGCGGCGCCAGCTGGCAGCAGGCGGCCGCAGCCCGGCCATCCCCAGCTGCGCCGACCTGTCCTGCTTCCTGGGCGACGTGGACCCGGCCAGCCTGGCGGTCGTCCCCGATGACAGCCCGGTCGTGTCCCTGCTGGTGCACGCCGCCTGGGCGGCGACCGCGATCGCCAACGAGTCGCAGGCCTGCCCGCTGTGCATGCCGCAGCAGCTCGCGCTGCTGCTGGAGGCGACCACCATGTTTCCTCCCACCTGGGAGGAGGCGCGGCCGCAGTCCAACGCCCTCGGCAGCCTCAGCCGGCTGCTGTTTGCCCACAAGGATTCCGAGGCGCCGTCGTGGGTGCCCGGGTTCGTGCAGGCGGCGGTGCCGACGCTGTCGGCTGCGGCGCTGGCAGCCGCCAGACGCCTGGAGGACGTGCCGCCGGCCGCAGCAGGCGGCACCCACTCCCCCGCCGGCAGGCTGACCAACTCGGTGACGGATGCCATCAGCATGGCGCTGCTGCTGCCGGGGGGCGTCCTGCAGGCGTCGGAGCGGCATGCTGGCGTGCCCCTGCCCCGCCTGCTGGGCGCGGCTGAGCTGGCGCTGCGGGTGGCGCACGCTGTCGCGCCCATCATGCCCATCGGGCTGACGGGCCTGGAGATGGTGCAGGTGAGGGCGCCCGGCGGGGGGGGGGGGGGGGGGGGGGGGGGCGCCCCCCCCCCCGCCCCCCGCCCCCGCCCCGCCCCCCACCGCCTCCCTCACGCACGTGCCGCCAGGCAGGCAGCGCCCTGGACACCAACCCCTGACCCGCCGCTCAACTGTCCGCCCTCCTCTGCGCCCCATATATGGTCTGCCTACTCGTTTATGGTCGGTCCGCAAGGCCCCACCTGCCCCGCCTGCCAACTCATTTATGGTCGGTCCGCAAGGCCCCACCCTGCCCCACCTGCCCACCTCTTTACCCCGCACGCACCCCGCAGGGCTTCATCACCGCCACGCCCGCCAGCTTCGACCAGCTGTGGTGCAGCGGCGCGCTGCCGGGGCTGGTGATCACCTGCTGCAAACGGGCGGACAGCGGCTTGGACAGCCTGGTGGGGCTGGGCGGCGTGCTGAACGAGCTGCTGCCCAAGCCCGGGCGGGCGCCCTGGTATGCGGCCAGCGCAGAGAGGCAGCAGTTTGCGCTGCTGGTCCTGGGAGCCATGGGCGGCAGGGCAGCGGTGGGGGCCATCAACGTCGCCACCGGGGGGGCCGCCGCCCGACCTCACATGTACGGCCCCGAGCAAGCCCAGCAGGCGACCGCAGCGGTGACGGCTGCTGCCCGCCTGCTGGCCCAGCCGCCCCTGCGGCAGCTGCTGGCGGTGGCAGCGCCGGCCCTGCTGCCGGCAGCAGATGCAGTGAGCAGCCTGCCGCCCGGCAGCGCTGCTGGGTTGCAGCGAGAGCCGCTGGACCTCCTGCGCTCCCTGGGCTGGGCGCTGGACCCGCTGGCCCTGGGCCTGGCCCTGCCGGGCTGCTACAACCCGGCCTGCACCTCCCTGGCGGGCGCCAGCGAGGCGGGCATGCAGCTCAAGATGTGCACCGGCTGCAAGATTGCCAGGTGAGGGGTGAGGTAGTGTGGTGGTCTCTGCAGTCGGTTGGCTGCTGCAAGCGTCCCTGGCGCGTCAGGCACCCATGCCCAGCCCAGGCAGAGCCCCGCCAGGCAAGCAGTGCGCAGCCCCACGAGCCTGACTCTCTGGCTGCAGGTACTGCGACGCCGCCTGCGCCAAGGCGCACTGGAAGCACCACAAGGCCAGCTGCAGGCGGGCGGCGGCGGCCGGGGAGAGCGGCGCGTAGGAGGGGGGGCGCCGCCAGCTGCCTTCCAGCTCTGCTGCCGCGGGGTCTGCCCGCGTGGTCACTGATCTTCTTTGCGCTGCTCCGCCCACCAGCGAAACGTCGCCCAGCCGAGAGTGAGAAGCGCCCAGATCACTGACACGCCACCAGCGCCCGCTGTAACGTTCGCCTAGCGATCAGCTGTCACTGCAGCCGGTGGACGCCCGCGGACAGCTCGCGCGGCGCGAAGGGAGCGCAGCCGCCGCAGCCCACTGGTGCGCGCCGCTCCTGGAGCGATGCAGGCGGCGCTGCGTTCCTATGCGGCCGCGCTGCGCGACCTCGCCTGCGGCTTGCGCAGCAGAAGCACCGACCCGCAGCAGCTGCGCCAGCTGGGGGAGGCTGTGGTGGCCGCCTGCGACCTGGTGCCAGCCGAGAAGCTGTCAGCATTCCAGCCCGAGGCACAGGCCGTCTTCAGCGCCCTTTTCGACGCTCTGGATGCGCTGGCAGACAAGCGCCACGCCCGCACCCGGGACTGGGTGCTGCTGGTGACCACGGCGCTGGATGCATGGCCCTGCGTCATGCACAGCTGCCAGCGGGACGGCGTGACCACGGCCGCAGGGCGCCAAGCAGAGCAATGGCTCATGCAGCAGGGTGGGGTCGCGAGCCACTGCCTGTTTCGCCTGCTGTTGCATGCCCACCTTTGTTGTTCCACGCACCCGTGCACAGCCTCCCGGCCGTATGTCGCCCGTCATCTGCCCGCAGGCCCCACCTTCCTGCCCGCCTGCCCGCAGGCCCCACCTTCCTGCCCGTGCTGGCGGAGGTGCTGCACCAGCTCTGCGCCGCCATGGCCGAGCAGCCGGTCGAGGCTGGTGGCCAGCCCGGGCGCGTGCACGCAGCAGCGGCAGAGAGCCTGTTTCACTGCCTGGGCATCCTGGTGCTGGCGGCCGTGCCGTACAGCGGCAAGTCCGAGAACGCCATGCAGCCCAGCCTCTCTGCTGCTGCCGGCCTGGCGCACCTGCTGATCAACGGCTGCTCCGACCTCCCCGCCGTGGACCCGGCCATGGGCATCAGCAGCTGCAGCTGCAGCCTCGCCGGCGCGCCCGCCGCAGACGCGCCGCTGGCCTTGCAGCGGGCGGCGGCCGGCAGCCTGGCGTTTCAGCAGGGCGGCACGCCCATGCCGGCAGGAGAGGTGATCGGCAGCATACTCTCGCATGTCAGCACGCTGTGCGAGCATCAGTGCCAGGGGGACGTCAACCGCGTGAAGGTGGCCAGCCGCGGCGGGCTGCAGCTCGTGCTGCAGGACATTGCGCTGCGCGTGGCACATGCGCGGCAGCAGCGGGCGGCAGCAGCCGCCGGGAACAGCGGCGCCAGTAGCAGCGGCGGTGGCGGCAGCAGCGTCCCAAGCTGCGCCGATCTGGGCGTGTTTGTGGGCGAGGCGGACGCAGCCGCCATCCCGCTGTCTATCGCGCCCATCCCGGGCCCCGCCGCCAGCCTGCAGCTGCTGGTCAGCTGGGCGACCACCACCCTGTCAAGGCTGCAGCAAATGGAGGGCTGCGCCCCCACCTGTGCACGCTGCACGCCCGAGCAGCTGTGCTTGCTGGTGGAGGCGGCAACGCTGTACCCGGACGAGGCGCTGGCGGCGGTGGGCGGCAGCTCGATTGGCGGCGAGCTGCAGTCCCTGGCGGAGGTGCAGTGCAACGCCCTGGGTGACCTGGCAGAGATCCTGCTGGATCAGGAGCAGGCCTGGGCGCGCTTTCTGCCGGCGTTCATGCAGCGAGCGGTGCCGGCGCTGTCAGCCTGGGCAGTGGCAGCTGCCCGCCAGCTTGCCGGCGCCAGCGGCGACCCAGACGCCCGCAGGCACCTGGCCCAGGCGCTGCTGATGGCCACCTGCCTGGTCCTCCTGCGGCCGGGCGGGGTGCTGCCAGCGCCTGGGAACCACCCGGGGGCGCCCATCGCGGAGCTGGCGGCAGCCGCCGAGCTGGCGATGCGCGGCGCGCCCACCCCCTTCATGCCGGCCGCTCTGCTGGGCGTGGACGTGTTGAAGGTGGGTCGGTGCATCATCGCCTCCGGGCGCCCGCCCCTGCAGGCCCACACCCACACTGGACAGCGTGCACAGCCCCTGTCCCAGCCCAGACAGCTGCCTGCCTCGTCCCCCGACCCCGGCCGCAGGGCTTCGTAGAGTTCACGCCCGCCAGCTTCGACCAGCTGTGGCGCAGCGGCGCCCTGCCGTCGCTGGTGGCCACGGTGTGCAAAGCCACGGGCGCCAGCGTGGACACCCTGGTCGCCCTGGGATCCCTGCTGGGCATGCTGCTGCCCTACCCCGGGCAGGCGCCCTGGTACGCCGCCAGCTCGGAGCGGCGGCAGTTTGCGGTGTACGTCCTGGCGCGCGTGGGAGGCCGGGCGGCGGCCATCGCAGCCACCTTTGCCGCCAACCCCGACGCCGCGGAGTCGCACAGCCCGTACGAGGCGCACCATGTGGCAGATGTGATCAGCTTGGTGCAGGGAGCGTCACAGCTGCTGGGCCGGCCGCCCCTGCGGCAGCTGGTGGAGGCGGCAGCGCCGGCGCTGCTGCCGGAGGCGGATGCAGTGGCCGGCAGCAGGCAGGGCGCAGGCACGGGGCGCCAGAGCTTGCAGCTGCTGTTCGCCCTGTCCCGCCAGCTGGACCCGCTGGCCCTGGGCCTGGACCTGCCGGGCTGCTACAACCCGGCCTGCACCTCCCTGGCGGGCGCCAGCGAAGCGGACATGCCGGTACAGCGCTGCACGGGCTGCAAGATGGCCTGGTGAGGAGGAGGACGAGGAAGGGGGGGTCGGGGGCTGGCATCACCTGGTGCCTGCTGCTTTGGCCGCATGATGGCTGTCCCCCAGCAGGTGACTGACCACTGCCGCCCGCCAGCCCTGGACTGGTTCCAGCTCCGCGCCGCCCGCCCACAGGTACTGCGGCCCCGAGTGCCTGAAGGCCCACTGGAAACAGCACAAGGCGGGGTGCAAGCGGGCGGCGGCAGCCGCGGCTGCGAGAGAGGCTGACCAGCAGCAGCAGCAGCAGCAGCAGCAATAGGAGCGAGCAGCTGGTCCATGGACGGACTGAAACTGCAGTTGCGAGCTGGATGTAACGTGGCGGGCCCACTCTCTCTGCGGTGCTGCCCTGCGATGCTGCGCTGCTGGTGGCTCGCCCACGGGTTGCACTCCTGCGCGCGCATCGAGCCCCCAGCATGCACACCACAGCCGGATCGGTCCGGCCTGCAGCGCCAGGGAAATTCCCCGCCGCTGCTGGCACCACACTTTTGCCCTCACAGGCTGCGACCGCGCAGCTATTCACGGCCCCCGGCCCCCCCGGCGTTTGAAGAATCAGCCGCTCTGCCAGCACACGCACGGCCAGGGCTCGCACGCGCCTCCTGAGTGATCAGGAGTGACCTCCCATAGCAGTCCAGCGCGCGGCCTGCCGACGAGGCGGCCGTTGGCCTCCCAGCAGCGCCCCGTCAGATTGCAAGCCATGCGCCCGGGACCGGGACACCTTTACTACTCCTTCCACCCGGCGGCGCCGCCGCCTGTGCCGCCGCCCCAGCTGCTGCAGTCCGCCACAGATGCCCTCACCCGCCTCGCCACCGTGGCAGGCAGTGCCGCTGGCCTGGAAGGGCCTGAGTTTGACGCCATGATCCAGCAGCTTACGTCCTCGCAGGCTGCATTCAGCCGCGGCATGCATGGCCGTGCCATCCCCGCCTGGACGCCCCGCGAGGCGGCCCTGGCGGCGGCAGCGCTCACAGCGCTGCAGGCCCTGGCAGAGGAGCGCCACGAGCGTGCCTCCAGCTGGTGGCGCTGTGTGCACGGCGCGCTGGAGCTGTCCGCCGAGCTGCGGGAGGGCTCCATGGGTGGCAACGTCATGCTGGGCATGTGCGAATGGTTTGAGGCCCATGGTGAGTAGGGCAGCAGCAGGGGTCGTGGTGAGCAGGGCAGCAGCAGGGGTCGTGGTGAGCAGGGCAGCAGCAGGGGTCGTGGTGAGCAGGGCAGCAGCAGGGGTCGTGGTGGGCAGGGCAGCAGCAGGGGTCGTGGTGCCCCACGGCCATCTGTCGACATTCACAGCTGCTGCACGTGCTGGCGAGGTCCGCACCTTGCCCTCCCCTGTCCACCGCAGGCACCTCCTTCCTGGCAGCCTTCCCCCCGCTCATGCGCGGGCTCCACACCTGCCTCACGGCGCACGCCTGCGGGCAGCTGAGCCCGCGCGACACCGCCGACCTCAACCGCCGCTGCCTGGGCGCACTGCTGGACCTGCTGCAGCTGGTCTGCGGTCGCCGCTGCTTCCCGGCGAACGTCCTGCCCCACGCCCTCGCCACCGTGGAGGTCGCCAACCTGCTGTACAACGGCGGCCGCTGCAGCGGGCGCGGCACCTGCAGCTGCTGCCTGGCCGGCAGCCCTGGGCGGAGCCAGGAGCCCAGCGGGCTGCCCCGTCAGCTGGACATGCACCACATCATGCACGTGAATGCGCTGCAGCAGATGCAGGGCCAGCGCACGGCAGCCGACTGCGCACTCCTGGCCAGCAAGGGCGGCCTGCTGTTGGAGCTCCAGGACGCCTCGGTGTCTCTCATGCAGATGCGGCGCCACAGGGCCGCTGTGCGCGGCGGCAGCGGTGCCGCCAGCATCCCCCAGTGTGCTGACGTGGCGGCCTTCCTGGGTCCCGTGGCCACGGGCTCCCTGCCCTCCTTGGCGCCTGAGTGGCAGGCCGGCCCCGAGCAGCTGCTGCTGCAGGGAGACATGCTGCTCACGGCGCTGTCCACCACACTCACCCTGCCTGGCGAGCCGCCCTGCTCCGCCTGTGCGCCGAATCAGCTGCTGCTGGTGGTGGAGGCCGCCTGCCACTACCCCGAGCAGGCGCTGCAGTGGGCGGGTGACCACCTGACCCTGCTGCGCAAGCTGGCCACGCTGCTGGCAGACAACCAGGCAGCGTGGGCGCCCTGGCTGCCCACCTTCCTGGCCCGTGCGGCGCCGGCGCTGTCAGCCTTCGTCCTCGCAGCCGCCCAGCAGCTGCAGGAGACTGGCAGCTCTGCTGCGTCCGCAGCGCAGCTGCCAGGCCCCAACAGCGGCAACGCTCGGGCCGACGTGGCAGCAGCCGTGCTGCACGCCGTCAGCACGCTGCTGTGCCTGCCCGGCGGCGCCCTGCATGCGCCTGCGCAGCACAAGAAGCTGCCTGTCGACCAGCTGCTGGGCGCTGCGGAGTCCGCGCTGCGCTACCAGCCGGGCGCTGACGATGGCGATCGCCTGGATCTGGGCGTGGCCATCCTGCAGGTGGGCTGGACGGGGGTGGGAGGGCCTGCTGGGCTGTGTCGGCTGTGGGAGAGGGGGGGGGGCTGCTGCAGCCCTGAATGAAGCCAGATCATCACGCACCAGCCTTCGTCGCTACTGCGTCCATTCATCAGGGATCCTACAGCGAACCCACTCCTGCGCTCCTGCAGGCCTTCATGAGCCCTTCCTGCGCCAGCATCGACCAGCTGTGGCGCGGCGGCGCGCTGCCAGGCCTGGTGGTCACGCTGGCCAAGGCCGCCGACAGCTGCAGGCAGATCCTGGTGCTGGCCGACCTGCTGCCGGCGCTGCAGCCGCCAGAGGGCGGGCAGGCGCCCTGGTACGCCGCCAGCGCTGCCAACCAGCGCTTCGCCACCTTCCTGCTGGCGCGGCTGGGCGGCAAGCTGGCCGCCGGCATCACAGCCCTCACCTCCCAGCCCAGCGACCCCAGCCTGGGCCGCCTGGGCAGCCCGCACCCAGGCTTCATGGGCGATGTCAGGGACGCCACCGCTGCCCTGGCAGCAGCTGCTGGGCAGCTGCCCGCCCAGCCGGCGCTGCGCAAGCAGCTGGAGGCGGCGGCACCCGCGCTGCTGCCGGCCGCTGATGCCTTGCTGGCTGCTGCCGGCGGCGGCAGCGACGAGGTGGGCGGTCAGCAGGGTGCGGCTGCAGGTGCCGCCAGCGGGGCTCAGCAGGAGCCAGGCAGCGCCGCCCTGCGCCTGCTGGCCTCCCTGGCCCAGCAGCTGGACCCGTGCGCCCTGGGGGTCGACAGCATGCCGGGCTGCTGCAACCCCGCCTGCACCTCCCTGGCCGGCGCCAGCGAGGCGGGCATGTCACTGAAGCGCTGCTCGGCGTGCAAGACCGTCAGGTGGGGCCTGGGGGAGTGGCGTGTGCACACGCCTGGGGCAGTGAGGATCTGCTGGCGCCTGCCTTGCAGACCACCAGCTCAGATGCCGCCATGCATGTGCCCGCTGGTCTCCCGTGGTGCAGGTACTGCGGCTCAGGCTGCGCCAAGGCCCACTGGAAGAGCCACAAGGCCGATTGCAAGCGCGCAGCCGCCGCCGCCGCCCAGGCTGGCAAGCCCTAGGGAAGTCACTCAGGAGGACGAGCATGCAGAGCCAAATGTTGTTGTTGGACGTGTCGCATGTTGCGTGGGCCAGCTGGGACGAGCCTTGGGTGCAGGGCGACCCAATTGTAGGCAGTGGTAGTTCAGGATGGTCTAGCAGCAGCGAGCTCAGGCTGGCGCAGCCTCAACCAGCTTGTAATGCTCACATCGCAAGCAGCTGCTGCCGGCCACAGTGGGCGGCGTGCGGTGGTGCTCGGCTGTGGGGGTGGCGCAACGGGGACAAAGGGGAAGGGCAACGCAGCATGCAGACCACGCCGCGGGACCTTGGGGAAATTTGAGCCCTACGTGCTCGCCCCGCTTGTACTGCTGCCCCTGCAGTGTTGCGCTGCTGGCTGCTCGCCCGGGCGCGAGGATCGATCCCCCCCCATGCAGATCGCAGCATGCAGATCGCTGGTCAGGCCTGCCCCCCCCCCCCTTCCCCGCCGCTGCTGGCCCCCAGGAAAACGCCGCCCCACACTTATATCAAGC
>Ga0315905_10007165_pt1 | contig 11313 bp, 6 predicted proteins | sample LakEriMetagenome_5_FD_203522 | JGI IMG/M metagenome (GOLD analysis project Ga0315905, IMG submission 203522) | Freshwater fungal communities from buoy surface, Lake Erie, Ohio, United States - Buoy 4 MA121 | ecosystem: Environmental > Aquatic > Freshwater > Lake | place: USA: Lake Erie, Ohio...
CTTGGTGTGGTTTGGTCGGGCGGCGTCTCTGGCTTGAACAAGTCGGTTCCAACGCGCTTGAGGTATGCGATCAAAGCGATGGCTCTGGTGTCTTGGATCAGGTGCCCATTGTATTCGACTGGACCTCCGAGTGAAATGATCTCGGCGGCAACCCGCTGAGCTTGCTCTCTGGCCAATTCCGCAGACTTCTCGACCTCGTAAGGGTATTCAGGGTGCAAGTACTTGTTTGCCTTGACCCGTAGGTGCAGATCGCTCAGGTTGAGCTTTTCCTCGAGCAGATGTCGGTAGGTGGGCATAACAGAACCGGGGGTCATCGTTGCAGGAGCTTCGAAGTGTCTCCAGTGCCAAAATCCGCTTTGCTGGGTCACGCCGATTCGAGCCAGATCGGGGCCAATCCGACGCGATCCCCATTGGAACGGATGATCGTAGACCGATTCGCCAGGCTTGCTGTATTCGCCATACATGAGCTTTTCGGCCACCAACGGTCGGATCATCTGCGAGTGGCAGTTGTAACAACCTTCGGCTACATAGATATCTCGGCCAGCGATTTCAAGCGGCGTGTAGGGCTTAACGGTATTGATCGTCGGGATGTTGCTGCGGATGAGGAACATCGGAATGAGCTCGAACGCACTGGCGACCAGTACTGCGAGGGTCGTCATCACAGTGAACTTCACCGGCAGATGCTCCCATGCACGGTGCCAATTCATTTGGTTGAGCCGATCGAGCTTGGTAGCCAATTCCAGAACAGGAGCACCCTTTAAAGGACTCGAGTCTTGGACATTCTCAACATAGTTGCGACTAAGCCTAGGGGCTGAGTAGACCGGAACCTCATACGTTGCAGGCCTGGACATCCAGGTCATGATCGCGTTGTAAGCTAGCAGCACGATCCCAAAAACGTAAAGAGCACCTGCAAAGACGCGAGCCCACCAAAACGGCATCAATACAGGAACTGTTTCCATGAAGGTATTGGCCGGATCCCCTTTGGGGGTCAGTTCTCGCCACATCAAACCTTGGGTGATCCCAGCGATGTAGATCGGGATGATGTACAAGAGAATCGCAATGGTGCCAATCCAGAAATGCCATTCGGCAAGCTTGGTGCTGTAAAGCTTGGTTTGGTAAAGCCTGGGCAAGAGCCAATAGATCATCCCAAAGGTCATAAAGCCATTCCAGCCTAAAGCTCCTGAGTGGACGTGTGCGATCGTCCAATCGGTGTAGTGAGAAAGAGCGTTAATACTCTTGATCGACAGCAAGGGGCCTTCAAAGGTCGCCATCCCGTAGAACGTGATCCCGACAACAAAGAACTTGAGCACAGGATCGGCGGTGACTTTATGCCAAGCCCCTCTCAAGGTCAGCAGCCCGTTGATCATACCGCCCCAAGACGGCATCCAGAGCATTACGCTAAAGAGCATCCCAAAGGTGCTAGCCCATTCCGGAAGAGCGGTGTAATGCAAGTGGTGAGGACCGGCCCAAATGTAGATAAACACCAAGGACCAAAAATGGATGATGCTCAGCTTGTAACTAAATACAGGTCGGTCGGCAGCTTTAGGCAGGAAGTAATACATCAATCCCAGGAACGGTGTGGTCAAAAAGAAAGCCACGGCGTTGTGACCATACCACCACTGCATCAGGGCGTCTTGAACACCCGCATAGATCGGATAACTCTTACCCAATCCAACAGGTACAACCAAATTGTTAAACACGTGTAGAACCGTCACCGTGACAATCGTCGCGATGTAGAACCACAAGGCCACGTACATATGGCGCTCACGGCGATGGATCAGTGTCATCATGAAGTTGGTGCCGAAGAACAATAGCCAGACGACAGCAATGGCGATATCGATTGGCCACTCGAGCTCCGCGTACTCCTTGCTCTGGGTGATTCCCATCGGGAGTGTCAAGGCAGCGGCCAAGATGATCGCTTGCCATCCCCAAAAGTGAAGTCGGCTCAAAGCGTCCGACCACATGCGAGCTTTGCACAACCGCTGGGTGCTGTAGTACACGGCCGCAAAGATCGCATTACCGGCGAAGGCAAAAATGGCCGCGTTGGTATGAAGAGGACGAAGTCGGGCGAAAGAAAGGACTTGGCCTACGTCGCTTTGGAATTTGCCGGAGAATTCGGGTAGAACCAAAAGAAGGCCTACAACCACTCCGAGACTTGTGGCTATGAGCCCCCAAAAGATCGTCGCAAAAACAAACCAGCGGACGATGTCGTCGTCGTAACTGTAATGCTCAAGCGAGCTTGAGGTTTGCGAATCGCTGTGCTCCGAGGCAATTGCTGTGTTGGTCTGGCTCATAAAGATCGAGTCGAAACGTGGGTCAAGTCAGGTCAGGCGCTAGAGTCGATTGTATATCGACATCGACTCACGCTCATAGCCTAAAGCATCCTTTTGGGGGCTTTCTACCGCGACAGATTGAAGCAAGTCCACCAAGTCGCTTTAACCCTATTTTATTTGCGTTTATTGCGAAATCTACGCCCGGAGCTGGAGACTAAATCGATAGCCCACCGCGACTTTCGTTACACTGGCCAAAAAATCCGGGCCGGTGGGCCTCAGATCACTACTACGCAATGAGTCACTTATGTTGCAATCGATTCACTCACGGTTTCGTTTGAGCAATGTCCTGGCAATTCTCTTTCTTGTTGGGATAAGCCACCCTCTAGCAGCACAACCACCGAACATCCTTTTTCTCTTTGCCGATGACTGGGGCCGCTACGCAAGCGCCTACGCCAAGTACGAACCTCAAAACGCTTTGCAAGCTTTGGTTCGCACTCCGAACATCGATCGCATCGCCGAGCGTGGTGTGCTGTTCCGTAACGCATTTGTCTCTGCTCCGAGCTGCACACCTTGCCGAAGCGCCCTGTTGTCTGGGCAGCATTTTTGGAGAACGGGTCAAGCTTCCATTCTTCAGGGGGCCAAGTGGGATTCAACCATCCCTGCCTTTCCACTTTTGCTTCACGACGCCGGTTATCATATCGGAGAGAGCTTTAAAGTTTGGGGGCCTGGAACACCCAACGACGCTCCTTATGGTGCTGGTAAATTCGGATACGAGAAAGCTGGCCGACGTTGCAATGACTTCTCCGAAAATGTCACGAAGATGATGCAGCAGGGATCCTCGTTCGAAGATGCTAAAACGGCGATTCTCGACGAGGTTCTCGCCAATTTTGATCAGTTCCTCGAAGCTCGCCCTCAAGGGAGCCCATTTTGCTATTGGTTCGGGCCCACGAATGTTCATCGGCAGTGGGTACAAGGTTCGGGGAAAAAACTCTGGGGCTTTAACCCGGATGACTTCGAAGGCAAATTGCCTCCGTTCCTACCCGATGTGCCAGTCGTACGAGAAGATGTCGCGGATTACTTTGGGGAGATAGCCGCTTACGATGCGGCCGTAGGCGCACTGCTGGATCGACTCGAATCGAGCGGTCTGGGCGACTCGACAATGATCATCATCAGTGGTGATCATGGCCCGCCGGGCTTTCCCCACGGCAAGTGCAATCTCTACGGTTTTGGAACCTCGGTGACGTTGGCCATCAGCGGCCCAAAGATCCCAGGTGATCGCATGATCGATGACCTTGTCAGTCTAACGGATCTCGCTCCCACGATTCTCGAATCGGCGGGTGTGCCCATTCCAAAGAACATGACTGGCAAGAGCCTCCTGCCGATCCTCACAAGCGATCGCAGCGGCAAACTTGATCCGCAGCGCAACGCTGTCTTCGTTGGACGCGAACGGCATGTCGAATCAGCGCGTGCCGATTGGACTCCTTATCCCCAGCGAGCGATCCGTACCGACGATTATTTGTTGATCATCAACTTTCGTCCCGACCGCTGGCCCTTGGGTGACCCCTACGGACTTAGCGACCCAGAGCCCCCCACCTTTGAGCAAATCCAAAACAACACGCGCGTGACTCATCCTGATGAGGATGCTGGGCCGACCAAGGCGTGGCTTGTCACCCATCGGGACGATCCGCAGTGGAACGCCTACTACCAACGCGCTTACGGCAAAAGACCACGATGCGAACTGTATGATCTCCGGAAGGATCCACATCAAATGACCAACGTCGCAAACGATCGAGCTTACGAGACAATCCGTAAAGAGCTTGAGGATCGATTGATGCACGAGTTGTCGATCACAGGTGACCCGCGCGTGCAAAACGACGGAAATTTCTATGAAACACCACCGATGTCAGGGCCTTTGGAGGATCAGCCACAGTCGCCCCGAAATAAGGCAAACAAACGATGAGTTCAGCAAACCCAACCTCTTTGCCCCCAAGATCCTTTGATCCAGGTTACCTGTTGCGCTTATGGTTCGGGCTTCGTGAACCTGTCGATCAAACGGCTTATGCCGCAAGCGGCTTTGGACTGATGGTTCTGAAGTACCTTGTTGAAGCCTCTGTGGTCTTTCTGTTTACCTTCAAGACCTATTTCCCGTGGGACTTTGTCAATCCGCTCATCAGTGTCCGGCAAAAGTACTTTGCGGCACCCGCACCGGAGTGGTTGGCCTGGGCCTTTATACTTTGGTCCTTACCTTTCTTGTGGATCGCTGTGTCGATGAGTGTTCGCAGGGCTGTAGACGCCGGTAAGAATGCATGGTTGGGACTATGGGTGTTTGTTCCGATCATCAACCTGTTGATGATGATTTATCTGTGCTTGCTCCCAAGCGATCCGAGACGCAGGGTTGATTTATCTCAAGATCCTTACACCCGCGAGCCTTTGATCGAGCATCAGCTTTCATCGGCCCTACTTGGAATAGCCGCCAGCGCCGCGATCTGCTTAACGATGGTCTCGCTCTGTGTGTACTTGATCCAAGATTACGGTGGAGCGCTTTTTATGGGTACTCCGATTATCATGGGAGCCACCAGCGCGTACATCTATAATCGACCCTATAGCCGTGGAGTTCTATCGAGCATCATGGTCGCAGAACTTTCGATTTTCCTAAGCGGCCTGATTCTGTTGCTCTTTGCCTTCGAAGGAATCATCTGCTTGGCGATGCTTCTGCCGATCGCCGGTGCGATGGCCATCCTGGGTGCTCTCATCGGAGTAATGATCGCATCGATCCAACCCCAGCGAACGATGACTCTGCTGATCCCCATCAGCCTCTTGCCAGTGATGGCTGGTGCAGAGCATGCAGTCAGACAACTGCCTGAATACGAAGTCCTCACGACCATCGAGATCGATGCAACTCCCGAGCGCATCTGGCCTCATGTGGTGGGTTTTTCAGATTTAACCGACCCACCCAATTGGTATTTCCAACTCGGGATCGCATACCCCAAACGAGCTACCATCGTCGGCTCGGGTGTCGGTGCGGTCCGACACTGCGAATTCTCGACCGGAGCGTTCATCGAACCGATCACCGCTTGGGAAGAGCCAACTCGACTTGCCTTCGATGTCCAATCCCAACCCCCTCCGATGCACGAACTGAGCCCCTATCGGCATGTGCATCCGCCCCACCTAGACGGATACTTAAGGTGCAAACGTGGGGAGTTTCGGTTGATACCCCTGGAAGACGGACGCACGCGTCTAGAAGGTCGAACTTGGTACGAGTACGAGATCTTTCCCCAAAGCTATTGGACGCTTTGGACCGATCGACTGATCCACTCGATCCACAAGCGAGTCTTAACGCATATCAAGCAACTCTCTGAAGCCTCAAGCCGCCCGCTGTAGGGACTTGGAGCTACTGCGATACAGCGACTTCCAAGTCGCGACCGCGTGCTCACAAACATAGCGAACGTCTTCGCGAGTAAGCTTGCCATGGGTTGGTAGATTTATCCCCAATCTTGAACACTCCTCGGCCACCGGATAACTTCCGCTGCGCTCAAGGTACATCGGCATGGTGTGGATCGGGTAGAACACCGGCCTGCTCTCGATACCGACATCCGCCAACAAACCAGCCCACTGGTCCCGTGATACGGCTAACTTAGGACGCATCATGATCGTAAACATCCAGTAGGAATGTTTGGCCCAAGGTGCAGCCCATGGTAGTTGGAAGAGATCCTGGTAATCGGCAAGTTCCTCAAAGTACCATTGGGCAACTTGCTGGCGACGCTCCACGTGAATATCTAGCCGTTCGGCTTGGGCCGTCCCGATCGCTGCCGCGATGTTGGTCATGCGGTAATTAAAACCGACTTCGGGATGCCAATAGTTTTTGTTGGGATCAACGGCCTGGCCACGCAAAAACCGCATCCTAGAGGCAAGCTGCTCGTTGGCAGTCGTGATCGCTCCACCTTCACCCGTAGTGATCGTCTTGTTCCCAAAGAAACTAAACGAAGATGCATCGGCCAGCGAACCGACCGGACGGCCTTTGTACAAAGCTCCTATCGCTTCGGCTGAATCCTCGATGAGCAACAAACCATGCCGATCGGCAATGTCGCGAATCGGATCGATATCCACCGGATGGCCATACAATGGCACCGTCAAAATCGCTTTGGTTCTAGGGGTGATCGCCTCTTTGATCCGCTCAGGATCCATCGATAAATAATTGGGCTCGCAGTCGACAAACACCGGTTTGGCTTGGCAATAATGAGCCGCATTGGCCGTCGCGATATACGAGAGCGTCGGCATGATCACCTCGTCTCCAGCACCGACTCCGGCCGCCACCAAAGCCAAATGCAACGAGGTCGTCCCGTTGTTCGTTACGACCGCAAATGGAACTTGGCAATAATCCGCTAAGAGTCTCTCAAAGCGATCTATGTAGCTCCCCTTCGAAGAAATCCACGTCGACTGGAGGCAATCCATAACATAGAGAGCTTCGTTGCCGTCCAAAACCGGCTCGGCGACGCGAATGCTCCGATTGATGCGCTGATTCATTCTCGAGATTCCTTCCCCCTGGATCGTTGCGGGCGTTTATAGTGATTTCGTCGGCTGAAAATCAATTCCAGTTTTCGTATTTCCCCCAAATCCCCTCTCCTAACGCCTCGCCAAGTCCGCTTGATTTGTTCGTAGCGTACATACGAGGCCTGCAGTAAAATTTCTAATTCAAAACAGGCCTTATTTACGTCTCTTCGAGTCCGAAAAAGGTTTCCGTTGACCCGCCTGTTGCTGGGAACCTACAATGAATCCCATTACTTTTTCGAGGAGTGATCGATGAATCAAGACTTTTTCATGGCGCTTTGGCCTTCGGTGATCGCTATCGGCCGTCGAGCTTTTGCGACCTTTGTGCTCTTGTCCTTGCTAACCGCTAGCCTATTTCCGGTCTTGGCCGAATCGGGGCAAGATCCCCTGTTTGGCAAGTCCGGTGATAGTTTTGGCCAAGAGCTCTCGTTGGGGCTTTTTGATAACCCATATGAATTTTCAGCCAGCTACGAGGTCAATCCCAAGACGCTCAAGGGCCGAGTCTCTCTGACGACCAAGCTGTCGGGCAAGTACCACATTTTCTCGACGACCCAAGCTTCCGGTGGTCCGAGCCCGACGGTGATCAAGCTCGCGGGAAAGTTGGCCAAGTTGACCGGCCCTTTTGTTCCCGACCGAGCTCCCGAGGTCGACCGCAGCTCGGAGTTCTGGCCTGGGCTCGATGTCGAACAATTCAGCAACACGGTCACTTGGACCGCCCCGATCCAATTTGTTCAATCACCTGGAGACAAACCCGAACCGATCCAACTTACCGTCGAAGGTCAAGTCTGCGAAAAGAATTGCATTCCGATTCGTGACGAGACGGTTCAGGCGAGCTTCTCCGGCTGGATCGAGGAAAAAGAGGAATCGCTTGCCTTGGGAACCTTTCGTGAACCCGACAGCATGGTCGAGTGGAAGATCCATCTTTCCAAATCATCAGTTAAACCAGGCGAAAAAATGGAGCTGATTCTCGAAGCCAACCCCGACAAGGATTTTCATATTTACAAATTGGATCCGAAAGACAAAACCACGGAGAACCGAACGCATCTGGTTCTAACTCAGAAAGCAGGCGTTCGAGCTTACGAACCGATCGTCGACAAACGCCCCACTCGAAAAGACTTAGGGGTCGGTGGCATCGTCGACTACTACAATGGCAAAGTGACGATTCGCGTTCCCATTGAAATCCCTGACACGGCCCTCGATGGAGAAACGCCCTTCGAGGGACTCCTAGGTTATCAAGCCTGCACGACCGGGGCCTGCGATCGGCCTCGGGGCTTGTCGTTCAAAGGAACTTATCAAGTTTCCAAGTCCGACCCATCGGGAGACAGGTTACCGCTGAGGATCGCGTCGAGCAAATATGACGAGGTAGCGAACCATCCGCAGCGACAGAATTGGTTCGAAGGGGACAAGTACTCGCTAACACTTGGCGTCAAAGACATTCTAGTGACGCTATCGCTTGCGCTCGCGGGCGGGTTGATCTTGAACTTCATGCCCTGCGTCTTGCCAGTCATCGGTTTGAAAATCCTAGGTTTCGTCAACGAAGCCCACGGGGAACGTCAACGGGCCTCGATGCTGACACTTGTTTATGCGCTGGGTATGGTTTCAGTCCTAGTGAGCCTTGGGATAATAAGCCTCGTGCTCCGATGGCTTACAGGACAGGCTCTGGTATGGGGCGCGTTGTCGACCAACACCATCTCGCTGATTCTTTTCACCGGATTCTTGTTTACCTTGGCACTGAGCTTCTTAGGGGTTTGGGAGTTTCCGATCCCCGGCTTTGCCACAGGTGCCAAGAGCACAGAGCTTTCAAGCAAGAAAGGCTTTGGGGGTGCTTTCTTCAAAGGGGTTATCACGACGCTCCTTGCAACTCCATGCAGCGGACCGTTCCTAGGTAGCGCCCTTGCAGTGTCGCTGAACCAACCGGCTTGGGTCGTCTTGCTGATCTTCTTAGGCATCGGGATCGGAATGGCGTCCCCTTATTTGCTCGTTGCGATGTTTCCAGGCGCGATGAAATGGATTCCAAAACCCGGGCCTTGGATGGAAACTTTCAAAGAGTTTCTCGCATTCCCTATGCTCTTGGGAGTCGTTGCCTTTGTGGCTAGCTTTCCAGACAAGAAACGCATTGCGATGCTCTCGGCCTTGATCTTCATCTGGTTTGCTTGTTGGATCATCGGCCGTGTTCCATCTTGGGAAAGCCTTCAGCGCAGAATGCGTGCTTGGGGAATCGGTAGTATCGTGGCCGTCGCCGGAACGATCGGCTCGTTTTATTTCATGCAACCCTCGAAGTACGAGCTTAAATGGGTACCGTTTAGCGAGCAAGCGCTTCAAGCCGCCGTCGCCGAGGGCAAACCGGTCATGGTCGATTTCACAGCCGAGTGGTGCCAAAACTGCAAGCTGAATTTGGCTGTAGCCATCAACACCCGAAAAGTTCAGGAAGTTGTCGAGAAGAACAACATCGTGCCTATGATCGCCGATATGACTGAGCACCCTCCCGAACTGAAAGCCAAACTGCGAGAACTGAAAAAAGTCGCTATACCGGTGCTTGCCATCTATAAACCCGGTGACGCAAAGGATCCCATTATTCTCGAAGATATTCTCAGCGAGTCCCAAGTCATCGAAGCTCTTGAGAAAGCCAAATCGGACCTGTCCTCTTCAGGGAACCCTTTCTCGGCTGCCTATACGCAAAATGAACCACCGTCCGAAGCTGCATTACATTCTGGAGAAAAGCTTCCGAGAACTCGACGCTAGCAGTGGCCGTAGCTTCCCGGTACGTTGCGCGGTCCTTTGCCCTGCGGCGGTTTGCGAAACTCAGGCTTGCTGATACCCTTAGGGTTTGTTAGCGACTCTCGGTAGTAAGCGACTTGCACGATGGCCATATCCGACTCATCCTGTCGTTCTTGCTCAGGGTACTCCTGCACCGTCTGAGGATGCGCTGCCTTCCATCGATCCGACAACAACTCCTCGATCTTGTTAAGCCGCATCTGCTTCCATTGTCTGATTTTTCCTTTTGGCACTCTGATAGTCGAGCGTACCTCGCACAGGCCAGTCCCATGGTTCCTCACCACTTTGTCGGATGGTTGCAATCTGATGGAAAGCACCCGTTACGCTTTCCCGATGCTCGTAGGTAGTCTATACTTCTGAAGTTGTGGTACAGGTCGCGATATGCATTGAGTTTGGTTTTTTTGTTTATGAACGAACTTCAAAGACTAGCTCGACTGAATGAAGCACAGCTTGATTCTGATTCCTGGAAGGAATGGTATCGTCTCACCCCAATTGAGAGGATGCACGAATCGATGAAGCTGTGGCGATTCTATCTTGATGCAGGAGGCTCACTTGATCCCGAACCCGATTCTCAAAGTCCTTTCGACGCTGTCATGCCACATGGTACGCCACCTGCTTATAGGCGGTCAGGCCTGCGTGTTATACGGCGCAGCGGAGTTTAGCCGCGACTGCGATTTGGTCATCTTAGCGGATGATGTAAATCTCGGAAATCTGCAGAGGGCCTTGGGTGAACTACGGGCCAATTGTATTGCGGTACCTGAATTTAAAGCCGAGTATCTTCAACGCGGTCATGCGGTTCATTTCCGATGCCAACATCCGGATGTGGTGGGTCTCCGCATCGACGTCATGAGCGGACTTCGTGGATGCGATAACTTCGAACAGCTTTGGGCCAGGCGGACGACGATCCAAGATCCCGAAACGAATTTCGCATATGAGGTTATTGCGATCGAGGATTTGGTTCAAGCCAAGAAGACCCAACGAGACAAAGATTGGCCGATGATTCGTCGATTAGTCGAAGCTCACTACGATCAGAATCAAGACGCTCCAAGTGATTCGATGATCTTGTTTTGGCTCAGAGAGTCTCGAACGCCTTCGATGCTCGTGGAACTGTTGCATCGGTTTCCGGAGCAAATTGCTGCTTTATCATGTTCGCGTCCTTGGTTGAGATCCCTAGAAAATACTGACGAAAAGCGCATCGAACAGTTGCTTAGGGAGGAGGAATATGCACAGAGGTTAGCCGATGAGGAATACTGGAAGCCACTCAAAGCAGAATTGGAACAACTTCGGCTCAATCGCCATCGTCGCTTGTAGCTAGTTAGCCTCCGTACCTACCTAGCGCGTTGTCTACCGGCCTGTCGCAAAGGGCCCCGTTCGGAAAATCCCCACGGCAGTTAACAACCGCGAGTCTCGCATGTTAGTTCGAGGAGGGTTGCGCTCGGGGAGGGCTCGATCGATTCTATTTCGATCGAGCTTGTCGGAATCCCTCGTCACCGTCGGTAGCTTGGTCGCCTTCCTGCGCCGATTCCGATCCGCTTTGCGCGGAATAGTAAGCGGCTTCATCGATCCCATCACCGTCGAAGTCTCCGACGACGACATTCTCACCTTCACCTTGGATCTCGAAAACGCGATCGGTCGCATCGAGTCGGCCATTGCTATTGCTGTCGACAATCACCCGATCTCCTCGAACCACAGCGATCTCATCGATGCCGTCGCCATT
>Ga0315905_10007166_pt1 | contig 11313 bp, 6 predicted proteins | sample LakEriMetagenome_5_FD_203522 | JGI IMG/M metagenome (GOLD analysis project Ga0315905, IMG submission 203522) | Freshwater fungal communities from buoy surface, Lake Erie, Ohio, United States - Buoy 4 MA121 | ecosystem: Environmental > Aquatic > Freshwater > Lake | place: USA: Lake Erie, Ohio...
TGGCGGATGCGGGCTGCGTCGCCAGCCATCTGCGGGTCCATGCCGAAGTCGATCATGTTGACCAGGATCTGGACATGCCCCTGAGGCTGCATGTCGCCTCCCATGACTCCGAAGCAGAACCAGGGCTCGCTGTCTTTCGTCACCATCGCGGGGATGATCGTGTGGAACGGTCGCTTGCCGGGCTCGAACCGGTTGGGATGCGTCTCATCGAGCGAGAACAGGTTGCCGCGATTCTGCAGAGCGAAGCCGACCCGTCCGGGAACGACTTGCGAACCGAACCCGTGGTAGAGACTTTGGATCAGCGAGCAGCAGTTGCGATCCTGATCGACGACTGTCAGATAGACCGTATCTCCATGCTCCAGCTTCGGATCTCCCGCAGCCACGTTCGTGGCTGCTCGGGCCGGATCGATCCGCGCTCGCTGCCGGGCGGCATACTCTTTGGAGATCAGTTCCTTCACGGGCACGTCTCCGAAGGCGGGGTCGGCATAGAACCTCGCCCGATCAGCGAAGGCCAGCTTTTTGGCCTCCGTGAACAGATGCACGTACTCCGCACTCTTGGGACCGAGCGCCCGCAAGTTGTACCCCTCCAGAATGTTGAGCATCTGCAGGGCCGCGATCCCCTGTCCATTGGGGGGCAGCTCCCAGACGGTGAAGCCGCGATAATCGGTCGAGACCGGATCGATCCAATCACTTTTGTGTTCAGCGAAGTCCCGCAAGCTGAAGTAGCCGCCGCTCTTTTCGCTGAAGGCGACGATCTCGCTGGCGATCCGGCCCTTGTAAAAGGCATCACGCCCTTCGGCGGCCAGCAGTCGATAGGTCGCAGCCAGCTCGGGCAGAGTCATGATCTCGCCCACGCGCGGCGGGCGCCCCTCCTTCAGGTAGACCCGCTTTGAGTCGGGCCACTGCGAGAGGCCGACGAACGAACCTTGCCAGCCGTTGCCGATGATCTCCGAAACCGGGAAGCCGCCTTCCGCAGTCTGGATAGCAGGCTCCAGTAACTCGGCAAGCGGCTTCGAGCCGAACCGAGTGCGCAGCTGATCCCACCCATCGACACAGCCCGGCACGGACCAGGAGAGCGGGCCAAAGGTCGGGATCTGGAGGTTGGCTTCTGACTTCTCTTGAAGTATTGCCAGGGTCAGGTTCAGCGGGCTGCGGCCTGAGGCGTTCAGACCGTAAAGCGTCTTTGCTTTGTTGTCCCAGTAGATCGCGAACAGATCGCCGCCGATCCCACAGCTCATCGGTTCGACGACGCCCAGCATGGCGTTCGTCGCGATCGCGGCATCAACGGCGTTGCCCCCGGCCTTCAAGACGTCGAGCCCCGCCTGGGCTGCCAGCGGGTGACTCGTCGCAACGATCCCGTGCTTGGCGATCACCACCGAGCGGCTCTGATGCGGCTCTTTGGCCGGACGGTCATATTCGGCCCGAGCGGAAGTCAGGAGCATCAGAAAAACTCCCGAAAGGAGAACGATTCGCATACGAAGCCTCGCGTGAAGGACCTCCGGCGTCAGGACAACGGTGGTCATGATAACGAGGCAGACAGAGATCGCTCTGCAGCGGAGGCTTCGAATCTGCCCGGTTCCCGGGTAAGCGTCTTCGAGTGCTCGCTCAGAGGAGAAGCGTGGAGTCGTTGCTGGCAGAATCAATCTGGACTCCGTGCGGACAATTGACCTAAAACTCCGCCCTGGAACAGGTTCGCTCGATGTCGCTCATGGAAGGCGACAGTAGAGGCGGGCTGGATTTCGCGGCCGCCAGCTGCGACGAGGACGGAGTCTCGCTGTGAACATTTTCGCATTGCTGACGCTGTGCGCACTGCAGTTGTCTCAGCTGCCGGTTGAACCTGATCCGGCGTTTGGGCGGCGCGCTGAACCGGAATCCGTTGATGTTCAGCAAAGTCCTGTTTCCACCGACCAAGGCGACCAAGTCCTGGAGCGGCTCACGTTGTCTTTGGAGACGATCGCTCAGTCGTTGAAGAATCCCGGTGCAGCGCCGGGGACCGAGGGGAAAAAGCAGGAACAGGGCGATCAGGATAACAAGGATAAAGACCCTCCTCCGACCGCCGGAGAACAACTCAGACAGTGGTACGACACCGTCTACGTATTTGTGACAACCCGAGGGATTGAACTTCTGTTCAAACTCCTGGCGGCTGTCGCGATCTTTTATATCGGACGGATGCTGGCCCGGATGGCCACTCGCATCGCGTCCGAGGTCATGGAGCGAGTTGGGACGGATCCGATTCTTGTGAAGTTTGGAGCGAATCTGCTCTATTTCGCCCTGCTGACGATGATCAGCCTGGCGTCTCTGAAAATGCTGGAGGTTGAGACGAACTCTGCGATCGCGGTTCTCGCAGCTGCCGGTTTTGCTGTCGGTTTGGCCTTGCAGGGCTCGCTCGCGAACTTCGCCGCCGGGATCATGCTGATCGTCTTCAAGCCCTTCAATGTCAGCGACGAGATTGAGGCCGGGGGCGAGACCGGCAACGTCGAAGAGGTCAACATGTTCAACACGATCCTCCGCACCAACGGGAACGTGAAAATCGTGATCCCCAACGGTCAGGTGACTTCGGGGACAATCAAGAACTTCACCGCCCAGCGGATTCGCCTGATCGATCTGAAAGTCGGTTGCGGCTATTGCGATGACCTGAAAGCCGTGAAGGCGTTTCTCGACCGTGTGGTCCGCACAGACACTCGGATCGTGAAGGATCCGTCACCGTCAGTGGCTGTGACGGAGCTGTCCGACTTCAGCGTAGTATTCACGGTCAAGTGCTGGGTCGCGACGCGCGAGTTTGGCGATCTGCGATCGGCACTGCTGGAGAGGATCAAGATGGGCTTCGATGAGGAAGGGTTTACCTTCCCGTACCCCAGCCGGGATGTCTACGTCCATCAGGCTAATACCAGCATCGCCAAGGCGGCTTAAATCTTCGGAGTTCCGTGGGCTCTTGCGGCAATCGGCTTGTCGGAGTTTGGCGCCAGAACGTGCCAATTCGTCGAACATCCGAAGATTGCCATCGACGCCCTAACTCCCAGCATGATATGCTTTTGAGACACGCCCGCACGGAGCGATCTCCGCCTGGACCCGTTCTCAGGAGGCCCCATTGAGTTCCCCAGAATCCTTAACACTGCGCGAGCAGCTGAATGCTGCGGAACGGCTCAACCGTGAGATCATGGATCACCTGGAACGAGCGTTCGTCCCGCAGGCCCATGAGCTGCGACGCGTAACCCGCATCTCCGGAGACGATGATCCGGGGCACCAGATTGGCGACATCGCCCTCCGCAGCCAGGTCGATGGCCTGCTGAAAGGGGACGCCTATACTTTGGAGATGCTTGAGAAACTTCAGAAGTTTCTGACATCGATCGGCAGGGAAGTCGGTAAGATTGTGGCGGGGAACTGACCCCACCCTTTTGCAGGTCCATCTCACGGACCTGCCGATCACTCGATCAAGTCCGTCCATCCTCATCCATGTCGACTCCAGCCCCCGCCTCGGAACCGAGTTCGGTCCGGACCGCGTATGCGTTCCTGCGACCGCTCCCCTCCGTGCGCGAGGACGAAGCCCCGCCCGAACCCCGTCCGGGGCGGGATCGCTGGGAGCGGCTGTTTCCAAGTACCGCTGGAATTCCCGATGCAGGCTCCTCGCTGGATGTCGCCGGACTCCAGCTCGGGCAGTATCTGATCCAGGACCGGATCGGTCGCGGTGGCATGGGGGCCGTATTTCGTGCCAGCGATCTGCGACTGGATCGCATCGTGGCCCTCAAGATCCTGGCTCCCGAGTACACGCGCGATCCGGCCTCCGTGCAGCGCTTTCAGAATGAGGCCCGCGCCGCAGCCAAGCTGGATCATGAAAATATCGCCCGCGTCTTTGCATCCGGAGAAGATGGCGGCCAGCAGTACATCGCCTTTGAATATGTCACTGGGACCAACATCCGTGACCTGATCCAGCAGCGGCGCATGCTGACTCCTGGCGAGACAGTGAACTATCTGCTGCAAATGGCGGATGCCTTGCGGCATACGAGCGCAGCGGGTGTGGTGCATCGGGACATCAAGCCCTCGAATATCATCATCACTCCAGCTGGCCGAGCCAAGCTGGTCGATCTGGGACTGGCCAGACATCAGACGCAGAACGATCTGACAGTGCATGGCACCACACTGGGAACCTTTGATTACATCTCGCCCGAGCAGGCGCTCGATCCACGCAACGTCGATGTGCGCAGCGATATCTATTCGCTCGGATGCACCGCCTATCACATGCTGACCGGTGAACCGCCCTACAATCGCGGCTCGATGTTTCAGAAGGTGCTCGACCACCACCAGAACGATATTCCGGATGCCGCTGCCAAGAATCCGATGGTGCCGCAGCAGCTATCGCACATTCTTCGCCGAATGATGGCTGGGCAGGTGGAGGCTCGCTACCAGCGTCCGGATGACCTCATTCGAGATTTGTTGCCTTTGGCTGCGGCATTGGGTGTACCTGCTGGCGGAGGGATCTGGAGCGAACTCCCCCCACCACGCTTCGCGTGGGCTGAGCACCGCGGCTGGATCTTGGCCATCGGAGTCCTGGCAGCTCTCGGAGTCGTCGCCAGTCTGCCACCCAGCGAAGCAGATCCGCTGCCCTCATCCAGTGTCCCTGCCATCGTCAGTCCTGTTGCTACGGCTGAGGCAGCCAGGTCGACGACTTCGACAACGGATGATTCGATCCGTCGAACCGACTCACAGGTCATTGCCGGTCTGCAGGCCGGGATCAAGAATGTGGGAATCGCGGACGTCAAACTGCCGGACCAGCTCGGGGCTCTGGCGAAGGCCACGCCTCCCTCGACGATTCTTGAAGACTCGTCTTCCAAGACGCCAGTGACGCCTCCAGCGACTCTCGCGACAAGCCAGGACGAGAACCGCTTCTGGGCCGACTCTGCGGGAGTCTTCAAGGGTTATGGCTCGCTGGAGGCCGCCTGCCTGGCAGCCGTCGATGGTTCCACGATCGAGCTGCGATTCGATGGCAAGTCTGCTCCGCAGAAGCCGGTCCGGATTGAAGGCAAATCGCTCCGCATTCGGGCGCAGGTCGGAAAGCGTCCCACTCTTATCTTCGAGGTTCCCGAAGCCATCGGCCAGAGCCCTCCCTCCAGCATGATCACCGTGATCAATGGGGCGGTGGAGCTGTTTGATGCTGACATTGTGTTCCGCGTTCCGCGAGGACGCCCGGCCAATCGCTGGTCAATCATTGCTCTGGAGCAAGCCAAACGCCTCAACCTGCGCGGCGTCTCTGTCACGCTGGAGAACAGCTCACGGCAACAGCCGGCGACGATCGTCGAGATCCGCACTCCTTCACGAACTTTGATGGACCGCATGATGCCAGATGGCTCAATGCGCGGCCAAACGACGATCTCGATGTCGGAGTCCGTCTTCCGTGGGGAAGCGGACGGGTTTCATATCTCCGAGATTCTGGAGTCCAGCATCGAGCTCAGTCACACGGCTTGGGCACTGGCCGGAAATCTGCTCACGATCGATACAAGTAACAGCGTGCAGATGGCTTCGTCTGTGGAGCCCCCTCCGTGTCGCCTGCAGCTGGACCATGTCACTGCGGTCGTCGATGGGAGCCTGATCTCTGTCGGTGCGGGCGAAGCGGGGGTGGCCCCCACCGTCGATGTTCGCTGCGACAACTCGCTGTTGAGCGTCCTGCGGCCTGAAGAACACCCGATGATCATGATGGAGGGCGCGATCGAGATGGATGAGTGGATTTCCCGTCTCGTCTGGAAAGGGACCGCGAACTACATCGATGCCGTGGGTCCCTGGTGGAAGATTTCGGCGCTTCGTTCCATCAGTTCCCCCATCCGCATTTTCAATGGTTCCGACTGGAGCCAGCATTGGAACAGTACCGGCAACGCATCCATCGACCGGAACAGTTTCGAGTCTCCGGACCTGTGGGACATGCCGATATTTCACGCAGTCACGCGGAAGGCCTTTCAGCTCTTGCCAACCAGTCAGTTTTACCGCGCCCCGGAGGCCTCCGATGGCAGTGACGCAGGAGTCGACTGGCGGTTCCCTCAGGTGCCCACCAAGCTGCCAGTGCCGTAATGTCGAGCGATGCCGCACCGACGAAACGTGTTTCTCAAGTCGTGCTGGTTGTCTGTACTCTCGGTACCAGCTGGCTCGGAATGCAAGCGGTCCACGAACTCGGCCATCTGGTCGGAGCGTGGATGAGTCAGGCGACGGTCGAACGGGTCGTGCTGCATCCGCTGACGATTTCACGAACTGATGTCGGACATAACCCACAGCCACTTCTGGTTGTCTGGGCTGGACCAATCCTGGGCTGCGCGATTCCGTTCATAGCGTGGCTGGTTAGCTGTTGGGCAAGCTGGTCCAGTGCGTTTCTGCTGCGTTTCTTCGCCGGGTTCTGCCTCGTGGCCAATGGACTCTACATCGGAGTCGGATCATTGGATCGTGTCGGGGACTGCGGCGAGATGCTTCGGTACGGCAGTCCACATTGGACGTTGTGGTTGTTTGGATCGACGATGGCGCCGGCGGGCCTGTGGCTGTGGAATGGCCAGAGCCCATACTTTGGCTGGGGAGGCGACTTGGGGAAGATTGACCCGCGCGCTGTTCGAGTCAGGGTGATCGCGTTTGTCAGCCTGATTGTACTCGGACTGCTCATCGGTAACCGGTAAGCAGACACACCCTGGCGAACCAGTTCGTAAGCCCATTCCCGATTAAGCTCTCGTACAGGAGCTGCTTTCATCAGGAAAGACCCATCAAGGGAAGCGATCAGCGACACGGTGCCTCGACAACTCATTCCCTAGCTGTGACAGATCGTTCTCAGCCTACACCAGCTCCTCGGCCCAAGTCTGCAGCGGTTTCACCTGCGGCGCGGGGTGGGCATTCAGGAACTCGATCGCCCGGACCATCGCCAGGCAGCCGGGCAGCGTGGTGACACAAGGGACTCCGTTGGTCACAGCTGCGGCGCGGATCTTCCCTTCATCGGTCCGAGCTCCCTTACCGCTGGGGGTGTTGAAGATCAGCTGGACTTCACCATTGGCCATGAAGTCCAACAGGTTCGGTCGGCCTTCTTTGAGCTTGCGAACGAGAGTCACTTCCAGCCCCGCTGCCTGCAGCACGCGGGCAGTTCCGGCGGTGGCCAGGAGCTTGAATCCCAAGGCGACTAGCTGGCGAGATGGCTCGATCATTGCTTCCTTATGACCGTGAGCCATGCTCAGGAAGACGTTGCCGGTGACCGGGATGTTGGTCCCAGCTGCAATCTGGCTCTTGGCAAAGGCGGCGGGGAAATCGTTGGCGATTCCCATGACTTCGCCAGTGGATTTCATCTCCGGTCCGAGGATGATGTCAATCCCCTGGAAGCGGTTGAACGGGAACACGCTTTCTTTGACCGAGGTGAAGTGCGGCCAGACTTCCTTAGTGATGCCCTGCTGCTTGAGCGTGACACCCGCCATGATCTTGGCTGCCATGCGGGCCAGCGGCAGGCCGGTCGCTTTGGAGACAAACGGGCTGGTGCGCGAGGCGCGGGGGTTCACTTCGAGGACGTAGATCGTGTAGGGAGGCTGATCACCTGACGCAGCTCCCATCTTCACCGCGAACTGAATATTCATCAGACCGCGGACATGGAGTGCTTTCGCCAAGCCGTAGGTGGCCTGCTTGATCTCCTCGATTATCGCCGGAGAGAGCGAGTACGGCGGCAAGGCACAGGCTGAGTCGCCCGAGTGGACCCCGGCCTCTTCGATGTGCTCCATCACGCCGCCGACCAGCGTGGTATCTCCATCGGAGATCGCGTCGACGTCGACTTCGATCGCATCTTCCAGGAACTTGTCGATCAGCACCGGATGATCGGGCGAGATATTGACCGCCGCCTTCATGAACTTCACGAGCTGGGCGTCGTCGTAGCAGATCTCCATGCCACGACCACCGAGGACGAAGCTCGGGCGGACCAGCACCGGGTAGCCGATTCGCTCGGCCGACTGGCGGGCCTCTTCGATATCGAAAGCGGTGCCGTTCGGCGGCTGATGCAGATTGAGCTGATCGAGCAGGAGCTTGAACTTCTCGCGGTCCTCAGCCACGTCGATCATCTCGGGGCTGGTGCCGATGATCTTGACGCCGGCCTTTTCGAGGGCCTTGGCGAGATTGAGCGGAGTCTGGCCTCCGAACTGCACGATCACGCCATCGGGGTCAAGCCGGTCGCAGATGTTGAGTACATCCTCAGTCGTCAGCGGCTCGAAGAACAGCATGTCAGAGGTGTCGTAGTCGGTCGACACCGTCTCGGGATTCGAGTTGACCATGATGCTCTGGATGCCGAGGTCGCGCATCGCGTACGAGGCATGGCAGCAGCAGTAGTCGAACTCGATCCCCTGGCCGATCCGGTTCGGTCCGCCGCCCAGGATCATCACGCGCTTTTGATCGAGCGAACCGGCTCGATGGTTGATCGAGCTGGTCGGCAGCATCTCCTTACCAGCAACGGGGCGTCCATCAGCTTCGAGCAATCCGAACCCGCCAGTATTGAAGCGGCGACGCGGCGGGGTCTCGTCTTCCTCTTCGTAAGTCGAGTAGTAGTAAGGCGTGTAAGCCGGGAACTCAGCGGCGCAGGTATCGACCTGCTTGAACACTGCCACCACACCCAGCTCTTTTCGCCGTGCCCGCACGTCGATCTCGGTCGACGAGAGCCACGAGGCGAGCTGTTTGTCGGAGAACCCTTCGCGCTTCCAGGTTCGCATCTGCTCTTTAGTGACGTTAGCCAGACGGCCCACCGCCTGGATCTCTCGCTCCGTCTTGAGCAGGTCGCGGATGTGCCGCAGGAACCACGGGTCGATATTCGTCGCTGCGTAGATCTCCTCGACCGACATTCCCGCCTTCATGGCGTAGCGAATCGAGAAGATCCGCTCGGAGTTCGGTCGCGACAGCCCCGCTTCGATTTCATCCTGTGTCGGCTGCTCGTCGGTTCCCCACAGGTCCTTCTTGCCGCCACCGAGTCCGAAGTGGCCGATTTCGAGGCCGCGCAGAGCCTTCTGCAGCGACTCCTTCATCGTGCGACCGATCGCCATCGTCTCGCCGACCGACTTCATCTGCACGGTCAGTTCCGAGTTCGCTTCCGGGAACTTCTCGAATGCCCACCGCGGAATCTTGGTGACCACGTAATCGATCGTCGGCTCAAAGCAGGCCAGCGTCTCGCGCGTGATGTCGTTGGGGATCTCGTCCAGGCGATAACCCACAGCCAGCTTGGCAGCGATCTTGGCAATCGGGAATCCGGTCGCTTTCGAAGCCAGAGCAGACGAGCGCGATACGCGTGGATTCATTTCGATGACGATCATCCGCCCGGTCTTCGGGTTGATCGCGAACTGGACATTTGAGCCGCCGGTCTCGACGCCGATCTCGCGCATGACGGCGATCGTGGCGTCGCGCATCCGCTGATACTCCTTGTCGGTCAGCGTCTGAATCGGGGCGACCGTGATCGAGTCCCCCGTGTGGACTCCCATCGGGTCAAAGTTCTCGATCGAGCAGATGATCACGACGTTGTCAGCCACGTCGCGCATCACTTCCATCTCGAACTCTTTCCAGCCGAGAACCGATTCCTCGAGGAGGACTTCATGGACAGGAGAGAGTGCCAGGCCGTTCTTAACCTTCTCTTCAAACTCTTCCTTGTTGTAGGCGATCCCGCCGCCCGTTCCGCCCAGGGTGTAGCTGGCGCGGATGATGATCGGACAGCCGATCTCTTTGAGGGCTTCGCGGGCCTCGTCCATGTTGTGGACAGTGCGCGACTTCGGGACATCCAGGCCGATCTTGATCATCGCCTGCTTGAACTCTTCGCGTCCCTCGGCCTTGGCGATCACATCGGGCTTGGCCCCGATCATCTCTACGCCGAGTTGCTGAAGGATCCCACGGCGGTGCAGATCCATCGCGATGTTGAGGCCCGTCTGGCCGCCGAGAGTTGGCAGGATCGCGCAGGGACGTTCTTTCTCAAGCACCTTGGCGACGTAATGCCAAGTCAGCGGCTCCACATACGTCCGATCCGCGGTCCCCGGATCGGTCATGATCGTCGCGGGGTTCGAGTTCACCAGCACGACCTCATACCCCTCGTCGCGGAGAGCCTTGCAGGCCTGCGTTCCGGAGTAGTCAAACTCACAGGCCTGGCCGATGACGATCGGGCCGGAACCGATGAGCAGAATCTTCTTGAGGTCGTTGCGACGTGGCACGGTGAGTCAGTGGCTGGAGGAGGGGCAGGCGGCGAGAGGAGTCATCCTCGCCATAGTCAGCGCGAACCATCAGCGCTCGTAGTGACCCAACTGTTCGGGGCGGCCCACGTTCGGGCGAACGTGGCTACAAGACTGGGAACCGCGCGTTCCATCAGCGAGATCCGCGACTCCGCGCGGACGATCAGCCCGATTGGTCGATTGGGAACGGGCTGCGGGCCCCCCTCACGGCTGCGAGCAAAATCTGGCCCATTGTCCGCATCCCGGCGAGGGATGCAAGCGAACGGCAAAATGAAAAAGCCCAAGAGTTGCAACCCTTGGGCTTTTCGGTGTTTCCGAGGACTCTAAGACCGGGTCCAGTAGATCGTGACCAGCGTCGACAGAATCATGACCGCCAGCGTATACGCGAAGAACATCGACAGCATCTTGCAGATTGCCTGACCGGCTTCCGTATCGTCAGCAGTGAACTGCTCGACATCGGCAGCGTCGAAAATTGGATCGGCAGAAGCTGGTGCGTGGCTGTCCATGGTTCAAAGATGGAGTGTGGAGATGGATTATCCAGCCTGAATTCTGGCACTTCCCCAGGTCGGTGTCGAGGGAGGATCGATGGTTCCCGAAAATGAGGCGTCAACGCGAAGCCTGCCCCGAAATCGACCCATTCAGTCGATCTGCACGCTCTCCACGCGGCCGATCAGCCGACCGGTCTCCAGACGAGTTTCGACCGCATCTCCAACCCGGACCTGTTCCGCCGACCGAATCACAGCACCCGTCTGCGGGTCGAGGGTGATACTGTAGCCGCGAGACAGAACCTTGAGCGGCGAAAGGGCATCTAATGTCCCCGCCAGGCGGCTTAGCTCGGCCTGACCGCGAGCCTGCTGATTTCGCTGAGCCAGAATCAGCCGTTCCCAGACTTCGTCCAGCCGCGATCGCAGCTGGTTGATTCCACGACTGGGGTCCGACAGTGCGGGACGGTCGCGCAGCTGATGAAGGCGGTCCGATGCTGCCGTCAGACGACCCGCGATGGCACGGTGCAGGCGTTCCTGCAACTGGAAGATGCCAGCTAGCAATTCGCAGGCGTCCGGGACGACGGTTTCACCGGCCTCGGACGGAGTCAGGGCTCGATGGTCGGCGACCAGATCGC
>Ga0315905_10007167_pt1 | contig 11312 bp, 14 predicted proteins | sample LakEriMetagenome_5_FD_203522 | JGI IMG/M metagenome (GOLD analysis project Ga0315905, IMG submission 203522) | Freshwater fungal communities from buoy surface, Lake Erie, Ohio, United States - Buoy 4 MA121 | ecosystem: Environmental > Aquatic > Freshwater > Lake | place: USA: Lake Erie, Ohio...
ACCAACGCACTAAATTTGCGCTATTCCAACGACCTTTAGACTGATATTCAGTCCCGTTTTTGTATACGCCTGGAGGAATTTGTAGTGGAATGTAAGCCATGTTCGTATTCTATTGCGTAGGTAGGTTGGAGACAAAGCTCATTGTGACAATAGCTGATGGCACAGCAGGTCTAGTTGGGCTTGTGCTTGTCCCAAAATGCTCAATACTTACACCAGTATTTTCAGTTCTCCACATAATTTCAATGTAATCGTTTGAATTCATACTTACAAAAAAATTCAATGAAGCAATGATATGGCTAGGGTCGCCAGTACCTTTTCTTGCTACCAAGTGAAATCTGCTGTTTGAGTTGTCAATGTTTGTGCCATTTTTTCTAAACCAAATATCCACATCTTGACCATCGTTTGTGGTGTTTTTTAGTTGAATGGAAAACTGCAAATTCCAAATTCCATAATCAGCTACAGTAATTCTAGATCCACTAGCTATTGTCACACCATTACTAAAGTCTGTAGTATTGAATGTAACGGCATAAGCAGTTGTGGTATTGGCGGCAACTTGGTCTGTAGAGTCTTGAAAAGCCCCATAAGGGTTATTTAGGTACTTGCCACCCATTGGGCCAAAAACAGACTGTAATGAATTAACTAACTTGGTAAAAAACAACCTTAAAAGTCCATTATTTTGATTCTGTAGACTTTGAGAATAGACAATTCCTGATGTACCCAAAGAAGGTATAGCAGGAATATCTAATTGTTGTTTTACATTAGCCATTACTTTTTAAGCCATGTCTGCCAAACAGCACCAGCAGCCATAATTAAAGCACCCACCCATAGAATAGGCTTGGCAGCAGAGGCAACCCAACCTAATACTTTAAAAGCCCCGTCAAGAGCCTTCAAAGCATCCACCAGACCACTTGTGTTCTTGTCTATGGAATCTACTTTAGTTTCAACTGCAAGCAGTCTTTCGTAGATTTGGCTATGGGTGACTTCTTCTGTCATGGTTTACTCTAGTTCTTGAATTTGTGCAGAAATTACATTCATTTGTGCAAGCAATTCTTCTTTAGTTAGCGTAAATGTTTTTTCTGCTTGAAGTGCAACGTAAGAAACGGGTGCAAAGTCGCCATCTACCACATCGCTGATTTCACCTTGACCAATAACAGTAAAAGGTAAATCTGATGGGCCATCAACTCGGTAGCGGTCTTCAAGAACTTCAACTGATTCGTAAGGGCCAAATTTGCCAGAGGCGGTAATAATCTTTTTCATGATAAGGTTTGCTTTCTTATTAGAATCGTTGATGAAGTTCCACCTTGAGCATCAGGAGTACCCCAAGTAATTGCTTGAGAAATCGGATCATTCCAAAAAGCATACGCACTAATAGTTTGTTGAATTTTACCAGGATATACCCCATCTATTGAAACTAAAAATGGCGCAGTAGTTGATGCAATACAAGTTTTTCCAGATGATGTTCTCATGCTAATACTTTGACCACCAGAACTTTGCGGTAGGCCTGATAATGGCGATCTATACCTAGAGTTATTAATTGCCATGGGAAATGAACTTGAAACAATATTCTGCAATATTTTTTCAGTTACCGCATCGCCAGATGACGATCCAATAAGGGCGTATAACGAATTATTTGCCGTTTGACTTGCAAATAACATTTTTTCTGATGACAGATAACCAACAAATGAGCCAGCAAAAGGGACTGTGATTGGCGTACCAACTGTTATTGTGCCTGCTGTATCTGTTGCAATGCTAATTTGGTCACTTGCACCTGTTCCGCTTAAGATGTACGCTGTATTTCCAAACACTTGCATTTGAGGCGCAAATGTTGTAATACCTAAAGTATTGGAGGCTAATGAAATTGATGCAGTTGTTCCAGCAATAGATACAAGTCCAGCATATCCATTTGTATTTCTAAATAAAACTAAATATCTGCCAGTATTTAATGCACCAGTTACAAATTGATTATTATTTACTGTCGTGGTTGCTTCTGTGCCTCCAGTTAATGTAGTACCGCTAACAGTAATTGGGTATGCGTAAAGTACTGTTGCAGATGCACTAAAACTTAAAAGTATTGAACTGCTGTGTGCATACGAATGATTGTAAGTGGCACTATTACCATTCGGGTATGATAATTCAGAACCCACAGATGGTGTTGAACCGCTTACTGTGATTGCTAAAAACCTTGGTGATGACGGAGAGTCATATGTAAAATTTAAAACATAGCTTGAACCAACAGTTACTAATCTAGTGTTAGATGGAATTAGTTGACTATTTGCAGATAGTGTAGTTGCCAATGCCGTTCCAACAGTAATTGTGCTACCGCTGATAGTTAAGACAACAGATTCTAAGGCTGTGGTGCTATTTTCTAATGAACAAACCAATACTTGTGTTGTTGATATTTTTGCCAATGCAATATTGCTGACAGCGGGTAAACTTGCTGTTCTAACAAGAACGGGTGTTCCAAAAGTATCAGTGCTTGCGTTGTAAACGACAGCATGAGCCGAAGCGTCTGAATTTAATATCATCAATCTATTTGTACCATCCAAATCAACAACTTGCATTCTTATTTGTTGATTTATAGTGGATAGCTGTGTTGATGTAGTTAAAGAATAATCAACAAAAGATAAGTCAGTACCAAATGGGCCAGCACTTGATGCAGCCCAAGTAGGTGCACCAGCCCCGTTTGATGTTAATATTTGACCGCTTAAGCCAACAGATGTGTATGCTTGTGCTGTGCCTGTGCCATAAACAATACCGCCAGCCGTAGGTGTAGCAGTTGTGTTTGTACCCCCGTTTGCAATTGGAAGCGTTCCTGTGACGTTGGTAGTCAAGTTGGTAAATGTGGTTGAAGTTGTCCCCGTACCACCATTGGCAATAGGCAAAGCCGATCCAGATCCAATGCCAACTTGGGAAAAATCCCAAGATGCCGCTGTAGTCCCGCTTGTTAAGATGCAGGTAAATAAAACTGTAAGGCCAGATGAAATTGTCGTAATTGCATTTGCGCCACTTGACTGAACAGTCAAAATGCCAGTTGAATTATTTTCAATTAAATAACCCATTCCCAAAACCAAAGTGCTTGTAACGGGCAAAACAATTGTTTGAGTTGTTGTGCCAGTAAAGAATTGCTTTTGAGTGCTTGATGCTGTTAGTGTTGTAGTACCTGCAGCAGTTGCAGTTGTCGTATAACCAGTTAAATTAGCAATTGCTAATGGTCCAGTAGCCGATCCAGTACCACCCTTTGCAATCTTTAATACAGGTCCAGTATCAAATAATCCATCAATAGAGTCTAGATCAGTATTGATCTTTGTACCCCATGTATCGGTAGATGCCCCGACTTCTGGTTTTGTAAGACCTAGGTTTGTGGTTGTTGTATCAGCCATTTTTCACCTCATGCGGCAATTTGCCAAGATTCACTATTATCAGCAACTGTAGACCAAATTTCATTGGTATCTGCAATTGCATCCCATGTTTCTGATGAATCAGATATTTGAGTCCAGGTTTCTGCTGTATCAGAAATTGCATCCCATACCTCTGATGTATCACTTATAGCTTGCCATTTATAGACTCCATCAGCAGTCATGCTTGAAGTGCTAACTATAAATAACTGACCCTTTTGTATCGTTGATCCAGTAATAACTAAACTACTAGTTCCAGTTACATCTAATCTTTCGCTCACAATGACTTGTGATCCAACTGTCATTACAGACTGATCTGCAACAGACATACTTGCAAATGCTATTCTAATAGCATTGACTGACATCTGACTTGTATCAGATACTGCAAAAGATCCATTTGTTAGTTTACTTCCAGTAATAGAAACAGATGAAGTATCAGATATAGAGGCCTCACCTGTTGCTACTCTAATTCCAATAACAGAAACAGAACTACTATCTGATATTGCTACAGAACCTGATATTGATCTGTTCGCTGAAATTGAAACAGAGCTAGTTGCATTTACAGCAAAAGCTCCATTTTTTACTTTATTGCCAGCAACACTTATGGTACTTACATCAACAATTGATAAAGCACCACTTGTTGTCTTCTGACCATCTATAGAAACAGAGCTAGTATCGGAAACGTCTAATGCACCAAGACTTACGCCACGGGAATAATTTCCTCCTCCGTAATATCCTAGTCCATAGGCAGCCATATTAGCTCAATGTAATGGTCAAACTTGAAGCAGGAATTCGAAACACATCGCCATCATTAATTGTTCTTGCGGTAGTCAAAGGCGCCCAAGCAAGCATATTGCCAGCAGTAGAGGCATCAAAAATAGCCGCCCACCCAACAGATCCCCAATTCCCACCAGATGCGGCAGCAAACTCAATTGCAGCGGCATTCGTAAATGTTGTGGCTGTTCCGCTACCAGAAATAGTACCTGCGGATACACGGGCATAACCATTACCAGATACCTCTGTGCCACCGCCAGTATCACTAGGTGCGGCAGTAAACAAGCCAACATACCAAGCCGTAGGACGGGTAACAGAACCTGTAGTAAACAGGTATGTTAGGGCAAGATTTTCGGTATAGTCGTTAAAAGATGACATTTTTTATCCTAAAGATCGGGCACGAACAATAGGTGTAGAAGCAACAGAAGCCCTTTGATCTGCTATTTCTATGTCGCCAAGTGAATTTGTATATAACGAACTCCACACGGCAAGACGATCATCGTCTTTCAAATATGGAGTTGCCTCAAGCAATGCACCATATAAGTACAAGTCTGGGGCGTAAGCAAGAAGCCAGTTGCTTGTGTTTGAATCACTCAATACTGGAATCTTACCATAGTAAGTTAATTCACCCGTATAACTACCATCGGGAGTTGGAATTACTTGAATTTGCGTTCCGATAATTGTATAAAACTGAGGCTTTCCAGTTGCAATATACTGTGTTGCAGTTCCATAATCACCTTGATTTTGAGTCACATATTGAAGATAGGTAATTGGATTTGTATTTAATTGGAATTCTTTAGCCTGTAGGAAATCAGCAGGAAAAGCAAAATATTGAGTATCTAAAGTAGCCGTAGCCCTTTTTACCATTTGCCTTACACGCAACTTACGATTGAACTTTGATTCAGCTAAAGTGATAAATGATGGAATGGCAGACGTAAGATCATCTCGGTTTAGATAATCCGCTATGGTAGTCTTCAACCCACTATATGTATCAAGTGCCATTTTCTACATCCCTACACATTAGTGTGTGTTCATGTTTGTACTCAAATGTGCCAATATGATGGATCTGCTTTGAAAGATCCTGGTCAACATAAGTTTTATGCCCATTCTGAGCAGCTCTACGGCAAAACCATACATCTTCACCAATATAGTCTTCCGCAGCGGGAACCCAAGGGATAGCAAACCAAGGATATTCCATAGATTTGTAGACTTCGGATTTAACGAGCATCACACCCATTCCGCAGTAGTCTACTTCAACAAGTCCTGTTGAATCGTCCTCAGTATATACCCGATTGATAAAAGTTGCATCCATATCTGGGGTATTTTTTTTCACCGCAATGGGTTCTGTAGGGAATCTACGCTTGGCATAGTTTCCACAGACAATACCCGTATCATGTGCCAGCAATCGGATAATTGAATCCTTTGGAAACCGCATATCGCTATCTAACCACAGGGTATGGGTGCATTCTGCTGCTACCGCATCCCTAGCCAAATCCTGACGTTGTGCTGACAATAAAGTGCCAGAACTAGTGTAGATCACTACTTTATGATTTGTTGTACCTACAGTAAATCCAACTAGTCTCGCCAAATCAAAAGCAAATCCAGAATTAACAAAGTCCCGTGTTGGGACTAATATCCCAATGGTCTTACTATCCATTAAACTTCTCCAGGTCTTGTGCGAAATGCACGATTATCAGGGTCATTGAGCCATCGTTTCATGTAGGCTTGGTCATCAAGCTTACCTTCTGCTTTCATTTGATAATACAAAGCCATAGGAATAGATGCAACATGGTGCATATCGCCCTTCCAATTAGCCTTCTCATCAAACGAATTAAATCGTTCTTTGTTTGCTTCTACTACATTTGTAGCATCAATAATTGTCTGAATGGTTGCCTCATCTTTTTCAGCATCGTAATGCCAAAGTTTCTGAGTCCCCATCTCTAGGTTTGTATCAAAGATTTTTGTAGTCATAAAAAAAAGGGTGGGTTATTAGCCCACCCAGTTGTTTCAGATTAGGTCTGAATTGTTGAGTTCAGGTCATAGACAGCGCCATGAGCCTTCTCGTTCTTGATCTTCAAGCCCCACTCACACAAGAGCATACGCTTCTCGGCATCACCTGTCTTAGCCAGTTCAACTGTCTGGAAGGGACGCAGATAGCAAACGCTTGCGTACTCAGGATCAAGCACAAAAACATCACGCTCACGTTGGAAGCGGTTAGCAACAATGCTCACGTTTCCAAAATCGGAAACATAAACATCGGCAGCGCCAATGATCGTTGAAGGTTTAGCACTTGTAACATGAAAACGCTGTGCAGCAATACCAGCCATCTTAGACAAGTTCTGTTTGTTAACAGGACCAGCCATAACGATAGATGGTGAGCCGCCTTCTGTCCACACCTTCTGAATTACGTCTTTCAGCAATGCTTCGCTGAATGAACGCAAGTTAGTAGTTGTAGCATCAGTACGAGCTGCATCAGGGATAGTGGTGTATGAAGGATCAGAACCACCAGAACCTTCACTTGTATTGGTCTTCAAGAAGGCCAACAAAGCGCCTGATTTACGGGCAGATGACGTAGAACCAGCGGCAGCGGCTTGGTTAGCCAACATTGTGGCCTCCATGTCACGCTTAATTTCCGCAGATTTTTTAGCCATTTGGTAGCTCAATTCTGAGCGACGACCTGCCTTGTCAACAGCTTCCAATGTACCAGCAATGATTACATCCTTACGGCTAATCTGGGTGTAGTTACCCAAACGAACTGTAGCTGTAACTGCTGTGAAAGAGGTGATGTCATCGCCCTCGATCTGTGCATTAGTTGTGATTGCAGCAGCCAAATCATCAGTCTGCCATTCAAAGAAAGTGTTGGTGACGTTCTCACGACCAACATTAGACATAAATGGAGTCTCTTCTGGAGAGATCTGATAAATGACGTTTGAAAGATCTTCCCGTACACCCTTTGCGTCAAAGCGGGTGTAGGTGTTTGTAATAGCAGCCATGTTAATTCCTTAAATAAATTTCTCGAAAAGGGATGCGGCATCTCTGACGCTTCCAGTTTGTGCAAGACGCTTTTTTGCGTTATTTAAATCACTCGACTTAGAACTCACGCTACCTGCTGAACCAGGAGTGACCATCTTCGGGGCTTTTTTAATCTTCGCTTGGAATTCTGGACGCTTACTCATCATCTGGTCATACTTCCACGCTTTGTGAAGCGCAAGCAATGCCCGTGAATCTGTAATGCCGTTCAGTTCCTGCTCTGAAAAACCTAAATTCTGACCATATTCCATTAAAGCTTTGCCTTCTGCCTTAGCCTTTTCAGGAGAACTCCATTCTGGAATTTTCTCTTTCAACCGAGACACCTCGGTAGCCATGACTTGTTGCAAAGTCTTTTGTAGTTCAGCTTGACGCATTTGGTTGAGCCTTTGTTGCTCTGCTTGAACCGCATATATCTGTTGTTGCCTACGCTGATGAGATGTCCATTGACGGGCATATTCAGTTGGGTCTTCAACTTCTAAACGATTCCAATCAGGCTCTGGAGGCTCAAACTCCTGCAATTTCTGCTGTAATTGTCCTAATATCTGAGAGTATTGTTCACGCTCTCCACGTACTTGCTGAAACTCAGACTCGACTAATTTGCGCTCTTCTGCTAGTTTCTGCGTTTTCCGTGTGTAGTCAGCTTCACGTTGATAACCTCGGATCAGTTCATCCTTGGGGACTTCGATTTCTTTGCCATCAACTTTGACAACAAACTTCTCATCCCTAGGAGCTTCTTCTTCGTACTCTTCGTCTTCGCCTTCTACTTCTTCGGAAGATTCCTCTGTTTCATCTTGCGTCTCCGCAGATTCCACTTCCTCAGACTCAGATTCGGGTTGCCCCTCCTCTGGTTGCGCCTCTGCACCAGTGTCAACACCCTCTTGGCTGTCTAGCATGGAAGCAAAGCTTTGCGCTGCTTGGTTTACTGTAATCGAACCGACTGCGTTTGCGTTATCGGACATATTTACCTCTTAGTTTAACAATCATTTGTTTGGGGGTCTTCCCCGTCTACGTACAAGGGCAACTTCTGCCATCTTGCCTGTATCCATAACAGAGCGTAGTTTTGCTCTCAGAATATCAACTGTTGTCAGAAGCAAGTAAGCTTGCTCTCTAACTGGACCTTCCATTAACTTGGAAGACCGAATCTCACGATAACAGTCATCTTCGATTTTCTTAAGCATTTCATTAAGGAGTTCATCCTCAAGAAGTAACTTAGCTCTATCTCCTCTTGCGAGGTTAATTTCTAAATCGTCCATTTACATCATTGGTTGTGGCTGTTGAGGGACTTGCGTCTGATTCATTGCAGCCTGTTGACGGATTAATTCTCGGTCTGTATTCATTGCGGCATTAATTTCCGCACTTTGAATTTGTACACCATATTTCAATTCTAACTCATATCTGCGAAGAATGCCATCTTGTTCAATACGATCTCGCTCACGATCATCATCCATTATCATTTTTTCACGATCTAATTGCAATTGAGCCGCTTTCTTTTCAATATCAGCTTGAATAGAATCTGCTTGAACTTTAGCCAACATCTCCTCTGGAGTGGGCTTGGGTTCTGGGGCTTCTGGAGCAGTCCAATCAACTGGTAACTGAGCAAAGTAATTCTGAGAATCTTTGATACCAGCTAACTGCAACATTTTAGTTAATGTGTTTGTATACTGTGGCACAGAGACAACAGGATTACTTGGTCCTTGCTGACCGATTATCTGTTCTTGTCTGGCGGCAACCTGAGTTAATAAGGCAATTCTGTCTTCCATCGTTCCATCGCCAACACCGACATTAACAATTACATCCATATTGGCATCCCATGAACGGGGATCAATTGGAACGAATGTATTACGTAAACGAATCATTCTGGCTTTATCTTGATTCTCAATAACGAGTTTCAAAATACCAGTAAACAGCTTACGCAAACCAGTTTCCGCAAAGATACGGGCAATCATCTCAATGTGCTGATGTGCGGCATTAACAGTTGCTGATACTGCGGCTTTGGTAGTGCTTTGTAAAGCATCTGCATCTAACCCTGCGGCAGCTTTAGAAATGCCTGTACGGGTCTGTTTAATGTCATCCAAGTAGTCAAGCATTGGGAATGCTGCCTGACCAACAAAAGGAGTGGTAAATGGTTGAACCATACCTGGCGCTCTCATGCGAATAACAGCACCAACTTCAGTATTCAACACATCTTCCATGTTGGCCTGACCCTCAACAATCGCTGTACGGGGATGGATAGCTTGAGCCAAAGAGTCCAAGATGCCACGTTGGACATTAGACTTGATACGCTGAATATCCATCACTACATCAGCAGGACACATACCAAAAAAGGTATGGGGTTCTGGATCAGGGCAGAAGTCAGCAAACTGGCGGTCATCAACAATTTCGTTTCGCAGAACCTTGTTGCCAGTACCAACAGTACAAATCCTACGCATCTCAGCAATGCCATCTCCATCAAAGTCTACCTTTAAGTAGCCTTCAATGTAGAGAACACTCTTGCTTGATGGATCACCATTGTTTGCGGTACTGATAACGGCAAACGGGTTACGTGCTTGGTACTCTTGATTGTTGTCAAAGTCATTGCCATTACCTGCAACTTCAACCATCTCATCATAGTCATAGCCCATTGCGACCAGATCAGAAACAGTCTTCATTGTGCGGTGGCCCACAAAGGTGGCCTCATCAATGGATTTTGCTCTGCGGTCAATCAGGAACTCTTCTGGGGGCAGAGCCTCAATCTTTACCTTACCTGTCTTGATTCTGCGTTTTATCTCCACATCGTACATCATGGGAGGTGGGATTTGATTTCCTTGTTCATCAGTTGTTGGTTGACTATTGGGAGTCGGATACTCACGAACCGCAGAAATCTCAATATCTGGGTCTTCAGTCAAGAACATCATTGTCTGTTCATCAAGCATAGAGAACGACTCTGCTTTAACTTCAACAGACTCATCCCACCAGTACTTCACAATACCAACCTTGCGTACCAAAGCATCTTTAAATGCCGAGTGGAGAATCTTAAAACCTGGGTTATCACGCTTGAAAATAAAGTCTACATAGTCTGTAGCTTGTTCAGCAGACTGAACATCTTCTGGTCCCTGTGGAGCAAACTCAACCACACGCTCTGGGCCAAAGAAAATACGCATCAGGCTTGGCAGAATGCCTTGCACAGTATCACGTACATCCATTGAAACTACTTGTGAACGTCCGTCTTCTTCGTCACCAAAGGGTAAGCCATAGTAGTACTCAGTAGCCAACGCACGATTGCCACCAATGTCATCATCAATGAAAGAAATAGCATCATAAATTTCAGCAGAAATAACGCCTTGAAGTTGCTCTTCTGACATTACCTCATCACCCTCCATCTCGCCTTGCAGGGTTTCTGCCATCAACATGGGGTTTTCGTTATTCATATAATTCCTTATCGAGAGCCGATATAAGGGAGGATTCCAGATCCAGTATTCTGTAATAGAGAAGGAATGCCACCAACATAATTACTAGCCATACCACCATAGGTGTTACCCATTTGGGGAGCCATGAGAGCTTTTTCATCTTCTTTAGGATTAAAAGAGTATTTAAATGCGGAATTAGCCATGTCACCAATTGATGCATTGGGGTTGGTTATGCCTTTATAGGCTTCCATAGCAGGAGCCATTTGTTGCCCTACTTGGTTTTGCATGAAGCCGCCAATATCTTGACCATAAGAACCAAATAATGATGCTAGTAATTCATTCATTTAGTCTTCCTCATCTTCCATGTCGTATTCGGTTTTAGCCATCATCAACATATTCTGCTGATTCTTGGTCATCTTCTTGGTGATAGGGCCACCAGATAGCCATGCTGAACAGGTACGCTCACCTGCACACTTAAAGTCAAACAGTTCACAGTAGCCTAGATTAGCCGCACCTTGTACGTCTTTAGCATAACCATCAGTCTCTTCGTCTATACCTTTTAGGATACAGTCTAGCATCTCTGGAGTTTGGATAAAGGCAGCGCAGTTACCACAACGCATCTCTTGGACTTCATCAATAGATACTGTCCACATATCAGCTAGGTTCTGCCAGTACTCTTCGTTATCTTCTTCTGGATTGGCAGGACCATAGTCAACATTCTTAATCG
>Ga0315905_10007170_pt1 | contig 11310 bp, 9 predicted proteins | sample LakEriMetagenome_5_FD_203522 | JGI IMG/M metagenome (GOLD analysis project Ga0315905, IMG submission 203522) | Freshwater fungal communities from buoy surface, Lake Erie, Ohio, United States - Buoy 4 MA121 | ecosystem: Environmental > Aquatic > Freshwater > Lake | place: USA: Lake Erie, Ohio...
CCCCCCAGTCTTTTGAGGATTTACCTGATAAGGACGAGGAGCTCTCCCGTGAACTGACCCGTAACCTCGCCAAGGGGCCGACGATTCACCCCAGCGCCTTCGTGCATCCCAAGGCCGTGGTCATCGGCAATGTCACGGTTGGCGCGAAGGCCAGCCTCTGGCCCTGCGCGGTGCTGCGGGGCGATATCGCCCCCATCAGCGTCGGTGATGGCACGAATATTCAAGACGGGGCCGTCGTCCATGTGGCGGATCGGCTGCCTGCGCTGATCGGACAGCGCGTGACGGTCGGACATCTGGCGATGATCCATGCGTGCACAATCGGTGATGAATGCCTCATCGGCATGCACGCGACGATCCTCGACGGCGCCGTCATCGGGCCGCGTTGCATCATCGGCGCGGGGGCGTTGGTCACCAAGGGCACCATCATTCCGTCCGGGTCGATGGTGTTGGGTTCGCCCGCCAAGGTGGTGCGTCCGCTGACGGCGGCCGAGCAGGCGAGTTTGCCCGGCTGGGCCGAGAAATACGTGAAGGTCGCCGCGCATCACCGCCGTTTCGAGTGACCAGTCCCGGCGTCCAGTCGGCGGAAGCGATCCTGGGTCCGGAGGCCTGGCGCCCGCGGCGTGATGCGCATCAAGCCCGCGGGGCGGCGCTCGGGGAGGCGCGTCGGCAGCGCGCCCTCGCCGGCGTGCGCGAACCCATCGAAGATTTTCTCTTCACTTATTATCCGTTCCGCCTGAGCGCGCTCTCGCGGTGGACGCCCGGCGCGCGCGTGGCGTTGGCCGAGGCGGCGGAGCTGCTCACGGATGCGCGCTTTCGGCGGGGCTCCGATGGATTGGTGCGCGTCGCGGCGCCGGATGCACTGCAGCGGGGGCGCTTGGCCTTCGCGCGGGACCTCTGCGTCGCCGTCGCGGGTCGCCCCGCATTCCTCGGGTGCTTCGGGCTGCACGAATGGGCGATGGTCTACCAGCAGGCGGCGGAGCGCCGTCACCAAGGGTGGCCGCTGCGGCTCGGGCCCGAAGGCACCGATGCGGTCGTGCGCGCCTTGCCGATCCGCTGCACCCATTACGACGCCTTCCGTTTCTTCACGCCGCCCGCGCGGCCGTTGAACAAGCTCAACCCGGACCTCGAGGGTCGCTTGGTGAACGAACAGCCCGGCTGCGTGCACGTCACGATGGATCTCTACAAGTGGGCGATGAAGTCGGCGCCGTGGGTGCCCGCCGAATTGGCCGCCGATTGCTTCGAGCTCGCCCGCGACGCGCGCTCCGTCGACATGCGCGCCAGCCCTTATGACTTCTCCGCGGTCGGCCTCGCGCCCATCCGCATCGAGACGCTCGAGGGGCGGGGCGAGTATGAGCAGGAGCAGCGGCGGCTCACAAAAAAGGCGGAACCCTTACGGGCCCGCCTGGTTGCGGCGCTGAACGATGCGCTCAGCGTCTCGGTGCAGTGATCAGGGCAGCTGCTCGACCTTGATGTCCTTGTAGTCGACCTTGCAGCCCGGGTCGTGGGCCTGCAGGGCGAACGTGCCCGTGCCGAGCTTGCGGCCGGCCATGCCCTTCGGCGGGGTCCAATCGGCGGGCTCGGTGAAGTCGACGGTCTGCTTGCCGTTGATCCAAATCTGGATGCGCTTGCCTTCGACGCGGATGCGGTAGTCGAACCACTCGTCGTCCGGCGCCGGCGCGACGTCCAAGACGTCCTTCACGGCGTAGAGGCCGCCGGTCTTCTTGTTGTCCTTGTGCGTGGCGTTCACCTGGCATTCGTAGCCGGCGGACGGCCAGCCGGCATCCTGGTAGGCGGTGTGGAAGTAGATGCCCGAATTCGCGGTCTTGTAGGTCTTCACCTTGGCGGTGAATTCGAAGTTCTTGAAGGAAGCCTTCCCGTCGGCGCCGACGTAGTAAAGATGGCCTTGGCCGCCGCGAACCTGCAGCACGCCATCGGCGACCTTGTAGGTGCCTTCCGGGGAGTTCTTCGAAGGCTTCCAGCCCGCGAGGGACTTGCCGTCGAAGAGGGTGACGGCGTCGGCGGCGAAGCCGGCGGCAGCGGTGAGGAGGACGCACGCCGAAGCGGCGAGGGTTCGGAGGGAGGCACGGGGTAGCATGACGGCCTTGAGCAAAGCCGTTCCCCGCCAGTTCGGAAGTCTTAACTTAGCTGAAGACCTTGATGCCGGCCTCGCGCATCTCGATCAGGCGCTTCTTCAGGGTCGAGCGGTTGATGCCGAGGATCATGGCCGACCGCAGCTGGTTGCCGCGGGTCTCCTCCATGGCCCGGCGGATCATTTCCACTTCGATCACGCTGAGGATGTTCTTGCCGTCGTTCAGGCGATTCTGGCGGTAGATGGCCTCATAGGCGGTAGCCATTGAAGCACCCGCGGTGGCGGCCTCGGCCAGCGGCGCGGCGGCGGGGGGCGCGGCGAAACTCGGGGCGGCGGCGGGAGCGCTCGTCGCCGCGGCGCGGCGTGGGTTCAGCACTTCCTGCGGGAGGTCCTTGGCGAGGATGGTTTCGCCCTTGGCCAAAACGTTGGCGCGCTGCACCACGTTCTCGAGCTCGCGGACGTTGCCCGGCCAGTCGTGCGCCATGAGCGCGTCGAGGGCCTCGTTGGAGAGGCGCTTCGGACGCGACTTCTTGGCCGCGGCCTGGCGCTGCAGCATGTAGTCGATGAGCAGCGGGATGTCGTCCTTGCGGTGACGGAGGGCGGGCAGCCGGATGCGGAAGACGTTGAGGCGGTAGAAGAGGTCTTCGCGGAACTGGCGCGCGGCGACCATGGCTTCGAGGTCCTTGTTCGTCGCGGCGACGAGGCGCACGCTGACCTTCAGCGTCGTGGTCCCACCCACGCGCTGGATCTCGCCGTCCTGGATGGCGCGGAGGACTTTCGTCTGGGTCGGGAGCGACATATCCCCGATTTCATCGAGGAAAATCGTGCCGCCATCGCAGAGTTCGAACTTGCCCGGCTTCATCGCCGCGGCGCCGGTGAAGGCGCCCTTTTCGTGGCCGAAGAGTTCGGATTCGATCAGGTTTTCCGGGATGGCTGCGCAATTGACGGCCATGAACGGACCTTTCGAGCGCAAGGAGTGCTGGGCGATGCAACGGGCGACGAGCTCCTTGCCGGTGCCGCTTTCGCCGGTGATGAGGACGGTGGCGTCGCTCGCGGCGACCTGGCCGATCGACTTGAGGACTTCCTGCATCGGTTCGGAACTGCCCACGATGCCTTCCTTGTAGTCGGCCGGGTTGACGAGCGAGCGCGCCGACTTGCCGGCGGAGGCGAGGTCGCGCCGGGCGCCGAGGGCGCGGTCGACCAAGGCGATGAGCTTCGCCTGGTCAAAGGGCTTCATGACGTAATCATACGCGCCGAACTTCATCGCCTCGATCGCGGTCTGGGTCGTGCCGAACGCGGTCATCAGGATCACCATCGCCTGCGGCTGCGCGCCGCGGAGCATCTGCAAGGTTTCGATGCCGGTCATCCCGCCCATGCGGTTGTCGAGCAGGATGACGTCGGGTTGGTCGCGCTTCGCGAGCGCGACGCCGGTTTCGCCGCTGTCGGCTTCGATCACCGTGTGGCCCTGGCCAGCGAGCGCGCGCTTGAGCGAGTAGCGCAGGTCTTTATCGTCATCGATGACGAGAACTTTGGCGGGAACTGGGGAACTCATGAATAAAAGTAGGCAGAAAGCGTGCCAGAGAGCGGAGGACCCTACTTTTGTCCTTTAAAGGACTAAGCGCAATAGGCCTGTGTCTATTTTTAGGCAAATTCAGCTCCAAAAGGCCTTTGCAGGGCTTTTTCAGCGGTTTAACTTGGGGTGTGCTCAAAGCTCTCCGCCGCCTCGTTCTGATTTCCTTCGCTGTTCTAGTGGGCTTTGGGATCCTCAGCAACGTGTGGCTTTGGTCCGCCGGGGTGGGTCGGTCGTACAGTCGCCTGGAGCAAGTTCCGCCGGGATCCGTCCTGGTCCTGCTCGGCACGAACGAGTTCGTCGGGCAAACCACGATTCCCACCGGCACCTATCGTCCACGCATCGTGGCCGCGGCGGAGCTCGCCAAGTCAGGTCGGGTGAAGGTGGCCATCGTCTCGGGGATCGAATCCCAGACTTTTACCATGGCCCGCGACCTCCGGGCCGCCGGCGTCACTGGTCCGATCGTCCGCGACCCATACGGCTGGCGCACGCTCGACTCGGTTCACCGGGTGGCCGCCGCTTACCCAGGCGAGTCGGTTGTCTTCGTCTCACAAGGTTGGCATTGCGATCGGGCGCTGTGGATGGCGGACCGGCTGCCGCTGCGCGCCTGTGCTTACCCAGCGGCGTTCGGCGAGGGTTGGCGCCCGCTCTGGGGGGCGGCCCGCGATCTGCTCGCCAAGCCCAAGGCGGTTTGGGATTGGCTGACCGGAAGCGAACTCTCCACGCCGCAACCGGCCGCCACGGGCAACGTGCCGGTGCGCTGATCAGGTCCGTTCGTGGCGGCCATCGCTGCGGCGGAGCAGGTAGCCCTTGATTTCCAGCAGGGTCAACGCGACCGCGGCTTCGGCCTGCGAGCACTGCGTGCGTTCCGCCAGCGATTCGGAGTCATGCGCGGTGCCGCCGCCGAAATGCTTGAGCCAACGGGCATCCGCCGCATCGAGCTTTTCCAGCGGCAACGTCAGTTGGCCGCGCGCTTCGCCGAGTTCGGCCAAGATGTCGTCGAGCGAGGAGACCAAGGTGGCCCCATCGCGAATGAGCGCATGGCAGCCGCGGCTGGTGGGGCTATCGACGCGGCCGGGGAGGGCGCAGAGCACCTTGCCTTGTTCGCCGGCGAAACGCGCCGTGATCATGCTGCCGCCGTCCACATCGGTTTCGACCACGATGACGGCGCGGGCGAGCCCCGCGACGATGCGGTTGCGTTGCGGGAAACTTTGCCGGTCCGCCGGTCGGCCCAGCGGGAACTCCGAGAGCACGCAACCACGCTCGGTCATGCGTCGCCGGAGCTTCACGGCTTCCGGCGGGTACGTGAGGTCAAGCCCGTGCCCCAAGACGGCGGCGGTGCGCCCGTCCGCTTCCAAGGCCCCTTCATGGGCCGCGAAATCGATACCCCGAGCGAGGCCGCTGACGATCCACCAGCCGAGCTTGGCCAGGTCGCGCCCCAAACTGCGCGCGAGGCCCGCTCCGTAAGGCGTGCAATGCCGCGAACCGATGATGGCGACCGCCCGTTCATCGGGGACGGCCGCGCCCTCCATGTAGAGGACCAGCGGGGCGTCCCAGAGTTGGCGCAGGGTCGCGGGCCATACCGCATCGGCTTCATGCAGGATGCGATAGTTCAGGGCGCTCGCACGCTCCATTTCGGCCGCATAGTCGAAGTCGCGGTGAAGCAGGCTGGCCACCATCGGACCGGTGAGCCCCTTGACCTGCTGCAACGCTTTCGCCTCCGCGGAGAGTGCCCGCCGCAAATCGCCACCAAAAGCCTCCTGCAGCCGGCGGGCGGAGACGGGGCCGATACCAGCGAGCCCGTTCAAAAGGAGGCGAAGGGTGCGAACGTCGGAAGGCAGCGGGTGCATTCCGTTGAATCGTGATGCGATCAGCGCCCGAGCAAGACCTGCGATAACCTAGGGAGAAGGTCTGTGGTGCGGATGGCTTCTTCCCCTCGTTGCCGCCTAAGGAGATCCGCAGCTTGTGCGTGCCACGTGACGGCGGCGACGATCGCGTCGAACGCCGTCAGGCCCAAGCTGCGCCGACGTGCGAGCACCGCGGCGACCAAGCCGGCCAAGAGATCCCCCGAACCGCCGCGCGCGAGGACGGGCCCGCCGAAAGGAACGTGCACCACCCGGCGGCCATCGGTCACGACGCTCAGCGGTCCCTTGAGTACGATCAACGTGCGCGTGCGGCGCGCATAGGCCAGGCCGTGGGCTACGGTCGGCGGCTGTCCGCTTAGGCGGAGGAATTCGCCCGCATGCGGGAGCAGGACGGTCATTCCCCGGCGGCTACGGGCCGTTTGCACGACTTCCGGCCGCAACGCATCGGCATCGAGGACGCGGTCGCCGGCGAAATCCGCGAGGAGCGCCTGGAGGTAGGCGACGGCCTCCGCGCCCATGCCCGATCCCGTGAGCAGCACGTCCTTGTTCGCGCGGGTGGCCGGGTTGGGTTGTTCGGTCAGCGTGCCCGCCACGTTGGTCTCCAGGCCACGCCACATGGCTTCAGGGTAGGCGACGGCCGCGCGCGTTTGGATGAAGCGAGGCAGGCACGTGGTGACGAGTCCGGCCCCGCCTTGCAGGGCCGCCGCGGTGTTCATCAAGGCGGCTCCCGGCATCGCTCGCGATCCCGCCACGATGAGCACGCGGCCTTGTTGCCGTTTCTCGGTGTTGGCCGGGCGGAGCTTCCGCAGGGCCGCGAGCACGTGGTTGGTCGCGCATGCTTCGGCGCCGCTCATGCCTGGCAGGCCGATGTCGATGACGCGCACGCGCCCGCGAATGGCTGCGGCCGCCGGTTGCAGCAAGGGCCGCTTGAGCGCGCCAATCGACACCGTGAGGTCCGCGCGCAAGGCCGGGCCCGTGGCGTCGTCGCCGAGTCCGCTGGGGAGGTCGATGGCCACGCGGAAGCCGCGCAGTTTGCCGCAAGCGCGGATGAGCGCGGCGTAAGGTGCGCGGAGCGGCGGGCGGAAGCCCTGCCCAAGGAAGCCGTCGAGGACCAAATCGAATTCACTGCGCAGGAGTCGCTTGAGGTCCTTCGGTCCGGCAACGCGCATGCCCGCCCCGTGGTGCGACCAGATGGCGGCCGCTTGGCCCGTGGACGGGATGCCTTCGGCGAAAAGGACGGTGATGCGGGTCCGTGGGGTCCGCAGCAACGCGGCGGTCAACACGGCATCGGCGCCGTTGTTGCCCTTACCCGCGAGGACCAAGATGTCGCCCAGGCGTGCACCCAGATGCTGGACGACTTCGGCGCGGATGCCTTCGGCCGCGCGGTGCATCAAGGTCAGCGACCTTGCTTCGCTCCCGCGGAGGAAGGCTTTCTCGCGGCGGGCGGCTTCGGCGCAGGTGAGGACCGGTAAGGTGGCGCGCGGCATCTTAGCGGACGATCACCGCGAAGGCTTGGGCGAGGTCGTCGGTGTGCGTGAGCGAGACAAGCACCCGCGTGCCGCCTTGGCGGGCCAACAACGCTGTGGCCTTGTCGTCGAGCACGACCAGCGGCTCCTCCAGCGGGCCGTGGAGGACCGAGACGCTCGTGAGCTGGAGGTCAGGGCCCAAACCGGTGCCAAAGGCCTTGCTGACGGCTTCCTTGGCGGCGAAACGGGCGGCAAGGGAAGGATAGGGGTTGGCTTTGGCTAAGCACAGCGCCTGTTCGGCGGGCGTGAAGACTTTGTCGAGGAAGGCCGCCCCGTGTTTCGCGTGGGCGGAGTGGATGCGCGCGACCTCCGTGAGGTCCACGCCGACGCCGATCACATTGCCGCCGGCGAGGTTCATGCGCCGCGGAGCAGGTGGGCTTTCATTTCCGCCACGGCGGCCCGGGCGCCGGTCAGCAGCGAGCGGGCGACGATGGTGTGGCCGATGTTCAGCTCATGCAGGTGCGGGAGCGTGAGGATGGCGCGGATGTTGTCGTAGTTGATGCCATGGCCGGCGTTGACGACGAGGCCAAGGCGGTGCGCCCGTTCGCACCCCGCGCGAAGGCGGGCGAGTTCCTCGTCGGCTGTCGGGCTGAGCCAAGCGTTCGCAAAAGCCCCCGTATGGAGTTCGACGACCGGCGCGCCGACGGCGTGGGCGGCTTCGATTTGGGCCGCCTCTGCGCCGATGAACAAGGAGACCTCGATGCCGACGTCCTTGAGGGCGGCGACGGTCGCGGCCACGCGGTCGCGTTGCCCGGCCACTTCCAAGCCACCTTCGGTGGTGACCTCTTCACGGGATTCCGGCACCAGGCAGACGGCCGCGGGGCGGAGGCGGCGGGCGAAGTCCGTCATCCAGGGGGTACAGGCCATCTCGAGGTTCAGGCGGACGCCGGGCAGCTGGGCGATCGCAAGGACATCGTCTTCCTGGATGTGACGACGGTCTTCGCGGAGGTGGACCGTGATGCCGTCGGCCCCACCCGCCAAGGCCTCGCGCGTGAAGGCGAGCGGGCTGGGTTCGGCATGCACCGAGCCATGCGTGCCGCGGTAACGCGCTTGGCGGACCGTCGCGGCATGGTCGATGTTGACGCCTAGCAGGATGCGGGCGCTCATTGCTTCTTCAGCTTATCGAGTTCCTTTTGGATCTTCGCCTTGTCGCGTTCGAATTCCTTCTTCATGTCCGGCTGGTTGCACTTGTCGAAGTAAGGCTGCATGGTGTCGATCAGGCCCAGCACGGTCTTCATGCGGAAGACGTCGTCGCCGGTGTCGGACATCTCGTTCTGGTAGAGGCGGCGGATTTCGCGGAGGAAGCTGAGTTCCAAGGCCGCGTTGCCTTTGACCGCGATGTAGAAGTTATCGAGCAGGCTCCGGAAGGTCGGGAGGTGCTCGATGTTTTCCTTGAGCCCCTGCCGCATGAAGAAGAAGAGGTTTTCCTGACCCTTGGCGGACTTGTCCTTCGCGAGCTGCCGCGCGGTGCGTTCGACCGCGACCACGATGAGGTCGTACCGGGTCTTGTCGAAGGTCTGCCCACGTAGGCGCTTCTTCTCGCGCATGAACTGGTTGTAGGAATTCTTGCACTCCATGTAGACCTGTTCGGAAGTCATCTTCGGGTCGGTCCAGACGTGCTTTTCGGCGAGGTCATCGGCGTATTTGATCATGTCCGGCCACCGCTTGTCCTCGTCGTAGACATGGAAGGCGGAGCGCCAGGCCTGCACGAACCGGCGCCAGCGGTCGTAGGAGATCTTGGAGCCCATGGCCTCCAGGCAGTCGGCAGTTTCGAGCCACGCATCGAGGGACATCTTGGCGACGTCGGTCGAAGATTGCAGGCACTCCAATTGACCTTCCTGGTCCTTGTTGCCTTGGAAGACCTTGGCCGCGAAGCGCAGGCGGAGGCTCTTGGGGTAGTGTTCCGACATGCGACGCTGGGGGTCGCCCATGAGTTGGACTTCGAATTCACCGATGCCCTTGCCGGTTTGCGGGTCCCGGGTGCGGCCATTCGCGTAGCCATCGGCGTAGCGGCCGGTGCCGGGAAGGTTCCGCGGTTCGCTGAAAGGGTGGAAGCTGTTCCCCATGTTCCATTGGTGCGTGGGCATCATGTAGGCGAACCACGCGTGGCCGCCGCGGTTGCCGTCGCCGCCGACCGACGCCGCCGGGATGCCGTAGGCGCGGGCCGCGGTCGTCCCGAAGTGGGATTGGTCCATGCAGATGCCGCCGACTTCATGGATTTCCTCCAAGGTTCCGCGCGTGAAGCTCTCGGCCAGCGGCTTGTAGGCTTTCTTGCCGGACGGCGCCTTTGGTGGCTTGGCGCCGGTCACGAAGTCCATGCGGTAGTTGATCATCGGGTAGGCTTCGCTCCAGTCGTTCCGCTGGTCGGCCGTCGCGAGTTTGAGTTTGCGCAGGTCGTTCTCCTTGAGCGCCCATTCCATTTCTTCGGTCGTGGCTTCGGCGCTGACCACCCAGACGAGTTCATAGGGCTCGAGTCGCTTGACGTCGGTCTCGAGGCGTTGGCGTTGCGCATTGTCCCTGAAATAGCGGTAGCGCTCGAGCGGGTTGACGGTGAAGGATTCGCCCTTGGGGTCGCGGGCCCGGCGGAAACTGAACTTCTTGTCGAAGACCAAGGCCACGGCGAGCTGCAGGTTGACGTACTTGCCTTTGAGTTCCTTCGCGTCATCGGCCACGAGCTTGGCCCAGAGCTTGATGGCTTCGCCCGCGTCATCCTCCGCCTTGATGTTGGCGAGGAACTTCTCCATCAGCGCGGAGTCGGCCATGAGTTCCTGCAGGAACGGCAAGGCGTCTTCCTGGGCGATGAAGGTACGCAAGGTGGCGGGCGTGACGCGTTGGATGAAGGCATGCTGGGTCATGCCCAAGGCGAAGTAAGGGCTCTCCCAGAAACGGTCGAAGCGGCGGGCGCCATCATTTTTGGACGCCCCCATGAGCGCCGGGTAGAGGCCATACTTGACCCGATCGGAATGGCTTTCCCATTTGCCGTCGAAGGTGCGTGCTTTGGTGTCCTTCAGGAGGGTGGCGAGGCGTTGCGGGTCTCGGAGGTCGGGGCCCGTGAAGGGGTAAGGCTGCAACGCGAGCGGCGGCAGGGGTTCTTCGACCACCTTGGGTGGCGTCGTGACGACAGGTCTGGTGGGCTCGCCGGCCGGTTTCGGTTGGGCGATGACCACGGGCGGGGTTGCAGGCTTGGTTTCGACGACTTCCTCCGGACGGAAGATTCCGGCCAGGTCGTCGATGAGTCCGCGCTCCGCCTTGGGCGGCAGCTTGGACTGCGTCACGGTGCGCTGATAAACCTGCCAGCCGAACCAGCCACCGACGACGAGGATGGGGAAAAGAATGCCGATGATCCAGAGGTCGGTATGGTTGCGCGGCTTCGGTGCGGAAACGCGCGGGCTCGATTTTTGGGGGAGGCCGGACATGGTGCTGTCCCCAGCGTTGACCTGAAACTTGGGCGGGTCAAAGCGAACCTATGCCGAATGCGATGGGATACGCTGCAGGAGCCGTTATCGGGCCGTAAGCCACCCGGAGGCTGCGTGAATTCTTCAGGCTTTCTTCTTGGGGACCGGCTTCACTTTCCCTCGCTTCAAGGTCAGGGCCAGGGCTGGCGCCGTCGGGGAGCCTTTCTTGGCGGCTAGGGACTCGGGGTCGCCTTGATGGACGAGCTGACCGCCGGCCTGTCCGCCCTCTGGACCGATTTCCACCACCCAGTCGGCTTCCGCGATGACGTCGGGGTGGTGTTCGATGACGACGACCGTGTGGCCTTGGTCGACCAGGGCGTGCAGTAGTTCGATGAGGCGACGGCAATCGGATTGGTGCAGTCCGATGGTCGGTTCCTCCAGCAAGTAGAGGTTGGGACGGATTTGTCCGCGGGCGCGCTCGCGGAAGGTCGGTAGTCCCTTCGCGAGTTCGCTGACGAGCTTGAGGCGTTGGGCTTCGCCCCCCGACAGCGTCGGGCTGCTTTGGCCTAGCGTGAGGTAACCCAAGCCGGTCTTGGTCATCAGGCCGCAGAGGTCCCGCAGCTTGGCGTCGAAGGAAAAGAATTCCGCACCTTCCTCGAAGGTCATCGCCAGCAGGTCCGCCGCCGATTTGCCGTTCCACCGGATCGCCCGGGCGACCGCGCCGTAGCGCGTGCCTTGGCATTCTTCGCATGGCACGTAGGTGTCCGGCAAGAAACTCATCTCGAGCTTGATGCGACCCGCGCCGGAACAGGCCTCACAGCGGCCGCCGGATGTGTTGAAGGAGAAGAAGCCGGCGCCGTGTCCG
>Ga0315905_10007171_pt1 | contig 11309 bp, 10 predicted proteins | sample LakEriMetagenome_5_FD_203522 | JGI IMG/M metagenome (GOLD analysis project Ga0315905, IMG submission 203522) | Freshwater fungal communities from buoy surface, Lake Erie, Ohio, United States - Buoy 4 MA121 | ecosystem: Environmental > Aquatic > Freshwater > Lake | place: USA: Lake Erie, Ohio...
TCGTAACTACAAGTTTATTCATCCTGGCATTTAATGCTTGGGATATAGCGTATTATTCTTATACCTTCAAACGGATTAGTTACGACTACTTGTTATTTATGCTTAATTCGACTGAAACAAATGCACTTGCAGGTACTTTTTTATTGGAATTTTGGTGGTTGATAGTATTGTTTTTATTGAGTTCAATCGTATTAATTTGGGCTGAACGTAAGGTTAAAAGCGAATCTTTGTCAGTGAAAAAAATCCAATCATGGATAATTTTCCCTTTCATATTGGCCATATTTATTGTTCTCGGGAGAGGAGGATTACAACTTAAACCCATTGGAATATTGGATGCGACAATTTACACAACCGTTGAAAAATCTCCGATCGTATTAAATTCAGCTTTTACTGTAATAAAAACTATCGAGTTTAGAGGAGTTCAACCCAAGCATTATTTTACCAAAGAGGAGGAGCTGAAATATTTTAATCCAGTACGAAGGTCAAATCCTCAAAATATTTTATCCGATTCTACAAATGTAGTTTTTCTTTTATTGGAAAGTTTCGGTAGTGCCTATGTTGGTCCGGGAAATCCTGAAAGTTACACGCCTTTTTTAGATTCCATTCTCAATCAATCCTTGTATTTTGAAAATGGATATGCCAACGGACGAACATCCATGGATGCCTTGCCAACCATTCTTTCATCAATTCCTGCTTGGATGGATGAACCATTTATTCTTTCTTCATACAGTAGCAACCAGTTTTCAGGATTACCACAAATTTTGAGGTCAAAAGGATATGAAACAGCATTTTTTCATGGAGCGACAAATGGATCCATGCGTTTTGATAGTTATTGTGCCGCTACTGGAATCAACCATTATTTCGGAAGGAAAGAATATAATAATGAAAGGCATTTCGATGGTAATTGGGGTATTTGGGATCACCACATGTTAAATTGGTCTATAGATAAAATGAATTCGTTTAAAAAGCCATTTTTTTCTATGATCTTTACGTTGTCCTCTCATCATCCATTTACTATTCCTGTAGAATATAAATCAAAAGTAAAATCTGGACCAGAACCAATTTGCGCTACCTTGAGTTATGTTGATTTGGCACTAAAAGCGTTTTTCGAAAAGGCAAAAAAGCAAGATTGGTATAAGAATACATTGTTTGTGATTTGTGCTGATCATACGGGTCCGACTAATCGTCCAGAAAAAGCAACAATGGATATGAGATACCGAATTCCAATTGCCTTTTACGATCCATCGGGTAAAATAAAGCCTCAAAAACCCAATGTTTCTTTTCAACAAATTGATATTTATCCAACGATTTTAGATTTGTTAAACACACAGTCAAACTATTATTCCATTGGCAGTTCATTTTATTCAAAACAACCTAAAGTTATAGCAGCTTTTGCCCAACAGAATCTAATATCATTTGGAACACCAGGCAATCCAGAGATTTGGAATGAATCCAAGAGTTATCCGAGAAATCATCCAAAACACAAAGAAATACTTCATCTGAAGGCCGCTTATCAACGTTATTGTTTTGATTTGTTAAATAATCGAATGAGGCCGTAGTATATAAGTTTTCATTCATAATATTTATTCTTGAATTTACAATAATTTTATATATTTATACTTTTTAATTAATAAAATTATGCTCATCCTTTTAATTGCCTCTGTATCGCCAGTTTTACTATTCATGTATTTAATTTACATAAGAGATACAGTTAAGGAACCATTGTCAACATTAGTTCGAGCCTTTTTTGCAGGAGTATTATCTGTTGTTCTAGCAGTTATTTTGGGACTGATCATTTCACCTTTAGGAGAGTTTTTAAAGGACTCAGCGATGGGGGACTCTTTTTTTAATGCGTTTATTACAGCTGGCATAATAGAAGAATTCAGCAAATTTCTCTTACTTTATCTTTTCATTTGGAATCATAAAAATTTTGATCAGAACTACGATGGAATAATTTATGCCGTTTTCGTCTCATTAGGTTTTGCACTAGTAGAAAATATTCTTTACGTTTTTGAAGGTGGAATTTCAACGGCTATTATGCGAGCAGTTTTAGCTGTTCCTGGACATGGTTTTTTTGCCGTAATTATGGGATACTACTTTTCATTGGCTAAATTTCATCACGATAAACAAAGAAGTCAATTACTTCTTAAAGCGATATTATTTCCTGCCTTTGTTCATGGTGCGTATGATTTTTGTTTAATGTATATTTCTCATAAAAATAATAATGCATTGTTAAGTCTTTTGTTGCTTGTTGTTTTTACAGTTGTTGTTATCGGTTTTTGGCGCTTAGGATTCAAAAAAATAAAGAAACATATTCAGAAGGATAGGGAACAAGGAGTTTTAGAATGAATTTACTTTAGTAAATAAGTGTTCCTTTCTCTTTGGTAAATATTTTACTTTTAAAATTCTTTAGAACTTCATATTGTATTTCATTTCAATCCTAAAAATATTAGATTCTAGATTCTAATTCTATACCTATATTTGTATTCTAAATAAATTACAATGAACAGTTGGTTTACCGTTAAAGTAAAATACACGCGACAATTAGAAAATGGAACTTTCAAACGAGTTTCTGAACCTTATTTATTAGCAGCAATGTCTTTCACTGACGCTGAAGCTCGAATATATGAAGAGTTAGGCTCTCGAATTCGTGGCGAGTTTAATGTTGTTGGTATTGCTCGAACAGAATTACACGATATATTCGTTTACGACGATGCCGATACTTGGTATAAATGCAAAATTACTTATGAAAAAATAGATGAGGATGGAGAGAAAAATAAAAAAATCTCCCAACAGTTTTTAGTTTCTGCTCATTCCGTAAAAGATGCTTTTGATCGAATGCAAGAAAGCATGGGTGCTTACATGATTGATTTTGAAATTCCATCAATTACCGTTTCTCCAATTGTAGAGATTTTTCCATTTAACGATGAAGGCGAGGCAAAACCTCAATCGCGAATAATAGAAAAAGAAGCCTTTGTTAACGAGGAAATAGTTGAAGATTTGCCAACATCTGGTAATTTTTATTCAGCGCCGGGAAGTGATGTAGATGATGAGATTGAAAGTGAAATTATCGATGAACATGATGCTGATGAAGAATGAGTAATTTTTTAGACGAATTACGTAATGATCATCGAGATTTTGATTCAGGAAGATTAACAGATTTTTTTCCGGAAACCCCTTTTGAATTATTTGAACTTTGGTTTAATGACGCAATAAAAAACCAGGAGAAAGAACCTAATGCACTCGTTTTGTCTACATGTGATTTACATACATTGCAGCCAAGTTCGCGCGTAGTTTATTTGAAAGAATTAGTTGATAATCAGTTTGTTTTCTACACGAATTATTTGAGTCAAAAAGGACGTGAATTAGAGCAAAATCCTCAAGCATCCATGTTGTTTTTTTGGCCGGGACTACAACGTCAAGTGCGAATAGAAGGTCAGGTCCAAAAAGTTCAATCAGCGATTAGTGACTCTTATTTTTCATCAAGGCCAAGAGAAAGTCAGTTGGGCGCTTGGGCCTCAATGCAATCTGAGATATTAGTAGAACGAGTGAATTTAGAACAAAGATTTGCTGATTTAGATAAACAATTTACATCAGAGGTTCCAAGACCTGAACATTGGGGAGGTTATGCTTTGATGCCTAAATTAATTGAATTTTGGCAAGGACGACCATCCAGATTACACGATCGAATAGTGTATGAAATGAATGAAGATACTTGGAAAATTTTTAGAAAAAACCCATAGTCTGTGCAGGAATTACACCCAATTTGTTTTGAATTATCTAACGGGATGCGCGCTGTTTATTTATACACTCCTTCCTACGTTTCACATATCGGATTGACCTTTTTAGCAGGTTCTCGTTTTGAAAATGAAAATGAAATTGGCCTTGCTCACTTCCTTGAGCATTGTTTATTTAAGGGGACAACTAAGCGAAAGCCTTTTCACATATTAAGCAGATTGGATTCAGTAGGTGGTGAGCTGAATGCCTTTACTTCAAAAGAGGAATTGTGCATTCATGCTTCATTTACTAATGAGCATACCGAAAGATCAATTGAACTTTTGGCTGATATTTCTATGAATTCAACGTTTCCTGAAAAAGAAATTGAGAAGGAGAAGGAGATTATTTTGGATGAAATTAATTCATATTTAGATAGTCCGAGTGATAAAATTTTTGATGATTTTGATGGGTTGATGTTTGAAAATCACCCTCTTGGAAATAATATTTTGGGAACTAAAGAAAGCGTTAATTCTTTTGGATCAAAAGACTTAAATCAATATGTTGAAAGGTTGCTTACCGCTGAAAACGGAGTGATTTCCTATGTCGGCGCCATTCCAATTTCCAAATTCCAGAAACTTCTTGAGAAATATTTTGGAACTTTTAGAAAAGGTGAAAAGCAAGATTTACAAAACGATTTTTCAGATTATAAACCGTTTCTTAAGCGTGTTAAAGAAGCGAATTATCAAGCTCATACAATCATCGGTTCGATTGCCCCGAGTTATTCGAACGAGGAAAGAAAGGGAATGAATTTATTAATCAATATTTTAGGTGGTCCGGCATTGAATTCTCGCCTAACCCTTTCCGTTCGTGAAAAATATGGATATTCTTACAACATCGAGGCGAATTATACTCCTTATTCTGATACAGGTTTTTGGAGCGTCTATCTCGGAACAGATCAAAAATACTTGAATAAATCACTTGATTTAGTGCATAAAGAATTGAAGAAGTTAAGAGAATCAAAACTCACTTCTCTTCAATTACATCAAGCGAAACAACAATTGAAAGGACATTTGGCATTGAGTTTAGATAGCAATTCAGGGCTCATGATAGGTTTAGGAAAAAGCTTACTGCTTTTCAACCAAATCGATACTCTTCAAGAAATTCGAGAAGGAATTGATAAAGTTACCTCAGATCAAATTCTTGAAATAGCGAATAAATACCTAGCTCCTGAGATTATCTCAGAATTGATTTTTGAAACGAAGTAGATTTCTCAAATCCATCCTTTTTTTCTAATTTTGCTGAAATCTTAACTTAATAAATACATAGCATGCAACTGTGGAATACCTTAAGCAAAGAGGATTTAGAAGAAAAATTGCGGCATAGTGGTCATAAGTTCGTGACTATTTCATTTTATCAGTACGCAAAAATCGAAAATCCTCAAATTTTTAGAGATCACCTTTTTCTAATGTGGTCAAAACTAGACGTTGTTGGAAGAACCTATGTGGCAAATGAAGGTATTAACGCTCAAATTTCTGTTCCGCATAAAAATCTGGATCAATTTATCAACGAACTTTATGAAATTGAATTTTTAGAAGGAATTCGTTTGAATTTTTCGGTAGATGATTCAGAGGCTGAATTTCCATTTTTGAAACTCAAAGTAAAAGTTAGACACAAGATTGTTTCTGACGGTTTAAATGACGAAACTTTTGATGTAACGAATAAAGGAAAACATCTAAATGCCGAAGAATTTAATGAGTTAATTTCAAATCCAGAGACAATTCTAATTGACTTTAGAAACCACTACGAATCAGAAGTTGGTCATTTCACTGGAGCTATTCTCCCTGATGTTGATACTTTTCGAGAGTCTTTGCCATTTATCGAAGAAACATATTTGCAAGGAAAGGAGGATAAAAATTTAGTAATGTATTGTACCGGTGGAATTCGCTGTGAAAAAGCATCTGCTTGGTTCAAACACCGAGGATTTAAAAACGTTCATCAGCTTGAGGGTGGAATTATTAAATATGCGAATGATTGTAAAAATGAAGGAATAGAAAACAAGTTTATTGGTAAAAATTTCGTTTTTGATGAACGACGTGGAGAACGTATAACCGAAGATATTATCGCAGTTTGTCACCAATGTGGAAACCCTGCGGATGTTCATACAAATTGTGCGAATGAAGCTTGTCATTTACTGTTTATTCAATGCGATGACTGTAAGTCGAAAATGGAAAATTGTTGTTCAGATGAATGTCAGGCAATAATTCATTTACCAGAAGAGGAACAAAAAACACTTCGTAAAGGAAAGGAGAATAGCAATAAAATTTTTAAAAAAGGGCGTTCACCCAAGTTGAAATTCAAAATAAACCAAGAAAAACCAATATCTTTGGTTAATCAAAGAAGTTAATACGTGAATTTAGTCATCAATTGGGATGTGTCTCCCGAAATTATCGACGGTTGGAGAACCCCAAATCTCTACGGTTTGCTGTTCGTAACGGGGCTTATCATTGGATATTTTGTGATAAAAAGAATGTTCAAGAAAGAGAATATCGATGATAAAAGTCTCGATAGCTTGGTGATGTTTATGATTGTTTCTATTATTGTTGGAGCACGTTTAGGTCACGTTTTTTTCTATGGTCCTTATTGGGATCAATATGAAAATGGTTTCTTAGTTCATCGGGGTTATTTATCTCATCCAGAAGATATAATTAAGGTTTGGGAAGGAGGGCTTGCTAGTCATGGAGCTGCCATTGCTATACTAATCGCACTTTGGTATTATTCAAGAAAGGTAATTAAAAAGCCTTATCTGTGGATATTAGACCGTATTTCTGCGCCAATTGCTATTGCAGGTTGTTTCATTCGATTGGGAAATTTAGTAAATCATGAAATAGTGGGTGATCCTTCCAACCTCCCATGGGCATTCAGTTTTTCGATGTATTTTGATGAGGCAACTGGAATGCTAGACCCAACACCTCGTCATCCTGCGCAATTGTATGAAGCAATTTTGTACCTAGTTTCGTTTGGAATTCTTATGTTTTTATTTTGGAAAAAGGAAGGATTCAGAAAGCCCGGATTAGTTTTTGGTACATTTTTGATTTGCATTTTTGGCGCACGATTCCTTGTAGAATTTATTAAATTAGGTCAAACTGCTCGCGATTTTGAGCTGCCAATCAATACAGGTCAAATGTTGAGTATTCCACTAGTGTTAGCAGGTATTTATCTCGTTTATAAAGCTTTTTATGATAAAGTACAAGACAGCAGAGGAAATTGAAATAATGCGGGAAGCGGCACAAATTGTTAGTCGCACACTAGGGTTGATTGCAAAGCATCTTTATGAAGGTCAAACTCCCAAAGAGCTTGACAGAATAGCTGAACAATACATCCTCTCGCAAAATGCAAAACCTGGTTTTAAAGGTTTATATGGATGTCCTAGTACCTTGTTGATATCGGTGAATGAACAGGTTGTACATGGATTGCCTACGGAACGTCCTTTTCAATCAGGAGACGTGGTTTCAGTAGATTGTGGCTCTTTCTATAAAGGATATTATGGTGATCATGCTTTTACCTTTGAAGTGGGTGAAGTTAAGCCAGAAGTAAAAAAATTATTAGAAGTCACCAAAGAATGTCTCTATTTGGGAATTGAAACTTGTAGAGTTGGAAATCGAGTAGGGGATATTGGACACATCATTCAGCAACATGCCGAAAAGCATGGTTATGGAGTTGTTAGAGATTTAGTAGGCCATGGTTTAGGTAAGAAGCTACACGAGGATCCTCAGGTACCAAATTATGGACGAAGAGGAAGTGGAAAAAGAATCTTTAATGGGCTAACTATTGCCATTGAGCCAATGATAAATATGGGGACTGAAAAAGTATGTCAACTTGAAGATAATTGGACTATTGTTACTGCCGACAATCTGCCAAGCGCACATTTTGAGCATAATGTAGCTGTTGTTGATGGAGAGCCGGTTATATTATCCACTTTTGATTACATCTACGAAGTACTGGATAAAAAATCATGATTCGCGAGGAACGTACTTCCTTTTTGGCTGGCCTTACTTTATTCATGTACGCTTTAATTCAGTGGTTTGAAAACGGAATATTTTTATTTCCATTTCCGCTAAACGAACTTGTAATCAGTATTGTTTATTGCTATTTTTTATTTTTAAATAAATGGAAGATTACGCGCTTTAGTTTATTTCTAGGATTGGCAATTTTATTCAAATTGTTATCCCAGCAATTATTTTGGTCCTTTTTTCTCTCTAATCAATCTTTAGAAATTTTATATGATGGAATATGGACGGATGTATCTTATATGCTTTACGCTTTTTCATGGTTCGGTTTTTCTATTTTTTATTTGCGAAGTGGTGAAAGAACCAATTCCTATTTGTCTATCTTGTCTACACTACTCCCTTTTTTAGTAGGAGTTTTAATGAATCAACCATTTTTAGAATGTATATCTTTCTTGATTATTTTTGGTAGTTCCTGGTATTTCAAATTGGATCGAGCATATCGAAGTTTAATAGGTCTGATTTTATTTTTAGAACTTGGGAAATTAGTAATGCTACTTTGATTACTGAGCAACAAAAGTGTAGTAGATATAACCATCCACATTTCCTCCACCTGATGAAAATCTAGATCGAGATTTTGCGTATGACAGAGCCAAGTCAATCATACATTGATCTGCACCGGAACTTTTACTTGTATCATATTTTGCAGATACGATTGTTCCATAGGAATCAACTCTGACTTTGATGGCAACTTTTCCAGCGCCTTTGCATGAATATCCAGGTGCGTCTAAGCGTGATTCTGTTCTTGTTTTGACATCGTAAGTCACCAAAACATTCCCTCTATATTGAAAATTTGAACCAGAACTTGAGGAATTAGATTTTGAAGGATTTGGCTTTGTGGAAGGGGTAGTTTTTTTAGTTCTTTCACTAACCTCTTGTTGGATTTCTTCAAGGTGTTTTCTCTCTTCGTTAAAGTCGTCCTTTGAATCTGCTGAGTTCTTATTGTTAGAATTTCCTTGGCTTCGCGACCAATTCTTATCCGAAAATTGACGTTTGTCGTTTAAGTCTCTCGATGTGTTTTTTACTTCACCACCAGAAAATTGCGGTTGAACTTGTATGTTTTCAGGCTGCAATTCTATTTCATCTTCGGGAATCTCAACCTTTGAATCATTGAACATTCTTTCTATTGGTTCATATTGCGTAATATGCTTTAATTGAAGATAGGTAAAAAGAAATGCGTAGGTTAATATGGATGCTAATATTCCATATTTGAACTTATCTATGTAATAAAAGAATTTATCCATCAATTTTTCAATTGTATCAATTTACGTTCCTTTAATTGATAATAATCCATTTGGTCACCTTTTTTTAGAAGTAAAAATTCATCATTTACTTTAGTAATGGACTGATAACTCACTGGAATAAGGATTTTTCCTTCAGTATCGTACAAGCCATAAATTCCGCCTGATTCCACAAGTAACAATTCTGTGTCGCTAAGCCAAGAGATAGTTGAGTAGACATTTTGAATTATATTTTTTTCAGTAATGTCAATAACTCCCATCAATGAATCTTTGGTGATAATACCACAGCCGTTTCTAAAACTTTCTGCGTATTCATAATTTAATTTAATACGCTCTTTACCCATTTTGTCAAAGTATCCCCACTTGTTATTTTTCATGCAAGCCATGTACTCTGAAATTAACCCGATTTCATTAAAATTAAAAGGAACAAAAGTTTTCCCATTTTCATCTATAAGTCCAGCCTTTCCATTTTTGCGAACCTTTGCAAGCCCAAATTTGAAATTTCCATAAGACTGATAATTTGGATAAACTTCGTAGCTTGCCGGAATGATTATTTGCCCATTCTCGTTAACGTATCCTATTTTTCCCTGGTCAACAATAATAGCTCGATTATCCACTAATTTTCCAATATATTCGTAATTAGCAACGAGAACAGGATTTCCATTTAGATTACAAATTCCATATTTTTCATTTTCGATGTAGATCAAAAGTGTGTCACTAAAAAAGTCAACCTCGTCAAAAAATGGCTTGACAACGAAAGAACCTACACTATCAATTATTGCCTCTTTTCCTTGAATTCGCACATGTGCTAGCTGATTTTCGAAAGATTCTGCTTCCTCGAATCTTTCTGGAATTAACGAAATTCTATTCCTTGAATAATAACCATAGAGCGAGTCCTTTCGAGCAAAAATCATCCCTTCTGAAACAGGTCCCAGCTCCTCAAAGATGGGTTCAAAAATAGAATACCCATTTCTGTCAATCATTCCAAATTTTCCATCTTTTTCAACTACTGATCTTCCGTCGAAGAAATCTGAAACTTCGTCATAAATAGGTTCAACGATGAATTTATTTGCTTTAGAAATAAAACCGTATTTATCATTTTGAACAACAGCTGCGATATCTTCATTAAAAAAGCCTGCTTCGGAATAGCTCGGGGGGATAATCAATTTTCCTTGTAAATCCATGTAGCCCCACGCATTTTTTATTTTTATTGGCAGTAATGTTAATCGTGCCAATGCTTCATCATTTTTTAGTTCATTTCCAAATGGATAATTTGGATATTTCTTCATAAAGGAGTCGAATTTTGTAGAGTTAAACGCGTCACTCATGTAAATTTTGTACAGTTTTCTCCATGCATCCGGCACATTTCTATTGTCTGGATGATCCTTAATGAAATTCTCGTATGATTTGAGTGTATTCGTTGAGGTGCTGAGAACATATATTTTATTTTCGGCCTCAGAACGATATGGATTTTCTTTGCATTCAGACAGAAACAACATGTATCCTATCAAGGTTTCTTTTTGTGCATATTCAAAATACTGTTGTTTATAAAATAAGTTTTGAGCTTCTTCTTTCAGGTAGGTTTCCGGGTATCTATTAAGGAAATCTTGGGTCGATTTTGATGAATTTAATTTTTTTGTTTCAACAAAATCCAATGAATCTCTTTTACTAATGGCTTTCGTTAATAGAAGTGAGTATGGATGATTTTTAATGAATTCATTAAAACAACTTACGGAAGCATCAACTACACAAATAGTATAAAAAGCTTTGCTGATTTGTTGGTCAAGTTCTAAAATAGCCTCGTCTGAATAATTGTATTTTTCCAATTTAATCTTTGTCTTCAACTTAATACTAGACATGTTTTTTTTCGCAATCCCAATGTATTTATAGGCTGAATCCAAGGAGTGAAATGGGTTGTCTTTTCGATAATAAATCGTGGCTAAACCAAAGGAGGCAGGAGCAGGATGTTTTTTAAGTGATTTTGTGAATAGTTTCTTTGCTTCAAAGTAATTAAATTCCTGAAGGGCTTCGTATCCTTTTGTTATTTTAGTAGCCCATGAGAAATTACTCAAAAAGAAAAAAAATGCACTAATAATGGCAATTCGAAAAAAAGGAAAACTCTTTCTAGTCACGTCTCTTTGAGTTCTTAACAGGTAATACTTGTAAAATTAACAAAAACTTACGTTCAAAACAGTAAAAATGTTATGTTTAATCTTGTTAAAACAGTAATTTTGCAATCATTTTAAGAAAATAAAAATATGTCAACAGCTCTAGGGAATCACATTTT
>Ga0315905_10007172_pt1 | contig 11308 bp, 10 predicted proteins | sample LakEriMetagenome_5_FD_203522 | JGI IMG/M metagenome (GOLD analysis project Ga0315905, IMG submission 203522) | Freshwater fungal communities from buoy surface, Lake Erie, Ohio, United States - Buoy 4 MA121 | ecosystem: Environmental > Aquatic > Freshwater > Lake | place: USA: Lake Erie, Ohio...
AGCGCATCGAGATTCGCGGCTTTGGCAGTTTTGCATTGAATAGTCGTCCGCCAAGGATAGGCCGTAATCCCAAGTCGGGTGATACGGTGATGGTTCCTGAAAAACGGGTTCCTCACTTTAAGCCGGGCAAGGAATTACGGGAGCGGGTTGATGCTATGGTTGGTCAACCCATCAAGGACGACTGAATTTCTAGTTTTTCCCTAAAAGCGGCACCTGCGGGTGCCGCTTTTTTATGCTGACTTGTCGGGCTTGGGGAGACTCTGATTTCTTTTCGCGTACAATTCAGCAACATCAAGAAAGCATGGTCTGAAATTGTTTTCCCAATGAAGCTACTATTCCGTTTAATCGCCCTTGCCATCTTCGTGGTGTTTTTCGACTTTGCGTTGAAAAATACGGACGAGGTCGTGCTGCATTTTTTCTGGGGTAATCAGACCCGCTCCCCGATTATCATTCTCTTGCTGATGTTTTTCATCGGTGGTGTTGTGATGGGCGTGCTGGCGATGGTGACCACCGTACTCGGCTATCGTCGTGAACTGGCTCGTTACAAAAAAGAAGCGGAAGAGCAGAAAAAAGAAGCCGTTGCAGTGGCGCAGGTGCGTGATCGACCGCCACCTCCAGAAAGTATCATTGAACAGGTGGGTCTGTGACCTACCTAGCCGGCTAAATCATCCCTATGGAATTCGAAACCTGGTGGCTTCTGGGTGTTCCCTTATTCTTCGCGCTCGGTTGGATTGCAGCGCGTATCGATATACGGCACGTGATTAATGAATCACGTAGTTTGCCCAACAACTACTACAAAGGTCTGAATGCGCTTCTGGATGAAGATCCTGATAAAGCGATTGAAATCTTTGTTGATATTGCGCGGTTAGACCCAGAAACTGCAGAGCTTCATTTCGCATTAGGTAGCTTGTTTCGCCAGCGCGGTGACATCGAACGTGCCGTGCGAGTACATCAGAATTTGCTTGCACGAGCAGATTTGTCTGCTGAAGCTGCAGGTAAGGCTCGCTATGAGTTGGGGCAGGATTTTTTAAAAGCCGGTTTACTCGATCGTGCAGAAGAAACGTTTCATCAGCTCGCCAGTACGCAATATGCTAATAAAGCCAGCCGTGCCTTACTAGAAATTTATCAACGTGAAAAAGAATGGAAGCGCGCTATCGATGCGGCATTAGCGTTGCAAATGTCTGGTGCTGGCGCCTATCAAAAAGAGATTGCTCAGTTTCATTGCGAAATAGCGCAGGATGAGTTAGTTCATGTGAGCGCGGATGCCGCACTACAAACGCTGGAAAAAGCCCTGGTGCATGACCGTAACAATGTTAGAGCCATGATGCTGATAGGCGATGCGCTGATGGCCAAAGGCGATATCGAGGCTGCGCTGCAGGCATGGCGCCGTGTTGAACAACAGAGTGTTCCGCATGTCGCACTGGTAGCGCAACGTCTGATGGATGGTTACCGTGCTGTCGGTCGTTCACGTGAAGGCGCGAATCTTTTAAAAACCTATCTCTCTGAAGCGCCCTCGATTGATTTGCTTGAGGTGGTATTCAAAGCAGTGTTGGAACTCGATGGCAGTAGCAGTGCCAATCAGTTGGTGAGTGATGAATTGCGTCGCACTCCGACCTTGTTAGGGCTGGATAAATTAATTGAAGCTCGCTTGATGGATGCGCCGCCAGAAGGTCGTGCAGAGCTGTCACTCATTAAGAGTTTGGTGGGTGGCTATGCGCAGAAGCTGGCGCGATATCGCTGCAATCATTGTGGTTTCAAAGCCAAGCAATTTTATTGGCAGTGCCCAGGCTGCAGCCAGTGGGAGAGCTATGCTCCACGACGTAGCGAAGAGCTTTCCGCGATGAACCAAGCGTAAGAAATTCTACGTTTGCTATTTCGAGCATTTCTTCTGCGATCTTATCGATTCGGTCTATTTATCGCCCTGTACTTTCGATTGGCGTAGTAGATTATTTCGCCTATCGAACTTTCTACATTTAATTCGCACCATGCGAATTAATCATAATTTCTTTGATCGTTACTTCACCTTAATTGCAGTCTAATTCGGTTGGCGTTGCTATTTTTGGCACCGTCATTCATTAAACCGAAATGGAGAAATTTCATGTTGAAGAAGATTTTGATACTCGCTACAACGATCTTCGCATTGTTTGCGTTTCAGCCAGCGTTTGCCGCCGTCGAAATTAATACAGCCGATCAGGCCGCTCTTGATGGTATTGCAGGGATAGGGCCAGCCACATCAAAAGCCATACTGGATGAGCGCAAGAAAAATGGCAATTTCAAAGACTGGTCAGATCTGGAGCAGCGTGTAAGAGGTATAGGTGATCGCAATTCAGTCAAACTGTCCGCCGCTGGTCTAGTGGTGAATGGTCAGCCAAAAAAATCCTTCTATGACTGCGGATAAGCCAGCTAAGCCCGCCAAAATCTCTGCAGAATCGACTAAGCCGCCCCAGCAAAAAAACTGATCCGGTCTCGCTCAGTCAAAGGCAAAACCCGAGCATGCTATTACTCGGTGTGACGCTGGCAGATTTTTGTGCTCTGCCTGTCAGCGTCACAAGGATTAAAATGGGGTTTTCATCCTTGTCATTACGGATAAACCTCAACATGCCATTCCCAACTATCGAGGACCTGGTCGGTAATACCCCTCTGGTGCAGTTAAAGCGACTACCCGGCGAGGATGCTGCTCGTCGCAACAACATCATTCTTGGAAAGATGGAGGGTAATAACCCTGCAGGATCGGTAAAAGATAGGCCCGCCTTGTCCATGATCAAGCACGCAGAAGAGCGCGGTGAAATCAAACCGGGCGATACGCTGATCGAAGCTACCAGCGGTAATACAGGTATTGCATTAGCTATGGCAGCAGCTATGCGCGGCTACAAAATGATTTTGCTCATGCCAGAAAATCTCAGCCTTGAACGCCGGCAGAGCATGGCGGCTTATGGCGCTGAGATTGTGTTAACGCCCAAAACGGGTGGCATGGAATACGCTCGTGATTTGGCCGATCAGATGCAGAAGGAGGGCAAGGGGCTGATACTTGATCAGTTCGCTAATCCCGACAATCCACGCGCACATTACGAAGGAACAGGCCCTGAAATCTGGCGTGATACCGAAGGCAAGGTGACGCACTTTGTGAGCGCTATGGGTACCACTGGCACCATTATGGGCGTGTCGAAATATCTGAAAGAACAGAATCCTGCTATCACCATCGTGGGCGCTCAACCCGAGGATGGATCGCAGATTCCTGGAATCCGTAAATGGCCTGAAGCCTATCTACCTAAAATATTTGATCGCAGCCGAGTTGATCAGGTGGAGAGTGTTAGCCAGTCGGTAGCCGAGCAGATGGCGCGCCGCATGGCAGTTGAAGAGGGAATATTCGCGGGTATATCAGCAGCAGGCGCATGCGAGGTTGCGTTACGCGTCTCACAAACCGTTGAAAATGCCCTGATCGTTTTCATTGTTTGCGATCGTGGCGACCGCTACTTGTCGACAGGCGTTTTTCCAGCATGATGTTTTGATTAATATGTCGCTTGTACATCGCCTGCTACGGTGCATGATGCCGTGCTTCATGTAGTGCTCAATACAGCGTTTGACACATCCTCAGGCAGTACGGCTAGTATTGTTAACCGGACTGCCTGAATCCGCGTTGACTGCTTCAATGACTCGCTTGCTTAGGCTTGAATTGCTTGTCACTGATACGGAATTTTTCCCTTCTGTCTCCCATCAAAGTCCTCAGCTCTCGAATACTCAGATCACTGACTTCGTGCATGCGTATTAGCAGCGAAGCGCCCACCGGAAGACGACGATGACGAATTTTACTAATCACCGGCGGGGCTACTTCTAAGGCTCTCGAGAGCGCGGCATCATTTTTGAGGTGCAGCTTATCGATGAGCGTGTCCAGCAAATTATTGGGGTCGTAGGCCAATTGGTCTGAGAGCCGGCTGCTGTCCTGGTTATCGAATTGGGTTGTCATTTGAATGCGGATTCCCTATAGCGTTTGGTGAGTGAATTGCACTGATCGGATCATGAAGTCTGGGCTTCAAAGCAATGCAACGTGATCTATCAGCACCCCTGAAAAATAAAAATTATCAGACTATTAATTTAACTTGGTAGTTGTTTTTCAAAAAATACGTATAAAAATTCACAAGCTCACTCTGGATTAGGTTCTAGCCTTAGTAAGCGGTAGATTAAATAAAAATTTACTAACTATTTCTGACTATTCAACTGCCAAAGTACCCAAAATACTTACCACATCGGAAAGTTTCCTTACCTTAACTTGAGTTTAATTAATGAATTGATAATTCTGTTTGACTTCGCGCAAGATCACAAAGAATTAGTGAATCTGGCAACATTGTTGGCCTAGAAATTAGACTTTTCATACAGAGTTGCGTTTTGTTGGTGTAGGAGAGTCCTTCGCAGATTCAAGTTGATACTCGAATGCTGGCAAAGTGATTAAAAACGTAGGAGAAACAACGGCTCTGAATACCCATCGATGGGCGAGCCTAGCGCTGCAATTCGAAGCGATTACTTACGAAGTGGATTTTATTGATTGTTTTAATTGTGACTGCAAATGATTCCAGCCTTCATGACCGAGTGAGATCATGGTGTCTACATTGCGATCCACAATCACGTTTGCGTCCGGAAGTGCGGCCGTTGCTTTATCCAGACTTTTTTCTCTCAGTAGGTGCAGCATAGGAAATGGGGATCGATTAGTGCAGTTGGTGACATCATCTTCAGTGGTTCCAGCGAACTGATAGTGAGGATGAAAGCTGGCGATCTGCAGTACGCCAATCAACTCTAATTCATCCAAAATTCCGTCAGCGATATCGAGAAAATTATTGTAATCAAAGAAGTCTGAGAGTACCCATGGATGAATTAGTAAACACGTATCCATATTTTCTGGTGTACTTGCAATTAAGCGCTGCATGGCAAGCCTGAGGTCGGCGGCTAATGTGGTCTCATCGCGCGCATGACTTAAAAAATAATCTATTTGGCCTTTGGTATGTACAGGTTTCGCAAATGGGCATAGATTTAAGCCAATCACAACGTGCTCTACCCATGCACTAGTGTAAGCAATGATCTGTTTTTCTGTCAGGGTATCGGCCTCAAGAAACGAATTCATGATTAGTGCCGTTGTTTGATAGCTTTACTTAGTTCAATGACTGCCATTGCATAATAATAGCTACGGTTATATTTAGTGATAGCAAAAAAATTTGCGCTGCCTAGCCAATACTGTGTGGGGTGAATGCCGTCTTCTAAATCGATTAGCCCAACCATCAACGTCGGTGAAATATCTACGGGTAATGTAACTCCTGCACGACCGATTTCATCGGTGGTGTTGGTGGCAGCGAGAACCACACCTATCAACGGCTTCCACTCCGATTCTGCGCTCTTATCAACACTGACGGGGTAAACTAAAGGCAGGTTCGCAGTCCATCCATGCTGTGACAGAAAACTGGCTACGCTACCAATAGCATCGACTGGAGAATTTCTGAGATCAATACGACCATCGCCATCAAAATCAACAGCAAAGCGGCGTATGCTGCTAGGCATGAATTGGGGGTAGCCAATTGCTCCGGCAAATGAGCCAGAGACACTGAGTGGGTCAATATTGTTTTCACGTGAATACAAAAGAATTTGTTCAAGCTCATCTCGAAAGTAGCGCATACGTTCTTCGCGATTAGCCGTTTCTGGATAAGCAAATGCCAGTGTCGTTAGCGCATCCATAACGCGAATGTTGCCCGGGCTGCGTCCATAGATAGTCTCTACACCGAGAATACCGACTATGATTTCAGGCGGGACGCCGAATTCAGTCTGGGCACGACGTAGTTCAGTTTCATATTTTTCCCAAAAAAGTAGTCCGGTTCGTATGCGTAATGGTTCAACAAAACGGCTTTTGTAAGCCGTCCAGTTTTTACTTTTACCCGAAGGAGCAGGGTTGATGAGTTTCACGACCTTTTCTAGGTAATGTACTTGTGAAAACAAAGTATTCAGTTCATCTTGATTAAAGCCATGCTGCTCTCCCATTTGATTAACAAATTCAGCGACAGCTTTCCATTGCATGAAATTAGTAAACTCCGACTCTTCAGTAGCGAGTGTTTTTTTGACCGCCTTGTGTTTGGCAGTAACCGAAACGCTACTGGATTTTTTTGAGTGGTGGTGACTTTTTGCGCAGGAAATCTCAGGAAGCAGTAAGCTAGTAAAGGCCAGAAAAACGATAAAAAAGCGAATTGAAATAATGTTATTCATCGATGTCGGTTCACGCAAAGGATAGAGACAAATCATTGCCAAAGGGCGAGTATAGTCCATGAGAACCTGGCAGCCCTCTGGTACGGAGTTGTGTCAGTCAACCAGCTTTAGATCGTGTTGGTTTGTGGTGCGTTGAGGTTATCGATGTCCATGCTTATCACGTTCAAGTATCGAGGCTGCTTTCAGGAGACCAGGGCGTGTAGCATGACCTTGCCTTGAGAGTGTTGGCTATCCTCGCTTGTCCTCGGTTGAATTCGAGAGGGCAGGTAAAATACCGCATCACAACTCGTTTTTATCCGCTTCTCTATTTTTTCATCGGCTCTTTTCATGTCCATCCAATGGTTTCCCGGTCATATGAACTCTGCGCGCAAAAAAGCCGCCGAGTCCATGGAGAAAACAGATCTCGTTATTGAGGTGCTGGACGCCCGTCTGCCGGAAGCGAGCAGTAATCCCATGATTACTGAGTTACGCAAAGCGCGTCAGCGCCCCTGTCTAAAAATACTGAATAAAAGTGACTTAGCAGATCCCGCTGCGACGCAAGCATGGCTGAAGTATTACGAGGCCCAACCACAGGTACATGCGATTGCGCTCTCCTGTAAAAAAGTAGCCGAAGTAGCAAAGATTCCAGCCGTTTGTATGAAACTAACTCCCCATCGCGGCACAACGCTTAAGCCTTTGCGTGTGATGATTATGGGTATTCCGAATGTCGGCAAATCTACCTTGATGAATGCCTTGCTGAAGAAGCGGGTAGCTAAGGTGGGTGATGAGCCTGCAGTTACTAAGACGCAGCAACGACTATTTTTAGGTAATAACATCGTGCTGATTGATACGCCCGGCATGATGTGGCCCAAAATAGCCCATCCCACTGATGGCTTGATGCTGGCAGCGAGTCATGCGATTGGTGTGAATGCGATTATTGAAGAAGAAGTCGCCGCTTTTCTTGCGAGCCAGTTACTCGAACATTATCGCGCTATGCTAGTGACGCGTTATGGCATGACTTCCAGTGTGATTGATGGTGTGGGCGTTTTAGAGACCATTGCTCAGAAACGTGGCTTGCGTTTACGAGGTGGTGAGGCGGATATTGAAAAAGCGGCACATACACTGCTGCAAGATTATCGAAGCGGTGTCCTCGGTCGTATTAGTCTGGAGACGCCTGAGCGACGCCTCGCACTACTCGCAAGTTATCAACCCCCAGTATCATTAGGGCTCGAGCAACCGCGAGAAGAATACGAGCCTGAAGAAATTTCGAATAGTCCTGCACAAAAAAATAGACGAGAGACATCATGAGTCAGCCTACTTCATCCGCAGATACCCCCTATATCATCAGTCAGCGTGAACAAGGCATTGTTACTCTCACGCTGAATCGTGGTGATCGCTTTAATCCACTCTCAGAAGAAATGCTGGCAGCGTTACAAGGCGAGATTGATACTATTGCAAAAGATTCGTCGATTAGATTGGTGGTACTCGCTGCACGAGGTAAGGCATTTTGCGCAGGACATGATTTGAAGCAGATGCGTGCTGAACCCTCCACCACGTATTACAAAGAACTTTTTCATCGCTGCAGTAAATTGATGTTGGCGATACAGCAAATGCCTCAACCAGTTATTGCGCGCGTCCATGGTCTTGCGACAGCTGCAGGTTGTCAGTTGGTGTCTATGTGCGATCTCGCGGTGGCTTCTACCGATGCTAGTTTTGCTGTATCCGGTGTTAACTATGGATTATTTTGTTCAACACCATCCGTAGGTTTATCGCGCAATGTGCCGCGTAAGCAAGCGATGGAAATGTTGCTGACGGGTGATTTCATTGACGCGCACGCTGCCAAAGAGCGCGGCTTGGTAAATCGCGTTGTGTCTCCTGAATTATTGGATAACGAAATTTCACTGCTTGCGAAAAGCATCATCGCTAAGCCAGCCGTTGCGATTGCTATGGGTAAGCAATTATTTTACCGTCAGCTAGAGATGGGTATAGCAGCCGCTTATCAATTAGCCGGTGAGAACATGGCGTGCAATATGATGGATGAAGCGGCATTAGAAGGTGTACAAGCCTTTATAGAAAAACGTCCTCCTTCATGGAAAGCATAAAACCTGCCTCATGAAAATAAAGTTGATCAGTCTGTGAGACCACATCATCCGCAAAGATGCTGTATTTTCCTCAGCTCATAAATCTTCGTTTTTCATCTTGCAATACAGCTCGTTACGCGCATGACCTGATACGAGTACATGGGCATCGACTGTCTTAGGCGATAAAAACTCAAACGGTTTTTTAGAGATCATGATCTCGCCTTGATCAATCGAGCTGATGTCATTAAAAAGATGAACCTTGACAGCCTTGGTATGAACGATGGTTAGCTGAGTATCTCGTACATTGGTTGAGATCGCATGTGAGCTGTAACAGGAGTCATCGCTGGCATAACTGGATTCAGGTCGGGTAGTGGCTGATAGCCAGTGAGGGCTGACATAAGTCATACCTACTTGCATATGGGCGAGTCGATACGGCCCTGCACCGTTAGCTAGCACTAGGCCTTTGTAGGCGGGCCCTTCATATCGGAATTTTTCATGTAACGATAGCGTCTCTAAGGCCTCGTCTAGTGCGCTTATTAGGCAGCTGCTTATTCTGGCGAACGTATCGGATCCCGACATTTGCCACACTCTCAGCGCATCATTGACACAGTTAAAGCTACCGGTCTGTGAATTGCAATAGTCGACCAAGGCGAGCACATGATGCAATCGAAGTTGCGGTAAGTTTTTTTGTGCGGCATTGGACGATAATTTAATTTCATCCGGGTTCATTTTTAAATCTAGCCAGTCAAACACTTTTGGATGAATTATTTCTGACAGCGCATTTCGTTCTTTTGAGGTGATCGCCAAAATAGTCTTTTGAAACGATTTCATAAGATAATTTTTATGAAAAGGATTAATGGCCGCTTCAAGTGACATTCTAGATAGTGTTACCGAGTAATTTTGTTGGAATTCATGCGAAGAAAAAAGTCCACACGAAATTTGATGACCTTTGGCTAATTCTTTTGATGTGAATGAATCATCAGGTAAAAAGAGTTGGTTGGCGTGCAGCATGCCATATTGATTTTTTACTTCTTCATTAATAGAGATTTGATACAGGCTATTAATTTCTTCCATCGCTGTTTTAGTTGAATGATTAATGCCGATCTTATTGATTTTTGAAATGCACTCGGTATTCATTCGTGATAGATACGATTCATGCAATAGGCTGGGTAAGGCTGGCTGAATTATGGCTGTGCGTCTCAGCATAGGTAGCATGTCATCTCCTCGTTGTTTGTACGTATGGTTTTTAATCGATCAATCGGATCGTTAAAATTTCTTGTGATGAGTGCGTAACTAGTACGTAGCGAGAGTTGTAGCGAAAACAGCAGTGCCTCTGATGCGGCGCAAGCTTTCTACCGAAACGATAGGTGAGCGTGGTTTAGAATTTTTTAGAGCATAAAAAAACCCGCGCAGAGCGCGGGTTTTTAGAGTGCAGCGGTTGGTTCTGAATTACATCATTCCATCCATACCACCCATGCCGCCCATACCACCCATGCCACCGCCGCCTGCTGGCTTGTCTTCAACCAGATCAGATACCATGCAATCAGTAGTGAGCATCAGTGATGCGATAGAAGCTGCATTTTGCAAAGCAGAGCGTGTGACCTTGGCTGGATCGAGAACACCCATTTCAACCATATCGCCATACGTACCGTTAGCAGCGTTGTAACCGAAGTTACCTTTGCCTTCGAGTACTTTGTTGACGACCACAGAAGCTTCTTCGCCAGCATTGCTAACGATCATGCGCAGTGGCTCTTCCATGGCGCGCATAACGATCTTGATACCGGCTTCTTGATCAGGATTGTCGCCTTTGACTTTCAGGTTGGCACGTGCACGCAGCAACGCAACACCGCCACCTGCAACAATACCTTCTTCAACTGCAGCGCGAGTTGCATGCAGAGCATCTTCTACGCGCGCTTTTTTCTCTTTCATTTCGACTTCGGTTGCAGCGCCAACTTTGATTACTGCAACGCCGCCTGCCAGCTTAGCAACGCGTTCTTGTAATTTTTCGCGATCGTAGTCTGATGTTGACTCATCAATTTGTACGCGCAGTTGTTTTACGCGTGCTTCGATTGATTTGCTAACGCCAGCACCATCGATGATCGTGGTGTTTTCTTTACCCACTTCAATGCGTTTAGCTTGGCCGAGATCGTTCAGTGTGACTTTTTCTAAAGTCAGGCCTACTTCTTCAGCAATAACTTGACCGCCAGTCAAAATAGCGATGTCTTCCAACATGGCTTTACGACGATCGCCAAAACCAGGTGCTTTAACAGCGCAGGTTTTCAGAATGCCGCGGATATTGTTAACCACCAGAGTTGCCAACGCTTCGCCTTCGATATCTTCAGCGATGATCAGCAGTGGACGGCCAGCTTTCGCTACTTGCTCAAGTACGGGCAGCAGATCACGAATGTTGGAAATCTTCTTGTCGCACAATAGGATGAAAGGATTTTCCATCAAGGCGACTTGCTTGTCTGGATTGTTGATGAAGTACGGTGACAGATAGCCACGGTCGAATTGCATACCTTCGACGATGTCTAGTTCGTCATTCAGCGATTTGCCATCTTCAACAGTGATAACGCCTTCTTTGCCGACTTTTTCCATCGCTTCAGCGATACGATCACCGATGGAGCTATCAGAGTTAGCCGAGATCGAACCGACTTGAGCGATCTCTTTCGATGTTGTGCATGGCTTAGAGATTTTTTTCAATTCTTCAACGGTCGCTGCCACAGCTTTATCGATACCGCGCTTCAGATCCATAGGGTTCATGCCGGCGGCTACATATTTCATGCCTTCACGAACGATGGCTTGTGCCAACACGGTTGCAGTGGTGGTACCGTCGCCGGCGTTATCAGAAGTTTTTGATGCAACTTCTTTTACCATCTGCGCGCCCATGTTCATCAGCTTGTCTTTGAGCTCGATTTCTTTGGCGACCGACACACCATCCTTGGTGACGGTAGGGGAGCCGAACGAGCGCTCCAGAATCACATTGCGGCCTTTAGGACCTAAAGTGA
>Ga0315905_10007174_pt1 | contig 11307 bp, 8 predicted proteins | sample LakEriMetagenome_5_FD_203522 | JGI IMG/M metagenome (GOLD analysis project Ga0315905, IMG submission 203522) | Freshwater fungal communities from buoy surface, Lake Erie, Ohio, United States - Buoy 4 MA121 | ecosystem: Environmental > Aquatic > Freshwater > Lake | place: USA: Lake Erie, Ohio...
GGCAAAAACGGATCACTGTTGGGCACACCTGCGATGTTCTGAGCTCCATCAGGAAATGCTGCCGGTGAATTGTATGGACCAGTTATTCCGGGCCCCGATAACATAAAAGCAAACACGTCGTTATACTGAGAGTTCACGAACGTGAGATACTCATCTGATCCGAAAACATACTTGAACGTTAGTTCAGGACCTGAAGCAACGAAGTCGAATTCCAGATAGGCGACGTCAAAGACACCCGACACTGTAAATCCCTGGCCAATAAGCGGGGGCACAGAGTTCGCAATATCGAGAAGATCCTGCTCTGTATTAACCGGTGCCGTTGGTTCGCCATTGAACGCATTCGGCATGAAATTGCCGGCATGACTCGTACTTAAAATAATACCATTAGAAATCGGAAAATTCCCGCCCGCGTTGTCGTAGACCCCCACCTGGACAGCATCACCCGTGAAGGTGATATTGCTTACTTCAAGATCAGGGCCTACCAAAGCAGCCACTGCTTCGGCCGGGGTAACGGTGGTTACCGTAACCTGAGCGGTTGAAAATATCGCTGTTATTAGTGTTAGAAATAGTAACGTTATTTTTCTCATACAAAATAATTTCTACGTTTACTGAGTGCTATTATCGGACTAAAGTAAGGTGACCGGACTTCTCAAAAGCATTATATCGTGCATCCGTTGCTTGCAAAATAAAGCTATATACACCATCCGCCACGTAATATTCTCCTCCTTTTTGGTTGCCAGTCCAATACTCGCTCATATCGCGCGATTCAAAAACAATCTCTCCAAATCGATTAAATACTCTCACATAATAACTAACGAGATCGCGCCCAACAGGCTTCCAGAAATCATTGATACCATCAGCATTGGGTGAAAACGCTGCAGGAACAAACACGGCACCGGTAGCATCAAATGTTTGGGATACTTCGTTGTGACATCCATTGGCCGAATAGGCATGCAAGGTAGCAATCCACTCATCGACGGTGTTAAATCGATGCACAGCGTTATAATCATTCGAAATTGTACCATCGGAAAACTCCCAAAACGTGACCAGAGAGTCAGGAACCAAGTTCGTCAACTCAACCACCTCATCGTCTATATAGGCTGAAAGAAAATTCGGCTCCACAAAATCAACTTGAACCGTCACTGTGGCACTTGCGAAATGATCGCATTCGTCCCGAACAAATAGCCGATACGAAGTGGTAACCGTTGGAGTGACATAAACCTCCGCCTGATCAGGCCCGCCGTCCCATGATAAAACTAAATCACCTATTCCACCCTCCGCACTGCCAATGAGCATGACACCCTCATACAGACAAATAGTAGTGTCGGGCATAACCGAAATCTGAACGGGAGCCGGGGGAATAAAAATGGTCATTTGGTCTAACGCAGTATTACCGCACTCATCCTCTATGAAAAGGGCTATTGGCGTGTCAGTTCCCGTTGTATAGTTAACACTTGATGCTGTCGAAAATTCAGAGCCATTTGAAGTCCAGCTATAAGCGAGATTACCTGCACCACCACTTACTTGAGGCTCCAAGCTGTTTGTCACAAGACAATTCGTATAAATATCCTCCGGTAATGCAACTTGAATAGGCACAGCAGGAACCTGAATTGATACTTGATCACTCACGTTATTCCCACATTGATCCGAAACTTCCACGCTGACAATAGCATCGCTAAAAAAGAACTCGTTATAGGATTGTTGGTTAGAGACAGAATTCCCATCTACAAACCACTCGTATTGATAGTTTCCTACGCCACCTTGCACCTGTGGATTGTAGCTAACCTCATCGATACATTGAACGGTCAAATCCGGCCCCAAGTCAACAATAACAGGCACTGCCGGAACATTGTATTGAAAGACATCCGACTCTTCCACCCCGCATAAATCTGTTACAATGAATTCAATAGTTACTGATTCATTGGAAGAAAAAAACAAATTCGTATTAACTGACTCCAGCTGACCATCAACCAACCATTCCACTTCGTATGGCGGTAATCCGCCGTCTATGGAAGGCTGAAAATCCTGAACATCCAGACATGTCGCTGTTAAATCTTCCGAGACATCGACCAGTAAGAGTGGGTTGGCAATGAAAGTGACAGAAGCAATTCCATTAAAAGGAATAACGCCACAGGTATCTGTCACTGTAAATGAATATTCGGAGGCCATTTCAGGATAAACAGTGTAACTGCTGCTTTCCACAGTGCCTTCCCAAACAATTGTATAGTCTCCCAATCCTCCTGAAATTACCGGGGTAAAAGTGGCGGCCTCCCCACAATTAATGAGGGCATCCTCTACGGTTACCTCCAAAGCCGGCAAATCGTATACGTTGATAGCCAAATCGGCGCTGTTTGCGCCACAACCCGCATTCTGCATGGTTATTTCCAATACCTCTACCCCTTCTAAAACGAAATCTTGTATGGCCTGGAAGGTAATCGTCACCTCATCTTCTCCGGCCGGAAAAACAATTTCATTATAGGGAAAGTCAATGTCTGTTCCGATTACGGCATCACCTCCAAATGACAAAGCATAACTCACTTCTGCATCCAAAACACCGGATCGCGAAAAGACCAAATTACCGGCTTGACAACCTTCGAATACTCCGCCATCAATGGGCGATGAATAGTTAGGCGCCGAGTAACTCATCGCTAAAACATTACTCTGAAAACTACCGGCCTCCAGAAAAACCCATGAATCATATAAATTGTCCATGGCATCACCAATTACAATTTTGATGTGGTAATTCTCCCCACAAATCACCTGAGCGTATGCTGTAAGAACCGTTGTAAGGCCATCCGCTTGAACATTCGCAGCACCACCCGTATTATCGATGTAATACTGAGCATTTTCAAAGTCATTCACCGTGTTTATACTAATTGGCACTGAACTACCCGGTATAAGTGCTATGTTCATCGCGCTGTTGCTATACGGGCCATTCAAACCGGGACCACTCAGAAAAAAACCAAATGCATCATTGATGCTATTCACAAACTCGGGATATTCATCAGAAGAGAAAACATAATTAAAAGCAAGACTATCCCCTGTTGGTACAAAATCAAATTCCAAAACTGCTGTGTTATTCAGCGACATTCCGCTCAGCTGTTCCAGGTCGGCATCGCCCACACCATCACTCGAATTAGGAGGTCCTTGATTAAAACTTCCGCTATTGTTGGGGCCATCAGCACCATCCACATTCCCGGAACCTATTACCACACCATTTCCGATGTTTAAACCACATCCATTGCAAGTAAATCCACCTATCTGCGCATTATCACCTTGGAAAGTGATGTTACTGGCAGTTACTCCTGCACCTAGAAGTACATTCTGCACCGCAGCATTTGCATTAATTGCATTATCAATCACCAACTGCCCCGACAATAGGCCGACTCCTACATAACTCAGGAGCAAAATGAGACTTGCCTTTTTCATTTGGATTGGTTAGAGAATAGTAAGCTAATTTAATGATATTTAGGTAAATTACCTCTTGCACACGAGAGAAAAGTCTTACAAGGAATTACATTTACCGCGTGCAAGAAATCATTCGCATAGAGGGACTCACCAAATTTTATCGCATCGGCGATGAAACAATAAAGGCGCTCAACGGTGTCGATTTATCGATTTGTAAGAACGAATATGTTGCCTTGATGGGACCTTCAGGGTCAGGCAAAAGCACCATCATGAACATTATAGGATGTCTTGATACTCCAACCTCGGGATCGTATTTCCTGAACGGTCCGAATGTCGCTAACCTGGACGACAATAAATTGGCAGAGATTAGAAATAAGGAAATTGGTTTCATTTTTCAGACCTTCAACCTGCTACCCCGATACAGCTCGCTCGATAACGTAGCACTTCCCTTGGTTTATGCCGGTGTTTCGAAAGAAGTAAGAACGGAGAAAGCGAAAGCCGCACTCCAGAGTGTTGGACTTGCCGAACGCATGAGCCACAAGCCCAATGAACTTTCGGGCGGTCAACGTCAGCGGGTCGCCGTAGCCAGAGCTCTCGTAAATAACCCATCCATCATTCTCGCCGACGAACCTACCGGTAATCTCGACACCAAGACCAGTCATGAAATTATGGCTCTCTTCGACGAGATTCATCGCGCAGGAAACACCATCATCATCGTAACGCACGAAGAAGACATTGCGCGCATGGCTCATCGTATCGTGCGCATGCGCGACGGCAAGGTGGAAAGCGATACGGCAAACGTTCCTCAACGTGCAACTGTTTAAACTTGCAGTCCACGAGTTTACGGTTGATGTGGTAAATTCGCGCTTCCAAAACGCTTTACTATGCCCCATGCTACTATCGCCGAGCTCTTTGCCTCTCAGCCCATCGACACGGTTGTAACCGTGAAAGGTTGGGTGCGAACTCTCCGCAACGATCAGTTTCTTTCCGTATCGGATGGCTCTACTATTCGCACCATGCAAATCGTTGTGAGTAAAGAGCTGCACGGCGAAAACACCTTGAAGCGCCTGCAAACCGGCGCTGCAATTGCCGCCACCGGAAAGGTGCAAAAAAGCCTTGGCAAGGGGCAAGACATTGAAGTGATTTGCGACAGCCTTGAAATTCTCGGCGACTGCGACCCCAATGAATACCCTATCCAGATGAAACGCCACTCACTCGAGTTTCTTCGTGAGAAGGCACATCTGCGTTTCCGCACCAATACTTTCGGTGCTGTATTCCGCATTCGACATCACCTGGCTTTTGCAATTCATAAGTTCTTCAACGATCAGGGATTCTATTACCTCCACTCGCCCATTATAACAGGAAGCGATGCCGAGGGTGCAGGTGAAATGTTCCGCGTGACCAATTTGAATCTCGAGGAAATTGCCACGTCCGGAAAAGTCGATCACACTGAAGATTTCTTCGGAAAAGCTACCAACCTAACCGTAAGTGGCCAGCTGGAAGCTGAACTCGCAGCACTCGCCTTGGGAAAGGTGTACACATTCGGCCCCACGTTCCGGGCGGAAAACTCGAATACCAGCCGACACCTTGCTGAATTCTGGATGATAGAACCGGAAGTAGCCTTCAACGATATCCAAGACAACATGGACTTGGGTGAAGCATGCCTGAAGTACTGCATTCAATACGCACTAGATCACTGCCGCGAAGACCTTGAATTTTTGCAGGAGCGTGAAATGAACGAAGACAAGCAAAAGCCTGTCGATGAGCGCCAGTCTATGCCGCTTCTAGAGCGATTGAATATGATTGTGAGCAATCAATTTGAGCGAATCACGTACACCGAGGCTATCGATATTCTGCTGCAGTCAAACCATTTCAAGAAGAAAAAATTCAAGTATCCTGTTGAATGGGGAATCGATATGCAGAGCGAACATGAGCGCTATCTCGTAGAAAAGCATTTCCAGAAACCGGTTATCATTACCGGCTATCCTGCTGCCATCAAAGCATTCTACATGCGCATGAATGAGCCGGACGCACAGGGTCGTCAGACAGTTGCTGCTATGGACATATTAGTTCCCGGAATTGGCGAAATCATTGGTGGATCACAGCGCGAAGAGCGTTACGAAATGCTTCGCAGCAAATGCGCTCAATTCAACATACCGGAAGATCATATCTGGTGGTACTTGGAAACGCGCAAATTCGGTACATGCCAACACGCCGGTTTTGGAATGGGCTTCGAAAGACTCATCATGTTTGTGACAGGAATGGGAAATATTCGCGACGTGATACCTTTCCCGCGCACACCGCTCAACGCCGAGTTTTAAGACAATAGCTCTTTCGCGTTCGCCAAGGCCGCAGCAGAAAGCTTTTTACCACCGAGCATTTCAGCCAATTCATTCACGCGCTTGTCATCATGAATAACCTCTACGGAAGTAAAGGTCTGCTCGCCACGCACCTCCTTGGCAACTTTCCAATGATGGTCGGCCTTACCTGCAATTTGCGGCAAGTGTGTGATTGTCACCAATTGCATCGATGAACTCATCTCCTTGAGTATGGCTCCAATCTTCAGTCCCACCTCACCGCTTACACCCTGGTCAATCTCATCCAGAATGAGCACAGGCAAACGCTTGTGTTTGCTAATGGAAGCTTTTATGGCAAGCATCACGCGTGAAATTTCACCTCCGCTTGCAACTTTCTGTATGGGCTGAAAATGCCCCCCCTTATTAGCTTTGAAAAGAAAGGCTATGTTGTTTCTTCCCCACAAGTCAAAGTCATCCTTACGTTCCACCTGCAACTGTACCTCGGCATGCTCCATACTTAACTGAGTAAAATAGCCGCGCATTTCCTTCTCTGCCATCTTTGCTCCCTTGGTTCTTGCTTTGTCCAGCGCCATCGACAATTCGCTCAACTCATCGGCGTAGCCGGCAATCGCCAATTCACATTGCTTGATTCTTTCCTCCAATTCTTCTGAAGAAAACGCCCGCGATTGCAACTGCTTCAATATGCCCCGTAACTCTTCGGAGGTCTGCACGCGATGCTTCTTCTGCAACTGATAGAGCGTCGATAAACGCTCTCCTATTTGCTCGGCCTTTTTCTCATCGCTCTGCACACCGGCCGCAAACGACTCGATGTCGCGCGATAATTCACGCAATTCGATGATGCTGCTATCAAGTCGGTTATGGTACTCAGTCAATGCTGCATTATGACCGCTGACTTTAGCAAGAAGGGCTTTTGACGAAGCTAGTCGACTTAGAACGGAGTGCTCAACTCCGTCAAGTATTTCGCTTGCGCCATGCAAAGACTGACGAATGTGATCAGCGTGTTGAAGTGTATTCAACTCCGTCTCCAAATCTTCCTGATTTAACTCTTCCAAGCCGGCCTTCTCCAACTCCAGCAATTGAAATTGCACATAGTCTTGCTCCTGCTGCCAATGCGCCAATTGCGACTTCAATTCACCAAGCTCTGTGTGCCGTTCATTCCACTTTGCGAATACCGCTCTGTAGGACTTTAGGACCGTTTCATTTCCTGAGAAAGCGTCCAATACTTCGAATTGAAATGATCGTTCACCAAGTAAGGAATTCTCGTGCTGACTGTGAATATCAACTAAATGGGCACCTAGCATTTTCAGCACGTGCAACTGAACAGGTGTATCATTGATGAACGCGCGACTTTTACCGCCAACTGCTATTTCTCGGCGCACTACAGCCTGCGCTTCATAATCCAAATCATGGTTTACGAAAAAGGATTTCAAATCACATTCGGTTAAATCGAATATGGCTTCAACTACGCATTTAGCGTCACCTCGCCTGATGGACTTTGCATCAGCACGCTCTCCGAGCAACAGACCGAAGGCTCCGAGCAAAATAGACTTACCGCTTCCTGTCTCACCCGTAATAGCTGTGAAGCCATTGGAAACCGGAATTGAAAGCTCATCGATAAGCGCATAATTCTGAACAAACAACGACGTTAGCATGCCCTACAATTTTAGTAGAGCAAAGTAAACGCACGGAGCACAAGCCGATGCTGCCAGTAGCACTCAAACGGCCTATTAGTTATTCACAGAAGGAAGATTTTCTTATTGAATAATCCGCTCGTACTTGGCGATGTTACCAGGATCGAGCAATTTGCAGTTCTCTGCTACTGCCTTCTTTTCGTCGATGGGACGAGGCTTGTAGATATTCACGATCTCATCCGACTTCGAATAGAATAAAACCTGCATGTTGTAGGATGAAGGTTTAATACGATGCACATCATTCAAAGCATCGATAGCAGCGCTCATGGTTTCAATGGCACCCGGCTGATCGAGGTAGAGTTTATCGAGCCCCTTACGATGATAGTTGTAAAGGAATTCACGGATGGGCTTAAACGATTGCGAAAGGATGTTTTCAATGTACCAGAAACGATTCTGACGTCCTTTTTCATTGCTTCTCCAACCGGGTTCAGCAGCATTCTGTGCATTGTTTATGATCGCCTGACACGTAAGATAATGATCTGTTCCGCCCTCCATGGCAAAGCTATCGTAATCCATTGCCAGAATTAGGTTAGCGTAAAACGCCAATACACTGCTCAAGTTATCACGATGCTGATCGTTACTCCACTGGATCATGGTGTTTTCCTGAAACACAAATTCAAAATCCCGATCATTTATGTTCAGTACCGAGGTTTTATAGTCCGAATTGTAGACTGGTCGACTGCTGGTCACTTGCAGGCTACCTCTGAAAGAGCGGTTATCGACCTGCTGTTCGATGGTAATCTGAAATGTGCACTGTATTCGCTCGCTGTTCTGCCAAGTATCCTTCGACCATTTGCGCCCGTTCAAAAACTCCGTGATGGTGCTTTTCATGGTATTGAAAAACTCAGGCGGCGATATTACTTGCTGAGGTATGAGCACATTGACGGTTGCATTGAGCTCCTGCGCGTTCACAGTAGCAACCAAACATAAACCTATACAAAAAGCGAAAATTCTTTTCATGCGTGTATCAATTCTACAATGGCATCAGCAATGTCGCGAGCAACATCCGACTTGGCTTTCAACCCGAATTCACGGGTTTTATTGCCGCGCCAAATTAAGGTGATTTTATTCGTGTCTGTGCCGAAACCGGCACCCTCATCGCGCAAGCTGTTGAGTACAATCAGGTCCAGATTCTTTCGCTCCAGTTTGGATTTTGCATTCTTCAACTCATCATTGGTTTCCAAAGCAAAACCCACGAGCCATTGCCCTTCACGCTTGCGGCTTCCCAAGGCTAATGCGATATCGGGCGTTTTCACCAATTGTAAAGCCCAATTATCATCACTCTTTTTTTGCTTCTGCTCCAAAATAACCTCAGGCATATAATCCGCTACTGCCGCGGCTAATATGGCTCCATCAACCTCATCAAACAACGGAAGACAAGCTTCGAGCATTTGCTTGGCTGAAGTAACATCAATTCTATGAATCAAAGGATGCTTCAGATTAAGATGATTTGGGCCACAGACAACCGATACACGAGCTCCCATATTGGCGAGTTGCTCTGCTAGGGCAAATCCCATTTTTCCGGTTGAATGATTACCAATAAATCGCACCGGATCAATTGCCTCATAAGTTGGTCCGGCGGTAATCAGCACGTGTTTTCCATGCAAAGGACTCTGCGCTATAAAGTTCGATACAACCGCAGCCACTATTTCCTCCGGCTCAGCCATTCTGCCCCTTCCAATAAGACCGCTGGCCAACTCGCCCTCGCCGGGAGCCAACATATGGTTTCCGAAAGAAACAAGCTTTTCAATATTCTCGGTTGTACCCCCGTGCAAAAACATATCGTGATCCATCGCAGGCGCGAAAAAAACCGGGCAGCGAGCACTCATGTATACAGCCATGAAAAAACTGTCGCACTGTCCATGAGCCATCTTGCTCAGCGTATTTGCCGTAAGCGGGGCCAAAATCATCAGGTCAGCCCATAAGGCCATGTCGACATGATTGACCCACACGCCACTGTCTTTATTCTCGGTGAAATCGGAGTAAACAGGGTTCTTACTCAGTGTCGAAAACGTGAGCGGAGTAACAAACTGCAATGCTCCGTTAGTCAACATTACCCTCACCTCGGCACCGTCCTGCACCAGTAAACGCACTAGGTAGGCCGCCTTGTAAGCAGCGATACTACCCGATACACCAACAATTATTTTCTTTCCTTGAAGCATTTCGTCCAAAAATGAAGAAAGATGGCATTCGGCCATCTTTCCAATATCGATTTGCTAACTGAATTAGCTATTTTTTACTTCTTCCGGATAACGGTAGTGAATAGCGCCATCAACCAACTCCTGCACCGCAATGCTGTGTGGCTTTGGAAGACGCTCATAATGGCGGCTGATTTCAATTTGCTCGCGATTCTCGAATACTTCTTCAAGATTGTCGCTATTACTGCCGAACTCTTCCAACTTCTGAGACAACTCCTCTTTCATCTCGCGGCTAATCTGATTAGCACGTTTGGTCAACAAAACGATGGTTTCGAAAAGGTTGCCGTCCACTTTGTCATACAACTCGCTGGTGTTGCGGGTTACAGTTGTCTTAGCGGCAGTTGAATTCTTGTATGTACTCATTTTTTAGATTGTTCGCTAGCGGTTGAACTCAATTTCTCTACTTGCTTCTCGCTTCTGCGGAAGTAGCTTTCAGCATCGCTCAAAAACTTACTTGCAGGAAAAGCGGCTGCGAATGTACGATAATTTATAGCAACTGCGCGCATTCTTTCCAATTTCTTCTCTTCGATGCTCCCCTCGGCCAACATATACTGACATTTGACAATCAGATACATAGCCTCTTCGCGGTAGATTGACCCGGGATAATCTTGAATAAAATCCTTTAACGCCGATGTAGCCGCCTTGTATTTCAAGGTCTTAGCAAATTGGTAGGCGTTCTCGTAAGCCTTTGTCTCAAGCTTTAGATTGAGGCGTTCCATCTGATGGTTGGCCGAGTCCTTCAAGTGACTATTTGGATACTTATCCAAAAAAATCTGATACTCATCAAGTGCATTGCGCGTATCCGTTTGGTCTAGTGAATACTCAGGAGAAAGCTTATAACTGCATTCCGCAGCCAGAAAAAGACATTCTTCCGACCTGGGGCTATTGGTGAAAGTCTTCGTGAACGTTTTCAAGTAATAATTAGCCAGATAATAATCGTCAACACCAAAATGACTTTTCGCATACAAAAAATAAACCTCCTCTGCCAATTGAGTGCCGCGAGTAAGACCAATGAGCTCTTCCAGTATCGGCAGTGCTTTGTAGTAATACTCTCCTTCGTAGTACTCCTTTGCCTTCGTGAACTTATAATTCATATCTGTGCTCTTCAATACCTTGTTGTACTCGCTGCAGCCAGTTAGCAACCAGGCGAACGAGACCAACAAAACAAAGAAGTTGAAAAAGCGGTGGATGTTCATGACTTCGGCGGCGAAAATAAGCCAATGTAGTGTATGGACCGCGCATGGCATGGCATGGACTTTTGAAAAAACGCAAAAACCAAAGGTGTTTATAACTGCCATTGAAGCCCGATCAATGATCGTAACCATTTCCTAATTTTGTCTTTGAAATTTTAAAACCAGAATAAGTTGGACATTTTTGATCGCATTGCCAAGAATCGCGGCCCTCTAGGTCAGCATTCCAAAGAATCGCACGGTTACTTCACTTTTCCTAAACTCGAGGGTGAATTAGGTCCTCATATGACCTTCCGTGGAAAAAAGGTATTGGTGTGGAGTCTGAATAACTACATCGGACTTGCCAACCACCCGGAAATCCGAAAAGTTGATGCAGAAGCATCTGCACAGTGGGGAATGGCCTACCCAATGGGTGCCAGAATGATGAGCGGTCAAACCAAATATCACGAGCAGCTTGAGTCAGAACTTGCTTCTTTCATGCAGAAAGAAGACGCATTCCTGC
>Ga0315905_10007177_pt1 | contig 11306 bp, 8 predicted proteins | sample LakEriMetagenome_5_FD_203522 | JGI IMG/M metagenome (GOLD analysis project Ga0315905, IMG submission 203522) | Freshwater fungal communities from buoy surface, Lake Erie, Ohio, United States - Buoy 4 MA121 | ecosystem: Environmental > Aquatic > Freshwater > Lake | place: USA: Lake Erie, Ohio...
TTGGTTTGAGTTGATGCCAAATGATTTTAACATATCGGCAATCACATCATTAGTTTCCAGCAAAGAGAGAAATAATAACTCTACGCTGACGTAAGTATCCCCAAATTCTTCCTTCAATTTTTCAGCTTGTTGTAAGGCCGACTGCAATCCATTGCTTAAAAATGGATTACCTGAAACTTTGGGATACTTTTCTAAAATAGGAAGCAGTTTTTCTTGGACAACCAAATTTGATACACCTATTTTTTTTAACAAAAAAGAGGCCGTCTGCATATCATCTTGTAAAATAGATGAAAGCAGATGGCCTGTTTCAATGGCTTGCTGGCCATTTTTAGTCGCAATTTCCATTGCATTTTGAATCAAAATACCGGCTTGTGACGTATAATTATTAGGATTCATGTGTTGATAATTTCGAATCCATTCATCAATTAAAAAACCACAATAGAAAATCGGAAATAATGGCTCAATTTCTAAAAACATTTAAAAATATCAGCCAAAATGTCCTGATTAAGCATTTAGACTAAGGTTTTAAACGACTCAACAACCAAGCATTCATTTTCTCACCTTGTTCAGGATACGTCCAGTGGCCCGTATCTAGCGCCAAATACAATTCTTTCGGAGCTGATATAACATTAAATGCCGCATACATAGAAGTTGGCGGACAAGTTTCATCATTATACCCCCAAGAATAATACCCGACAACTTTCACTCGACGAGCGAAATTCACCACATCGTAATAAGCTATAGTTGATATTTTATCCTTTTTCTCATTCACAGACCTATTGGCCTTATCAAAATAATGTGGCCATCCACCTGCTCGGTCAAATAAATAACCTGTTACGTCCGATAATGCTGGATAAAAAGCGCCTAAACTTTTAACTCGAGCATCTAAAGCGGTGGTAATAATGGATAAAGCTCCTCCTTGACTTCCCCCAGTAACCGCCAAATTACTGCCATCATATTGAGGTAAACTCGTCAGAAAATCATTCGCACGAACGCATCCTAAATACACTCTCTTGTAATAAAAACGATCTTTATCATCCATATTATAATTAAAATAACCCGATAAAGCACCCGCTCCTAAATCCGTGTATACCGATGGCATCATGTCCACGGGGACCCCATGAATACCGATTTGAAAAGTAATTATACCTTTCTCAGCCGTGGCAATGTCACCACCATATGCACGAACACCGGCTCCGGGAACCTGCAATAAAGCTGGGTATTTTCCCTCTTTTTTAGGCACACATAAAATTCCATACAGCCGAGAACCTAAACGATAATTTTGCAAATTAACGTGATAAACATTCGTTTTCTCCGTACACCTTTCTGGCATCAAAGTCATCTTTGCGTCCATCGGAATCTTGGCCAAATCCTCTTTGGCCTTTTGCCAAAATGTGTCAAAGTCGGCAGGATTATCAACAGTTGGCTGAATATTTCCAGGAGCAAATCCCACCGTAGCTAAATTGCGATACTCTTTTCCATCGACTTCAGCGATGGCGATGCAACGAAGAAATCCTGCTTTGGACAGCGTTCCTCCGTCAACTTTAATAATGCCAGTGGTTGCAATCGCCGATTTCTTTTGTGTAGGATCCTGTTTCTCAGGCCCTATTTCATAACGAACAGAAGCATTGGGAACAAGACTCCCATTCTTAGTTACCGTAATGGTAAAATTTACTTTCTCTCCAATGCTATAATTCCAATTCGCATGATCAGCAGCAACGGCCACCTTAATGATTTTTTCTGTAGGTTGGCCAAAAGCCACAGACATGGCCATGATGGACAATAGTCCAATAAACTGAATACGTTTCAACATAATTATTAGGTTTTTAGTTTAACTATTTCTATCTCAAATTTATGCAATGCAGATGTAAGCCATGTGATTTCTTCTTCAAAGTTTGTAAAATCACAAACCTTAGCCTTAACCTCAATCTTCTCACAGATTTCATGTACTTGCGAAGCGCCCAAAGTCCCAGAATTACCTTTTAAGGTATGTAATTCAGACTGAACGCCCTGACAATCATTCAATTTATTCGCCTTTTTAGCGGTTTCAATTTGTTCCTTGGCCTCAGCAATAAATTCAGCTAACATGCCCTTTACAAAAGCTAAATCCCCTCCCATGGCCTCAGATAATGCTTTTATTACGTCAATATCCGCCACCAAAGGGGTCTTATTTTTTACAGATTTACCTGCTTTCTTCTTTTGATTTTTTGCTTTTTTTCCTGTAACCCATTGAGTCACCATCTCAATTAAAGATTGGGCACGGATGGGTTTCGCTAAATAATCATCCATACCTACGGCTAAAAACCGATCCCGATCTTCTTTCATCGCGTAAGCCGTCATGGCTATAATAGGGGGCAAATCAATCATATTCAAGTCTTTCAATTGCTTGGTTGTTTCCATTCCATCCATCTCAGGCATCTGAATATCCATCAAAACCAAGTCATAAGTCACATCAGACTGCAATTGTAAAATGGCCTCTTTCCCACTCGACACTGAATCGACCTGACATCCCGACTTAGCCAATATTTGACTCGCGACTTTTCTGTTGGTCGCATTATCGTCGACCAATAAAATCGTGGGCCTTAACTCACTCAATTTCCCACTAATCTCAAACGTTTTATCATCCTTTTGCTCAATAGCAAAAGCGCGGTCTCCTATTTTGAGATTAATCGTAAACCAAAAAGTACTTCCAACACCCACCGTTGATTCAACGCCCACATCCCCATCCATCAGTTTACATATCTCCCGAGAGATAGCCAAACCTAAGCCTGTTCCCCCGTGAACTTTTGTCGTAGAATTGTCAAGTTGCTGAAACGAATTAAACAATATTTTTAAGTCGGCCTCACTAATTCCAACTCCAGTATCCGAAACTTTGACATGTAAATCAAACCGATCATCTATCTTATTTAAGACCGAAACGTCAATTTGAATGTTACCGTTCTCAGTAAATTTGAGTGCATTTGAGGTTAGATTTGACAATATTTGCAACAATCGTGTTTCATCTACTTGTACACATTCAGGTATATCAGCTGCCAAATCAAAGGACAAAGTATTACCTTTCTGCTTAGCAATTTGAGAAAACAAAGCCATCAAACGCTCAAAAACATCTTTTAAAATAATATCTCGAGGATGTAAAGCCATTTTACCGGCTTCAATTTTTGCTAAATCTAAAATGTCATTTAAAATATTTAAAAGTGTATCCGATGATTTTTTGATCGTTTGAACATAGTCCATTTGTTCTGTATCCAAACTCGTATCACTCAGCATGTCCACCATTCCTATCACACCATTCATTGGCGTACGAATCTCATGACTCATATTCGCCAAAAACTGCTCTTTCACTTTAAGGGAATATTCCGCCTGCTCGCGTGCAAAAACTAATTCTCTTTGGTATTTTTTCAAATCAGTAATATCACGGGCAATACCGGATACTTCTTGAATAGATCCCTGAGCTAAAATTGGATTTAAATACACTTCAAGCCACTTTTCAACGCCCTCCTTCGTCTGCAACTCTAACTCAAAATGTTGTTTTTTACCTCGAAAAGCTGCTTTGTATTTATCTTCCAATGGACGTCGCTCTTCTGGAGGCAACAATTTAAAACCCATGGTTTCTGTTGAAAAATTCAATTGAGGCTTCATATTAAGCTGCTCCTCTAATAGCTCAGCATACTCAAGATTAAAACTCGTCAGCATCAATCGCTTGTTGACCGACCACATTAAATGAGAACTACCCTCAAAAATAGCACTTAAACGAGCTGTCTCACGCGCCAAAGCCTCTTCTGCTTGTTTCCGGGCAATGGCAAGTGCCACTTGGCCCGAGATAAAATCCAATAATTCTAAATCTCGGTTTTCGTATTTATTGGCCCTTTCATACGATTTGACCCCAATAATGCCGGTAACTCGATCACCAATGCGTAAAGGCACACAAAGCATGACTTTAGGCACCACACCATATAAATAAATGACTTTTTCCTCAGCTAATTTATGGATTTCGTCATCATGCAAAATCAATGGCTTATTGGCCATGATGGCATATTCAGTCAAACCATTCCCCAATTTTCGCTTCGTAAAATGAACTCTAGAATTGAAATATTCGTCAATGTAATAAGGGAAATACAGAAAACTTTTAGCCGGATCATATTGCGCAATAAAGAAATTCTTTACGTCGATCACCTCCCCTAATTGTTTGTGAATATTCACATACAAATCATCCAAATTTGTAGAATTTATCGCCACTTGGGCGATGGAAGAAAACAATTTATTGGCTCGCTCGGCTCTAACTTTTGCGGTTGAATTATGTAAAATACAGCGATAGGCCGTTGGCATCCCCTTTTCAAACCGACAAGTCACCGAGCCACTGACATACAATCGTCGACCATCCTTTCGCTTAAATACGGCGGTAAATTCCGTTAATTCTTCTCCTTTACTAAGTTTTGTGAATTGATCGATTGTGATGTGGGCAAACTCAGGGTGTAAAACATCCTGTAATTTTAAATCCTTTGCTTCCTCCTCCGTATACCCCATGGTTTCGAGCCAAGCCTTATTGACAAACAAAAATCGACCCGAAATACCCGTTATTTGGATAAGGTCGGTCGTATTATTGATCAAGTCTTGGAGTTGGGAATTCGATCTATTTAGCGCCTCAGTGACTTTTTTTCGTTCCGTGACATCTTCGCCAATGATACTTAAAAAGGTATTTGAGTCTGATTCACTCACAATAGTGGAAGAAACCTCCACCCATTTTACGGCACCCGATTTAGTGATGTAATTCCTTTCTCTTTCTTCAAATAATCCACCAGATGAAATTGCTTTGTTGAATGAAGCACGTCGGGCTTCGCTTTCTTCTGGGGGCAATAAAGTAGAGAAAAAATCTTTCCCATTTAATTCCGAGGGCTGGTAGCCTAAAAGAGTATGCGTAAAGGCGTTGGCATGGACAATGATCCCGTCCGTTGACATAATAAGACCAAAAAGCTTTACGCCTTCTAATGTCCTTATCAAATTATCAGTGGAAGCCTGCTCCATGGGTAAATTTAAAATTTTGCTTAAATGTACGAAAAAGGGCTTAATTTTACCCAATAAACCCAGAAGCGCACGTGCAAGTAAGAGCAAAGAAAAGTCTAGGACAGCATTTTTTAAAGGATTTGGACGCTGCTAAGCGAATCGTGGATGGTCTTCAACCGAATGGTGCCTACAACAAAGTATTGGAAATAGGACCAGGAATGGGGGTTTTGACACAGTTTTTGGTCAAAAAAACAGAATACCAAACTTCATTAATTGAGATAGATCAGGAATCCGTTGCCTACTTAAGAAAAAATTACCTTGAGTTTACCGGACCTAGGTTGATCGACGGCGACTTTCTTCGGTATCCATTAGAAAACATTTTTGGTGAAGAAAAATTCGGGATTGTGGGCAATTTTCCATACTTCATCTCCACTCAAATATTTTTCAGAGTCCTAGAATACAAAGATCAATGCGTGGAAATTGTTGGCATGCTGCAAAAGGAGGTGGCGGTACGATTAGCCGCAAAACCTGGCAATAAAGATTATGGAATTTTGAGCGTTTTACTACAAGCCTATTATGACATCGAATATTTATTTAGTTTAGGACCTGAAGTGTTTGTTCCGCCCCCAAAAGTTAATTCGGGCGTAATACGATTGGTTCGAAATTGGAATAAAAAACTGGAATGTGATCCAGCAAAATTTAAAGCTTTGGTCAAAATGGCTTTTAATCAAAGGAGAAAAACACTTCGGAATGCACTTAGGTCCTTGCAATTACCTGATCATCCCCTATTAACCAAAAGAGCTGAGCAATTAGGAGTTCCTGAATTTACTGAATTAACAGAATTGTGGAAAGCTCAGGGATATCCAGGGGCTTAATTCAGGATATCTTCCTTTCAGATTGCCTGATTTAAGTCATTATTTTATAAATTTGCAGATCATTCATTTTCTTAACCTCAAATCATGGAAGTAGTAAACACACAACACCTTCCGTTTGAACTCACGAAAGAGTATTTAGAAGAGGTTCGCTTGTTGATTCAAAATCAGGCGACGGATGAAATTATTCAAAAAACAGACGAACTATTTCCTGCTGATATCACCAATATCTTAATCGAATTAACAGGTGAAGAAGCTAAATATATTGTACTCCTTTTAGACACGAAAATTGCCGCTGAGATAATCTCGACCATCGACGCGGATGATCGTAAAAAGTTTTTAAAAAATTTCAACTCAAACGAAATTGCCGAATATATCAACGTCATTGATTCAGATGATGCGGTTGATATTTTAAACGAGCAACCTGTACGCGTACGAGAAGAAGTGATCGCGCTATTAAAAGACCGCGAACAAGCCAGGTTTATTATAGACCTCATGCATTACGACGAAGATTGTGCTGGGGGATTAATGCAAAAGGAGTTAATTAAAATTAATGTCAAACAAACGGTTACAGAGTGTGTAGAGGAAATTCGCAGACAAGCCGAAGATGTGGAGAAAGTCTACTCCGTTTATGTTGTCGATGACGATGGTAAATTGCTTGGAACCGTTTCGCTAAAGAAAATAATTTTAGCTAAGCGAGGTTCTAAAATACAAGATGTATACGAAGACGATGAAATAGTGTCCGTTCAAACCTATGTTGCCGGGGAAGAAGTCGCTGACATTATGCAAAAATATGACCTTGAGGCGATTCCTGTGATCAATATTCAGGGCCGACTTTTAGGCCGAATTACCATTGACGACGTGGTCGATTTTATCACCGAATCTGCCCAAGAGGATATTCAAGTCATGGCAGGTATCTCAGAGGACGTGGAAGAAGATGACTCCATTTGGCTTTTAGTTCGCTCCCGTTTACCTTGGTTAATTGGCGGGATGGTCGGCAGTTTTTTGGCTGCCAAAATCATCGATCGTTTCGATGATACCATAGCTCTATTACCTGCTATTTCCGCATTTATTCCGCTAATTGGTTCTACAGGGGGTAATGTGGGCATACAATCTTCTTCTTTAATTGTTCAAAGTTTGGCCGATAAAAGTGGTCTCGATACCACGCTTTGGAAACGACTTCAAAAAGTGTTAATTGTGGCATTCATCAATGCCATCATTGCTGCCATTTTTGCTTTTGGATGTTCATTGCTCGTTGATTCTGGCGAAATAATGTTGTCCACCACCGTGTCAATCTCACTCTTTGCCGTGGTTATGCTAGCCTCATTAATGGGAACCATTACTCCATTAGTTTTAAATCAATTGAAAATTAATCCTGCGGTGGCGAGTGGTCCATTTATCACGACGACCAACGATATATTGGGTTATGGTGTGTATTTCTTGATTGTCTATTTATTATTGTAGGGGATGATCGCGGTAGTCCAACGAGTTTCTGAGGCTCAGCTTCACATCAACGGTCAATTGCATGCCAAAATAGCGCAAGGATTTGTGGTACTTTTGGGTATTCATGAAGCTGATACAATGGAGGATGTCCAATATTTATCCAATAAAATAATTGGCTTACGCATTTTTTCAGACGCGGAGGGGAAAATGAATATAGACCTATCCCAAGTAAATGGAGATATTTTATTGGTCAGTCAATTTACTTTAATTGCATCGACCAAAAAAGGAAATCGGCCCAGCTTTATTGAGGCCAGTCGGCCGGAACATGCGATACCTCTTTATGAGGAAATGACCCGGCAATTAACGTTTAATCTCACCAAACCAATTCAAACAGGGGTTTTTGGTGCAGATATGAAAGTTTCACTGATCAATGACGGACCTGTAACCATTATTATTGACTCAAAAAATCCTAGCTAATGACCCTACAAGAATCACAAAAATTAGTCGACAACTGGATCAAAGAAGTAGGTGTTCGATATTTTAGCGAGCTCACCAACATGGCAATGCTAACCGAAGAGGTGGGAGAAGTGGCTCGCATTATTGCCAGAAGATATGGGGAACAATCAGAAAAAGAGTCCGACAAAAACAAAGATTTAGGGGAAGAAATGGCAGATGTTTTGTTTGTGCTGATTTGTTTGGCCAACCAAACGGGAGTTGATTTACAAGAAGCTTTCACCAAAAGTCTTGTAAAAAAAACAGAAAGAGATAAGGAAAGACATCAGAATAACCCAAAACTAAAATCATGAAAATTTTAATTTTAGATGGATTTACCCTGTTTCAGAAAGATTTAGACGTAGCTGTTTTTGAAAATTATGGTGAAATTATTTACAGAGATCGTACTACTCGAGATGAATTAAAACACGTTGATCATTCCATCGAAGTAATCATAACCAATAAATGCCCCATTGGCGCCGATGATTTAGCTTTATTTCCAAACCTTACACTGATTTTAGTTTCAGCCACTGGGTATAACATCGTGGATGTTCAGGCATGTAAGGAAAAAGGAATTCAAGTATCTAATGTGCCCAATTATGGAACATTTTCAGTAGCCCAACATGCCTTAGCGATGTTGCTGAATTACAGCAATCAAATAGACTTGCATGAAAAATCCGTCAAAAGAGGAGAATGGAGCACCAACCAAGATTGGTCTTATACCCTAAGTCCTATTCGCGAGTGGCACGGGAAAACCCTGGGGATTATAGGCATGGGCAACATAGGCCAAGCATTTGCCAACATGGCTGAGAGTTTAGGCATGGAGGTAAAATATCATCATACAAAAGATTTACACCTACTTAATCGCAAATTTGTCGGCATACATGAATTAGCGTCAACCTCAGATGTGATTAGTTTACACTGCCCACTCACAGAAAAGACGGACAAAATGGTCAATAGCGAATTTCTTTCTCGTATGAAAAGCAGTTCTATTTTAATCAACACATCCAGAGGGGGTTTAATTCATTCACTAGATCTAAAATCAGCTTTGGTTTCAGGCCAAATAAGCGCAGCACTTTTAGATGTATTAGAGGTGGAACCACCGGCCGTTGGCCATCCGCTCATCGGAATTCCAAATGCCATAATCACGCCTCACATTGCTTGGATTAGCCTGGAAGCTAGAAAAAGGATTGTTACTTCCTTAGAAAATACTTTGAAATCGTATATTGAGGGAAAGGTTGTCAACTGTGTCAATCCTTAATTAGGAACTTGGCTTTGCTGAATACGGTTTCCTATTTTCTTTCCTTCGGATTTTGTCGGAATTTTTGGGATGACAAGAGATATCAGATCTAGTTTTGGATTTAATTTTTGAATGTCGGGATGCCGAACATCAAACTCAACTTCCCCTGATATCAATTTATATGCTTCATCAGAAATGCCTTGATGTTCATTTGAAACATTAGAAAACACGGCCAAATGACTCAGAGTGGAATCACCCGTTAATTTTCCCCCTTCCCAACTTACCACCGATCCACCATGAGACCAATTAAATCCTGAAAGGGTAAAGTTTTTAGCGTTTATGACTTGAACCTCAGACAAGGTCATGCCCAAATATAGTCCTGATTTTGTTTTCCAATCAGCGCTTATTCCTTTTATCGTCACATCTACGATGTTCCCATCATGGAAATACACAAACGCTTGCTTTTTTGAATTTGGAAAAATAATACTACCTCGTAAGGTATCATCCCCAATCACCCAAGAGGTGTCATTGATGACATTTTCAACGCCGTATTTTAATTGCAAACCATTCAACGTCTTGCAATCAAGCACTTCATTTAAACTTCCAAAATTTTGTACTTGATTTTTTTCCTGTGAGCAGGCCAGAGAGGATATGATTAAAATAAGTAGGAAAGATCTTTGAAACATATTTGAATGATTTAAAAACAAAAATAATCAAAAGAAAAAGATCTAGGGCTGCGGAACTACATACCTGACAAAAATCAATTATTAAAATGAATAACCAAAACCGGCATTGAAATTAAGTCCTTGTACCGCATAATTCATGTAGCGTTGATAGGCTTTGCCAGTTAAATTATTTCCTTGAATATGAAAACTTGTATTCGGATTGAGCTGATAATGTAATTTAACATTCAAATCCATGATGTTATCTAATGCTACAGCTTTTTGGGTTTTTACATCACGAGCAAACAATCCATTGATCAAATAAACATCGGGTGACAATAAAAGCTTATTAGATAATCTGATTGAATTCGTCCAAGAAGCTACTAGATTAGGTCTGTGAAATGGCTTTTCAATGATTAAGTTGTCATACGTTGCCGCGTCAAATTTTATCCCTGTGGTAATTCCCTCAGCCATCTTAAAATTAAAGTGACCTGTTAAATTGACAACTTTAACCTTCTTTTCATCCCCAACGTAAATCAATTCAAAAGCTCCATTTTGGGTGATTGAATTAACAAAAAATGGAAGATCCGCATATTCGGAATAAGCATACTTAAGCTCAAAGTCGACGTATTTTTCGGTAGTTCCTTTGATTCCGCCATACACATTGCCAACTTGGCTTGTATTTTTAACCTGGGTTTTAGCTCCTAACCAAGGCAATTCTGCTGAGAAACTGGACAAAGAATTAAACTGTACATCGCCTCCTACCCCACCAAACAAATGAAAAATATCAGAAGGTGCATAATCAATGGATATTTGCGGAAAAACACTCCCTTGTGATTTAGTCGCTTTTCCATCACTCGAATTAATGATATTTAAACCTACTTGCAAGGCAATTCGAGCCCCAGAAAACTGAATTTTTGGCTTTAAGCGATAAAACTGTCTACTTAGGCTTGTGACCTGCGTAAGTTCCGACAAGATAAAATCAGCATCAATCTGTCCAATCAAAGTAGGTGTAAAATCAGTTGAATATTGAAACTTGGATTGTGAAATCCATTCCGACTCATTTCGTTGGTTTGAGAAATAATGAAAGGATGAAGTACCTGAATAATCAGATTTACCTTCCTTATCTGAATTACTAAAATTACCCGAAACTAGAAAATGGTTATTAACAACTTCTAGATCCCTTATCGTATAATACTTGGGGATTTCCTCCATGCCATAAAAAGCCGTAGTATTTACTTTGTAGGAAACCCGACTATCCCAAAATACTTTCTTACCAAAACTTCGACTAGAAAAGCGAACTTCATTTTCACTTCTTCCTGAATATTCATTTAAAACAGAACCTGTTTGATTAGCGTCATGATTCACATACAAACCTAAAAACTTATTCTCACTCGGAGCATAACCTGTATTAAAATTAAATAACGTTCGGCCATAATTCCCAATTCCAAATTTGGCGATATTGGTGTTTTTAACGGTTATAATAGCCAGTTTTGAGCCATTCACTTGCAATTTCAAAGCTTCAGGTTCCGTAAACTTAGCCAACGAATCTAAGGGCCAATCCCTGGATTCCATTTTTAAAATCACGGATGGTGA
>Ga0315905_10007180_pt1 | contig 11304 bp, 9 predicted proteins | sample LakEriMetagenome_5_FD_203522 | JGI IMG/M metagenome (GOLD analysis project Ga0315905, IMG submission 203522) | Freshwater fungal communities from buoy surface, Lake Erie, Ohio, United States - Buoy 4 MA121 | ecosystem: Environmental > Aquatic > Freshwater > Lake | place: USA: Lake Erie, Ohio...
CCCCGCCGCCCCCCCCCCCCCCCCGCCGGCGCGGGCGGGGGGGGGGGGGGGGGGGGGGGGGGGGCGCCCCCGCCCCCCAACCGTTGCAGCGCGCCCCCATCAGCCAGCAGCACTGCCAGGAGGTGTTGGGGTGTGCTGGATGACACCACCGCAGCGACCAGCCCATCAGCGGGTGGTGCACGCCTCTGCAGACGACACATGAGGCTGTCAGCCGCGGCCTTGCCTGCGCGTCGGGCACGGGCTCGGGTGAAGCCAGGTGGTTGATGGCCAGCGCGGCCGCCATGACCAGGCCCACCACACGGGGGATGTTGCGGTCATCAAACCCAGGGATGCCGAGGGTGAACCGGAACACTGCCACGTCAATGTCGTCGTCGCCCAGGCCACCTGCGGTGCCCGCCGCGGGCCGCTGCTTTGGTGCTGTGGCGGTCGTGGCGACGATCGAGCGCCATGCAATGTCGGTGACCACAAGCACCCGGACAAGCAGGCGGCACCCGCCACCCGCACCTTGATTAGCTTGCACCCGTGTTGTAAGTCTCCGAGGTGCAGCCACGCGGCGCAGGCGTCCACAAGCCCGAACCAGGCTGCCCCTGGGCGCCTGGCGGGCGGCAGAGGACAGGGATCGGCCCAGCATGCTGCAAGCTACAAATGTACCAGCTGTGTGGCGAGCCTGACGGGGAAGGAGGGCTGACAGTGAGATCGAAATGCGCTCTCGCGTGTCTGGAGCCTGAGTAATGATAAGGATCGCAAGGAAGGCGACTGGAGTAACGCACTGCGAGCATTTGATGCGGGCCGCGTGCGCTGGTGCCGCGCGCCGGCGTGCAAAAAGCTGCGGTGGTCGGGCGCCGGCCGTCGGCGCCGTGCACTGGCCCTGGTGCGCTTACACCGCGTCTGGAGCGCAGGCAACGCAGCCAACAGGGTGCTGCATCGCTACAGCTCGGCCTGCCCAGCAGGGCCGCAAAGAGGCGGGCAGTGCAAAGAGGGAGAGGTACTACAAACAAGCTTGTGTCAGCTGGCCGGCGGCTGGCGCGAGCAGGGCTGGGTGGGCAGCAACTAAAATGTACATGTCCGCCAGCATGTGTTGGTGAGGTGGGGGCCGGGCTGGCGCCGCGCGCTCACTTCTGGAACCACAGCTGCGTCGTCTTGGCGCGCCCAATCTTGCGCTGGAGCTGCAGGCGGCAGCAGGAGCAACCCGCAGCGTGAGCCTCGGCGCCGCCATGCACAACAGCCGCCAGGCAGCCGCTGGGGGCTGCGACAGGCAGGGCGTGGCATGCACAAAGAGCATGTGCAGCGGGGGACTGTCGGCCCTGGGGGTGGCGCGGCACATCCCCACAGCATGTGGCCGTGGCCCCCTGTTGCCAGCGGCAGCGCACCCCGCGGGGCGGGTCGCTTACCTGCATGATGCCGTACAGCAGGCCCTCGGCGGTGGGCGGGCAGCCGGGCACGTAGATGTCCACGGGCACGATGCGGTCGCAGCCGCGGACCACTGCGTAGCTGTAGTGGTAGTAGCCGCCGCCGTTGGCGCAGCTGCCCATGCTGATCACCCAGCGCGGGTCGGGCATCTGGTCGTACACCTTGCGCAGCGCGGGCGCCATCTTGTTGGTCAGCGTGCCCGCCACGATCATGCAGTCCGACTGCCGGGGGCTGGGCCGGAAGATGATGCCAAACCTGCAGCGTGGTGCGGCCCGTTGTGTGTGGGTGTGGGTGGTCTGAGGTGACGTCAGCTGGCCTGCGTGCATGCACGAGGCCGGCACGGCCGTGCCCTGTGGACCAGCGCCGAATGACAGGGCTGCTTGGCTCCTGGACCACCAGCGCTCCAGAGTCTCTGGTGCTCCAGGAGCCAAGCAGCCCTGCCATTCGAGCGCCCAGGCCACCCGCAGCACCCAGGACAATGGGGCAAGCAGGTGAGGGTGCGCCGGTGTGGCGCCGCGCACCTGTCCAGGTCGTAGCGCGCTGCGCCGCAGTGCATCATCTCCACCGCGCAGCAGGCCAGGCCGAAGGTCATGGGCCACAGGGAGCCCATGCGCGCCCAGTTGACCACGGTGTCCACCTTGGACACCACATAGTCCAGGGTCTTGGGGGCGGCGGCGGTCACGGCCTTGGAGGCGGCGTTGGCGGCAGCCATCTGGCGGGTCAGGCGGCGCCGGGGGCGGCCTGCTGGCGCGGGCGCGTTGCTACGCGGACGGCAGCACGTCCGGTGGTGCCTGACCTGCAAAGCGCGCGTGAGCAGCGCCCAGGCTCAGGGCGCGCGCGCGGTGGCGCCCGCCCCCAGCGGAGCACGGGGCGCACCGCCTGGCTGCAAACCGCCGCCGGGCCATCTGGGCCATGCAGCGATCCGCGCCCGCATGCGCCCGCATGCGCAGCCCCCCCTCCCCGCCCTCCCTGCCCGTGCTGGGACCCTGCGTGCACCACCAGGGCTGCTATGTGCTCCCACGCCCGGCCAGGCCGCTGCAGCAGCGGCCCCAGCCTCGCGGACCCAAACCACGCCCACCTGGTGCCACCCTCCGCAGCTGACGCTGGCAGCTGGCGGGCAGGTACAGCCGCGTGTCTAGGGGCGCACGGCTGCTCCTGGATGGCGAGCGGACCGAGGGCTCTGAGATCGCGCGAGGCACGGAGGCAGGCGCAGCAACCCAAGCCCTGCCGAACGCAGGCAAACAATGGCGGCCCTGCCTTCGCCCTGCATGCAACCATGGGTCGCCCCCTGCCCGGAAGTCGAGCGGGTCCGCGTGGCACCAGCCCCGATGGCCGCCCCCGCGTAGTGCAGCGCTCATTCTCGTGTCGCCCGCAACGCTGCAGTGTGGTCAGTCCGCGCGATCGCGGGTGCTAGCTGGCGCGGACGCCTGCAGCGTGCGGGAGAGGCAGGCTGCCGGCCCCGGCGCCCTGATAGCTGGACCAGGGCAGCATGGTGGGTGCTGCGCTGGCCATCCCGCGGCCCCGCCGATCACTTCTGGTTCAGGCGGGCTGGATCGTGGGCCTGCGTGCGCGCGACGCTGCTGCCCACCCCACTGCGTGCACGGTGCAACGGGGATGCCCTCGCGGGCACGCCCGCGGCGGCCTGGCTGCTGTGAGCGCGCCGGGGCCATGCACGCCCGCCCTGCGCCATTCCTGAGCAGCGTGCCGCGCCCGGCACCGCGCGCCGCAGAACCGCCTGACGCGCCCTCAGAAGGACAAGGTGGCCCAGATGCGCGCCATCTGCAACTGCACGTGAGTCTGTGTGCGCAAGCGCCAGCACCGGGGCAACAGGCAGGGGGTCTGGCTTGGCGCCTTGCGCCCCGCCGGCTTGCGCTGGCGGGGGGCCACGCAGCTGCCCCGTCACGACGTGCCGCGCTGCCCCCACTGCAGCGACAAAATAGCGGCAGAGTGCCTGAAGGCGGCCGGCTGGGTGGTGGAGGCAGCCATCGATGTGTTCTACAGGAGCGGGTACGCAACCCAGGCGCCGGGCGTGGACACGCGCGCACTGGACGCGCTGTTTGAAACCTACAAAGGTGCGGCCGGCGCCTGCGTGTCCCCAGGGCAGACGGCCACCGCTGCCTCCACCCTGCAGTGTCAGCCTGCATGCTGCAGCAGCACAACCAGGTAGGCAGATTCCACTGCAGTAGCGCTTGTGCTGTCGACCCTGCCCTGGCTGGCCGCGTGCTGCCTCAGCTGCCTGCGCGCAGCAGCGTGCGCAACCCCCCCCCCCCCCCTCCCCCACCCCTTGCGCGTCGCAGACCAGCACTCCGGCGCGATAGAGGCGGAGGGCATGCAGCAGCTGTGCGAAGACCTGGGCGTGGACCCCACAGACATCGTCACGGTGGGTGCCATGCAGCTGCCCCGCCGCGCGGCTGCTCGCACAGGCGCAGCCCAGCCCGCGCTGGAGCGCGCTTTGTCCTGCTGCCTGCTGCAGCTTGGAACTTTCCAGAAATCTGCATCTGCGACCTCCTTGTGAGCAAGCCCCGGCCATTGCACGCCAGTGCCGCTGCAACGTCCTGCCCAGGCTGCCTGGCAGCCGCCAGGCCTGCTCACTGCGCCCCGCCCACCGCCCGCTGCAGCTGGTGCTGTCCTGGCACCTGGGCGCCGCCACCATGTGCGAGTACACAAAGGAGGAGTTTGTCAACGGGCTGTCGCGGCTGGGCGTAGACTCACTAGACAAGCTGAAGCGGCGGCTGCCAGACATGCGCGCGGGTGAGCGGGCCAAGGGCGCGCTGCGGGGGGCCGGCCGCAGCTGCCGCCGGACGCCCCTGCCTTGTGGCCCCTCCACCTGGGAAGGGAGGGCACCGCCATCTCACCCAGCCCCCCACCCCCAATCCCGCCTTGGGTGCCGCGCCATGCGGTGGTGACCTTCACCAGGAGCATCCCCCTGCACCCGCCCTGCAGAGCTGCGTGACCCCTCCAAGTTCCAGGAGGTGTACGCGTACGCATTCGGCTGGGCCAAGGAGGTGCGCGGCAGGCGCCAGCGCGCCCCACGCAGCCAATGCCCTGCCCGCTGAGGCCCCAGCTGGTCAGCCCCCCATGCTGCCAACAGCTGCCTGGGCACACATGCTTCCCATGCGTCTGCACCGGGTGGGCCGCTCTGCCCTTCCCCTTTCCTGGGCCATCGAACCCCTCCCTCCCCCCGCGCCGGCTGGTGGCCGCCCGCAGAAGGCGCACAAGTGCTTGCAGCTGGACACGGCGTGCGGCATGTGGAAGCTGCTGTTCAGCGAGGAGCGCGCCTGGCCCCTGCTGGACGAATGGTGGGTGCGCTGGCCTGGGGCGGGCGTGGACTGCCGAGGGGCGCGGGTGGGGGGACGGCGCACAGAGGGCGGTGGGGCGCGCAGGGGTGCAATTGTGGTAGCGGCGGTTGTGGGGCAGCAGGGCCGCCCACCCTCTCGCTCACCGCCCACCGCCGCGCTGCCCCTCCCGCCCTCCAGGTGCGACTTCCTGATGACGCACCAGAACCGAGCCATCAGCAAGGACACCTGGGCGCAGCTGTTTGAGTTCCAGCGGGTGGGTGGGGGCGGCACCCGGCCCACAGCACGCAGCGGCCTGTGCCCACAGCACCGCCAGCAGCATGCAGGAACGCCCTTCTTGCTCCCGGCCAGCAGACCAGCCGGGGCACTCGGCGTGCCCCTCGCCCCCCTGGGCAGGCCTGACTGCCAGGCCCTGGGGCGGCTGCTGACACAGCCCATGCATGTGCTGCGCTGCAGACCATCAAGCCCGACTTCTCCAACTTTGACCCAGCCGGCGCCTGGCCATTCACCATTGACGCGTTTGTGGAGCACAAGACGGAGAACAACAATGGCAGCTAGCAGCGATGGGCGTGGGCACGGCGGCAGCAGACCGGCGGCACAGCCCGCTGGCAGCAGCAGGTGCACTGCACTGCGAGAGTGCAGGCTCCTCTGAGCGGCGGCAGGCGGCTTCGGGGTGGCTTCAGCGCGGAGCACTGCCCTGGGCGCGGACCCAGCAGCATGGCTAACCAGCAACGAGGTGCAGCGCAGCGCCCATGCGCAGCAGCAGCGCCGTGGCCCAGCTGCGCGCCCCATGTAATGTTTCACGCCTCCTCTCTCGGAACCAGGCGCCCCGCCCACTGCTGCAGTCTTCGTGCTGCGAGTGATGTTCAGTTTGCGTGCTGGCAACCGCACTCGCTGCTGTGTGCCTGCGCCAAGCGACTCTCCCCGCGCAGTCTCCCACGCCTTGCGGCGGTCCTCCATCATGCTGGGTGCTGGAGCTTGGAAAAACGGGTGCTGCTGCTGCGACACGGGCACATAGAAAACACGAGGACACAGGCACGCCCCTTCCAGCTGGCATAGCGGCGCTAAGTGGCAGCGTGCTTCAAACCACACACAGCCCTCCCTCCTCTCCTCTGCTGGTGCTGTTCATGCTGCTGCCTTGGCTGGTTTGGCCTGGACCGGCAGGCTGTTCCAGTCCGCCTCCTCCGTCACGCTCAGGCTATCGCCCACGCTGACAATGCCGGACCCCTTCGGCAGCGCGTTCCAGGCAAAGTAGACGGCGTGCGTCCAGGACTTGCGGCCGGGCTGCTCGCTCCACTTCAGGACCTTGCCACTCCTGCAGCACACAGCACGCATGCAAGGCATCGACATGACCGCAGGCTGTGCCTGCGCTGCTGCGCGCCAACCGAGTTGCCAAACCCCCCGATCACTCCTGTTGCAGTTGTTCCCCTCGCACCCTGTGGGCGCGTCAGGGTAATGGGCTCACCTAATCTCATGCAGCGCCTGGCCCGGCTGGTCGCCCTCCTCTCCGGTGTCCTGGTCAATGTTGGGAACCTGCAAAAGAGCCCCAGCAGCGCTGAGCAGGGACACAACAGCCAGCAAGCCCTCACAGGCCAGTGCGCAGCTGCACACAGGTGTGTGCCCGCGTCTGGAGCGGAGGGAGGGCGGGCAGTGGGCAGCTCAAGTGGCAGCATGCACATCCAGCAGCACCGACCTTGCAGCGGTCGCAGGGCTTGACGTACGCCAGGCTGAGACTGGAGCTGCCATCGGCGGGCTGGACCTCCACCGCTCGCCAGGAGTCGTCCGTCCAGGCGGGGCCCAGGCCCGCCACCACCACATTTGGCCTGAACCGCTTCATGGGCATGTCCAGGCCCATGTGCTGGTTCAGGGCCGCCAGGTTCTCCTGCAGCCGCGGTGGGGGCAGGAGGCCGTCCCCTCGACGGCCGACCACCACGCCGCCTCTACTGGCCGGCCTGCCAGCCTGCTTGCCTGGCCCGTGTGCTTGGCACCGGTCGCGCCCCTGCCTGCACCCCTGGCTGGCAGCGGATGCTGCCCTCCGCACCCCAGCAGGCCACGACAGACCCACCTCTGCTGCCACCAGCAGCGGGTAGCCATCCGCAAACGCCACCTCAGCGCCTGCGCCGAACTCGGGGTCCACTGCGCGCACCGCCCCCACCGCCGGCTGGCTGCCGACACCTGAGGCAGCAGCCAGCGTCAGCACACATGGCCAGTCAGGCGGGGTTCCGTGGATGCACCACAGCACTGGCTTGCCTCCACCTGTCCACTCAGCTGCTGCCCCCTGGGGACCACCAGACGCTGCGCCCCCACCTGCATAGCGGACCAGGCGCACTGGCTGCCCGCAGAAGGCGGTGAACCAGCGAGCAGCCTCGTCGCCGGCGTCGTGCGCCAAGCCTGAAAATTCCCACACCACCACCCGCCTGCAGGGCAGCAGGGCGGTGGGTGGCGGCCTCGCGCCCAGCCTCGCCTCGCCGCGGCAGTCGCACGCCGTGGCGGTCACGCGCCGTGGCAGTCGCGCACGGAGGCAGCGCACCTGAGGGGCAGGCTGCTGGTGTCTGCAGCCAGCGGCACCCGCAGGGGTGGGTGGCCGGGCGCGGTGACCGTCATCGCTGCGTCCGCGGGCAGCTGCTGCCAGCCGCCCATCAGGAAGGCCTCCGGCAGCACCGCCTCCACCTGCATCAGGGCGGGCGCGTGCAGGAGAGGGCAGAAGACCCTGCTGGTGTGGGAGGCCCACCGTGTCTGCTCTTCCCCACTACCATGAGCCTGGCGGCCGCCGTAGGCAGCAAGCTCAAGGCATGCGCCGTGCCAGGCCTGGCCGCCCGTGTGAGTCAGGGCACAGTGGGGAGGACGCTGCGCCTGCGCACCTGACACAGCTTGGCACAGCCAGGGCTGCGCTGGCTGATGAATTTTCCAGCTTCGTCATCCTTGACAATCATGAACATCCTGTCACCGTTGAGGCCTGCCAGGCAGCGAAAGGAGTGGGGGGTGGAGCGGACTTTTGCTGGGTGCGCCGCCCATGGCTCGAGCGAATGGGAGCGATCTGGCCGCTGCCAGGCGCCTCCCCAGGCGAGCAGCGGCGGTCCCAGCGAGGGCGCGGGCACACGCCGGCAACTCAGCACGGCAGCAGGCAGCGAACAGGCCCGGCTGCGGGCAGTGGAGCCTGCGAACAGGCCCCTCGCGCACCCAGGGGCGTCAGCCCAGCGCTCTGCACGGTCTGAGCCTTGCATGACTTGATCGGGTGCACGAAGAGGCCTGTGATGCGTCCCGGCATCGTGGCCTCGCTGTTGCCTGCCGTTTCGTTGCTCTGCGCGCGCTGCGCAATCGGATGGCTGTGACGTATACGTATGGGGTTTGGCTTTGATTTACAGGTGCCCCGGCGCGTGCCCTTGTGCTGCGCGCGTACCGACGCGCTGCGCTACGCCAGCCCGTTGACCTGCCCCACCACGCCGGGTGCAACACCGCGGCTGCCGCCAGCGCCTCTGGCGGGGGGTGGCTGGCACTGCAGACCACACAGCAGCCTGAGTCAGTGCACTCAGCAGCACGTGGCAAGTGGGGACGAGCGGCCGTGCGCAGCAGGAGGTGCTCCTCCTTGCTCCTCCAAGCAATGAAGCAGCCGCGCTGTGGGCCGCGCTGCCACCCACCAGTCCCATGTCCGCCAGCTCCTGCAGCAGCCTGCGCTCCGCTACTGCCTGCAGCCCCAATGCAAGGCTGACTGGTCAAACAGGGGCGCCAGGGGGGGCTGCAGACGGCGAGCCTGACGACCAGTCAGGCCCTGACGTGGCCCCACCAGCTCTCACTGTGGGCTTCAGCAGCAGCGGGTCGCGGCTGTCGGGATCTGCCTGCCAGTCGCTGACCGACGCGACCTGCTGCCGCTGGTACCGCACTGAGCTGCTGGATAGCACATCCCTGCCGTCACCAATGACGTGGCAGGGCCTGCGCGGTCCATGGTGGCCTGGTGCCCCGGCGTCAGCAGCCGCGTGCACCCACCTGCAGCATGGGCTCGCCTGCTGGCAGGTTGCAGGAGCACATCACTGGGCGGCCCAGCTTGATCGCTGCAGCAGGGCGGGCGGCCGGGGCGTTGCCTCATGCCCAGCACTGCGCTGGGGCTCGCAACCAATCAATGCAGCAGGGTGCTGCGGCACTCGGCTGTGGGCTGCCCGGTGCGCAGCGGCCACTGTGGCGTCGTTTCTGCGGCGCGTGGGCTGGCCACATGCGCCACAGAAGCTACAGGCTCCCACAGCTCACCCAGCCGCTGTGCAAAACTTGGCGCCTCCGAGGCAGCTGCGCCGGGTATCAATGTTCCAACCGATGGCAGTGCGGCCTGCGCGTGACGCGGGCGGCGGGTGGGCGGCGGACGTGCCCTGAACGCAGAATCGCGCTCCATGCAAATGCACTGCCCTGGCAGGCGAGCGACCGGCGCGGCGTGTCGGCCTCGCTCACCGCTGGTCCCTTCAGCGCTGTGTACAGGTTCCCAAGCTTGGGCGGCCCGCCATCGCCCACCCAGACGTACACCTGCCTCCCCAGATCCACCACCTGGAAGTGAATGGTGGACTCCGGGGTGTGCTCGCTGAAACAGCGCACACTCGCGCCTGCTGGTTCCTGGCCCATGGATGCAGGCGAGCCCAGGCCGCGGAACAGAGTCGGCGCGACGTGTGCAAGCTGGCAGGGCGGGTGACCACGCTTGGGGAATGCCGGAAAACAGGCAATTGGTGAATGTGGCAGCAGGGGGCCGGGGTGCGCCGCTGCTTCGGGGCGATCTGGCTGTTGCGCAGCAGGTCAACGACGCACGTGCGCAGGGAACCAAAAACCTGCTGTGCGCTGCGCCCACTCTGCCATCCTGGGTTGTGGACGCGTATTCACGAGCCCTGGCATGCGCACAGGGTGGGGGGAGGGGGCCTGCCAGCTGGGATGGTGCTGCGAGCAAGCAAGAGCGGGGGGGTGGGGGTGGGGGGGGGGGGGGGGGCGGACCCGGGGGAGTACAAATCAACCGGCATGCAGCGAGCAGGGGCGAGGGCCACGCCGCCCCAGCACGCTCTGTCCGCATGAACCTGAGCCCGATGTACCTTCAGGCGCAACGCAACGCGGGGTAGGCTGGGCACGCGGCGGCTGCCTGGTGCCCCCTGCTTGGGGGCACAGCCATCCCATCGCGCAGCTGGCCTGCACCCAGAACCGCCCGCCTGAGGGCTGCTTTCCCTTCCTGTTTCCAACTTTGTTTCTGTTTCACGTGTGTACAGAGATCAGCAGGGCAGATCAGCCGTCGCGGTCGCCGTCTCCGCGCCCATTCGCCCAGCGCCCAGACCGAGGCAGCTTGCCAGGCAGCCAGCGGTGCAAAGCACGCTCCAGCGCCGCACACATTGATCTGAACCCACGGTGACCTGTGCACATGGACGATCAGGCGCGCGCCAATACTTCGGCCGACTATGAGCGCGAGAAGGGTGCGTGCGGTCCCGTAAATGCATTCTGACAGCCTGCATAGTCGCCACAGCAGCCGCAGCCGGCGATCAGGACCACCGGGGCTGCGCGCTCAGCGCTTCGCGCCCTCCCGACCCGCAGGCCTGCTGCAATCCTTCCTGATCAACTACAAATGCGAGAAGGACGGCAAGATCGTGCACAAATACGCCGATCGCCTGGTGAGCGCGGCTGGCTGCTGCGGCGGATGCGGCGCCATGCGCGGGCCGGCGGCGATGCAGCGGGCCTCGGCGGACCACAGGGCGGCTCCTCCTGGCTGCCCAGGATGGGATGCAGCAGCAGCAGCAGCAGCACAGGGGCTGCATGCTGACGCCGCCGGTAGCTAACCATCCGCTGCTGCCTGCTGCTGGCTCGCAGCTGGAGATTGCCAACCGCGCAGCCAAGACCCTGGACATCGCCCTGGACGATGTGCGGGAGGTGAGCACGCCCCGGCACGCAGCCCAGTATAGCCCCCTCCCCCATTCCAGACACTCTCTCAGCCGGTGCTGCCCATGTGCAGCACGACGCCGCCACGCATGCTCCTAAACTGCGCGACCCGGGTGCCGTAGCCACGTCAGCGCCCGCCCGTCCCTGGCCGCAGTACCTGGCCTTCTCGGGCGAGGCTGACCTGACCCTGGCGGAGAGCATGGCCACCAACACCATGCACTACGTCACCCTGGTGGCCGAGGCGGCCGACAAGGTCATGCCCATGCCCACCAATCCGGCGTTCCAGCAGGATGTGTTTGACGAGCTGCTGAGGACGGTGAGTGCAGGCGCGGGCAAGGGGGGCGGGGCGGGCAGATCTGCCCCCAGCACAACAGGAAGACAGGCAGATGCAGTGCACGGTGGCGTCGGGGTGGCTGCAGCGCATACCCGTGGTCAGGCACGCCTGCTGATCAGATGGTGCTGCTGCTGTTGCTGCTGCAGAAACAGCGCATGGACAGCCTTCATCCGGGAGGCGGCGCGGCCGGCATTGAGGACACGGTGGGTGCAGCGTGGAGACTTGCACGCAGCATCAGTGGCGTTTGTCGGCAAGGCAGCCGGGTGCATGCACTGGCGCTGCGCTAGCTGCCGAGCACTGGGGGGGGGGGGGGGCGGGGGGGGGGGGGGGGGGGGGGGGGGGGGGGGGGGGGGCGGCGGCGGGGGCCGGGGC
>Ga0315905_10007182_pt1 | contig 11302 bp, 7 predicted proteins | sample LakEriMetagenome_5_FD_203522 | JGI IMG/M metagenome (GOLD analysis project Ga0315905, IMG submission 203522) | Freshwater fungal communities from buoy surface, Lake Erie, Ohio, United States - Buoy 4 MA121 | ecosystem: Environmental > Aquatic > Freshwater > Lake | place: USA: Lake Erie, Ohio...
GCGCCGGGTTGGGCCCGCCGCCGCGGCCGCGCGCGGCCGCGGGGGGGGCGGCCGGCCGCTGTGACCCCCCCCCGCCAAGGCGGCGTGCCTCTCCCCCCCCCCCACCCCTTTCTCTCTTCATGACCCGGTGCATAGACACGCGCACACACATATAGCTTCCCGCGACGTGCGCGCCCTCTCTTCTGAAACACGAAGGACGGCGAGCTCGCCCATACTGCGCTCTGAGCAAACGCGCGCGCGCGTCCAAGCGCGGCTGCGCGTCGCCGTCTCGCCCGCTCCGGTCGTCGCTCGCGTCGGCAAACAGAGTCCGCTCGCGCCCCCGCGCGCGACGCGCCTCAATACAACCGTCAATTGTTCGCGCAGCACCAGTCCCCGTCTCTCTTCACTTGCCGCGACGTCCCGGTGTTGATTGTCCCGAGCGCCAGCAACGCGATCCCGCGCGCGCGTGTGCGCCGAGTACCTCTGCTCCCCTCTCTCTCTCTCCCTTCTTGTGAACGTCGCGCGCGCGCGCCAGTCCCCCATGCTTGCCTCCCCTGTTCTCGATCCCCAGACGCGACACAACGACCGGCTTGCCGCGGCCCAATCACCGCCCCCGCCGGCCCAAGGGCGTTAAGCCCCTTGCGGCGGCGGCCAAGCGCCCCCCGCGCGCGACACATGGCGCCGCCGCAAGGCCGACGGGTCGGCGGCGGCGGCGGCGACCGGGCGTCCCCGTCGTCGTCCTCATCCGAGAAAGGCGCCGCCGCGCTCCGCGACATGCCCTCGGACGAGCTCGACGAGCTCCTGCGCGCGTGCCCGACCCTCCTCGACGATCTCGAGGCGCAGCGCGAGCGCGCGGGCGCTCGCAGGCGGCAGCGCGCGCAGGCGCGCGCCGACGCCCGGGAGGCGCGACGCCTGCACGCCGCCGAGAGCCTGTTTGCGCCGTCCGCGGGCGTCCCTCGCGCCTTGAGCGGCATCGCTCGGCCCGGGATGTCGTACGCGAGCGCCGCGGCGCCGGCCTCAGCCTCGGCGGTGGTGGTTGCGGCAGCAGCAGCTGCTGCGCCCAGCCAAGACGGCGGGGAGGGGTGGCTGCCGTGCGCCGAGGAGGAGGAGGAGGAGGAGGAGGAGGAGGACGAGGACGAGGACGAGGACGAGGAGTTGGACGACGAGGCGTGGGCGAGGCGAGTGGCGACAGCGGCGGCCCCTCTCAAGCAGGAGCAGCAGCGGCGGCCACAGCAGCAGCGGCGGCCACAGCAGCAGCAGCGTCAGCCTGAAGGACGAAGATCCGCAGACGCCGACGCCGACAACGACGCCAACGACCCCTTCCCCTCGCTCCCGCCTCCAGCGGCGCCCGGCCGCGTGCTCGCGCCAAACCCCATCCTCTGGACCACCGTCTCAAGTGCCCGCGCCCGTCGCCGTCTCACCGCCGCCCCGACTACCGCCGCCGCGGCCGGCCCGCCGCCGCGCGTCCTCAACCGCGCCTGCGCGGTGCGCGAGGCGACGCGCCGCCAGACGGCGGCGACGGGGGTCGACCTCGCCTGGGACCTCGAGCTGTCCGGCCTCAAGCCGCTGTCGGACGCCCTGCCCTCGGCGATCGGGTTGGTGCACGACGTGGGGGACGACGCCGCGGCCGAGCTGCGCGGGCGCGTGGTCGCGCGAGCGCGCGGGAGCGGCGGCGACGAGGGAGGCGTCGGTGGCGGCGGCGGCGCCTCTGGCGCCCGCTCGCCCGGGGCCGTGCGCGACATGATGGCGCGCGCGGCCCGGAAGCAGGAGGACAGCGGCGCTGCTGAGCCCGCCTCCGCCTCCGCCCCCGCCTCCGCCTCCTTTGGCGTTGGCGGCGGCGGCAGCGCCGCGTACGGGCGCGACTGGCGGCAGCTCGAGCGCACGATGCGGGCGACGGGCTGGAGGGAGGTGACGGGCGCGGCGTCGGGCGGCGGCGGCGGCCACCGCAAGGGGCGGCGCCTCCTGCCTCGCAGCGGGGTGGTGCAGACGATCGTGTGGCCGTCGACGTCGGGCGACGCGATCCGCGGCGTGCGCAACGTGGCGGCGCAGCTGCTCAAGCTGGACCGCGAGGCCGAGGCGCTCGAGGCAGAGGCGGCGCGAGAGGCGGCCGGGCGGCCGTCGCTACCGTAAATAAAATCGCTTGTGATCGCCGCTCGCGTGGTCGCTCCCCTCGATCCCCTCGATTAATCGTTGCACGCACCCACCCACCCACGCGCTACAACATGCTCGAGGCGCTCGAGGCGCTCAGCACCCTCCTCGGGGCGGGCGGGTGGGCCGCGCCGGAGGAGGGTGCTGACCCGGGGCTAGTGGTCCTGCGCAGGTTGCTCCCCTCCTCCTCCTCCTCGAACTCCGTGCACGACCCTCCCGCGTGGCCCGCCGACCTCCCGTCCGCCGCCGGTCTGACGGTCGAGCAGGCGCGCACGGCGCTCGAGGCCGCGTTCGGCAGACACGTGCCCGCGCGCGCGGTGGCCGAGGCGCTCGCGGGCGCCTGGTCGCGCATGTCGCCGGCGGCTCCGGCGGCGGCGGCGGCGGCGGCATCGGCATCGGCGGTCCCGCTCGACGCGCTCGTCGTCTTTGGCTACTGCTGCGCGTGCCCGCGGCTGCCCACGCAGGAGCGCCTGCGCGCGGCGTGCTGGGCCCTGACGCGCGGTGGCGCGGAGCCGCTCACGGAGTCCCTCGAGCGGCGCCTGCCTTTGGTCGGGGCGGCGGTGGCGGCGGCGGCGGTGGCGGCGGCGGCGGCGGCGGCGGCAGCAGCCGCGGGGGCAGCACCGCGGCCCCCGACGACGACGACGACGACGCGAGCAGGCGACCCGGCCGCCACGGCGCGCCTGCTCGCGGCCGTCGTGCGCCGAGCGGTCGCCGACGTGCAGGCGGCCACAGGAGGGGCGGTGCGTACCGAGCACGCCGGGCGCGTGCTCGAGTCCGCGTCGACGCACCTGGCCAGCGCCCTGCTGTCGGGCGCTGCTGCTGCTGCTGCTGCCGCTGCTGCCGCTGCCGCTGCTGCCCCTGCCGAGGCCGACGACGACCTCCTGCTGGCCGCCGGGGGCGACAAGAAAAAAAAGGAGCCGCAGGCCGACCCGGCGGCGGCGCTCGACCTCATCGGCGCGACCGTCCACCCGGACGGCCGGGAGGAGGACGGCGGCGGCGGGAGCACCCGGCCCCCAGCCGAGGAGGAGGCGGGGCGGGACGGGGCGGCCGGCGGGGGCGGCCGAGGCGGGGGCGGCCGAGGCGGGGGCGGCCGCGTCAGTTACTCCAGCAGCAGCGGCAGCAGCAGCAGCAGCGGCAGCGGCGACGGCTTCAGCGACGGGTTCGGCGCGACCCCGGACACCCCGCGGAGCCCCCGCGGCTGTCCGCCGGCGCAGCAGCAGCGCGCGATGATGATGGGCGGCGCGAGCGCCAGCAGCCCGCTCGACCAGCTCCTGCCGCTCGGGCGGCGGCTCCTGCAGGGCAGCGGGCTCGGCGCGACGGCCGGCGGAGGCGGCATCGGCGCCGCCGGCGGCGGCCTCCTCGCGCTCGCGCGCCCGCTGTCGGCGGCGGTGCTGGGCACGGCGGGCGGCGGCGGGGCGGCGAGCGGCGCCAAGGCGGCGGGCGCCCTCGCCGCCCCCGCCACGGCAACGGCAGCAGCATCAGCGGCATCAGTCCCCGCCGCCTCCCCCGCGGCGCCCGCCGAGGCCCCAGGCGCCAACAACCTGCAGGCGGCCGTGATGCAGGCCTCGCTCGCCCTCGCGCGCGCCGCGCGCGTCGAGGCCGCGCACGCGGGCGCGGCGGCCGCCGCCCTCTGCGGCGCGGCCCTGCTGGCCCTGCTCGCCGTCGTCGTCGGCAGCGCGGCGCTCGTGGCGGCCCTGCACGTGCTCGCGGGCCTGGGCGTCGCGCAGAGCCTGGCGCTGGCCGCGGGCGTCGACGTCGCGACGGCGCTGGCCCTGGTGGCCTGCGTGCGCGTGGCGCGGGCATTGCGGCGGCGGCGGCGGCGCCGGATCGAGGCGGCGAGGGAGGGCGCGTTGGGCGCGGGCGGCGCAAGCAAAAACGCCCCCTCGTCGCCCCGCGCGGTCGTCGTGGGCGCCAAGGGAGGCGGGGGTGGAGGGCCTGGGGTGCTGCCCGTCTCGGTCGCCGCCGCCAGCGGGGGGAGCGATGTGCACCCGGTCTTGGCGGCTCTGCGACGGGTCGTCGAGCGGAGCGCGCGGTCGTCGCCGGCGTTGGCGGGCCGCGGCGCCGCGGGGTGAAGCAGGCAGCTCGCGGCGCGTCGTCGTCGTCATAATCCCTCGCCCTGCGAAGTCTAGTCCAACAACCAACCTCGCGATCCGACCTTTCTCGGCGACCCACATTCACACCTCTCTGTCTCTCGCGCGCGCGCGCGCAGACCGACGCTCGCCTCTCTCTCAAAAAGAGCGGCCCAGAGGTCTCCGACACCAAAACCGTCGCCCGCGCTGCCCAGCCTTCTCCCGTCGTCGCCCCCACCGGCCGGCTCGATCGACAGGACGTTTATCACGTGCAGCATTACGCCTTGGCGCTGACTGCATCCCTCGTCCGGCTCTGCTACACACAGAGCGTGTCTCGAGCCCCTGCTCTCACCAAACGGCCATCTGTCGCGCCTCGTCTTTCCGTTCTCTTCTCCGCGCTCCATCCGCCCCGCGCGACCACCCCGGCGCGCGCGCACATCAATCACAAGCCCCCCACCCCCCCCCACCCCCCCCGGGCGCCTCGTCACATCGCGAGCCCAGACTGAACCACAAACATGGCGCCCGCCCTCGACCAGGCCGCCGTCGCGACCGCCGCCGCCACCGTTCCATCGCAGCCCGCGCCTTCGACAGCGACGAACGCCACCAAGCGGCCCCCACCCCCTGCCACGTGCGGCGTCATCGGCGCCGGGGTCGAGATCCGCGCCAGCGGCATCCCTGCCGCGGGCCAGGGCCTCTTCGCCACCCGCCCCTACCGCGCGGGCGAGCGCGTGACCGAGTACGACGGCCGGCGCATCTGCCACGCCACGGCCGTGTCGCTGCGGACGCGGGGCGAGCACACGCACGTGCGCGTGCTCAACTCGATGTTCCTGTACATCGACGGGCTCAAGGCGCCGACGGTCAAGGCGGTGGTGGCAAAGGACGGACAGAAGGAGGACGAAGACGGCAAGGATGGCGCGGCGGCCGCCGCCGCCGCCGCGTCGTCGTCGTCGTCGTCAGGGGCCGCCGCCGCAGCGTCGGGCGACGGCGACGGCGGCGTCTCGAGCGGCCAGCCGCCGCGCCGCGCGACGCGCGCGGCCAGCGGCGGCGCGCTGCTCTTCGACGACTCGCAGCCCGACGAGGTGGAGCAGCCCACGACGCGCAACGACGACGTCCCCAGCAGCGCCCCCGCGCCTCCGCCGGACGCCAACGCCCTGTTTGCGGGCCGCGGCGGCGGCTCGTTCGCCAACGACGCGCGCGACCCGCGCCGCAACAACGCGCAGTACCACACGCGGTTCGACGCCTCGGCCGGGCGCGAGCGCGTCTACCTGCGCGCCGTGCGCGACATCGCCGTGGGCGAGGAGGTCTTCGTGTCGTACGGCCGCGACTACTGGAAGTCGTTCGCGGCCCTCGAGGCGCAGGTGGCCGAGGAGGAGCACGAGGCGGGGGAGCAGGAGCAGAGGAAGCGGCAGGCGGCGGCGGCGGCGGCGGCGGGCGCCCCCGCTGCCACTTCGCCCGACAAGCGCGCCGCCGCCGCCTCCCGCCCCCTGGACCCGGCGGCGCCCGCGACGCCCTCGCGCGGCAAGGCCGGGGCGGGCAAGGGGGCGGCGCAGCGCGGGGACCGCGGCGGCGCCCGCCGGCGGCTGGTCGAGGCGGCGGCGGCGGCGGCGGCGGCCCTCGGCGGCGCCGGCGGCAGGAGGCAGGTGGCCGCCCCGGCGGACAGCAGCAGCGCGAGCGGCGCGGTGGCGGCCGCGCGCGAGGACAGCGGCGGGGACGAGGCTGGGACGGCGGCGGCGCCGGCGCCGGCGGGCAGCCCGCCGAAGAAGACCAAGGCCGCGGCGGCGGCGGCGGGCGGCGGCGGCCGGGCGGCGGGCAAAAAGGCGGCGCCGGCGCCCACCCCGCCTCCTCGCGCGGTGGTCGACATGGCCGCCGCCCTGCTCGAGTTTGCCTCGGGCGGGCGCAAGGGCAGGCGCTCGGAGAAGTGATCGAGTCGAGTTTTGGAGAGAGAGAGAGAGAGAGAGGAGTATGTGAGACGAGATGTTTTTTTTTTTTTTTTTTGCACGTCGGCAGCGCGCGCGAGAGAGCGGGGCCGCCCGTCATCGCGCCGCCGCCGGCCCGGCGGCCACGGCGGGCCGCCTGTGGTACGTCGAGCTCCACTCGCCCCCGTCCGCCGCGTAGTAGTCCATCGGGTAGTCGCCCAGGGGGGCGGGCTTCCCCTGCTGCCGCCGCCGCCGCTCCTGCCGCCCCTCGCGCCGCGCCGACGGCTGCAGCCGCACGCGCGCGACCGCCGCCGCCGCCGCCACCGCCGCCTCGTCGCCGCCGCCCTCGGCCTCCTCCTCCTCTTCGTCGCCGCCGTCGTCGTCTTCGCCATCGTTCCACCACGGCGCCGGCGCGCGCCCGAGCGCCACGAGCGCCTCGTACGGCGTGAGCGTCGGCTTGGCAAACCCCTCTCCCCAGTCGATCGACAGGCGCGGGCACGCAACCTGCACCCACACGTCCACGTGCGCGATGGCCGCCAGCTTTGCCGGGACCACCTCGGAGAGCAGGACGGTCGCGGCGAGCACGGGGCGGGCCGGCGGCCGGGCGGGCGGGGGGCTCACGCGCGTCTGGGCGCCGGGGCTTTTTCGAGCGGCGGCCGCCTCGCCCGTCTCTCCTCCGAGGGGCAGCGCGCCCCCCTCCTCCTCCTCCTCCTCCTCCTCCTCCTCCCCCTCGCCCCCGACGCCCCCCCCGGCCCGCGCGAGCTCCCGCTGCAGCAGCCGCATCAGGCGCGGGTTGCCCTGCCGCCCGAGCGTGCCCAGCACGACGCCCCACCGCGCGCCCGGGGCGCGCGCGGCCTCGACGGCCCGGCGCCGCGCCGCGCGCATGCCGCGGTGGTCGTATCGCTCGCGCGTGAGGGCGCGGGCGTAGGGGTCGTACCGGAACGCCGGGACGGACGGGTTGGCGATCATGATGGCCTCGAGGTGGAAGCGGCCGTCGGCGACGAACACGAGCGCGTCGACGGGCGGCGGGGCTCCAGGGGCGGAGCAGGGGGCGGGCGGGTCGGCGGGCGCCGGGCCGGGGGCGTTTTGTGGATTGCCCGCGGCGGGGGGCCCGCATCCGCCCCCGCTGTCGTCCCCGCCGCCGCAGCACCCGCCCGCCTGCTCCTGCCGCGCGCCGGCGCCCTCGGCGGGCGCGGGCGCGGGCGCGGGCGCGGGCGCGGCGGGCAGCTTGGGCGCCGTGCACCCGAGCACCTCGCCGGGCGACAGCGGGCGCGCCTTGGGCACGACGAGGCTGCCCGGGGGGTAGACGGCTGCGGGCGGCGGCCGCCGCCGCTGCTGCTGCTGCTGCTGCTGCTGCTGCTGCTGCTGCTGCTGCTGCCGCTCCGCCCCCTCCTCGGCGCCGCCGCCGCCCCCGCCGCCGCTGAGCAGCGCCGCGCGCGCGGCCGCGACCGCCCCGGAGAACTGGATCGTCCCGGCCAGCGCCAGCCGGCGCACGCGCCACGGCGGCGGCGGGCGCTCGTCGCCGGGCCCCGCCGCCGGCGCAGGCCCCCCGACCCGACCTCCGTCTTCTCTCCTCGCCGCCGCCGCCGCCGCCGCCGCCGCCCCCGCTTCTCCCGAGCCGCCTTCCTCCTCCGCCGATGCCGGGGGAAAGTTGAGCCTGACCGTGTCGACCAGGTGCGCCACGTCGACCGCCACGTCGACAAAGACGTACATGCAGGGCACGGCGGTGACGCCGACGGGCACCAGGCAAGAGTGGCCGTAGTGCACGAGCAGGTCGCACCCGAGCGCGCGCGCGGACAGGTCGTCGACGCAGCAGGCGCCGTAGGTGACGTCCCCGAGCACGAGGACGTGGGACGCGCCGCCGAAGCGCTCGACGATGTCCGCGAGGGCGAGGGCGAAGAGGAGGAGGCCCTCGGGCAGCTGCAGCGCGACGGCGCGGCCCGGGCCGAGCTGCCGGACGCGCCAGACGGTCTTCTCGACCTCAAAGTTGTAGTTCTGGGGCAGGACCGACTTGGCGGCGCGCAGCAGGGGGTCGTTGAGGATGCTGTCGGGCACCTGCTGCACGGCCACGGGGGGGCGGGGGACGGGGCGCGCGGGTTGGGGGGCTGTGGTAGCGAGGGCGGCGGCGGCGGTCGGGGCGGGGCAAGAGGCGGCGGCGGCGGCGGCGGCGGCGGCGGCGGGGTCGGCGGGCGCCGATGGGGCGGGGGCTCGATGCTGCTGCTGCTGCTGCTGCTGCTGCTGGGCGTCGCTGGTTGGTCCCGCTGTCGCGCCGCTCGTCCCCTCGCCCGCCCGCTGCGGCGGAGGAGGAGCGGGCGGCGCGCCGCTCATTCGCGAATGGTCGCGGTCGAGTCGCCTTTTCGTGCGCACGCGCCGGCGATCGCGCGCGTGCTTGTCGGCTCCAGGCGTCGAGTGTTTGCTGCGCTACTATACAGGTATGAAGATGGTATACAGCATATGGTATCGTCAGTGTGTCGCATCGACCCCGCGCGCGCTGCTTTTAGAGACGCAAACAACATCAACAACGTCGGCGTCGCGTCGCGTCACGCCGCCCCCCGCCCATGCCGCTGCCGCTGCCGCTCCTCGCGCCGCTCCTCGCGCCGTTGCTCGGCAATGTGCCGCTCGAGCGCCGCCCGCACCACGCGCGCCTCCTGCAGCCGCTCGCGCTCGTCCCCCTCCCCGCACAGCGCCACCCCGCCGCCGCAGCCGCGCGCCGCCAGCGCCCGCTCCTCGGCCGCATAGTGGTCGCGCGCCGCCTCGAGCCGCGCGATCGCGGCGGCGCGGGGCGACGGCGGCGGCGGCGGCGGCGGCGGCTGCTCGACGGCGGACGCGCCCTCCAGAGGCCCCCGAAAACGCGGCGGCCGCAGGATGCGCGCCTCGCGCCACGCTTCAGAGACGACGGACGAGCCCGCGGCGAGGGCCGCGGCAAACGTGACGGCGAGAAACGTGCGCCGAGGCAGGAGGGGCTCGCCGGCGCCGCAACCGCTGCTGCTGCTGCTGCTGCTGCTGCTGCCGCTGCCGCCGTAGCCGTCTGCGAGGGCGGCGACGAGCACGGCCGAGGGGCCCATCGCGCGGACGACGGCGGGGGGAGAGGGGGGGACGAACTGGTGCAGCGAGCGCGGGAAGAGCGAGCCGAGGGCCGGCGGCGGCGCTGGCGGCGGCGACGGGGCCAGGAGCAGCGGCGGGGACGACGACGACGACGACGACGACGAGGACGAAGTCGTCGCCGGCGCCGCGACCGAGAGCCACTCTGGGCCGCCACCGGTTCGCAGGAGCCGCTGCGCCGCCGCGAGAGCGCCGCCCGTGGCGCCCAGCGGGGGGGCGCCGAGCGCGAGCAGCATTTGGTCTCGTGAAAGCAAAGTGAACGACGAAAGTTTCGCGGCTTGGCCAGATGGGCCGTCGCCGAATTCACTGCGATTGTTCGTCGAAGGAAGAGGATTTGCTGCGGTGGTGGATTGTGTGTGTGTAGCTGATGGGGAACCCGGGATGCGGGGGCGGGGCCGCGACGACGAAAGAGGGCGTCGAGTTTCGTCGAGTTTCCTTTGGTGGCCGAGTGTGCTGGGAGGCACTGGTGCACTCAACCACGAGCGCCGCACGCAAGCCCGAGCTCGCCAAACCAAACACACGACCCACTCGCACACGCAAGCCACACGCACACCGCGCTCACGACCACCGTTGTCTCACGCACGACCGCCGCTCGCCCCGTCTGCGCCTCCGCCCTCGAGCTGCCAAGCCGACTGCGCCATCATCAGTCCGCCGTTGCGTCGCGCCCGCGCGCGCTGTGTCTCGTCGCCCAAGGCTCTCCGGACGCGCTACAGCCATCGCCTGAGCCCCGTGTCGCGCGCGCGTTCACTCCCGGAAGCGCCGCGAGCCTTTCTCGCGCTGTGCACGGGGCGCTCGGCCGCTCCGCCGCCGCTCCGTCGCCGCCGCTCCGTTCGTCGCCGCCGCCGCCGCTCCCCCCCTCTCCACCAGGACAGATGATCGCGCCCAAGCGCGGCCCCGGCGCCGCCAACCCATCGCACCTGCTGCCCAGCGAGCTCATCGACCGCTGCGTCGGCGCGCGCATCTGGGTCGTCATGAAGGGCGACAAGGAGCTCGAGGGCACGCTCCGCGGCTTTGACGCGTACGTCAACATGGTGCTGTCGGACGTCGAGGAGACCGAGGTCGTGCCGCTGGAGGACGGCACGGGGGGGGTGGAGACGCGCGTGCGGCGGCTGGACCAGATCCTGCTCAACGGCAACAACATCGCGCTGCTGGTGCCCGGGGGGAAGCCGCGGTGAGGAGGATCGAGGGAGGTGGAATCGGCCGTTTTTAGAGGGGGCGCGTCGGGGGGCGTCTCTGGCCCGCGGCGTTTTTTAGGGCGGCTGCCGGCCCCGGCCCGTTGTTTTTTTTCCTCCCGCCAACGCCTGTGTGAATGAAACAAGTGCCTCTTCATGAGGCCGCAAGAGCCTCCGAAGGCTCTCGTGCGTGACGCCTCAGCGGGCGCAAAGTGATGCCAGGGGACGGCAGGGAAGAGGGGAGCGTCGACGCGTCTCGCCCGGCGGCGCCGGCGGCTCTCGCAAATAAGGCGCCTCGCGGCCGGCGATGCAGGCAAAACGTCCTCTGCGCCCCCTCTCGCCACACTCGAACAACGCCCCCCTCTCGCACATCGAACACAACACCCGCGGCTAGTACTTTGACATCCGCGCGCGCCCCCCCCATTGACGCGCGCGCGCCGCCCCAGCCGCGATCCAACAACCGTTGGCGCGACCTGCTTCGCGGCTCCCTCCCTCCGCGACCCGGCCGAAAGAAAAGCCGCGCCCCCAAATGGCGCGCCGCCGGAGCCTGGTGGCGGCGATGGTGGTGGTGGCCGGAGCGGCGGCGCTCATTCAGGTGCGACACAAACACAGGATTGAGAGCGGGCTGGCGTGGGGCGGGCGGGCGGGCGATAATCGACACTCACTCGGCCTGGGGGGCTCTCCGGAGGAGGAGGAGGAGGAGGAGGGGCTCCCGCCCGCGACCTTTGCCCTCGCCCGCGCCTGGGCCCTTTTGGCCCCCGAGGCACCAGAATGAGCTGTACTACCCCAATCTGCACCAATCGGCGTCGCGCCTGCACCACGCTTGCGGCCTTTTTGCCGCGCGCGCGCGGTCGCGGAAGGCGGCGGCGCCGGCGGGCTGGCGGCGGCGGCGGCGGCGGCGGCGGGGGGCCGGCGC
>Ga0315905_10007183_pt1 | contig 11299 bp, 7 predicted proteins | sample LakEriMetagenome_5_FD_203522 | JGI IMG/M metagenome (GOLD analysis project Ga0315905, IMG submission 203522) | Freshwater fungal communities from buoy surface, Lake Erie, Ohio, United States - Buoy 4 MA121 | ecosystem: Environmental > Aquatic > Freshwater > Lake | place: USA: Lake Erie, Ohio...
AAAGCTTTGTCAATTTCATCAATCCAAAAGACACAAGGAGCTAATGCTTCCGCCAAGTTAATCATCTGCCGGGTGCGGGCTTCCGATTCCCCCACTAAGCCACCGAATAAACGCCCCACATCTAACCGCAATAACGGTAAATGCCAATGGTGGGCGATCGCCTTGGCGGTGAGGGATTTGCCCGTACCTTGGATGCCCGCTAGGAGTAGGCCCCTGGGGTAAGGTAAGCCATAACGCCGCGCCGCATCACTAAAGGCCCCGCCCCGACGTAGCAACCAATCCTTGAGATTATCCAGACCCCCAATATCACTAATCCGTTCACTAGCCGGGTAAAAGTCCAAAATTTGGGTTTGGCGGATGGATTGGCGTTTTTCTTCCAACATCAATTCCACATCGTCGGCTTCTAACTGCCCATGATCCGCTAAACATCGGGTTAATACCCGCTGAATCCGTTCCATTGATAGCCCTTGGGCTGCCCTAGCCAACTCATCCTTGAGTTTCGGGTCTAAGGTTTGTCCCAATCCCCCTAACAGTCGTTGCATTTCTCCTTGGATTTCCTCTCCGTTGGGTAAAGGAAAATCCACCACAGTAATCATTTCGGTGAGTTCGGTGGGAATTTGAATTTGAGGGGCCACCATGACAATATTTTTGGACTCTGCTTTTAAGCGTCGGGCTAAATTGCGGAGTTTACGGGAAACGGAAATATCTTCTAAAAACCGCTGAAAATCCCGCAGGACAAACACGCCATTGGTGCTGCTGGGTAATTTTTCAATGAATTCCAACGCCTGTAACGGATTGCGCCGGGCCAGATTTTCGCTGTTGGGATTGCCCTGATACCCTTCCACAAAATCCCAAACATAAACTGCCCGATTGCCTACCCGCTGGGCACTGACGGCGATCGCCGCTTCTAGTCGTTCTTCTTCTTGGGTCGGAATGTACAATAAGGGGTAACAGGCCCGCAGCAATAATTCAAATTCGTCGGCAAAAATCATGGGGTCGCACCAGAGGGTTGGCATTGCCCCATTATTCTAAAGCCAGATCATATTCCTCAAGCTTGTCCCTAACGGCGATCGTTCAAGTAACCGGGGTCGAACTCATCGCCAACCACAAACAAACCACCAATCCTAAAACTAAAATTTTGACAAGGATATAGGTTAAGGAATCAGGATAGAAATAGGAACTTAACATAATGACCTCCCTAGCAGGGGCTTTTAAATCAGAAACATTGTTTGACCCACTCCCTACTTCCATCATGACGCTAATTTTCCCAAGCGGGGCATTTCTTAATCATTACGCCGTCATCCCCAACGGAAATGGCATATAATGAAAGGTCTGAAATTTTTAATTTATCCCCATCTGGATTAGCGACTGTTGCCATTATTGAAGTTTTTTGATTTTCAATCCCCTTGAATGATTCCTAGAAAGAGACGGCACCGATCCTGATCCCGCTGTCTCTTTCACTGTGGCGAGGAGGGGAACTTCCCTGGGAATTGCCTACCTTGCCCCTGATGATTATTTGTCCTGTTTATAACGTCTTAGCTCAGCATGAAAGCCCAAGCAGAACCCCGCTTCGACTACGTCAAAATTGCGATCGCCTCCCCCGAACGAATCCGCCAATGGGGGGAACGAACCCTCCCCAACGGAACGGTGGTGGGCGAAGTTACCAAACCCGAAACGATCAACTACCGGACGCTGAAGCCGGAAATGGATGGTCTGTTTTGTGAAAAGATTTTTGGACCATCCAAGGATTGGGAATGTTGGTGCGGTAAATATAAACGGGTACGGCACCGGGGCATTGTCTGTGAACGCTGTGGCGTAGAGGTGACGGAATCGCGGGTGCGTCGTCATCGCATGGGTTTTATTAAATTAGCGGCCCCCGTTACCCATGTTTGGTACCTCAAAGGGATTCCCAGCTATTTAAGTATTTTGCTGGATATGGCCCTGCGGGATGTGGAGCAAATTGTTTACTTCAACGCCTATGTGGTGCTCAATCCGGGTAACGCTAGCAACCTGCAATATAAGCAACTGCTCACCGAAGACCAATGGGTCGAAATTGAAGACCAAATCTATGCCGAAGATTCCGAACTTGAAGGCATTGAAGTTGGTATCGGTGCTGAGGCTGTGCAACGGTTATTGGCGGAACTGCAATTAGAAGAAGTGGCGGAAAAATTGCGGGAAGAAATCCTGGCCAGTAAAGGGCAAAAACGGGCCAAGCTGATCAAACGTCTGCGGGTGGTGGATAACTTTATCGCCACCGAATCCCGCCCCGAATGGATGACCCTCGATGTGATTCCTGTCATTCCGCCGGATCTGCGCCCGATGGTGCAATTGGATGGGGGACGGTTTGCCACCTCTGACCTGAATGACTTATATCGTCGGGTGATTAACCGGAATAATCGTCTGGCTCGATTACAGGAAATTTTGGCCCCGGAAATCATTGTCCGTAATGAAAAACGGATGTTACAGGAAGCCGTCGATGCGTTGATTGATAACGGTCGTCGGGGTCGTACGGTGGTGGGGGCCAATAACCGTCCGCTCAAATCCTTGTCGGACATTATTGAAGGGAAACAAGGGCGCTTCCGCCAAAACTTGTTGGGTAAACGGGTCGATTATTCCGGTCGTTCTGTGATTGTGGTGGGGCCAAATTTAAAAATTTATCAGTGCGGTCTGCCCCGGGAAATGGCGATCGAACTGTTCCAACCCTTTGTCATTCACCGTTTAATCAAACTTGGCATTGTCAATAATATTAAAGCCGCGAAGAAGCTGATTTTGCGGAATGACCCCCAGGTGTGGGGGGTGCTGGACGAGGTGATTACGGGACATCCCGTGATGTTAAACCGGGCGCCGACGTTGCACCGTTTGGGGATTCAAGCCTTTGAACCCATTCTGGTGGAAGGGCGAGCGATCCAACTCCATCCCCTGGTTTGTCCGGCCTTTAACGCCGACTTTGACGGTGACCAAATGGCCGTTCACGTTCCCCTCTCGTTGGAGGCCCAGTGTGAAGCCCGTTTATTGATGTTGGCTTGTCATAACGTGCTGTCTCCGGCGACGGGGAAACCGATTGTGGCTCCTTCCCAGGATATGGTTTTGGGTTGTTATTACCTGACTGCTGAAAATCCGAAGGCAACGAAGGGAGAAGGGCGCTATTTTTCTGGCATTGAAGATGCGCTCAAAGCCTATGACCATGGGCAATTGGATCTCCATGCGTTGATTTGGCTCCGTCACTCTGAGGCCGATGTGGTGACAGAGAAACCCGATACGGAAGTGGTTAAAACGGAGGAATTAGAAGACGGTACGGTGATGAAATATTACCGAGAACGTAAAATCCGTGAAACCGCTGACGGTGAAATGATAGCTCAATATATTCGCACCACGCCTGGTCGGATTATTTACAACAAAACGATCGAGGATGCGTTGACCTTCTAGTGAGGGATTGATTAACTAAGGGCATTTTGGCGATCGCCGCTATTGACTGCTAAGAACGGCTAACGATCGCCAAACGTCCTGATCCCATCAATGACCCAAATAGTTTAATCAAGGACTGGTGTGACTTTCGCACTGGTCTTTTTTTGTTGCCCAAATCAGCTAACAAACCAGATTGCTAGGGAGTATTCAAATTCATTAGACTAATTGGGTTGTTTCACGCTGGATAGTTGCCATGCTCGCACGGGTCTGGAGTGCATCCCTTTTAGGAATCGATGCGATCAAAGTAGGGGTTGAAGTGGATGTGTCCGGAGGCTTACCGGCGATCGCCGTGGTGGGCTTGCCAGATACAGCGGTGCAAGAATCGCGGGAACGGGTCAAAGCGGCCCTGAAAAATGCGGGCTTTGCCTTCCCGGTGCGGCGCATTGTGATTAACCTCACCCCGGCAGATTTACGCAAAGAAGGTCCCAGTTTTGACCTCCCCATTAGTATTGGTATTTTAGCCGCGTCGGAACAGGTTGATCCCCAGTTGTTGGGGGACTATTTATTTTTAGGGGAAATGTCCCTCGATGGCAGTCTACGAGCCGTTGCCGGGGTTTTGCCCATTGCGGCTACTGCTCAAAAAATGGGTTTAAAAGGGTTAGTGGTTCCCGAAAATAACGCCCTAGAAGCGTCGGTGGTGGAGGGCTTAGCGGTGTATGGCTTTAAACATCTCAGCGAAGTGGTTAACTTTATGGCTAAACCCGAAGCCTATCAACCCGTCAACGGCCAAGAAGCCCTCAATGCCATGGCTGCCACGGCTCAACCCTGTTTGGATCTCAAAGATGTCAAAGGTCAATCCCACGGGCGACGGGCGCTAGAAATTGCGGCGGCGGGGGGACATAACTTGATTTTTGTGGGGCCACCGGGGAGTGGTAAAACCATGTTGGCGCGGCGTTTACCCGGAATTTTACCCCCGTTAGCGTTTACGGAAGCATTGGAAGTATCCCAAATTCATTCCGTGGCCGGTTTACTCAAAGAACGGGGACAATTAATTCGGGAACGGCCCTTCCGTAGTCCTCACCATTCCGCCTCTGGCCCGTCCCTAGTTGGGGGCGGCAGTTTTCCACGACCGGGGGAAATTTCTTTAGCCCATCGGGGAGTTCTGTTTTTAGATGAATTGACGGAATTTAAGCGTAATGTGTTGGAATTTTTGCGCCAACCCCTAGAAGATGGCCAGGTGACCATTTCCCGGACTCGCCAAACGATTATGTTTCCGGCCCAATTTACCCTGATCGCCAGCACGAATCCCTGTCCCTGCGGCTATTTTGGTGATCCGATCCAAGCCTGTTCCTGTTCTCCCCGCCAACGGGATCTTTATTGGGCAAAATTATCTGGACCGTTGATGGATCGTATTGATTTACAAGTGGCGGTCAACCGCTTAAAACCCGACGAAATGACCGGCCAAAGTCAGGGGGAAAGTTCCGCACCGATCCGCGAACGGGTTAAACAGGCTCGACAATTGGCGATCGCCAGATTTGCCCAGGAATCAAAAATTAGTTGTAATGCCGAAATGCAAGCGGGACAACTGCGACAATTTTGCCAACTGGATGATCCCTGTCGTCAAATCCTGGAAGGGGCGATCAAAAAATTAGGACTCTCCGCCAGAGCCATGGATCGAATCTTAAAAGTCTCCCGTACCATTGCCGATTTAGCCCAGGCCGATCAGATTCAAGCCGCTCACCTCGCCGAAGCTATTCAGTACAGAACCCTAGATCGATTTGCCTAATTTTGCCCCCTTCGTCTGCGCTAAAAACATTGTCTGTATTTTTAACGGTATTGCACGGCATTAACCCCGGCGAAAACCTAGCAGACGAATAAATTCACTCTGCACTAAGGCATAACACTCACAGGAACGTTTTTCGAGACCCTCAATATCGATGAGGGTAATGTGACCCCGTTGATACTGAATTAAACCTGCTTTTTGTAGCTCGAAGGCGGCGGTGGTTACGCCAGAACGTCTCACCCCTAACATATTGGCAACAAATTCTTGGGTCAGGGGGATTTGATCAACTTGTACGCAATCATGAACTGATAATAACCAACGAGCCAGCCGTTTATCAATTCTATGTTGACTATTACAAGCCGCCGTTTGGGATATTTGGGTTAAACGGGCTTGGATATACAGTAAAAAAATAGTTTGGAAACTAGCTAAATTCTGAAACGCCCACAGCAGTGCGGCGGCCTCGATTTTATAGGCTTCTCCCGGTACTTGCACGATCGCCTGATGAGGCATTTGTTTTCCGCCCAAAATGATCGGCAACCCTACCATACCTTCATTGCCAATCAAACCAATTTCTGTGGTAGACCCATCAATCATATTTGAAACCACGGAAATCATTGCTGTATTTGGAAAATAAGCAAAATTCATCGGCTCATTGGGATCAGAAACAACATGCCCACTGCTTAGATTGACTTTAACTAAACAAGGATTTAAGTTCTCAAGAACATCTGATGGCAAAGACTGCAATAATTGATTCTCTTGGATAGCGTCTACACGCTGATTCATAGGACGTTTTTGGATTTTTGAATTCTTAAGTAATGTCTTAGAAGTTACGCATTGACAAAAGTCCCTACTTGTAAACAAGCATGTTTTGGTAATTTAGGCTACATTTTTGCTTGGATCACAGCGATACTTTTCGTCATTAGACCTGTTCAAATACATTGTGCTGGACGGCTCAAATGTCTTTATTTCGTTCACTCACATTAGGGAAAATTCCACAATGCGTAACTCCTATGTCTTTGAAGGACGATGTCAGATAGGGACGGCCGGCACGGACTATTGAATTTAGAGTTCAGTCGCCAAATCACTTTGGTCACCAGTTATTAAGATATGTTAAGGATTTATCATCGGTCTGCCCGAAACCGTACAGACCAAAAAACTCCGCCCTAAAAATTCGTACTTAAATTCACACTAAAAAGTGCGGAAATCGGTAAAGAATCTTGCTTATCGACAACAACCGATGCTTACAGTAGTATTAACCCCTTCTAACCCTTGGCGATCGCCAAATTTACCCAAGAATCAAAAATACAAGTCAAATAACCGCCCCCCCTTGCCAAAGAATAAGTCTTCAGATCTTGACAAAGAAGCCATCAAAAAAGGAGGCGGAGTCGTCAGGTCCATAAATTTTGTTACGGTGTAGGGGTTAAAGGTAACGCCTCGCTGGCACGGGGAAAGTCATAGAGAGACTTAACCACCTGGTAGCACTCACACGCAAACGCCTCTAGTCCCACGGGATCGATGATGATAATTTTTCCCCGACGGTAGTAAATAAAGCCTGCATTCTGCAATTTAATCGCTGAGTCCGTGATCGTCGCCCGTCGTACCCCTAACAATTTAGCAATCACGGGTTGGGTGACGAATAGTTCATTGCCCTCAATCCGGTCATAAACCGACATCAGCCAACGGGCCAATTGTTTATCGATGGTGTGATGGGTTTTACAGGCGACATTCTGGGCGAAATGATTCAATCTTGCTTGGGTCTGCCGTAAAAGTATTTCCCGAAAAGCCCCAGGACGCATCGCCTCGGTCAGAAAAACATCTTTGGCCAAACGGCAAGCAGCTTCCGGCACTAACACTGTCGTTTGGTGCGTAGCCTGGTTCATTCCCAAAAAAAGCGACAAACCCACAAAGCTTTCTTTCCCGATCAAGCCAATTTCAATGACGGATTGATCCGCGGCCATAGCCCCCAAGGTGACAACGGATTTTATGGGAAAGTAAACATACTCAATGGTTTGTTTGGGCTGGTAAATGACTTGCTGAAAATCCCAGGAAATTAATTCTAGATTTTCAAATAAAGTCGGGTAATTGCTAGGGGGGACAGATGCTAAAAGTAAATTTTCCGTAGTACGATAAGAAGTTAACATCGTAGTCTAAACCAATCCATTAGTAACAACAAAGATAATATTTACTATCAATTTCTCGAGAATATGGTGAACCATTGAATTTCAAAAGTATTAGACTTATCGACAAATACGGTAATAGTGGCGGTCTAACTATACATAAAAGCTTTAAATATAAGGTATTGAGATTGATTATCAGACACCATTTGGGAAAACCTTAGCTTGCCCTAAGATGTTCCACTAATCATACCATTCCATGAAATTAATCGAAAAAGTCCGTAGGGACTCTCTTTCCAAAATCAGAAACTCTGTTTCCGCTTAGCACGAGGGAAGTTGGCAAAAAAGGATAGGCTGAGTTCCTGACCCAACGAAGAGGTAGTGAAATAAGACCCTAGACCATCAGACGAATTGCTTATTTATTAACCTCTGTGTAAAATCCATAGAAATTTATTGGATCTTAAGCCTTGTAACTAATTTGTAATTGTGGCTGATCATGGGCATCTCTAAAAATTCAAATTGTATTGAGAAAAACCTAATATTCCGCAGATAATTTTCACAACAAGGTAATTAGTAAAGCTCCCCTCATCAACTTTAGTACCAAATTATTTATCGATGGTGCATTAAGAATCAAAATATGAGTGGTTTACAGCGGATTCTGAATCAGTCTGGTACACACAAAGCAGATGTAACGCTCATTCTATAAGGAGTTTGGTGTGCCACTCGGATGCCGTAACCGCTGTAGTTTATAGTTGTAGGGAGAAAGTTACTGAAAAAGGGGATTAAGTAAAGCTTTCAATAAAGCTTTTACCTTAAATAAATTATAGCAGAAACAATAAATTATATGAGTGTATTTTGACCCATAACGGTTTTCGCTCTAGTGAGGTCAGTCTAATAGCCTCGTAAGGATTGATTTAAAAGGACTTACACATACCTTGTCTACCCGAAAACCGTTATAACAATCGACAAAACTCAATAAACCCTGAATTCTATCGAAAATCAAACAGATAAAGGGTGATTTGGCGATCGCCGTAAACTATCCTGACGGTTATTAGCATGGCTTTGGGCAGTGCTCTTGGGGGATACCGTGAGTGGATGGAGTAGCCAATACCAACCAATGACCGCGCCTTGGGCATCTTTTTGTTGGGTAACTTCAACATCAACCAATATGGGGGCGATCGCCGACACCTGTAATTGCATCGACCAGTGATAGGGTTGCGGCCAATCTTGCTCATTTTTTAACATGATTTCCAACTGGTTTTCCAAGAAAAAGATTTGGGGTTGGGGGACATAAAAAAAGAGAGATTGTCCCTGAATTTCCGACTCCGATGAATTAAGCAACTGACAAGCACGGGTATTTGCAGCTTTAATTGTGCCATCAAAATTTATAGCCAAAAAATTCCCCGGCAAAACATTCCATTGGTTTTGTAAAAGCGTTTGTGTCGTTAATTTTTGATAATTGAGTTGCTTTACCCATCGCCACAATATTTGTTGATCCCGTTTGAGATCATCAGGGGAATCAACCAGCGTTAAAAATGTAGGTTGGATTTTTTGTAATTGCACTGAAATGCCGATCGCCTTTTCTTGTTTGAGATCTTCCACATAACCCGGATAAGCTTGTTTAGCTTCAGCTTGATCATCAAAGGGTCCAAAATAATAGGTAACACAGGGAATAATTGTATGAATTTTAATCCACCAAGCCATTTCATTAATCTGAAAAGAACGAGACCCCGCTAGGGATTGATAACCAGACTTAATTAGCCGGGGATGGTGAAGATTATTAATCATTGCTGGCATCATTTGTCGAATTGCCTCTTCAACTAATAAACGTTCTTTAATCATCCCCAAAAAACAATCCGCTGCAACAATTCGAGATAGGTCGTCACAATAAACCCTGTGGCGATTGGGAATTTTATTCAAGATTCTTGCCTGCAATTGTTGGCGAAATAATGGCAACGAAAGCGCCATCCGAAAAGGATGATCACTGGGAAAATCCATCAAAAAATCATTAATTTCTTGATCAACCATCAAGAGCGTCTCATTGATAAGCTGGTAGGACATATTATTAATTAGGTCACATCAGGGTAAGGAAAGTAGTAGTTCATATTCTTCGACTGGGATTCCATGCCCCAAAGCAGAAGGCGACAATGGGTACGAGGATTTACCCTGACCGAAATCAGAATCATTTCGTCCACAGGATCTATCGCCGCTAGAAATCGGTTGATGTCGTCAAAAATGACACTAAAGCAAAATTTATGATCGCCATTATTAGTGTGATGACGATAAAATTTCAAAATTTAAAGCCGATAAACTCAACTTAAATTCTCTGGATTTAAAAATCAGATTTTGTTGTTTCTGTCAGCCGTCCCGACTCTCCTCTCCTCACCCCAAACATAACTTTTAGAGAAGGACTTAACACAACCCAGTGAATCAAGGTATCAAGCATTAAATTCGTTAATTAAGGTTTCAGGGAAATAAGGATATTGGTTTTGACTAAGGTTAGCCCACCGCATAGCGGATCTCCGTGATATTGCCGTTTAGTTCTACCCATTTTTTCCAAATGGATAGGGCAATCAAATAGTAGCTATTTTCAAAAAATTATGACAGATTTTGATCCTAGAGACCCATTAAGCCATAAAAAATAATAACCATTATTTCCCCCGAAATCTTAGTATCAATAAGTGTTCGCACGCTAATAGAATGCATTGCTAAGGTTCTAATTGCAAACTAATCAGAATTATTGCTTTTGTCCGTACGACTTCATTCCCAGGTTTAACCACGACGAAAGCCTAAAAGACGCATGTATTCACCTTGTACTAGGGGATAGCACTCACAGGCTGTTTTTTTCAGGGCTTGATGATCCATGAGGGTGATTTTTCCCCGTCGATAACGAATCATGCCTGACTGTTGCAGGGCGTTGGCCGCAATGGTAACCCCCGATCGCCGCACACCGAGCATATTCGCCACAAATTCTTGGGTCATGGGAATCTCATTGGCTTGCACACAGTCATGGACAGACAACAACCAACGGGCAAGACGTTCTTCAATTTTATGTTGACGATTACAGGCCGCACTTTGGGATACCTGGGTCAGTCGGGCTTGGGTATAAATCAAAAGGATACGGCGTAGTTCAGGGTCTTGGTCAAATTCCCACGATAGGATCGACCCCTTTAGTTTCCAGCATTCTCCAGATACCTGCACGATCGCCTGACTAATCGTTTGTTTGCCCCCCAAAATAATGGGTAATCCCACCATGCCTTCATTGCCAATCAAGCCAATTTCCGTGGTTGCCCCATCTTCCATGATCGCCACAATCGAAATCATGGCGGACTGGGGGAAATAGGCAAAATCCATTGGCTCATTAGGTTCATAGAGAACTTGTCCGCTTTCCATGCTGACTTGGTTAAGGTGAGGAGCTAACTTGCTATACGTTTCTTCCGAGAAAAGTCCAAGCAACTGATTCTTTTGTGATGCAAGTTTACCAACTATCATAGATTTTGATTTAGCAACTAATAAAGTTTTTGCGTATGAATTAAACAGTATATTAAATACCCATCTTTATCTGTACGAAAACAGGCCATGACTTTTTAAAAAAAATAAATTTTAATTCATGAAAGCTATTTATTTGTATTTAGTTTATGGTCTATGCGAATTAAGTGGGGCGCCGTAGTCCCCTTTAAAGAACTCAAAGCCATCTCTCAAGTGGGCACCTCGATTAATTGCCTTATTGCGAAAACCAACCCCGATATACTGGGCTATTCTCAATAGTTACCCCTATTTTTTGAGGTGCCCAAGTGTCTATCTATCTTTAGATCGGGATTTTTTGCTTATTACTACAATATAGTTTTTGTGAAAAACTTTAAAGTGATTTTAAGACGTTTTTCTCTTTGCCCTGGCGGGGGGACAAAACAGGATAAAAGCCATACAGGGACTGAATTAGAAAGAGTTAAACTAGAAAAACAAAACACACTAACAAAATACGTTTGAATGCATAATG
>Ga0315905_10007184_pt1 | contig 11296 bp, 16 predicted proteins | sample LakEriMetagenome_5_FD_203522 | JGI IMG/M metagenome (GOLD analysis project Ga0315905, IMG submission 203522) | Freshwater fungal communities from buoy surface, Lake Erie, Ohio, United States - Buoy 4 MA121 | ecosystem: Environmental > Aquatic > Freshwater > Lake | place: USA: Lake Erie, Ohio...
ACAGAAAAGCAAAAACCCTAAGACATTGATACATCTTAGGGTTTTCTAATTCCTACAGCCATATAGGACTTGTCTTTATACAATCAGAAGGGACATTTTTTAAGAAAATATTTTATTTTTCTAAAACAAAATCAGAGATCTAAAGGATGAATTATCTTATTGTTCATACTTTAATTCCCATTCATAAGTGTATTTGTCTGTATTATGATCCCAAACAACCTTGACGTCAAACGTCTGAGTCATGTCATTATATTCTGTTTTTAATACTCCCGTATAGATGTTGTCGGATTCTTGTACAAGTGTATATTCTTTTACGTCAATATTCGAACTACTTATATCCGCAGTCTCTGAAATTGATTCGATAATGGCTGCTTGCGTTTCAGTTTCAATTTCTTCAACTGAAACACCGCCACAACTCAATAAAACTAAACTCAGTAGAGTTGTAAAAAAAAGTCTTTTCATAAGATTTGGTTAAATTATTGAACCAATATATACATATTTAAAATAAAAAGATGTAAAACTGTTTGGAATTTTTTTTGTGTCAATACTTTATAAAATAGGAACATAAAAAAATCGAACGTTTTTCCAACCATACGTACGTTTTTCCAACCATACGTCAACCTTTAACTAATAAATCTTGAATATTCAGCTTCAATGACTCTTGTAATCCGTTTGTATCTAGCTGGTCACTATGGTCCGTTATATATTGGTCAGAATGATCGTTTTTTCAAAGGTTTCCTTACCATAAAAGCGTATAATTTCCTGAATTTCATCATCATTACCTCTTTCAAAAACTCGCTTTATTACAGCAGTTTTTTTGGTAATCCAGTCGATCTTGTCAAAATTGGTATCCCAGAACAATACTTTTCTAATGATGGAAAGGTTAGGGGTTTGATTGGCTAATTGTTGCCTCTTTAGAATTTGTTTGACTTCAAATGCTGCCTGGAGTTGCATGTAAAATGAAGGGTCAATTTGAAAGTATTCGGCAAGTTTAACCGACAAATTTGCGTTTATGCCGCGTCTTTCATTCAAAATGGCACTAATGGTTTGTTTGTGTTCTCCAACTTCAGCAGCTAAATCGATGGGCTTGATGCCTCGTTTTTTCAGTTCTCTTTTGATAACCGCTCCCGGGTGAATACCATTAAATTTTGTAAGGCTCTGAATCATAATAATTTCAACTGATTCAAAGTCATGATAAAATTATAAGTAAACAAAAATGTTTACAAAAATTCTCTTTATGAAATGCGACAATTTTCCATTTTGCACCAAAAATTGTCCAAAAAATCCTCAACGTGAGTACTTATACCCGCATTTTTAGTACAATTATCTAGGGATCATTTCAGCAGTTAACTTGAACTTTGCAGAAACAAAAACAATGGGTGAGTTATTTAAAAATATCATTGATAAGAAATCCAAAGCATACAGTGAATTGCGTTTTTTTCTGCTTTTCAACCGCATCAAAACCGAAGAAGACCTCATTCAGTATTTTGAAACGCATCCCACGAGAAATGATCCAAATGAATTCGCAAATAAACTTCTCGAGCATCATTCGTTTTACAAAGCCTATTTAAGGTATTTGGAAATTACAGCCAAAGAAGACAAACCCTTTTTATTAAACTTTGGACTAGCAACGCAAAAAAGGTTTCTTTCAATGGGTGTTTATAACGAACAACGAGTGATCGAATTTGCCAAAGAGCATCTCATTGAAAAATTACTACCATACTATCACCCGAAATTTTATATCATCAAGACGGTAGTGGAAAATGAAACCGGAGTGCTTAGTCATTTTTTCAACCACTTCTCGGAACGTGTAAAAAACATCCTCAAGCATTACAAAGTAAATAATCCTGAAGACCTCATTAACTTCGTGCAAAGGACCAATCTCGATCTCCCTCGCATTGGAGCTGAATCGAGAAAAGAGATTTATGTTTTTTTGGAAGGGTATATGGCAGACTAGCCCTATTATTTATTATATTAGTACTAATAATAAACTCATTTTTGAATATGATCCCTTATATTCTGTTAGGCTGTGTTGTCATTTTTATTTTATATAAATTATTTAATAAATCTAAAGGTGAATCTAGTAAAATGAAGAAGTCCGATGAAGGCAATTTGGATGACTATTATAAGAGAAAGATAGAAATATTCAAATCTGCGCAAAAGGTGGGGCTTGTAGCAAAGGAAATTAGAATAAAATCAAATAACTCCTCACTTATCGTACCTAAAATTGGTTCTTATGATGGTTTGGTAGGATGGGCGGCATATATTTTTATCACGAGCGAAGATAAAAGTACTTCGCATGTTCAACGTATGATGTCAGTAAACTACGAACGTGCTTATGCTTGTACTGAGGCCTTACTTTCATTAGGAATAATCAAAGAAACGGGCACAAAACAATATTCTGTTTTAATTAGTGATTTGAATAAAATCAAAGAAATTTTAGGTCAAGAATAATTCTAAGGAAACTTCTTTATAATATTTAGTCTTTGACACAACGAATGAGTAAACCCATTGATTTTTGTTGAAGTAACTGACTTAGGTCATCGTCGTGGGAAGTCAAACTAAAGCACCAAGCTTGCTCTGAAATATTCTCTCCAAAAGAAGTGTCTTCAGAACACCAAAAAAAGCACTTGTCTCCAAACCAAAAGAAGTCCCCACTAAATCCTCCACCAATTCCAAGAGGAAAGCCATTAAAATTTAATTTATTTTCACCGTTTCTGTAGTTCCAACTAGTTTTTGTTTTTAGTTGTTTTCCAACATTATTATCAATTGGAAATTCATTGATATCTAAAGTTATTTGAGACCATTCTTCGACATTGGGGATGTGAAATCCTATTGGTGCAATTCCTCTACTATCATTGGCAGCAAACCAATTGTATAGTTTGCCATATTGGGAATAATTCAAAGAATCAAAGTTGTAATATGACCAAATTGGTGTTTTGTTTATACTTGCTTTTTTCCAATCTTCTTTATTTTTTGCTTGTGGAATAATATCACCATTGTTAAATTTACTTACAGCTAAATTACTAGTGGTCCAATAGGCGTTTCCGATTTTTGTAGTTGAATGGTTATTGACTATTTGACTCATATTTTCTTGAGCAATAATTTGAGAACAGAAAATACATAGAAAGTAGTAGGTATTAAAGATTAAATATTTAGCCATAATATGTTATTTCCGAGATTCTTGATTAATACAAATATGAGCATTAATTTTTTTCAATTGATCTCAAAATGAGCATTAATTTGGATAAACTCCATAAGGTATTATTCATCCTAAATACGCTGCGAAATAACCAAAATGTTTTATTAGCGTCTACTCAGACCAATTTTCAAAAGATAAAAGGCTAGGGGAGTTGACTTATGGAAATAGCGCCTTGAAGAAAAAGTACGAGGATTTATTGTTGGTGGGGCAGGAGGTGATTTTCTGATTGGAAAATTTGGAATTAACGATTCATTTCTTTATATTTAAAATTATTGGTCGAAATAAATGAATTTTAAAAAAGAATAGTTTTTGTCAAAAATATTATTAAGAGCATTCATTTAAGGCCTCATCAAAAACCTTATTTCAAAGTACTTTAAAGCCAATCAAGGTTATCAGGAAAGCTCTGTCTTATTTTAAATTAAATAATTAATATGAGATCAATTAAAGTTAAAGACCTGCGGTTTTGTCCCGTGTACATTCCAAGGAATGAGAAAAATGAGCCCTTATTCTATATTGAATTCTTAGAGCCAACATACTCGCTTATCAATGATTCATTTTTCAATGAAAATACTATTATGACCATCCATTCCGCTCTAGATTATTCGGAATCGGCGGTGATCAATGATACAAAATTTGATTTTGATGAATTCTCAGAATTGCTAAGACAAGACATCTACAAATACCAAAATTTTATTCCTCGTCAGGAACGAGATGATATCCCGAAGGCATATTTTAAGAATGGAAGACTGAACTTGGCAAAACACAAACAGGATAAATTTGAAGTATTCGATTTCTTTTTTAATGGTAAAGTAAAGGATTACAAACAGCGAATCAAGTTAGAGCAAATTTTGAATATTTACCTTCAGCATTTTGGGTTTCAAAAGTTCTTACGTTTTCTCAAAAACCAACCGCACATCATTTCCCCAGAACGCTTCAATTTTGACTGGTCTTACCGTTTAACGGCTGATCAGAAGTATCAGATCTTAAAATCAGGAAAATGCTTCTGTCTTCAAATAAAAAGTAGCACGCTATATTTAGTGAAATCAGAATTACTCACGACATGTTTTATCAAATCAAATAACCAATGAGTTTTTGGATCTTAATTATCATTGTATTAGCGGTGGTCGTATTCGCTTACAATTCTTTTGATGAAGCATATCAAATGGTAAAAAAACAACCCAAACTCATTTTTCCTCTCTTGATTGGAATGTTGATTGGGTATTTAATTTTCTTTTAATTTTTAAAAAAAAACACAGAACATGAATTATTACATTCACTTTGATAATCACAATTTCCCACTAAAAAAATGGGTGCGTGAAAACTATAATTTAATTGATGGGTATGTATATATTGAAAATGATACGACGAATCAAATAGTTGCAAAATTCGTTAAGCTTGGTTGGATTAATAATATCGTTGATGGCACAAAAATTTTGTCTAAAAATATAATGATGAATGATAATCTTGAAGTTGCCCTCATATCTACGAAGCATTTGAAAAAAGAGAATAACAATATTTTTTTAAAAAATATCTATACCCAAAAGAAAGCAACATTATCAACAAAAGGAAAAAAGAAAGACGGGTTTGAATATACCTCGTTCGATCAATTTCTGAATTGGTTTAATCAAGATGTTTTCGAAAATGGCTGTCATTATTGTGGCACAACAAATGAAGAAAGCGGAAGATTATATAATTTTCAACGAAATGGACTTCGTCCCGATGCAACAAGAGGTGGTAAAAGAGGTAAGAGATTGGAGCTAGATAGGGTTGATCCAAATGACAGCTATGACAATTTGAATAATTTAGTTTGGTGCTGCTATTGGTGTAATAATGCTAAAACTAACTTTTTTACAGCAGAAGAATTTAAACCGATTGCAAAGGAAATTGGCAATCAATTGAAAAATATTCTAAATCAAAATGAAGCCATAGAATAGATTCCGGCAAGTACTTTGTTAATTAAATAATGTAACGGATAAGTAATTATCACTTTAAGAAAACAAAAACATGACCTTATACATACTTGATTTAGACAATTGCCTTATATATTCCTCTTACACCAAACTGGAGGGTCTTGAGTGTATTTCTAAGCGTAAATGGCATTATTTATATCATCGCCCTGGTTTGGGTGAGTTTCTTAGATTCGTCCAAGAATCAGGAGATATCGTTTTCTACACGTCATCCAAGATGGATTATGCCAAATGGATTGTAAAGTCCTTCAATTTAACAAAGGAATGTAATGTGTTTTCTAGAAAATACTGTCGCAAAAAATATACGGAATACGGAGAGATTTATTTTAAATCCTTATCCCAGATAGAACTAAAGAAAGAATACTCCAAAATCATTGTTCTTGATGACAGAACTGACTTGTGGGAAGATAATGGGGTGGAGTTAAACGATATCAAGCCATTTTTAGGGGAAGCAAATGATAAGGAACTCCAGAAATGGATGATCAAAAGATTGAAATTACAGCCCAGAATAGGGCTGTAATTTTTTAAATGATGAAAGTTAGATTTCTCTGACTAAGCGAACGTGATATTCTTCTTTAACATAGTCAGCAAAAGGGGCTGACCTTTCAAAGTTGTACGCCCCCATTTTATTAAAAAGCGTTGAGGATGTACCGCTCCAATAATTGGTTGGTGAAAAATTACCCTCACCTTTTTTATGAATTTCCTTACACATAGTATCTAATTCAAGAGTAGTTGGTAATCTCCAACCATCTCCAGCACTTTCACATGCTGAGTTGGCGTCATCCCATGTCATTGGGCCTAAGTCAGAATCAGCGATTTCAATTTTTGTGTTTTTAGTAGGAATTGATAATGTAATCATGTTATGCAAAATTTAATTGTAAAAAATTAATCTTCAATTTCGTATTCTTCTTCTTCGTCAACTTTGTCATGCGAAAACTCCCAATCGAGCTCTTCGTCAGAGTAATTTTCCCAAAATATTTCTTCATCGGAGTTAAATTCTGCCGCCATTTCAGAGGTGATCTCAACTTTATAAACTTGAATTTCTTTAACAAAAACTTTTTTAATTAGTGTTGGCATGATAAGGTAGTTTAAAATTGTTTACCAATTTAGTACAAAAGGACTAATTAATTAAATCATAGTTAAAAAATGAGGATTAAATCTACCAACTACGGCGATTTTTAGCCAATAATTGAGTAAAGTATGCAATAGAATTCCTCTCTTTAAATTGGCTATGTTTTTTGGACAATTTTACCGTTCAACACTGGATTGAAATACCCAATGAAAAGATTTTCCTCAATGTATTTGACTACCTCCAGGTTGTTTTCAAACATATTTTCCTGTAAATCCTCAACTGGTATTGAAAGTTGATTTTTTTTCTGATAAAGGAAATTAAATAATCCTGCTTCGAAACAAACGTAGACTTCAATTTCATCAATTTTATTTACTGTTAAATAATCTTGTTTTGCCCTTCCAGATTTACTATTTCCTCTAAATCCTCCTTCATGACCTGACATCCTTTTAGTTACACTTTTCGATGATTCACCAACATAGATTATTTCATTATTATAAACCCAAAGATAAACCAGAGGGCCATTTTTTGTGGAAAGTTCTTGATTGTCAGGGAAAAATTTAATCCAAAGTTCTTTATCCTTGCTACCCATAGGTTGCTCAAGTTTCTTCCATTTCCCACAATATTTATATCCAATTTGACTTATAAATTTTTTCATGCAAATAGTTAAAGTTCTGGAAATAATACAGGTTTTAAATGTTCAAATACAATAACCATAGCCAAAGTATCCAACTCGCAGTATTTAAGAAGTGCTTTTTCTAGTGCAGTTCTCTCTTCGATTCTCATTTCGGTATATTGCATTTTGGCATAAACCATCATGGCTGTTCCTCCGTTACTGATTTTATCATCTGCATCAACAAAAAAATCCGAAAGTTGACTATCTGAATAGCCCTCAAAAGGCATCGGTAAGTTACTGTAAGGATCAAGACCATTCGGTTTGTCTGGAGATAACCAGCAATGGTTTGAAGAAAAATTTAGCGAATTAATATTCGTGCTTTCAAGAGTTTTACTGTATTTTCTCTGAAGCTCAAGGTCGGTTGATATAATTGCAGGTAAAACCACCTTTAAAGAGAGCGAATGCGCAAATTCGGTATTGTAGTAACAATCATTGATTAAGCGATGTAAATCAATCATACAACGGTCTCCAATAAATGTTGTTCCGTTACTTTTATATTTGGTTATTAATTCAATGAAATCAATTAATTCACTTTTATCTAGCTCAGAGGAATCTATGAGTTGTTTTTTGATCGTATTCAATACGTTGTTTTCATGATTATGATATCTGAAAATACTTCCTTGGTTTGTTTCTAATGACTTTTTAAGTGCTCTAACAAATTCAAAATTTGGAAATGTATTTGGAGATGTACACAACCATTGGTTGAAGTGTTCAATTCTACCGTCTTTGTGCACTAAATGATGAGAAAATTGGAAAGCAATAGTTTCATATGGACTTTGATCTGTTGTAAAAGGAAGGGCATTAACAGAAGTTTCAAAATCGATCATATTGATAGGGAAATTAATTTTTTCCCGATAATCTTCTAATGCTGTCTCGTTGTATATTTTCCTTTTTTCTCCCGACTTAATATCTTCAAGTTGAAGTAATTGTCTCTCACCTTGGCTAAATCCAGCTTTTTCAGAAATACTATTTAATTGTCCAGGATTTAATTGGTGAGCCAAAAGAACACCATCTTCCTTCATTATTTTTTTTGCAAAACCAGAAGAATAGATATCGTATGTTTTTGGTTTTGAGAGATCAGCTCTGGTTACCTTGGCTTTTTCAAGCCAACAACGATTAAACCCCGATTTTTGAGAGTCAGATTCCACTTCGTCCTTTGCTAAACGAAACTCACAGTCTTTACATTGCCTCCCAACAAGTGTTTTCATTTCTTGGTCATTAATGTATGCATCCTTAAGTAATTGAACATTTTCTATAAATGTCAATCCATTTTCAGCATGTTTTATTTCACCTCGAATGATGCTATTTACAATCTCAGTAACATCTTTTTCAACTAATAATTCATTTCCCAATTCTGAGTATTTTAGTCCTTCTTCAACTAGAATATTCATGCGTTGGTCAGGCCCTGAATTGGTGATTTTGAATTTTTGATTTATTCCGTTAATACTTGACTTTGCATCCTTGTCGGCAAGCAAGAGATTTGCAGAAATTTGAAATTCTGGATAGTTTAATTGAATAACATATTTTTTAAAAGCTATGTCCCAAAGGTAAGCCTCCCAGGAGCTGTTTAACTTTGGTATTTTAGATTTTTGTAAAAATTCAGAATTAACTGAGGCAGAGGATTTAGAAGATTTTGCTTTAACTTCAATCAGCTTTATAAGATTACAATCCTTTATTACAATATCAGACCTAACATGTAAACCTTGATTTGTAAAACTAGCCTCAAATAAACACGAATTATTTTCTTGTAAATATTCATGTGTTATTTGTGTAGCAAGTTCCGTATTTTTGGCCTCAATCATGATTCCGTTTTCGTACTTCAAACGAGCCAAAGCTTCTACCTGAAAACCGCCATTTGCTAACTGCAATAAAAAAGGATCGCTTTGCTTTTGGTTTGGATATAGTTCTTTACCAACGTAAAATAGTTTTGTAGGGCACTCTAGCCCTAATTTAAACTTCGATTTAGTTAGATATCGCATATTTTACAGGATAATATTGTTATGAAAACAAATGTCTAAGATAAGAAGCCTTGAGTTGTATCTCGGCTTTTCTAATTATTTGACGTACTCTTTCCGGTGATAACTTAAGAACATTAGAAATGTCTTCCATAGAGTGTTCTTCTTCACAATCAATTCCATAGAACATTTGAAGTGCTTTTCTAGCGTTGGGTTTTAAGAAATTCAAAGCTTTTTTTATCTCGTCCTTAACAAAAGAAACATCAAATTGTGATTCATTCATTTCACAACGAACATACCGATCTCCATATGTTGAAAATTCATCAGCATTGTCAAGCTTTTGATCGAGACTAAAACTAGAATAATTGAAAGAATTAATCATATTGGATGGAATTCGTACGGTTCTACTTAGCTCATTTAAAGATTTTGTAAGTTCAGCACGAATATACCATACAGAGAAGCTGGTGAATTTCACACCAAGTTTTTTATCATACAATTTTGAAGCCTTGATTAAACCAACATTTGCAATTGCGATTAAATCTTCTTTGTCAAGGCCCAACCCACTATATCGAATCGCAACTTGTGCTGCAAATTTCAAATGTGTTCGCACAAGCTCATTTTCAAAATACTCATTGGTTTCGTGATTTTGCTCTCTCTTACTTAACGCAATTTTCGAAATATCTTTGAGGTATAAAGCGGTGCTTTTTGCATCTGTGAAAATAGCCTGTTTTGTGATTTGAATATTTCTCATTTTGAAGGATTTAAAAGATGATTACTATTCCGTCTTTTCAATGAAAGTAGAATCTCATTAGTTCGTTAACAAGAGCGAGGTAAAAAAAGAGATATGAGAAATAACCCCGCTCTATGTTAACAGTATCAAAGCTAGAGCAGAAGAACGTAATCTTTTTACGTTCTTCTATGCCAATAAATATTTATTAGTGATTATTAATTTTTGATCAGATAGGGGAAGTATAATGCCAAAAGGTAATTTGGCACAAATTCTATTTTGGGTCAGTTCGAATTAAAAGATTTGCGGATAATCTTATTTTGAAAAAAGCAACCTCACTTTCAAAAGTATAGTGATTACAACAAAAATATAACTCACAAAATCTTATGTTTATGCCATTTTTAAAAATGTCTTGGTATGGTTACTCAGATTAGCTTTTGAATCAGAAGTTGCTAATTCATATAAAATTTTTAATCGGATTTTTAATACATCATTATCTAAAGTCAAATTTCCAGGCCATGGGTAAAACACAGAATCTTTCCTGGTTAGTTTTATGTCTAGTTTGCTCATTTGATTGATCAATGTATTTTTTTCAATAACAGTTCTCGGTCTTAATTCCATTCCATATCCATTTTTCTTTTCAAAGATATCGATGGATAATCCATTGATTTTTGCCGAAAATCTGGCTATCTCATTAATCAAGGCTGCTTTTTGAAAAATTAAATTATTATGCAAGGAATTAATAAAATCAATTTGAGTAGACATAGTTCTTCAATTAAATTGTCAAGGTATTTTAACTTATAATTCTTTACCAACTAAATTAAAATAATTCTCTGGTTTACATGAATACTGTATGAATCTAGGCTTCATTCGATGATTTCAAAATTCTAATTTTTTTTTACCCACTCCAAATTAAAAAGCACCATCCCAATCAAACTGCAAAACATCAAAATATTCATCTCAGGGTTAGGGGAGAAAAGCCATTCGATGCCATGTTTGATCATAAAATCCAAGGACTTATGAAATGGGTTGAATGTAATGAAGAAGATATCGATAAGGACGATATTTACGGAAATAATTTTGATGATATAAAGTGCTCTTCTCATGGTAAAAAGTTTTAAGAAGTGAATAAAGGGCAGGTGTTATTAATTGATAACCAATACGGCATAATACCCCCAATAGCCGTCGTAATAGCCTTCTACGCCATAAATTCCAATTTTTGTGGCGCCGTCAAGTAAAAGGTTTTCATTGTGTCCAGGGCTTTCGATCCATTGTTCAATACAGCCCCTAGCGTCAGAGCCACCGTTCCATAAAGCATTTTCAGCCCATCTGTCGGGAAACCATGCTGGGCAGTCATGGGTTAGGTCCTTTATTTTTGCGCAATATTGTGCCTGAAGTTTTGCTCTGTAAATACTGGCGTCATCTAGCACCACTGGGTCAAGACCGTTTTGTTTGCGGTATTCATTGAGGAGAATTACAAAGTCCTTGTTGAGGCTAACATTGTCTTGAATGGATTGCGCACTTAAATAAAAAGTTAGCAGTAACGGTATGAGTATTATCGCTTTCATGCTTTTGTTTAAATTAATATTCAATGAATTGTGAATTGACAAATTTGAAAGTCCCTGAATAATCCATGTCCTCAAAATACCAGTTGTAGGTTAATTCTTTTTTATCGAGATTAACCGTACATGTTTGGTATC
>Ga0315905_10007185_pt1 | contig 11295 bp, 15 predicted proteins | sample LakEriMetagenome_5_FD_203522 | JGI IMG/M metagenome (GOLD analysis project Ga0315905, IMG submission 203522) | Freshwater fungal communities from buoy surface, Lake Erie, Ohio, United States - Buoy 4 MA121 | ecosystem: Environmental > Aquatic > Freshwater > Lake | place: USA: Lake Erie, Ohio...
AGAAAAACTCCCAAAATCAGATTCGTTTTGCTATACAATAAAGTCTATTTTGTGACTTAAGGGCCCAGTGAATACTGTTTTTGTGAGGGAATACCGTGGGGGAGGGGAGTCTTTCACGCTGCAGCGCGCGCGACCCGTTGCGCCTAGTCCACAACTGGGCGCCTCGTCTCCGCCCGGAGAGCGGAAACTGCGGCCGCCGGGCGGCAGGACGGCCTCGTCGGGGGAGGTGGCGCCGGTAGATGGCGATAACAAGGGGGCGACAGATATGGGACAACAAGGCAATGCGGCGCCGCCCCCTGCGTGCGGAGTGGGTATCACATTTGGACGAGACAAGTCTGGCTACTTTCTGGTCAAGGCCCTGGCTGCGGGGGGGCCGGCAGAGTTGAGCGGGCTGGTGCTGGTGGGGGACACTTTGGTCACCGTTGACGGGCGCCCCGTGAAGGGAATCCCTTACGATGAGCTCACGCCCTTGATTCTGGGGAGCGAGAACTCCCAGGTGCAGTTTGGGCTGCGGCGGCCCAGTCAGCCGCACATGCTGGTCATGGCGGAGCTTCGCCGCGGCCGAGTGGGTCCGGTGGGGCGGCCTGCCGAGAGGAAATCCCGCCAGTCGTCTTCCGCTCGCGCCCAGCGCGTGCAGGAAGTCATGTCGCTGCAGACGGTGGAAGAGGATCCCTCTGCGTCGACGGATGCAGCGAGTAGGGTCGGGGGCATGGGCAATGTGAGCAACATGCTTGCCGGCATACGCGAAACGGGCGCCCCAACGGCTGACACACCGGGAACGCGCGTGCCTGACTGTGCCTCCTCCTCCTCCTCCTCTTACGGCCCTGCTGAGGGCAAGTGCGGAGTGGGGCTGACGTTTCGCAAGGACTCGCGCGGCTACTTCACGGTGCTGGCAATCAACCCCGAGGTGCTTGCGAGCGAGGGCGGCCCCAGGGCCGTCTCTGTGGGCGACACGCTGGTGCATGCGGGTGGCAACGACGTCAAGGACCTCGACCACGCCGGCCTCGCCATGCTCATCCTCGGCCCTCCACATTCCGTGGTAACCCTTGGGCTCGCTCGCCCGGACGGCTCTACCTACGTGACGCGCGCTGTGCGTACCAAACCCGTTGCCGACGCGGCACCGTCGTCGGCGCCTGGCGCGGGCGCAGTGGCTGCAGCGCCCGTGGCGCGCGCGCCCTCGCCCGCGGCGCCCAGCAGTAAAGGCAAGACGACGAGCGGTATCTGCGACGTGGGACTAAGACTGTCTGTAAGAGAAGATGGGTACATAGTGGTTGATGAGGTCTTGCGTGGTGGGCCAGCGGAGGCTAGCAACCTCATCCAGGTCGGCGACGTCCTCCTCCAGGTCCAAATTAATTGAAAAAATACTATTATTATCAATGTTTTTAGAACAGTTTTTGATATTTTTTCACGATATTATGATTTTTGTTAAAACTATTATGAGAAATTGAGTTGTATAAAATGTCATAGCGTACACACACACACACACACACACGCACACACACGCACACACACTTGCAGAAACACACACCCATGCCCATGCACATGCACACACTAGTGCAGACGTATAAACAACAGGCCGAGCAGGTACCGGGGTGTCAGTGGAGGCCGTGTAAGAAAAACAAAAACATAAAAAGTAAAAATAAAAATACAGGCCGAGCAGCACCAGGTCCCGGGAATGTCAGTGGAGGCCGTGTATCACCTTCTCATGGGTCCGCCCTCGTCCATCTGCGCTCTTGGTACTTTTTTTTTATTAACAAAATATAAAAAAAGATTGATTACAAAATAACACTCGGTACTGCCCAAACGCTCAAACTCTAGCTCTTCACCACCACTCCCGACACACAACACCTTCAGAATATATATTGACAATATCCATTACCTTTTCAATCATCTCAATCCATTCTTCTTGTCACTCTATCTCCTGTCCACCTCATTCATCGCTTTTTGCTACTTTGAATAGACCCCTTCCTCCACCCCCACATTACCATACACCGATAGGGCCGCCCTCGCCCTTTGGCGCTCTCGGTACCGCCTAACCTAAAACTAAACCCCAGGTTTTGGAACGCTAACCCCTAACTAAACCTCCAAAAGACCCTCACGCCTAATCCCACCCCCGTAACTGCTCACCCGTACCCCCCCCCCCCCCCTCCCCCCACGCCCTACGCAGTTGTAGGCAAACGCGGAGGGGCCAGGCAAGAGCTTGCTCTGACGCGCATACCGCGTGAGCACATGTCCGGCCTGCCCGACGTCGGTGAATTTCGTATGGCTCTTGCGTAGGAGGAGGAGGAGGAGGTGTTCGGGGAGAGCTATTGTTTTGTATGTGTAATGAAGGCTTTGTCTAGAACCGTGCGGAGGAGGATACATGTATGTCATATGAGGAGGAGGATACATGCATGTGTAATGAAGGCTTTGTCTCGAACCGTGCGACGTCTGAAAAGATGGCGAGAAAGAGAGGAATGCAGGGGGCGAGAGAGACGGAGAGAAAGGAATGTAGGGGCGTCCGGTGCCAGAGAGAGAGAGAGAGAGAGAGAAGTTTATTGACAATCAAAGAGATGACTGAAGGTCGGTAAGTACAACGCCTCTTCAGGGTCACACCGCCGCTGGGCACTCGTGGCCCAGCATTTGCGGCGAGGTATGCCCCCAAGGTGGGGGTATAGCTGTATATATTGGCGGGCGCGAGCTGTCGTCGCGCCATGCCCACGTGTGGCCAGACCGCGAGCCGTAGTACTGGTCCGACGTGCTCCGCAGGTAGGGTGTGGACCACACGTTGGTCTCCTCAACCCCTCCCTTGCCCGACCAGCGGTACGAGCCAGTTTCTCTCTCAGGGGTCCCCCGGACACGTCCCTGGTCGTCCATCTGCTGCATTGCCTGCCTCCTCGGCCTCTCCGCCCTTGGGCTCTCGTCCCTCCGATCCTCCCACCGGGAAGCCGCAACGCGGTGCTCATCGGCATAGCGGCTGTCCCCGTGGGTGCCGCGCACGCCCTCCTGCAGCGGCCTGTATGGGTGGGCCTCGCGCTCGCGGCGTCGCCACTCGCTGTCCACCTCGCGGTCATAAGCGGCGCGCGACTCGTCGCGGGAGGTGGGAGCATGTCCAAGCAGTGACGTCGAGGACGCGCCGTGGCTGGCCTTGTACGCCGGCCCAAGGGTGTTCGGGTACAGGCGTCCTTGCCCAGCGCCCGCCTCGCCGCCTGCTTCGGCGTTGGCTGCCTCGCGCACGCGCCGGCCTTCGTTGTAGTATTTACGCTCCGCCTGCGCGTACGCCGCATTGACGCCGCTGTGCCCGATGCGCCAGGTGGTCCACTTGTGGCCGCCCGTCTCCTCGTTGTACGGGTACTTGGAGGGGTCGATGGTGTTCAGGACGTTGGCCTCGGGCGCGCAGTGCGGCCAGCACGCTGCATACCGCTCCATGTACCGCTCGCGCCAGGCGTGGGTCGCGGCTGGGACCGAGAGTTGGTCGCTTGTGAGGCTCTGCGTGCGCGCCGCGCCCACTGCGCGCGCCGATCGGGCCATGCTCGCCGAGTCGCGAGCCGCCTCCTCGCCAACCACCTGCGTGAGCACCGCGCGCGCGCCCTGCAACGCCGCCAGGCCCGCGGTCGAGCCGCCCTGGGCTCCCTTGCGCAGGGCGGCCTCTGCGTTGGCGAGCTGCGCGCGCGCGTCCGACGGCGCCTCCTTGCCCAGCGCTCGCAGCGCCGTGCGCAGCGTCTCGGCCTGCATCGCTACGCCCTCGCGCCGGTTGATCTCCTCCGAGGCCAGTTCCTTGATCATCGCGCCCTCCCCATGTGGCCCAGTCCGCAGCGCTGCGAGCATGTCCCGCCGCGTCGGGCCTGACGCGGTCCCGGCCCCTAGCAGCTCTTCGCTGCCCCGATGCGCAGCCCCGTCGCCGTGCGGTACGAGGCAAGCGACCGCAGCGCACGCAGCGAGTGCACCCGCGACGCAAACCACCATCCGCCCGACACGCCCATGGCCGGCGGTCTGCTGCTGCCGGCGCCGCCCTCCGGCGCCCGCCGCCACAGCCTCCGTCGACGCATTGACTATTTTCTCGGCCATGAGAATCGGCTGTGATCTAAATTCGTGGTGCGCTAGAAAGGGTTCTTGCTCTCCGAACACCTTACTAGTAGCGGACAGATATTTCGTCAAAACAGCCGCTCTCTGAATTTGGGCACCATCAAGCCGCTTAGTGAAATCGAAATCCTTGTACCAAAACAGGCGTACCGGACTCCGAAAAGCTGCGAAAAATGCAGTCCCTGCCCTCCTAACCCCCCCCTCGCTTGCAATAGTGCTCTAGCGTCCACTGAAGCGAGGTATGGGCACGAGGCCACGCGGGAGGCTGTGGGCGGTGCCGAGGGGAGGCAGACATGGGGGATGCAGTACGCGGCAACGTGGCCGTGCGGCGGGCGCGCTGCGGTGGGCGCGCGCTTGCTTTTGTCAGCAGGCGACCGCTCTTGCGAGGTTTTCCCATCAGCAAGGGGGGTCCGGTACAGTGGGCGGCAGAAGGCGGCGCGCGGCGCACGGGAGGGCGTGGTGTGGTGTGCGCTTCGGCATAACATGCTGCTGCGTGTGGCTGGCAGACAAGATGGGCAAGGTGAACACCATGTATGCCGTGACCGCGGCCGGCGTGATGGCCTCATATTCCATCGCGGCGATGCAGAAGTACCTCAACGTGCACTACGATAAGAACGGCGAGAAGTTCGCCTCGCCCGGCTTCTCTGTCTCCAAGTGCGAGCCCCCGCCCGCTGCCCCGGCCCGCCGCGCCTCCGCGCCGGCTGCCGCCGCGCCGGCCGCCCGTCTGACACGCGACGCAGGCAAGCGCGCGTTTGCGCATGGTGGGTGTGGCTCGCGTGCTGACGTTGGTGTGCCGGCCCCCTGTGAGCAGCTGCTACAACGTGCTCTCCCCGGCGTCAAAGGCCAAGACCATCTAAGCACGCGGCTGCTCGGCCGAAAAAAAAAAAGAGGTTGTGTGTGACGAGTGGCGTGCAAGGGCGCTCACTTGTGCGGCGTTGCCGCTGCTTCTAGAGTTAGTTGTTCCCTCGTTCTGTTAAATAAAATAAGCGTAATTCCAGGGCAAGCCCCTCTTGAGGCGGGCCGGACACCCGGCCGGGAACCGGAGAGAGTTTGATAGGATGATACTACCGAAGTTGAGTGAAGTTGACCCTTTGCTACGCGCATGCAGCTCCTCGACAGCCTTGACTGCTGTCGGATTACACACTCATGTACGCACACATCGGACGTCTAGCGATCCCGCATATCTCTAACGTAAGGTTTATTTGTACATGAGAGAAGAAGAAAGAGGTGTCTATTTCCGGATTCCAGGCCTAAAAAGGACTTTCGAGTAACGGTTTCACGGTTTCACCAAAACCGTGACCCTACGTCTACGCTCAATCGTTCCTAATCGTCCAACGGCACATAGCCTACTTCGCTATACTCCATAACGGGGGGACCAAGGGTCAAGGGTCTGGGGTGAGCACGTCAGGATCGGGGCTACAACCAATCCAGCAGCCGCGCCCGCTGTGCGAACCCGCTTCCCGCGCCCGCGCCACTAAAATCCTGACTGCTCACGCGCGGCGCGCTCTGCTTTGCTTGCATCTGCCCTCCTGTCCTTGACCGCGGTTTCAAGTCGCCTCGGTTACATCACCGAGAATGAAGGCGCCACAGGAATACCGAGCCAAGATTAGAGGAGAGAAGTTAACTGAAGTTTGCGCACAAGCGCCAATGTTGTCCGGGGTTGTTTTTTGGAGACCCGCACCTCCATTATAGCCCGGCGTCTTTACAATCTGAGTTCAGCCGAAAGGAGTTTGCCCAAAAGGGCCTCTATTATCAGGATTTAATCCTGCGTATTCCATTGTAGCCCGGTCGCCGTTGAAGTCTGGCGATCGCCGATCTACCTGCCCTTGCGAGAGAGGTGAGGAAGGAAGGGAGGGAGCGGTGGGTGTGGGCAGGGGGTGAGGGTGGAGAGAGAGGTGGGAGTCACAGGGAGGCAGTGGTTGAGGAGAGTAGAGGGTTTAGGGTTTGCTGGATGGTTTGGGGTTTAGGGTTTAGGCAGTGGAGGGTTTAGGGTTTAGGCAGTGGTTGAGGAGAGTAGAGGAGGAGGGAACAGCACCTCGAAGACAACCTCCCCGGTATTGGGGTCGAGTTCGCGCTCGACATCCAGGAGCATTTCTTCCTCCTCCACTGCCAGAATTACACATAGTTGAGTAAAGTTAGTATGACATAGTTGAGTAAAGTTAGTATGACATAGTTGAGTAAACTTAGTATGACATGAAGGAGCATTTCCTCCTCTTCCACTGCCAGAATTACACGTTTGCTATTGTGTTGCTAATGTGTTGCTAATGTGTTGCTAATGTGTTGCTAATATGTACATACATCGACATCCAGGAGCAATTCTTCCTTTTCCACTGCCAGAATTGTACACACACACACTCACAGACACAAACGGCAAGGAAAGCACTGCTACGAAATTCTGAAAAGTCACTGTATGGTGTTGCCCTTGCATATTCACTTGGTAAGTGACATAGTTGAGAAAAGTTAGTGACACAGTTCAGTAAAGTTAGTAGGACACTGTAGGGTGTTGCCCAAGCATATTCACTTGGTAAAGTCACTGTGGAAAGCACTCTTGCGGACTTCTGCCTGCCACGTCCGCCACTCTAGTACTCAAGTACGCATTCACATATATATCTGGTATGCATTTACATATATATTCATACTCCGAATACTCACCACGTAAAATCTCTGAAGAGAAATGACCGAAGAGAGCACTTTTGGGAATTTCGTCAGCACTTTTGAGAATTTCTGCCTGTCACGTCCGCCACTTCTGGTATGCACTGTCCGATCATCCCTGATGTACCGGTTTAGGGTTTAGGGTTTAGGGTTTAGGTTTGGGGTTTATGGTTTAGGATTTAGGGTTTGTAGGCATTGCCCGATCATCCCGCACGCACTCTCACCCGCTCACCGACAACGTGCGAAATGGCATTAGAGTTTAGGGTTTAGTGTTTAGCTTTAGTTTTTAGGGTTTAGGGTTTAGGTATTAGGGTTTAGGTTAAGCAGGCGCTCACCGACAACGCACGAAATGACAACCGTCCAGAGTTTAGGTTCAGTTTGCTGTGTGAGAGAGAAAAACCGGCAACGCACGACATTACTGTAGTCCGGCGGTGCCAAAAGCGGCCCGTCAAACGCAATGTCACGAACGGGCCATCCAGCGATGCCAACTCCACGTTCCCTGTGATACCAATCTGGCGGGCTCTATCCGTCTGACCTGAAAAAAGCGAGATAGTGGTTTAGACATTTTGGTATGATAACGAAGGTATAATTAAATTACTTGATGATACTGATACGACAGATAGATGCTATTATAGTATCGGGGTCTGATTATTTTGTATTAGACAAAAACTCGCCAAGCGACAAAAACTCACCAAGCATGTCGGGCCACTGCTGGCGCGCAGCCTGGAGAGCGCGCAGCACGTTTTCCTCTGTGCATTCCATTGCCATGGCCCACCGCGTGCGGCCGCTGCCCCTCCTGCTGGGGGTCGCCAGTGCGGATGGCGATCGGTGCGGAGCAGCACCAGCGAGCAGCACCGGCGAGCATGCCGCCTCCACCGCGGCGGCGCCCATCCCGCGGACGAGGCCCGGCGCCGAGCCTCTCAAGAATGCTGTCCACATCGTATCGCAGGGGGTTTAGGGTTTAGGGTTAAAGGTTTAGGGTGGGTTTTAGAAGTCGTTGTGAGTTCGGTTTTTGGAGGATCCTGGAGGCGTCATGGCGGGTATTCCTGGAGGCGGCAGCAGCGGCACACGCAGCGAGCTGAGCAGGTCGGCCCACCATCAGCCGGCGCCACTAGCAGTGCCGCGGCCGCCGTCGCGACTGCAAAGAGCTTCATCCCGTTCGCATGCCACATGGTTCGTTCCAGTCGTGGTTTTTTTGAAAAAAAATGTGTCGCTGGGCAGCCGTTCTTGCGCTCGCCGCGCTCTCCGTCGCTGAGGTGCGGCCACTTGGGGCTTGCGCGCGCGCGTGAAAATGCATGACTGAGTCCTGCTGCTGCGCAGTGCCGGCGTCACGCCTGGCCTCTCGATACTAACTCGATCTACGTGCATTCATATACATACACACACATTCACACACACACCACGTCAACCTTTTGACCTCGCCCTGCTTCGAGACCAGGCCTTCCTGCCGCACGCGACAGCAGTCGTCACATGCCGCACGGCTCGCCGTGGGAGGGCTTGCCCTTTCTCTCGACAGCTCGGTGCGTCTGGCTGCATGTCGCGGCGACTTTGTGTGGCTCATACCATGTTGTTCTTCTGGCTGCACGCAGCTGCTGAGTCGATGTGTGTGCGTGTGTGCGTGTTTGTGTTTGTGTGTGTGTGTGTATTTGCTACACACACGCACACAAACACACACACGCACACGTACACACACACAAACTTCACTGTCACGATAACTATCTGTTTGCATCACCTGTTGATCATTATCTGTTGGTTCATCCGGCAGCACGCAGCTGCTGAGTTGAAGCTTTACTGTACGCAGGGCTCTGCATGAAGCAACAGGACCAGTGGGTGCCGGCGACGGACGAGGCAAGTGGCGCGCAGTATTGGTACAATCCAGAAACCAGGGAAACGTCGTGGGAGCGACCGCCAGCGCCGACCGGTAACAATGTTTTTCGAGCGCGATCCGCCTGGAGCAAGCAGCGCACACGCTTGTCCGATATACAGAGATAGCGCATTCTTCTATAGCGAACACAGTCTATCAGCAGGAAGCATGCAGGTAGGAGTGCTGGTAGGTATCAAATGGGTTTAGGGTTTAGGGTTTAGGGTTTAGTATAGTGTTTAGGCAGCGCATGCTGATGCTAGTTATCAAATTACATTGACCAGCAAGCGGCCATTCACATGCAGCCGCCATTCATCAGAAACGTAGATCAATTGAATGAAAGCATAACATATAAATAGATGCCTCCGCAAGCGCTGACGAGCGAAGCAACACAAATGGCGTTGACGAGCGAGGCAACACCAACCCCTTGGGGCTTCCCTACCTGCCCAACGGCGGCCGCATGGGCCAGCTGCTGCCAGCGCGTTCGGCAGCTGAAAAGAAAAACATGCTCAAGGGCGGCAAGGACGGACTCATGGCGGTGTGTGTGTAGAGAGAGAGAAAGAGAGAGAGAGAGGAGTGTGTGCGTGGTCGCGGGCGTGCGTTGGCGCATGCGGGCAGTGATGCGTGGTGAGCGAGAGCACGCTGCGGTACTCCTGTGTGGGTGTGTACGTGTGTGAGTGTGGGTGTGCTGCTGCTGCTGCTGCTGCTGCTGCTGCTGCTGCTGCGGTGCTCCTTCCTGCGCGCGCCTTACTGAAGGGTCTCCCACGCATGCCGCTCTATGTCCTAAACCCTCAACCCTACACCCCAAACCCCAAACCCTAAACTCTACACATGCCGCTCTATGTCAGTCTGCGCCCGCACCCGCGCATGTGTCTCAGGGTGCATAAGAAAAACATTATTTACGTATGGGATTATTCTTTGCCTCAGGCGATGAATCCGATCAACCCGGGCGTCAAGTGGTGGAGAGAGCCGTCCCTCATAGCCTTCTTCGGCTGGCAGCCTGTTGTCGTGTTGTATGCTATATTTTTCGGTTTTCACAACCCATACGCTGGCGACTTCGGTCCCTTTGTCACCTTCCACGACGGCGCATTTGACTTTAGTGCAGCCACAAAAGAGTGGCAGCGCCTGCACTGATTGGGCAAGGAGAAAGGAGGAGGAGGATTTTGCTCGCAAGGGGAGGAGGGAGGTTTTGACGCCTGCGTAGGAGACGCAACCCGCCGCTGTTGGCCCCGACCAAAGTTACTGTGCCTGATAAACTCTCTTGCTGAGCCGCCGCTCTCTCCCGCCCACGATTCGAACACCTGCAGTGTTGCATTGAGTACTATCCACCCGCAAACGGGAGGCCGAAGCCTCCTGAACAAAGGTAACAAGGGTTGTAGGGTAGTAGTTGTTCTAGTAATTCTAGTAGACGGGAGACAGCAGCAGTAATAGTAGTAGTAGCCGGGAGACCGGAGTCTCCTGAGACGAGAGACCGGAGCCTCCCGAGTCCCTTCCCTTCTAAAAGGGTTGTAGTCAGCATTACTAGTCCGTATGCATCCGTGTTTATTCAAGTTTGTAGTACATGGCTGCATCGAAAGGGCATCAGATGACGGCGCTGTTCCTCTTCGACTTTCTTCTAGATCAGGAACGCTTGTTTGGCGGCCAGTCTATACCCAGACAGTATTGACGCCAAATATCCTGATACATTCGTTGAACATTTTTCCGGAACCGGTCGGTGTCACCCAACGGTGATCGCAGGAGAGAGTCCCGCAGACTTCCACGCAGCGCTCGCCGTCTCTCATCATCCTCCGCCAACCTCACGGCAATATCTACAAAGTCATGTGACGATTTCGCTATCAGGTCTGAAGTGCCAACTGAATTCAGCAGCAAGCAACCCACGTTTGAGGCATGCACAGGTGAATCTGTAGGCGCAGCAATAGTGACTACTGGCACACCCATCAGAAGAGCTTCTGTTGTTGTGGTTGTGCCGATGTAAGGGAAACAGTCGAGGGCGACGTCAATTTGATGATAAGCTTTCAAATGCCCGTCCATCCCAGGTTGGTACCCGAGAATAATAATCGGGTTTTGAGCAATGCCTCGCTCTTCCAACTTCTGCAGCCACATCTCACGCGGGGAGGGGAAGGAGAAAGTCGCACCCGCCTTGAGACAAAGACGCGAATCAGGAACACTTTTGATTACTCTCACCCACAAATCCAATCACTCGTCTTGCACTTTTGCGATGGTATTGAAGCTCCCAAAAGTTACAAAGCCGTTTTCTATTGCAGGGCACGGCGCGACGTCTGGCGTCGCACTTCGCGCAGTGAAACATAAAAATGACTCCGGCAGTCGGTACAATTGTTCCGAAAACCGTTGCTCCGAGCCCACTGAATCTGAATAGGCATCAGCCATGCGAAAGTGCATACATTCCAAGCCAGTGGTGTTTGGGTACGCAATCCATGTGACTTGGACTGGAGCGGGTTGGCACGAATTTATCCAGCCGGACATTGTCTGCATGGCCACAAAAATCTACAAGAATGTCGATTTCGTCCTTGACAATTTTTTCGACAATGGCGTGTGTCCCTTTGTTAAAAATCATCACCAACACCGTGTCCCCGATCACTTTTCTTTGATGCACCTCACGAACCTTGCCGGCCGAGGGCTTTCGGAAGTGGTGGAGTGGTGTGTCAAAACTTGAACGTGCAAGGCACACTGGCAGACACACGTCGTGAGAAAGAGTACTG
>Ga0315905_10007186_pt1 | contig 11294 bp, 8 predicted proteins | sample LakEriMetagenome_5_FD_203522 | JGI IMG/M metagenome (GOLD analysis project Ga0315905, IMG submission 203522) | Freshwater fungal communities from buoy surface, Lake Erie, Ohio, United States - Buoy 4 MA121 | ecosystem: Environmental > Aquatic > Freshwater > Lake | place: USA: Lake Erie, Ohio...
GGAAATTGCTTCGAACCGCAAGGCCCTGCACGAGTATCACATCCTTGAGAAGTTCGAGGCTGGGATTGAGTTGAAGGGGACGGAGGTGAAGTCGGTGCGCGAGGGGAAGATCAACCTTCGCGATGCGTTTGCGCGTGTGGATGACGGGCAGTGCCTGCTGTACGGGTGCGACATTCAGCCGTATCAGAACGCGAGTTGGGAGAAGCATGATCCGAGACGGGTGCGGCGATTGCTGCTGCACCGGAAGGAGATCATGCGCCTGTATGGGATCTGTCAGGTGAAGGGGCACGCGCTGGTCGCGTTGCGGGCGTACTGGAAAGGGCCGCGGGTGAAGATTGAGATTGCGGTGGCGCGGGGCAAGGACGCCGGGGACAAGCGGGAGGCGCTGAAAGGGAAAGAGGCGAAGCGGGAGATGGACCGCGAACTGGCGCATTTCAACCGGCGCAAGTGACGGGCAAAATGAGGTTTGAAAACGTGCCGGGCAGCGGCCATGTAGGGAGATGAGCGTATCCCGACGTCAGGTGCTGGCATCCGTGCTGGCTGCGGTTCCCGCGGTTCTGCTGCCTGGGGAATTGCGTGGGCAGATGCCGCTGACGGCGGGTCAGGGTGAGCGCTTGAAGAAGCTGATTCCGAGGACGTTTGCGAAGCTGCAGCGGCGGGAGACGATTTATGCGGCGGTGTTCGGGGATGACCTGAGCACGTTTTTTCAGCAGCGGCCGGATGAGAGTGCCTATGATGCGGTTTTTGCGTGGCATGGGCGGCTTTTGGACCGGCTTGGCGGGGATTTCTACTATCACGGCGGGGTGATTGATCTTGAACCGCACGGTGCGATGAGGCGCGAGGAGGTTGGGATTGAAAAGCAGTGGAAGGAGTATGTGGTGCAGGCGGCGCAGTGGGAGAAGCTGAAGAAGGGACCGATGCCGGTGCTGCCAGGTCCGATCGGGCGGCAGAAGGAGGCGCCGATGGCGGTGTTTTCGGTGAATGATCTGCTGCGCAGGGGATTGCCGGCGTCGCGGCGGCCGGTGAGTCGGTCGCAGATTTACCTGAGGAATTTTGCGAGGGATGGAGCGGTGGCGATTCAGGCACTGGAGCCACTGACTAGCGAAGTGTTTCTGAACGATACGGGGGCGGAGACGGATCTTGTGCTGATTGGATGCGGCGGGCGCGACGCGCTGAACGGTGTATCGCTGGCGTCGTTCCGGGCGGCGCTGGAGAAGTCGGTGGCATTGTGCCGGGAGAAGGGAGCGGATGTTATTCTTGCGGCAATGCCACCGTCGCTGGAGGGCGGGGATGTGCGGACGAGCCTTGGGAGAGCGCGACCATATGCTGGGGTGATGAGTGCAGTGGCGGAGGCGTCGGGGGTGTTTTTTGCGGATCTCGGGAATGCGCTGCTGAGGCAACCGTCGGACCTGATCAACCTGAATGCGGAGCATGCATTCGATGCGATGCTGGAGACGACGCGGCGGCATTATGATCATCCGGGAACGCCTGAGGCGGGGGTGTCGTGGCATCCTAACGCGGCGGCGCACAGGAGGATGGGGGAGACTGCGGCACGCTGGCTGATGGAAGGGGAACCGGAGCCGCAGTTGGCGGTTTCCGCATCGCTGGACATGGCGGCAGGGGCGGTCGACGAGGCCGCACTAACACTTCAAATTGCGAATCATTCGGAGCAGCCTGTCGGATTTGTTGTTAGCCCGCTGACCCTGACTGGTTACACGGTGAAGGCGGGGACGCCTGATACGGCGATGGTGGTGGGTCCCGGGAAAGCGCGCCGCGTGATACTGCCGGTGGTGCGGGCGGCGGTTGGCGGGAATCTGCAGGGTCGTGGTGATCTTCCGCCGGGTGACGAGGGAGTCGTGCGCGGGTCGGTGCTGGTGAGTGACGACGGCTGGCAGCAGTTGGTGGATTTTGCGGCATCGGTGCAGCCGGTGGGTTTGCTTTGGCCAGAGGAGCGCGAAGACGGGGTGGCTGGAGATTACCTGCTGGAGGCGACGCTGGTGAATAGTGGCAGTGCTCCTTTGGATGCAGTGGCGACGGTGCGGTGGAGGGGGACGGTGAGTGAGGTACCGGTCAAGCTTGCTCCGGGAGCGAAGATGCCGCTGCCGCTACGGTTGGCGCTGCCGGATCCTGCGGCGGCGTTCCGTTTCAAGGAATCGGTCCGGGTGGAGATTCCGGTGGCGGGTAAGGTGATAGGATTCGAGCGCACCATTGAAGGTGTCCGGCATGGCGGATTGAATCAGTTGATGCCGCTGGTTCCGCTGGCGGCGTGGAGTGCGCGGCCGGCGGCGGACCCGGGGGTTTTCGGGACGGCGAGTGTGCAGGCGGATCTCGAGGGGATCTATTTCATTGTCGAGGTGCCGCCTGACACTGTGTCTGACGATGTGGCAGGGAAGCCCTGGGCAGCATTGGAGGTGCAGATGGACGGGCGCGGGGAGACTGCGAACGGAACATTCGGGTGCATCGGGAAGATTGCGATGGATGTTCCGCGCGAGGACGGGCCGGTGAGGGTGAAGGCGGTGCGGCCGGCGGCGTTCGGCGAGGGGTATGCCTATCAATATCATCCTGACAGTTTCCGGGCGAGAGTGGAGACCCGGCCGGACGGGACGAGGAGGATAGAGTTCACGATGAAGCGAGGCAATTTGGTGCATCACGAGTGGTCGCTGGATGGGTCTGGCCAGAGCGATCTCGGGATCAATGTGCGGATATTTCTGTGTGAAGCAGCAGCAGGAGGACTGTCGGCGGGTCGGGCGGGAGCGCTGGCGGCGAGTGGGTTTTCGCCGTACGACGGGCGGAGCCTGACGGCGTTCGAGCTTAGGGCGAATCCGGCGGTGAGGTGGTCGCTGCGTGTTTTCTGAACTGAACTGAAAGTCATGCGAGCTGAGGTATCGATTCGGGATCAATGTCTGAGGCTGATTGACAGGCGAGGGCGGATGGTGGCGTGGTATCCGGTTTCGACGGCGGAGAATGGCCCTGGATTTGTGCCCGGGAGCAACTGCACGCCGACAGGGAGGTTCCGGGTCTGGAAGAAGATCGGCCGAGGGGCGCGGATGGGGACGATTTTCCGGAGTAGGGAAGCGGTAGGCCATTGGAGCGGCGAGGCCTGCGAAGAGGACCTGATTCTTTCGAGGATCCTGTGGCTTGACGGGCGTGACGCGGCGAACGGGAACACGAGGGAGCGCTACATTTACATTCACGGAACGAATCAGGAGGAGTTCATCGGACATGCTGCGAGCCATGGGTGTGTGCGAATGACGAATCGGGACGTGATTGATGTTTTCCGGCGTCTCCCTGAGGGTGCGGAGGTCGTTATTGAGGCGACGGCACCGGGTGTGATCCTACCGCCGCTGATGCTGTGATTGAACTCCGCCATGTTTCCCGCCAGTACCGCGCCGAGGGAAGACCCGTGGCTGCGCTGGACGGAGTGAGTCTGACTTTGGCGGAGGGGACCTTCACGGCGATCACCGGGCCGAGCGGGTGTGGCAAGAGTACGCTGCTGCATCTGCTTGCGGCGCTCGACAAGCCGACGTCAGGCGAGATTGAAGTTGCGGGAGTCCGGTTAGACACGGCCGGGGAGAAGGAGCGGACATTGTACCGGCGGCGGACGGCCGGCATTGTGTTTCAGTTCTTTCACCTGCTGCCCGGAATGACCTTGGAGGAGAATGTGAGCCTCCCGCTGATTCTCGCCGGTCATGGTGCCGGGGCGGCAGCCGAGCGGTCGCAAGAATTGCTAGCGATGGCCGGATTGGATGGGAAATTCAACCGGTTGCCGCATGAGGTGAGCGGAGGCGAAATGCAGCGAACGGCGGTGGCGAGGGCCTTGGTTCACCGCCCGCGTTTGCTGCTGGCCGACGAACCGACGGGGAATCTTGATTCGGGCGGCGCGGGACTGGTGATGGATCTCCTGCACCGGATTCACGAGGAGCGGCACGCGACGATTGTGATGGTGACGCACAGTGAAGCGATTGCTGCGTCGCTTCCGGCGAGGCTGTACATGAGCGACGGGCGCGTGGTGCGTCAGGAATCCTGATGGACTCCGAGGTTGATGCCGAAGAGAGCCGAGAGGTCGGCTCCGTCTATGGGAGGTGCTGAGATATTGCCGGTGAGGGCGGAGACGACTTCGCCGAGGTTTGAGGTTTGAAGCGAGGCTGGGTCGATGCCGCGGAGCAGGAAGAGTTCTTCGGGATGGTCATCAAAGCGGCAACCGGTGGCGTAGAGGGCGGCGGCGGCGTGTTCGCAGAGACTGGCATCGTCTGGGCAGGAACAGGCGAAGCGGATCTCCGATGGTGAAGGAAACAAGCCGGTTTCGGGGGCGGCGACGATGGTCATGACTTCCGAGCTGAGGTCGCCGGAGAGCAGTTCCACGATGCTGCCGATTCTGCCACGGAGTCGCTGGACGAGTGCGGCTGCAGCGTCGTCGTCGGGTGGTCTGATTGTGATAGTGACGTCGAAGAGGCGTTGTCCGGCGACGACGGCGCGGATGCTGCCGGTTTCCAGAATCAGGCGAAGCACGCGTCCCGCGCGCAGGGCTGTGCGGCCGCGTGGAAGGCGGCTGGCGTAATCGGCGCATTCCATGAGGTAACGGTTCCATGCCATGCCCCAGAAAGTGGTGGCGAGATTGCGCGGATGGCCTGGCAGGACGGGTTCGAGGATTTCCCCGGCGTCGCGGCGGGACTCAAGTTCACGGGTGGCGCGGGCGGGGAGGGCGATACCGTTAGGACGTTCCGAATCGTCGTTGGGGTCGTGCTCAGCGGAGCGCCGACTGAATTTGCGGCGTTGCGGCCCCTCGTCGTCGTAGACGATATCGTCGCGGAATGGAGGTCGACCGCTCATGGATCAGGGCTTCAATTCGACGACTGCATGGACGGGAAAGTGGTCGGACGGCCAACCGTCGGCGGACGGTGTGCGAATGATAGCGGCATTGACGACTTTCCAGCCTTGGGGCGCGAATATGTAGTCGATTTTCGAGCCCTTGGCGGATCCAGTGAAGTTGTGAAACGTGCTGCTGTCAGCGGCGGGGACATCCGGGTGGAAAGTGCGCCATGTGTCGATGAGGCCGGCGGACTTGAAGGCGGTGACGGCCGGGTTATCCTCTCCGGCGTTGAGGTCGCCAGTGATGAACACGGGCTGCTTTCGTGACTTTATCCGCTCGATCAGTGCGGCGGTGGATTTTTCCCGAGAGGGCTGAGACTGGTGATCGAAATGTGCGTTGAAGACGTCGAAGCTCAGTCCATCATTTTTTCGTCTGAAAGAGGCCCATGTGCAGATGCGCGGGATGTTGTTGCCCCATGATTTGCTGCCTGGCTGATCTGGAGTGTCGGAGAACCAGAACGTGCCGCTGGCGGTGACGTCGAGGAGGTCCTTCCGGTAGAGAATGGCTGAGTACTCGCCGGCGGTTCTTCCGTCGTCTCGCCCGACACCGATCTGTGCGTACTGGGGAAGGCGGGCGGCGAGATCGTCGAGCATGCCACGGAGGGCTTCCTGGAGACCGGCAACCTGAGCCTGATGAGCCTTGATGATGGCGGCGGCGGCATCTCGGCGGTTTGTCCAGTTCCTTGTTTCCTTGTCGCCATTGTTGGCGTAGCGGAGGTTGAAAGACATGAGGCGGAGAGGTTCTGCGGCGGCGAACGAAGGGAAGGTCCCCATGAGCAACAGACAGCAGAGTTCGAGGCGATACATGGGGGAGTATCGTTGGTTCAGAAGTTGTTGTCAAAGCCTAGAACGCTTCTGGCATAGAGGGAAGAAGAATGGGCTTGCAACGGCACGGTGCGTGGGCTTCGTCATGTTAAAAAAGTGGCTATAAGCGTCTGACGAATGCACTCCAGTAGTTCCGAATTCATGTGTGAAGAGGCAGTGAACGAGCCTGCAGGGACGAGTGGTGAATCCGGGTGTGCTGATGAAAACGAAGGAGCAGTGGTGCGTCGAGGGCATGTTGCAGGACGCGTTGATCGGCTATTCAGCGAGCAGGCGGAGCGGACACCGGATGCTGTGGCGGTGGCGATGGGTGACGAGGCGATGACTTACCGGGAACTTGACGATCGAGCGGACGTGCTTGCGGGGCGGTTGCGGGCGCTGGGTGCCGGGCTGGATGTCCTTGTGGGCTTGTGTGTTGAACGCAGTTTTGACATGGCCGTTGGGGTGCTGGGTATTCTGAAAGCGGGCTGTGCCTATGTGCCTCTGGACTCGGCGTATCCGGCTGAGCGACTGGCATTGATGGTGCGCGACGCGGCGGTGGCGGTGATTGTGGCGCAGACGAAGCTGAGTGCGGTGGTGAACGATTCGGCTGCGCTGCTGTTGCTGGATGCATTGCCGGATGAATGCGAGGGGCCGATGGTGCCGGTCGAGGGCGACGGGAGGGACCTTGCCTACGTGCTGTACACGTCGGGTTCGACGGGGCGGCCGAAAGGGGTGGCAATGCCGCACGGATCGCTGGTTAACCTGATTGAATGGCATCGGAGTCTTGATTCCGAGGCGAGGCGCACCCTGCAGTTCGCGCCGCTGAGCTTTGACGTCTCGTTTCAGGAGATGTTCTCCACGTGGAGCACTGGCGGCACGCTTGAGTTGATCAGCGAGGAGCAACGGCTGCAGCCGGACCTGTTGTGGGAACTGATAGTGGAACGCGGCGTGGAGCGGGTGTTCGTTCCGGTGGTGATGCTGCAGCAGCTTGCGGAGGCGGCGGGGCGTTCCGGGCGAGATGCGCCGAGATTGCGCGAGGTGATCACGGCGGAGGAGTCGCTGCGGATCACACCGGCCGTGCGACGATTTTTTGCCAGCCGTGGCGGCTGTCGGCTGCATAACCACTATGGACCGACGGAGACGCACGTGGTGACGTGGTGGGCGCTGCCGGACGAACCGACGATCTGGCCGGACCTTCCGCCGATCGGCCGCCCGATTCATAATGCGGCGGTATATGTGCTGGATGCGGGGATGCAGCCTGTTCCGGCGGGTCAGACCGGAGAGTTGTGGATTGGCGGAGCGGTGCTGGCACGAGGTTATTGGAGGGATGCCGAGAAGACTACCGAGAGATTCGTGAAGGATCCGTTCTCCCTTGACGGAGATGCCATGCTGTACCGCACAGGTGATCTCGGGAAGATTGACGGAGATGGCGTGCTGCATTTTGTCGGCCGGGCCGATGGTCAGGTGAAGATCCGGGGATTCTGGGTCGAACTGGGAGAGATCGAGGCTGCGCTGGGGCGGCATCCTTGCGTCAGCGGATGCGCGGTGGCGGCACGGCTGAATGGGGCCGGGGACAAGCTGCTGACAGCGTTCCTGACAACAGGGAGGGATCAAGCCTGACAGCCGCGGAACTGCGGGCATGGCTCGGGATGACGCTGCCGGATTACATGATCCCGGCGCGGTTTTCCGTGCTGCCGCTGCTGCCGTTATCACCAAACGGGAAGACCGACCGCCGGGCGCTGGAGGCACTTGATGCTGAATGGCTTGCGGGAGGGTCCGAGGCACCGGTCGCGGCACGTTCGGAGACGGAGCGGAAGCTTGTGGCCGTGTGGGAGGATGTGCTTCGGCATGAAGTGATAGGAATACATGACGACTTCCTCGCGCTGGGCGGACACTCGCTGCTGGTGATGCGGATGCTGCCACTGCTGGCGGAGGCGGTCGGGCGACCGGTGCCGCTGCGCTGGGTGTTTGAAGAGCGGACGGTGGCGAGGCTTGCTGAGCGGATCGAAGGAAGCGCAGCTAGCGAGACCGAGTATCCGATCATGCCGGCGGACCGGACGCGGCCACTGGTGGCGTCGTCAGGGCAGAGGGGAATGTGGCTAGCGCATGCCGCGGCGCCGGATCCATCCGTGTGCAACGTGGTCGTGTCCTACAGGATCTCCGGGCCGGTGGATAGCGAGAGGTTGCGCGCGAGCCTTAAGAAACTCTCTGCGCGGCACGAGACCCTCCGGACATCATTCCGGATCGAGGGAGACAACTTGCGATTGCAGATCGTGGACGCTAACACTGATGAGATCCCCCTGGTGATTCACGACCTCCGCAGTGAGCCCGAGATTTCGCGGACGAGCATCGCGGCGACTGTGGCGGAACAGGCCGCATCTGCGGGTTTCGACCTCGGCAGAGCTCCGTTGTGGACGATCAAGTGGATCGTCACGTCCGACGCATGCCACAGTATGGTTGCGTGTTTCCACCACAGCATCGTCGACGAGTGGAGTCTGCGGCAGATGCTTTCCGACTGGGAAAAAACATACAATGGCGAGGAGTTGCCGGGGTTGGAAGTGCAGTACGCCGATTACGCAGCGTGGGAGAAGTTGCGCCTGGCTGGTCCGGCGCGCGAGCAATGGTGCCATTGGTGGCGGCAGGACCTTCTGCATCCTCCTTCCTCGTTGATGCTACCCTGCGACCGCGTGGAACTGATTCCGAGGACAGGGAGGGGAGGGATCGTGCGCTTCGAGGTGCCTGCCCGGACAGCGGCCAAACTGCGAATGATTGCCAAAGGAGAAGGAGCGAGCCTGTTTGCTACCGTTCTTTGCGCATGGCAGACATACCTCTCGCGATGCGGCGGGCAGCCTGATCTTATCGTAGCGACCCCGTTTTCGAGGCGCGGTCATCCTGATTTGTCGAAAGTCGCCGGATACTTCCTGAACACCCTGCCAGTTAGGGTGCAGATCGACCACGAGGCTGGATTCCGTGCGGTATTGTGCAGGGTCCGCGAAAAGGTGCTGCAGGTCATGGACCATAGCTCCCTTCCGTTCGAAGAGATCGCGGTCCTTGCACGAGAGGAGGGTGGCCACGAGTCGCTGCATCGGATAATGTTTGTTCTTCTGGAGACGGGGATGCCTGTCTGGAGAATCGGCAGTGCGGAAGGCATCCCGGTGGAGCCCGATAGCGGGACGTGCATCTGCGACCTTCTGCTTTCGGTGCAAGTGGATGACGGACCATGGAGATGCCAGTTGAACTATGCGGCGGACCTGTTTTCTTCTGAGACGGCTGCGGGCATTGCTGCTCAGTTCACAGAATTACTGCGGGCAATCGAAGCCGACCCCGACCAACCGGTAGGCTGCCTAAATCTGCTGACAGCCGAGCAGAGGGAGCGACAAGACCGCTGGAACGATACGATGAGACCATATCCGATCGACCGGAGGGTTCATGAACTCTTTGAAGATCAGGTTCTGAGGTCGCCTGACGCGGAAGCACTGGTTACGGAGTCCGAAGTAATAACATATGAACAGCTGAACCGCCGGGCAAACGTGCTCGCCCGCGCTCTGATGAAGTGCGGTGCGTCAAGGGGGGCGGCGATAGCGCTCTGTATGGAACGATCTGCTGATGCGATCACTGGATATCTCGCGGTGCTCAAGACTGGCGCGATCTGCCTTCCGCTTGAGCCCGGGGATCCGGAAGAACGCCGGAACTACATGCTGCGTGATGCGGCCGTGGACATCCTGATCACTCACAGTTCGTGGACGGATCGGTTCGCTGCCAGCGCAGCCACGGTGATTGCGGCAGATGCCGGCACCGGGTGCGAGGACATTTCCAATCCCGATGCCGAGGGTTCAGCAGAAGATGCCGCAGCCGTGATGTACACATCCGGTTCCACTGGACGTCCCAAAGGAGTGCTTGTGCCACACCGTGGAATTGTCAGGCTTGTGGTGAACCCGGATTACGTGAAGCTCGGCCCAGAAGAAACCCTGATGCACGCCGCTCCGCTTGGATTTGATGCCTCAACGTTCGAGATATGGGGAGGGCTTCTCAATGGTGGCCGAGTGGTGCTGATGCCACCGGGATTATTTTCTCTGTCCTTAATTGGCGACATGATTCGCCGTTATGGAGTCACAACGGCATGGCTGACAGCCGGCCTATTCCACCAGGTCATAGAGGAGCGCGTCATGGACCTGAAACCACTGCGGCAACTGCTTGCCGGAGGAGATGCTTTATTGCCCGGCCTGGTTCGGAAGGCGCTAGATTCGCTTCCTGAGTGCCGGATCATCAACGGATATGGCCCGACAGAGAGCTGTACATTTGCCTGTTGCCATGATGTCCGCTACGAATGGGATCGGCAAGGCTCAGTGCCCATTGGCCGTCCGATTGGCAATACGAGAGTCTATGTAGTCGACCGCGGACTGAATCAGCTTCCTCCCGGCGTAATCGGCGAGTTGCTGATTGGAGGAGACGGTCTTGCCTGTGGATATCTCCAGCGCCCGGAACTGACCGCTGAACGGTTTATCAGCGACCCGTTCAGCGGGGATCCAGCGGCACGATTGTACCGGACGGGAGACATGGTCCGCTGGCGGACGGACGGGGTGCTGGAGTTCATAGGGCGAAAGGACGGGCAGGTGAAGATACGGGAACCCGCATCGAACTCGGCGATATCGAAGCGGCACTCGAGGCGCATCCTGCAGTTGAGGCCTGTGCCGTGGTCGTGACCGGAACAGGTTCCGAGCGTCAGCTTGCAGCATTCCTGACTCGTCACGGATCCAGAGCAGTTTCCGGCACGATGATCCGAGATTGGCTGGCCACGCGTCTTCCGGATTACATGATTCCTGCTAGGATATTGGAGTTGCCGGCCTTTCCGCTCAATTCTAGCGGAAAAATCGACCGGGCCGCACTGGTGGTGACAGGGCAGGCATCCGAGACTGTGAGTAATGGTGAAGAGACTCCGATGACAGAACTGGAACGCCGACTTGCCGGCATCTGGCAGGAAGTTCTTGGGAGGCCATATATCGGGCGAGACGATGATTTTTTCGCCCTCGGCGGGCATTCACTCCAAGCAATGAGGGTAGCGGCCGCAGTTGAAGATCTTTATGGGCAACGCTTCTCTGTGGCAGTACTGTTACGTGCACGTACGGTACGTGATCTCGCCGGGTGGCTGGAGGAGTCATCATCGCAACCGAGGTGGAACTCACTGGTTCCATTGCAGCCAAGAGGGACGCTGCCGCCGTTGTATTTTGTACACGGCTGGGGTGGCGATATCTACGTATTCCTTGACCTCGTCCGCCATCTGCCGACAAATCGACCGGTTTACGGCATTCAGGCCGTCGGACTCGACGGAGAACTACCGCGGCATGAATCGGTCGATGCGATGGCGGCTTATTACGCGGATCAAGTAATCGATTTCCAGCCCGAAGGCCCTTATTATCTGGTGGGGTACTCCCTCGGGGGCACCTTCGCCTTTGAGGTCGCACGGCAACTCGAGTTTCGTGGCGCACGCGTTGCATTTATCGCCATGTTGAACTAATCCGCTGCGCGGAAACACGTTATGAAGAAGGTGAAGAGATCCATCATGGCAGAGAGTGTGGGTTGTGGTGACGGTGGCGGCCCATGAAGAACCACACTCCCACTAT
>Ga0315905_10007187_pt1 | contig 11293 bp, 10 predicted proteins | sample LakEriMetagenome_5_FD_203522 | JGI IMG/M metagenome (GOLD analysis project Ga0315905, IMG submission 203522) | Freshwater fungal communities from buoy surface, Lake Erie, Ohio, United States - Buoy 4 MA121 | ecosystem: Environmental > Aquatic > Freshwater > Lake | place: USA: Lake Erie, Ohio...
AAAATGGTCAATGCATACTTGGGATCATCAACTGTTGCTCGATCTAACGCTCTATAGGCAAGTTCATTATCACCACGTTCATATGCCAAGGTGGCAAAAAGGCAGGCAACTGGTGCAACAAAACCAGTTGGAGCAATGCGCAGTAGATAGAGCCACATGTTCCAGTAATTATCAAAAGTTTCTGCGTTGTGGGTGCCCATCGCAAAGTCACGCACCTGAATATCTGAAAGCCGACCAACGACCTGAGACATTAACTCCACATCGCAGTTATACCCACGATCTGCAAACTGCATAGCTAAATCAATAACAGCTGTTGCTCCATCTCGCTGCAGCAGATTGAGATCCGGACTATCTACCGGTACGGCAAAGGTGTTAACACATTCAATAAATTCCAGATCTGTGGCAAGTGAAAGAGCGGTGATGCTTACATAGGTGTTTTCAGTGGTCATGGTTTCTTATCCTTTGAAGGTAGTAGGTGCGTTAACGATGGTGATCAGTGCAATAGAGAGTTTCTTGACGGTGCCGGTAACTGCGCGGGCAGCCGCGTTATGTGTGTAGGTGCCATTCCAGGTTGTAAGAAGTGAAACTTGATATGTACCTGGTTGTTTATAGGTGTGATGGATTGTGCCGGCCGGATATGGAGCGCCATTTTCAGTAGTTGCATAAACGCTGCCATCACCAAAACTCCACACAAAAGAAGGACGAAGTGCGACATCTACAACTTCACCGATGATGTCGACCCTGCTTTGGAAAAGTGTGGGCAAGTCACACCAGAAATACACCGGCACATTTACTAATGGTTCAAACTCAGGTTGATAGGCAACACCTGCTGTTGGCACCATCTTGGTTAATCGATCACTCAAGTTAACTTGCGTGACAGCCTTTTTGATTCTTGGCTTGTAAGTGCGCTTTACAGTTGGTTTTATAACCACTGGCTTTGGTTGAGCAGATGGTGGAAAAAATAAAGGAACAGCCTTGGGTTTGGGCGCTACCTTTACTGCAACCCTTTTTGGAGCCTGAGCAATCGTTTTCTTAACCGTTGTGTTGCCCTTGCGGGCTTCGATGATGATTTGATTGTTATCGGTATAAACATTGATGCAGGCGCTCTCCTGACATTGATCTGCAACTGCTACCTGCATGCCAGAAAAGACAAGTGCCAGACTCAGAAATAGTGTGATCATGTACGGCACCATAAATTGCAGCTGTGACCGAACTGGAGCTGGCTGGGCTAACTGTGGATAGATGTGACAGGCTAGGAACATGGCAGCGCGCGATGGAGATGGATGGGTCGAATGCGCCTGCGGCAACAAGCACTGGGGCGTTAATGGCGCAGCAGGGATTCTGATACTTCGCGGCAATGAAATCTTGTTACAGCACCGCGCCCCATGGGTGCACAACGGTGACACCTGGGGTATTCCAGGTGGTGCTCGTGATTCTCATGAAAGCACTATTGAAGGGGCATTTCGGGAAGCAGTTGAAGAAACTGGAATTGATACCAATCTGCTCACTCCGTTACACACATTTACCGATGATCACGGCAGTTGGAAATACGACACCGTTATTGCCCGCGCTCACGATGGATTAGTTGCCCATGAAGTAAATGATGAATCCCACGAAGTCCGCTGGGTGCAGATTGAAGAAGTTGCAGAACTTCCTTTACATCCCAGCTTTGCTAAATCCTGGCCAGAACTACAAACTCTCCTTAAGACGCTTTAGCGAATCCCGAACAACTGCCGGATCTGAGGTGCGCCACAGAGGTGGCATTGAATTGAGCAACACACTGCCATATCGCTTAGTCACAATGCGCGAATCTAAAATTGCAACAACTCCCCGATCATCAACGGAGCGAATTAAACGTCCAGTTCCCTGGGCTAATAACAACGCTGCACGTGGCAAGGAAACCTGCATAAATCCACTGCCGCCTTTTGCATCAGCCTGTGCTGCCCGCGCACTCATTACTGGTTCATCAGGACGAGGGAATGGAATGCGATCGATTGCAACCAAAATACAACTATTTCCTGGCACATCGACACCTTGCCACAGCGACATCGTGCCAATCAAAATAGATGTTTCATCTTTCTCAAACCGTGAAACTAGTGGTCCAACGGCGTCGCCTCGCTTTTGCGTGATGATCTTTATCGGTAGCTCTGCCAGTACTTTTCGCAGATGCAGATCTGCCGCCTCCACCCCTCGCCATGAAGAAAACAGCGCAAGTGTGCGACCACCTGCTGCATCAATCAACTCACCTAACTCTGTTAACACCTCTTGGCTTGGACCATCACGACCAGGTTCTGGCAAATGCGCTGGCATATATAAAACACCTTGATTAGCAAAATCAAAAGGACTTCCCACATCTAACATTTGAACGTTGGCAGGATCTACTTCGCCCTCTTTAACTTCGGCGTTCATCTCTTCATTAACCAAAAACCCAATGCTCTTAGCCATGGAATCAAAACCATTTCCCACAGTCAATGTCGCAGAGGTTGCAATCACAGGGGTTCTGGTTAGTAGGTTCTCACGCAGAACTTCAGAGACAGACAGTGGTGCTAAATACAAAGTAGAAAACGTAGGTTCATACCAGAGCACTAAACCATCGCCCATTTTAAGCAGTGTGGTGGCAGTCGTTGCTATCTCACTGACGGCACCCTTAACTCGAGCCCGCTCTGCCAATCCATCGGTATCGATGATTTCATCATCTGCAGACATGAATTGAATGATCGCCTTTGCTGCTTCCATGACTTTGCGGATTGAGAACTCAAGTGATTGAGGTATTTCTTCTAGGCGGCCCTGTGTTCCAAACTCAGCCTTAACTGACTCGCCGAAATCGACCATAGATTCATGGAAATCATTTGCTGCCTTGTGAAAAGCATCTGAAAGCTTGCCTGGCATGAACTTGCGAGCCATGGCAGCCGCGCGCAAAACACGATTGCTTGTGAGCTCATCTGTCACAGCCTGTGTTGCCCGATCCATAAACTCATGTGCTTCATCCAAAATCACACAATCGCGCTCAGGCAGGATCGGATGTGAATCTACAATCTCAATTGCAAGCAGCGTGTGGTTAGTAATGACGATATCGGCAGTCTGCGCCTTAGCTTTAGCATTTGCGGCAAAGCATTGAGAGCCAAATGCACACACATCAGCGCCAACGCACTCTCTGCCCGAAACACTATTAGCAGCCCATACTCTGCGATCAACCTCAGGTGCATCATCTCTATCACCACTCACACCCGGCGTCTTAGCCCACGCAATTAAACGCTTGGCATCTTTTTCAAGGGATGAAACCTCCATGACTAACTCACCGTCAGGATCAACCTCATCGCTATTCATTTTTTGTAAACAGACATAATTGCCAACACCTTTATAGATGGCATAGGAGATCTCGCGGCCGAGCTCCTTTTCTAGTGCTGGGACAACTGCTGGCAAATCGCGATCAACTAACTGGCGCTGGAGCGCAAGGGTTGCTGTGGCAACTAATACTTTTCTGCCATGGACAATGCCAGGAATTAAGTAGGCAAGGGATTTTCCGGTGCCGGTGCCGGCTTGAACCATTAAGTGATGGCGATTAGTCAGTGCATTTGCAACAGCCTCTGCCATTTCAATTTGGCCTTCGCGGGCTGAACCACCAATTGCTTCAACGGCAACATCTAGTGCGCGACGCACCTTTGCTGACATATCGCTCATTAAAGAGCCATCAAATCCATAAACTCATTGACGGGTGTTGCTGCCAACTTGTCATAATCAAGGCACAAGTCGGTGATCTTCTTTTGCTTGTCCGCGTCATAAATGCGAGCCAGATTGGTCTTGTATTTTTCAATAAGCAGCGGAATGCCCTCAACCCGGCGACGAGCATGGCCGATTGGGTACTCAACTGCTACCTCAGCAAAGACCGTGCCATCATTGAATTCAACTGTTATTGCATTCGCAATAGAGCGCTTTTCTGGGTTGTGATAATCCGCGGTATAGCTGGCATCTTCTACGCAGACGATCTTCTCGCGCAGCGCATCGATACGTGGATCAGATGCGATGTCATCCTCGTAATCACGAGCGGTCAGGCGACCAAAGACAAAGGGAACTGCTGTCATGTATTGAATACAGTGATCGCGATCTGCCGGGTTATTGAGCGGACCCTTCTTATCAATAATTCGAATACACGCCTCATGTGTGCGAATGGTGACCTGCTTGATGTCATCAGAAGTTTTGCCTGCTGCCTGCATCTGGTGGTAAATAGTCATCGCAGCTTCAACACCTGTTTGTGAGTGGAACTCTGCAGGGAAGGAAATTTTGAACAAAACATTTTCCATTACATAGCTGCCGTATTCGCGCTGGAACTTAAATGGCTGTCCTTTGAAAGAGACATCGTAGAAGCCCCACGTCTTTGCAGATAGCGCAGATGGATATCCCATTTCACCGGTCTGTGCAATCAAAGCAAGTCGCACAGCGCGAGATGTTGCATCCCCTGCCGCCCATGACTTACGTGATCCCGCATTTGGAAAGTGGCGGTAGGTGCGAAGTGATTGACCATCAACCCAGGCAAGAGAAACAGCAGCCAACACTTGATCACGAGTTAAGCCCATCATCTGTGCAACAACTGCAGTAGAAGCAACCTTGACCAATACAACGTGATCTAGACCGACCTTGTTAAAGGAGTTTTCAAGTGCGATACACCCCTGAATTTCATGGGCTTTGATCATGGCGGTTAACACATCTTTAACTGTGAACTTCTTAGCAGTTGTGCGAGAGAGCCAATCTGCTGTTGCCAGAATGCCACCTAAGTTATCTGATGGGTGGCCCCATTCAGCTGCTAACCAGGTGTCATTAAAATCTAACCAACGAATCATTGCGCCGATATTGAAAGCACCTTGAACAGGATCTAGAACATATTTGGTGCCGGGAACCTTCACACCATTTGCAACAGTTAAACCTGGAACAACTGGTCCTAAAAGCTTGGTGCAGGCTTCATATTCAAGTGCTTCTAGTCCACAACCAAGTGTGTCCATAAAGCAATTCCATGCAGTTTCATAAGCAACCGGTGACTTAACCTCATAGTTCAGGACGTAATCGACGATGTCGATTATCGGCTGATCGTACGGCTGGTTATTCTTAACTACATGGCCACTCATTAATTAGCGCTTTTCGATTGGAAGAAAAGCCAAATCTTCTGGACCAACATAGGTAGCTGTTGGGCGGATGATCTTTCCATCGTTGCGCTGTTCGATAACGTGGGCTGTCCAGCCTGAAATACGTGCCATCACAAACAGTGGAGTGAAGTAGTTAACTGGAATCTTCATCGAATCATATGCAACAGCTGAGAACCAGTCCACGTTAGGGAACATCTTCTTCACTTCCATCATCACGGATTCGATGCGCTCTGCAACATCATACAAATTCTCTTTGCCAGCCTCTATTGCAAGCTCTTTTGTAATGATCTTGACGATCTCGTTACGTGGATCAGAGACTGTGTAAACAGGGTGTCCGAAACCAATGACTACTTCTTTGGCTTCTACGCGTGTGCGAATATCTGCTTCAGCCTGATCTGGTGATGAGTAACGAAGCTGAATTTCTAGTGCAACCTCATTAGCACCACCGTGCTTTGGACCACTGAGTGCTCCGATTGAACCTGTCACACATGAGTAAATGTCTGCGCCAGTTCCAGCAATAACGCGACCTGTAAATGTTGAGGCGTTGAATTCGTGCTCTGCATAGAGAACAAGCGATGCGTGCATTGCCTTTTCCCATAGTGCACTTGGCTTCTCGCCATGTAGTAGGTGTAGAAAGTGTGCACCGATTGAGTTGTCATCAGTTTCTACTTCAATTCTTTTGCCGCTATTGGCAAAGTGGTGCCAGTAACCAAGAAGTGAACCAGTCTTTGCCAGCATTGAATCTGCAATATCGCGTGCTTCTGCTTCAGTGTGATGGGTTGATTCTGGAGTGATTGCACCGAGTGCAGAAAAACCAGTACGTAAAACATCCATAGCATGGGCAGTTTTTGGAAGTTGTTCTAGCACTGTCTTGAGCTGAGGTGAGAGCCCACGTAGACCTTTGAGTTTTGCCTTGTATGTGTCTAGTTGGGCCTGTGTTGGCAAAGCACCATGAACAAGAAGGAATGCAATCTCTTCGAACTCGCAGTTAGCTGCCAAGTCCTTGATTGAGTATCCGCGGTAGTGAAGATCAGCTCCACCCACTGCGCTAAGGGCAGTGCTTCCTGCTGGAACACCTGAGAGTGCAACTGACTTCTTTACTTTGATTTCTTCCATGATTTTTACCCGTTGTCTTTGCCTAGTGTTTGGTCAAGTGCCTTCTCGTACTCATAATAATTAATAGCTTGGTATAACTCTTCTCGGGTCTGCATTGTGTCGATCACAGCTGCCTGCGTGCCATCGCGGCGGATAGCGGCATAGACGCTCTCTGCAGCCTTGTTCATCGCTCTAAAGGCCGACAGCGGATACAGGATCATTCCCACCCCGTTGGCAGCCAACTCATCACGAGTAAACAATGGAGTCTTTCCAAATTCAGTGATGTTTGCCAGGATCGGCTTGGAAACAGCAGATGAAATCTTGGCATAATCTGCGAGGTTTTCAATTGCTTCAGGGAAAACCAAATCCGCACCAGCTTCGATATATGCGTGAATGCGATCTAACGCCGATTCAATTCCCTCATTAGCAATCGCATCTGTGCGAGCCATGATTTGGAAGTTGTCATCTGTGCGAGCATCAACTGCTGCCTTGATGCGATCAACCATTTCACTCTTTGAAACAATTTCTTTGTTGGGGCGATGACCGCAACGCTTTGCACCCACCTGATCTTCGATGTGCATGGCGGCCGCGCCAGCTTTGATCAGATCCTTTACTGTGCGGCCAATGTTAAAAGCCGATGCGCCAAATCCTGTGTCAGCATCAACTAATAGCGGTGTATCGCACACATTGGTAATGCGACGAACATCGGTTAATACATCATCCAACGTCGTGATTCCTAAATCAGGAATTCCCATTGATCCGGCTGCAACACCGCCACCTGATAAATAGATTGCTCGGTATCCAGCGCGCTTAGCAAGCAGGGCGTGATTAGCGTTAATCGTTCCAATAATTTGAAGCGGGGTTTCTTCAACTAACGCCCTCTTAAAGGCTGCACCTGCGCTAGTTACGCTCACCCAAGGAGTCTATCTAGGCGTTCTTCAAACGCAAAAGTTCGAGGGCGGCAACTGCGCTGTCATATCCCTTGTCCTCTGTGCTGCCAGCAACACCAGATCTAGCAATAGCTTGGTCAAGGTCATTACACATCAAGACACCATAACCAATTGGCTTGCCATACTTGAGAGACACATCGATAACCCCTTGAGTAACGCCTTGGCAGACATAATCAAAGTGAGGTGTTTCACCTTTAAGAACCAAGCCCACTCCAACAACTGCATCAAAGCCCTTATCAAATGCGTATTGGGCTGCAAGTGGAATCTCAAAAGATCCCGGAACAAACTGAACCTCAACGGTTCCTACCTGCGCCTCAGCAAGTGCGCGCTTTGCACCTGCAATTAAGTCATTACAAATATCTAGGTGCCAGGATGAAGAGATGATCGCAACCTTTGCCTGCGGCAATGGCGTGATCCCAATGCGTGGTGCATGTCCTGCCATTTACTTGCCTCCTCGTGTGTGACCAAGTTTTTCTTCCTTGGTAGCTAGATACTTTTCATTAAATTTATTGCTGACAATCACAAGTGGTTTTTGTGTCACTGTGATGCCAGAGCCCTTAAGAGCTGCGACCTTATTAGGGTTATTAGTCAGCAATTGCACGGCGGTAATCTGCAACGCTTTAACTATTGCAATTGCATCATTCCAATCACGTGCATCGATCTCATGGCCCAAATGCAGGTTGGCATCGATGGTGTCCATGCCTTGATCCTGTAATTGATACGCCTTAATCTTTTCTGTCAGCCCAATGCCGCGGCCCTCATGATCACGTAGATAGATGATGTATCCATGGCCGTGCTCTTGAATTAAATTAATTGACTGCTCTAGCTGCTCGCCACAATCACAGCGCTGTGACTGAACAACATCGCCTGTGAAGCACTCACTATGAATACGCATCATTGGCAGATCATTGCTCTCGCCGAATGCAATAACTGCGTGCTCTCTTTGACGCAGCCCCGGAAATGTTGCGATCTTCCACATGCCACTTTGAAGTGGAAGTTGTGCCCATTCAAATTTAAATTCTGTTGTGGTCTTTATTGGTGCAATTGGGTTGGCCTGAACATATGCCTTTAACTCACCCACAGAAATAACCGGAATTGAGTGCTCTGCGGCAAAGGCGCTAAGTGATTGCCCGCGTGCCATTGAGCCATCATCGTTGACGATTTCTGAAAGTAAGCAGAGTGGCTCTGCGCCAACGAGCTGCGACAGCGCAATACCAGCTTCTGTATGGCCACCACGGGCGGCTAACCCTCCGTTATCTGCAATCAAAGGAAAGACATGGCCTGGGCGAATGAAATCTGATGCAACAGCTGATGCATCTGCAAGTGCTCGCACCGTATTTGAGCGCTCTTGCGCACTGACTCCAGTTGTTATCCCTGGCTTGTAATCAACACTGACTGTAAAGGCAGTCTTTTTTGAATCCTGGTTTTCTTCCACCATGAGTGGCAGATGTAATGTGCGAGCACGCTCTTGGGTCATAGCAACACACAAAATACCTGTTGTGTGGCGCACCATAAAGGCAACCTTTTCTGGTGTGGCTTTCTCAGCCAGAATCATTAAATCGCCTTCGTTTTCACGTTCAGCATCATCTGTAACAATAATCAGATCGCCATTTTTATAGGCAGCAAGTGCTGCTTGGAGATTACTCATCACTTTTCTCCCTTGGCCAATAAGCGCTCTACGTACTTGGCAAGAACATCAACTTCAATGTTGATTAAATCCCCCGGCAACAACGTTGAAAGATTGGTGCGCTCTAGCGTTTCAGGAATAAGCCACACAGTTAAAACATTGTTGGCATCATTGATGTGCCCAACGGTTAAAGAAATACCATCTAGACAAATAGAGCCCTGATTAACAATGTATTTGCTCAACTCGGCCGGCACTGTCATATCAAACTGTGCCCACTTATCCCCGGGCGTTAATGAAACAACGGTGCCAACACCATCCACATGGCCCTGGACCATATGTCCACCCATGCGGGCATGTAGCTGGGCAGCAAGTTCCAGGTTGACTGGACTGCCCACAAAGATTTGTGAAAGGGATGTGAGGTTAAGAGTTTGCACCATGACATCTGCTGTGAAAGCTGTGCCATCGATTGAAGTGGCAGTTAAGCACACACCGTTAACTGCAACAGAATCTCCTACTGAAATCTCTGAAATAAGCCCAGGTGCGTTAATTGTAAAGATGGCTGATGTCTCACTCTTTTTGATTGCGGTAATTGAGCCAAGCTCTGCGATAAGTCCTGTAAACATCACTCACCATTCCTAATCCGATAGACCGACTTAACATCGCCATCTAGCACCTGCGTGCTGAGGTGGTCCATCCGCATTTGGTCGGTAATCGTCGTTGGGTAATCAAAGGCAAAGAAGTGCTTTCCGGTGCCTAAAAGAGATGGCGCCTGATACATGACCAACTCATCTAGCAAACAGCCATCCAACATCGCACTGCCTAGAGTGGGCCCAGCCTCCACAAAGACATGGTTAACGCCTAATTCATTGAGTTTTTCGACTAACACATCTAGATCTTTTGATTTCACAAGAATAGTTTGCGCGGCATCATCAAAGATCTGCGCATCTTTTGGCAGCTCCTGCTCCCCACACACAACGCGGATTGGGTTAGCCCCATAACCAGCAAAAGAACCACGAGGAATCAAATGTGGATCATCTGTAATAACAGTATTGGTACCTACCAAAATCGCATCTGCCTGACGACGAAGTATTTGCACATCAGCCCGTGATCTCTCATTGCTAATCCACTTTGAGGTGCCATCTGCAGCTGCAACTTTGCCATCTAGAGTTGCGGCAACCTTCCAGGTGAAAAACGGTCGGTTCTTTCTAATCTTCATCAGCCAGGCACGGTTAGAAAAGGCAGCCTCTTCTTTTAGAACGCCTTCAATAACAGTGATGCCAGCTGCGCGAATCGCTGCTGCTCCCCCGGCGGCGCTTTCATTGGGGTCTGTCACTGCAAAGACAACAGTTGTAATACCTGCATCAATAATTGCTTGCACACATGGGCCTGTGCTGCCTGTGTGATTGCATGGCTCAAGTGTCACAACAATTGTTGCACCTGCAGACTTATCTCCTGCAGCTTTAATCGCAACTATCTCTGCATGATCGGGAGAATTAACACGATCATGAAAACCTTCGCCCACAATATTTCCTGCTGCATCAATGATTACTGCGCCAACAATTGGATTGGGGGCAGTCTTTCCCAGTCCTTTTTCGGCAAGGGCAATCGCACGTTGCATTGCAACTGTGTATTCCATTTTTATTTCCCCTGCCCCAAACTCTAGAAACGAGTAACCGGGGTGGGTGCAACATCTTCCAAAAATGGAAAATGCAAACAACGGGTAGGCGCAAGCCCACCCTTTGTTGGTTTCCTCTCATCCGGACTTTAACCGTCGGTCTCAGAATTTCACTGAGTCAACCGATACCTGGCAGGCATCGGGTCGCGGACTATAACCGCCGGTTCGAAATTACATCGACCCCGGAAACAACGTCGTAATTCTACTCTTGATTGAGCGGTGCTGGGAACATGAAAAACCCCGCTTATCTGCCGGAAAACAGATTTGCGGGGTAATTCAATACTTATGGTTTAGCTGCAACCAGATGTGTTTCCGCAACCTTCGCAGACAAAACATGCACCTGACATACGCATCTTCACACCACATGTCATGCACAGTGGAGCATCAGATTTAATTCCCATTGATTCAAGTAGATCAGATGAAGATCCGATTGTTGCTGCAAGGGGCGCGGCTTCAATCTTTACCGCTACTACCTTACTTGCAACCGCAGCTACCGCCACAGGCGCAACTGCTTTTGGGATATCAGCCGCCGCAACAGGTGCTACGTACTCGCCACCGTTATCTAGCGCTGCTTGGCGCTCTGCCGCTGTGTAGAGACCCATTGCTGAACGTTGTTCAAATGGTAGGTAGTCAAGTGCTAGACGACGGAAGATGTAATCCATCATGGACTGTGCCATGCGGATATCTGCATCATCTGTCATACCTGCTGGCTCGAAACGCAAGTTTGTGAACTTCTCAACAAATGTTTCTAGTGGAACTCCGTATTGAAGTCCGATAGATACTGCAATTGAGAAGGCATCCATTACAC